>Ga0335082_10000967_pt1 | contig 30275 bp, 29 predicted proteins | sample Lox_Sample_41_FD_206718 | JGI IMG/M metagenome (GOLD analysis project Ga0335082, IMG submission 206718) | Soil microbial communities from Loxahatchee National Wildlife Refuge, Florida, United States - Lox_Sample_4.1 | ecosystem: Environmental > Terrestrial > Soil > Wetlands | place: USA... | reverse complement strand
CCCAGGTACCGTCGCTCCGCCTCTTCCAGCTCGGCGTTCACGGTCAGATCGAATACCTCCCGAACACTGGCGACCGCCCCCTCGATCGGGACCAGGCTCTCGGCTACCCGGATGCGCCGGCTCACATCCCGCATCGCGGTGATCGCCGCCCGCAGGTTGTGGTTGGCCCAGATGACCAGGGAGATACCGACCCGGCGGTACGCGTCCGTGGGGGTCGCATAGTACATGGTGGGCACGATCACCACCGGGCACCGGTTACCCCACTCGGTAGCGAACGCCAGGATCTCGTCGGCAACCTTTCGCTTCGAGTGGATCAGAATCGCATCGGCGCCGGCCGCGTGGTACGCCTCGGCCCGCCGAAGCGCTTCGTCCAGCCCCCAGCCCGAGATCAGGGCTTCGACGCGCGCCACGATCGACAATTCGGCGTCGGTGTCCTTGCCCGCCTTGATCTTGCCGCAGAACTCGTCGATGTCGGCCAGCGGTTGGGCCTCGCCGAGGAACGAGTTGGTCTTCGGGAACAGCTTGTCCTCGATGCACACCCCGGCTAGCCCGCGCTGGGCGAGCTTGCGCACTAGGCGGCGCACGTTGTTGAAGTTGCCGTAACCGGTATCGCCGTCTACGAGGATGGGAATCGACGTGGCATCCGCCATGAACTCCAGTACTTCCAGCACCTGGGTCCACGAGGCCTCGTTACTGTCCCGGACCCCGAGGGCGGCCGAGGTGGTCAGCCCCGACGCCCAGATACCCTGGAAGCCGGCCTCCTCCACGATCTTGGCGGAGAGGCCATTGTGCGCTTCCATGATGAAGCTCAGCTCCGGTGATTGCAGGAGAGCCCGCAGCTTGGCCGCCCGGGACGGTACCTGTGCCGAGATCTCCATTGCCTCTTTCCTGGCCATTTCGCCGGCGACCCTCCTATCGGATCATTTTTTGCAGCATACACGAGGTTGGCCCGCGGACCGCGATGTCCTCGTATCGTGAGCCCGAAGGGGCGGCCGCACGAGGGCAGCCGCCCCTTCGGGCCCAGAACCAAGCGTGCCGGCGAATGCGCTAGGGCCGGTCGAACAGCTTGAGCGCGAGGGCTCCGTGCGTCACCGCCGCACCCGCTCTCAGGGCGGCCGCCAGGAACGCCGCTTCCGTGACCTCCTCCCGGGTCGCTCCCGCCTTCTTCGCGTTGCGGGTGTGCACGTCGAGGCAGTACGGGCACTGGGTTGTGCAGGCCACCGCGAGAGCGATCAGCTCGCGATACTTGCGCGGAATCTTGCCATCGTCGCGCCCCACGATGCTGTCGAGCTCGACGAAGCCCTTGAACTCCGCGGGCGCGAGCTTCTTGAACTCGCCAATTACCTTCAGATCATCCGAGTCATGGTAGTGGCTCATGTCGACCCTCCTTCCTCCTGCTCTTTATTCGATCACCTGATCCGCCCGCAGCAGAAGGGATTGCGGGATCGTCAGGCCGAGGGCCTTCGCGGTCTTGAGGTTGATGACCAGCTCGAACTTCGTCGGCTCCTCGACGGGGAGGTCAGCCGGGTTCGCCCCCTTGAAGATCTTGTGTGCGAAGCTGGCCGCGCGGCGATACATCTCCGGGTAGTTCACTCCGTAGACGACCAACCCCCCGGAAAATTCCGTGGATGCGTAGATCGCCGGCAGCCGGCGCTTTGCCGCGAGGTCGACGATGACTCGCTGATTCGCCTGCGTGAGGGTCTCAAGCCCGACGATGAGCGCGTCGGCACGCTGCTTGGTCGCGGCATCGAACGCCGGCTCGAGATCCTCGGGCTTTCGCACGTCGAGAAGGTGGGGTTCGATACCCAGGGATCGCGCCGCCATCTCGATCTCTCTCCACTGAGCGGGGAGAGCCGGGTTACTCATATTGATGAGGGCCGCGATTCGTGCCGCTCTCGGAAGCAGCTCTCTGAGCAGCTGGACTCGTTTCGGGTATATCTCCGTCACGGCGGCGCTCAGCCCGGTGATGTTCCGGCCCGGGCGTGCGAGGCTGGCGACGACGCCCTGTCCCACCGGATCGCCAACCCCGACGATCACCACCGGAATCGTTCCCGTGGCATTCTGGGCCGCCAGAGCCGCGGGCGTGCCCCTCGTGAGGATCAGGTCCACCTTCTGCTGCACGAGCTCGGTCGCCAGGCCCGGGAATCGCTCGTCCCGGCCATCGGCCGATCGGTACTCGATGACGAAGCTTTCCCCCTCGACGTACCCGAGCTCCCGCAGTCCCTGCCGGAAGCTATTGACGTTGGCGGCATTGATCGTCGTTGAGGTTCTCTCGATCATGCCGATGCGACGGAGCTTCGCTGGCTGTCGCGCCTCGGCCACGAGCGGCGCCGCGAGGACGGCGCCGGCCAAGCTACCCAGGAACGCACGTCGGTCCACAAGACCTCCCGTTTGGCCGCATCGTGTAGGCGGTCATGAATGTCACCCTCGACCAGCCGCTCCACACGGCTGCTCCTTACCACCTCGGATGCTGGCAAGGCAAGCGCCATACCAAAGAGAGATTGATGGAAAAAGGCTGAGTTAGATCGTCCGTCCGGCAACGCTGGAAGGGCGGAACGTCTTCTCTCCGGGAGTTCTGCCCGACGTCGGACCCCGGTTCGCTGCGCGCGCCGGCCGGGCTGAAAAGATAGCGCCTGGCCCGCCCTTCGCCACTCGGACACGGGGCCACGACAGCATGGCCCAGCCTCATCGAGCGATGGTAACGTTGGGGGAAAGGAAGCGGCTGGTTCCGTCGCGGCACGGTCGGGATCGTACTGTCGCCCATCATCACCAACCAGGAGATCTGTTCATGCCACGTCTGAACTTCGGTGCCTTCCTCGCCCCCCATCACCCGATTGGTGAGCACCCGATGTTGGAGTTCCGCCGCGATCTCGACCTCGTGGAGCATCTGGACAGGCTCGGGTACGAAGAATTCTGGTGCGGCGAGCACCATTCCAGCGGCTGGGAGATGATCGCCTCGCCCGAGATGTTCCTCGCGGCCGCGGGCGAGCGCTCGAAGCGCATCAAGCTCGCGACCGGCGTCGTCTCCCTACCCTATCATCACCCGTTCAACGTCGCGCAAAGGATCGTCCAGCTCGATCACATGACCGGCGGCCGGGCCATCTTCGGCTCCGGGCCGGGGGCCCTGGCGTCTGACGCGCACACGCTCGCCATCGATCCCATGCTCCTCCGCGACCGCCAGGACGAGGCCATCGGCGTCATCCGACGCCTGTTCCGCGGCGAGCGCGTCACCTACAAGTCCGATTGGTTCACGCTCCAGGACGCCGCCCTGCAACTGCTGCCGCTGCAGGAGGAGATGCCCTGCGCCGTCGCCTCCCAGATCAGCCCGTCGGGCATGACGCTGGCCGGCAAGCACGGGATCGGCATCATCTCGATCGGGTCGCTGTCAGAGGAAGGCCTGAACGCCCTGCCGACGCAATGGGGCTTCGCCGAGGCCGCGGCCGCCAAGCACGGCCAGACCGTCGACCGCAAGGACTGGCGGGTCCTGTTGAGCTGGCACATCGCCGAGACCCGGGAGAAAGCTCGCGCCGAGGCCCGCGACGGCCTGCTGCGGCATCACAACGAGTACATCACCGCGACCCTGCAGCGGCCCGGCGCGCGCCCCTTCACCACCGGCGACGAAGCGGTGGACAAGACCGCGTTCGCGCCCGGCGCCGTCGCCACGATCGGCACCCCGGACGATCTCGTGGAGAGGATCAAGTCCGTTCTCGACATCTCCGGCGGGTTCGGCACGGTCGTCGGCTTCGTCCACGACTGGGCCAACCCGGAAAACACGATGCGGAGCTGGGATATCGTGGCGCGCTACGTGGTGCCGGAGATCAACGGCTACGTGTCCAATCTGCGAAAGTCCCGCGAGTTCGTCGCCAACAATCGCGAGTACTTCAACCGCGCCCGCGAGGCGGTGATGGCGAAGATCACCGAGAACGAGGTCGCGGCCGCCGCGCTCGCGGTCACGAAGTCACCCCTCTTGCCCGCCTCGGCCAGCAACGTGCCCGACCTGGACCAGGCCCGCGCCCGTCTCAAAGCGCGATGACCGGGCGTGGCGATCGCGGGCAGCGGCAGTCACTCCGGCACGGGGATCCGGCCCACGACCTCGACGCCCGGCTCCTTGCCAAGCTCGGGTCTGACCACCACGGTCTCAGCCTGGCCCGGCATGATACCGACCAGCGCTTGAACCGTTAGAGCGTGAGTCACCACCACGAGCGTGCCCGGGCCGCGCCAGTTGGCCAAGATCTGCTTCATCGTGGCGAGCCGCTCCGGGCTCTTGTCGGACGCTGCCACGGCCCATGTGCCGTCGACCGGACCCAGCGCCATCAGCCGCGCCGTCTCCAGGCACCGGCACCAGGGCGACGAGAGGATCTTGTCTGCGCGCACCCCGTGTCGGCGGAAGGCTTCGCCGAGCGCCCTGGCTTGCCCTCGTCCTTTCTCATCCAGATTTCGCTGGGTCGCGCAGTCGTCGATCTTGAAACCGGGCGGGTCGCCGCCGTAGCCAGGCGGCGCGTTGCCATGACGGACAAGCGCGACATGGCCGCCGTTGACGAGTGCGGCCCAGGCCTTCTCTGAATCATCGGCGCCCGCTACTGACGCGGCGAGCACCCAAATGGCAACCGTGGCGAGCACGAGCCGCTTCACATAGGCCGTCCCAGATACATCAATGCTCGGCATAGCGCTCCTTTGTGCACTCCATGCCAGAGTGGGTCGAGCGCACGACAGGATGGACACATAGAGACAAGTGGAGCGCCACTCGGCCTCGGAAAGGAGGGAAGGCCGAGGGCCCGTCGCCCGATCCGTTGGCTCATCGTCGTCGAACGCGAACGCTACCATGAGGAAGACAGCAGAACAAGACGACCTCGTTGCAGGATGGGGCAGGCCGTCCCCATTGTGGCCCGAATGCCGCAGTGAACAGACGTCGACGCGAACAGAACACCTTTCCGATCGGGCCCATTGCGCTCCCAATCGCTTGGCATCGGGCATGCAGTCCCGTTCAGTCAAGAGAAGAAAGGAAAGCGCGGCCATGTTTGGGTGTGTGGAGCGACGAGGAACCCACGACACGCGCGAGGCGCACGAAGTCGACGTGACGCTGGGCGTAGCGAGGCTCATTGCCATGGCTCGAGCGTTCCGGGTGAAGGCGGCACAGCCTGAGAGGCTCAGCGACGAAGTTCGGACCGCCCAAGCCAATCTGAGGCGGGCCATCCTGCTCGCGTTTGCGGACGGCCTGACGGCCGATGATATTCGGTTCCGGTGCATCGAGCCGGCATTGAAGCGATCCACGACGGGCGGGGAGGCGGCGGCAGCTGTAGAGCAAACCTTCAGATCGATTGAGAGAGCTGGGTCGCCAACATCCCGGCGGCCCCAAGCGACGCGGCTGTAACAAGGCCCGACCCTGGTCTGACACTCCTCGGCGGTCGGCCGCCTGATCAGGCGGGGTAACCTTGTAATTTCCTACAACTTCTCCCCTGGCCCAGCCCTTGCTCCTACGCAGAGGGAGGGCCCATGACCATGAGATGGCTCGCGAGCGTCATCGTGCTGTTGGCGGCTGGGTGCACGATGACTGCTGATCCAACGAGTTGGGTCATCGGACAGGGCCGCACACTCGCGGACCCGCAAGACTACGACGACTGTCTCCACAAGGCCCGGTATGCGGAGACATTCGCATCGGAAAACGAGGGGCAGATAGACCGACCCCTGCTCGAGATCTGCATGCGAGCTCACGGCTACCAACCGAGGTGACAAGGAGAGCCATGACATGGAGCCCAGCCAGAACATCCTGACAGAGGCCGGTACCGCGCCGAGCCCGTTCAGTCGGCGCCCGCCTCAACCCAAGCCCATGCCGAGCGCTCGCATCGCCGCCGTGAACACCGCTCCACGGTCAGCTCCGAGCGCACCCGCGATGAGGACGACGCCGGCAGGGGCCGCTGCTCCGGCCTCCGTGACGGAGAGTGTGGAGCACCAGCAGCTTGAGCGTCGCCGCCGGATCGGTGCCCGCTGGTTCTATTGGGTCGCCGGAGTCTCGCTGCTCAACACCGTGGTGGCACTCGCCGGCGAGCACCGGCGCTTCATCATCGGGCTCGGGGCCACACAAGTAGCCAATGGTCTAGCGGCTCGAACCGGTCGTGGGTGGGCCCCGGCCATACTCCTGGATCTACTTCTGATCGGTGGCTTCGTGCTCCTTGGCTATCTCGCGCTCCAGGGCCAGCATTGGGCTTTCCCGGTTGGCATCGGCCTGTACGCACTCGACGGAGTCGTCTTCGTCGCCGCCCGCCACTGGGTCGGCCTGGGGTTCCACGTGTTCGTGCTGATCATGATCTGCAAGGGCTTCCAGGCTGCGCGCCAGCTCGACCCCTCAAGAAGGCACGCATAGCCCCTTCGTCGAGCCGGCCTCGGACGCTGCCGAGCAGCGGCTGTTCAGCACCGGCGGGCGCCTCATGCGGCGTGCCCGAGCCACTTGAACCGTCGGGGAGCTGAGCCCCTCGAGACGAGTTAGCACACACCCGCCGATCCCACGACCGCATTCAACGCGGGTCTTCCCAGAGGTAGTCGAGCGAATTGACAGGTGCCGGCATAGGGTCGATCATCGGTTGACCTCGACAGGCGGGCTCGTCGCCGAGCGGGGGACGGAGCGATGAAGACACCGCATGACGACCGGCTCGGCCGGCGCGAGCTGCTGCAATGGGGAGCACTGGCCGGGCTCGGAGTGAGCGCACTCCCGCTGCGGGCCTGGGCCGAGCCGGGTGGACAGGCCCAGGTTCGCCGCTACGCGACGCTCGGCCGGACCGGGCTGCGGGTGTCCGACGTCTCGTTCGGGGGAAGCCGGCTCGGCGCGCAGGAAGAGGACACCGTCCGTCACGCCTTCGACCGCGGCATCAACTACTTCGACACCGCCGACAGCTACCGCGGCGGGGAGTCGGAGACGACCATCGGCCTAGCGTTGCGCGGCAAGCGCGACCGCGTCCACATCGCATCGAAGACCTACGCGAGCCCGACCGACGGCCGCGACTCGATGATGCGCTCGCTCGAGCAGAGCCTCCGGCGGCTGCGCAGCGACTACGTCGACGTCTACTTCAACCACGCGGTCAACGATGTCGAGCGGCTGAAGAACCCCGAGTGGCGCGAGTTCACCGCCCGCGCCAGGCAGCAGGGCAAGATCCGGTTCGTGGGCATGTCCGGCCACGCCGGACGCCTGATCGAGTGCCTGGACTGGGCGGTCGACACCGACGCCGTCGACGTGATCCTGGTCGCCCACAACTTCGGCCAGGATCCGGCCTTCTACCAGCAGTTCACGCGCACGTTCGACTTCATCGCACGGCAGCCGGATCTGCCGCGGGTGCTACAGAAGGCGAAGGTCAAGGGCGTCGGCGTCATCGCCATGAAGGTTCTGATGGGGGCGCGCCTGAACGACATGCGGCCCTTCGAGCGGGGCGGCGCCACCTTCGCCCAGGCCGCGCTGCGCTGGGTGCTCTCGAGCAAGAACGTCGACGCGCTCATCATCTCGATGACGGGCCGCGACGGGATCGACGAGTACCTGGGCGCCTCGGGCTGGCAATCGACGGCAAGCGAGGACCTCCCGCTCCTGCGTCGCTATGCGCGGATGCACGGCACTTCCCAGTGCCGCCACGGCTGCCAGGACTGCCTGAGCGCCTGCCCATACGGGGTGCCGATCGGAGAGGTGCTGCGGACCCGGATGTACGCGGTGGACTACGGCGACGCGCGGCTCGCCCGCGACGAGTACGTGCTGTTGTCGGGCGGTGCCGCGCCTTGTTTGTCCTGCGCGGCCAAGCCGTGCCAGGGCGCCTGCTCTCACGGTCTGCCCATCGAGCGCCTCCTGGCCCCCACCCACCGTCTGCTGACCGCCTGATACCTGGGGAGGCTCGTGCATGAAACGATTCTTCGTGATCGGCGTCGCGGTCCTGGTGGTCTGCGCCGTCGTGGCGCTCCTCGTGCTGCGCGTCGTCGGCCTCGATCCTCACGAGAGGCGCCCCGGCCTCTGGCTTGCCGGCGAGCGCGTCACCACCCCCGTCGCCGACTGGTCTTTCACGGATCAGTACCCGACCATCTATCTCCAGACGCGGACCCGGTATCTTCTGGCCCACTCGGTGACGATCACGTGCGTCTCCCACGGCGGTCAGCTCTACCTCACGTCGGTCTTCCGCGAAGGCTCTCCGTTCCCGCAGGGCAAGCTCTGGACCAGCGACGTCATGCGCGACCCACATGTGCGCCTGAAGATCGGGGGCCGGGTCTACGACGAGACCCTGGCGCTGGTGACCGATCCGGCCGAGCGGGCGGCGGTGCTGGAGAGCAAGGCCAAAAAATACCCGAGCCAGCGGGTCCCAACGACGAGCAGCGTCTATCTCTTTCGCGTCCTGCCCGGCTCGCCGGCCGCTTGACCGTCGTCATCACCGGCGCCAATAGCGCTGCGGGACGCGCCATTCTTCGTCGCGCTGCGCTGGAGACGCCGCCCCTCGGGATCGTCGCCGCGGTCCGCTCCGACGGGGCCGCGCGGGCGCTCGGCCCGCTCTCCGGCGCGGCGAGCCACGTCGCGCGCATCTCCTACGCCGACCCCGCGACCCTCGAGGCCGCCTTCCGGGGAGTCGACGCGGTGATCCACCTCGCCGGGATCCTCGTCGAGCGACCGGGATCCACGTACGAGGAGGCGAACGTGGCCACGGCGCGCAGCGTGGTAGCAGCGGCGAAGCGGAGCGGCGTGCCCCGGCTCGTCCTCGCGAGCGCTGTCGGCGCCAACCCGGCCGCGAAGAACCGCTACTGGCGGAGCAAGGGAGAAGCGGAGGGTATCGTCCGCGCCTCGGGGCTCTCCTATGCAATCTTGCGGTTGCCACTCCTGCTCGGCCGCGGAACCGAGGGGGCAGCCGCCCTCCGCCGTCACCTGAGCCATCCCGTCGCCGTGATGCCGGGTGGCGGCCGCGCTCTCCAGCAGCCTCTCGACGTAGAGGACTTTGCGCGGGCGGCAATCGCAGCCACCGACCCAGGCCTCGGTCCGGGCCGCACGCTCGACCTCGTCGGCCCTGTGTCGCTTGCCGAGCGCGAGCTGCTCGGACGGGCGGCGCAGCTCGTTGCCCGGCGCGTGCGGGTCTGTCCGGTTCCCACACGCCTCGTCCACCTCGGGCTCGCTCTCCGCCAGCGCCTCGCCGGGCCCGGCTTCTCCCCCGACGCTCTCGAAGTCATCAGCACGGACACGAGCCTCGATCCGGCGCCGGCCGCCACCGCGCTCGGACTGCGCCTGACCCTTCTCGACGAGATGATCCAGCACAGCCTCGAGCCGGACACGCCCGCATGAGGCCGCCCCCCGCCGCCCCCGCTTCCCCTCCCAGGCATCGGGCCCCGGTCTGGCAGCGGCTCCTGCCTTGGCTCATCACCGCCGCCTGCTTCGCCTATCTCTACGTTCGCCTCGAACGGGCCGCGGCGGCCGCCGGCCAGCGCCTCCTTCCCTACCTCGCCGCGGTCTTCGGAGAGGTGAGCTGGCTCAGATGGCTCGCGCTGATGCTGCCCTATTGCCTGCTCTTCCTGCTCGTCGACAGCCTCGTCGTCTGGCGCGTGATCTCATGGTTCAACACGAGGCTCCGGTACCGGGACGTGCTGCCGATCCGTGCCAGCGCCTATATCCTCTCCATCGTCAACGAGCAGGTGAGCAAGGGCGCGATCGCGCTCTACGTGAGCCGCCGTGAGGGCATCCCCGCCTGGGAAGTCGGCTCGAGCATGCTCTTCATCATGTTCTGCGAGTACTACTACCTGCTCGGCTGGGCGACGCTCGGCGTCCTGCTCCAGTGGGAGCGCTTCCCGGCGGTCTTTCACGCCATCCCCTGGGTCGCGGCGGCGTCGGTGGCGTTCTTTGTCCTCTTCCACCTGTTCTTTACGGGCCAGCTGGAGATGGGGCGCACGTTTCGCGAACGGCCGCTCTTCCGCGCCTTCCGGCAGGCCACCGTCTGGCACTACGTGGGCGTGATCGCTCTGCGCTCGCCCGCGATGCTCGCCGCCGTCGTCGCCTATACTCTCGCCCTGGGACTCTTCGGCGTCCCCGCGAGCATGCTGCAGATGCTCGGCTACCTCCCCGTGATCTTCTTCGGGGCGGCCACTCCCGGCCCCATGCACTCGGTGGCTATCGTCCTCTGGGTCCTCCTCTTCCCCGACCGTCCGGGCGAGATGACCGCGTTCGGATTCGTCCAGCACAACTTCTTCGTGCTGTTCAACGCGGCGGTCGGACTCGTGTTTCTCCGTCAGGCGACGCGGGCGCTCTTCGCCGGCGCGCCGTGACGGCGAGGAACAGCCGCTCTCCCATCGACAGCAGCGTGCTCGCGACGAGCAGCCACACGACGGCGCTGACGAGCGGCCGGAGTGCGTGGCCGCCCAGGCGGACGGCGATGTCGCCGCCCAGCGGCACGAAGTAGAGAATCCCGTTGTAGCGTCCGACCCGACTTGGGCGGAGCTCGCGGGCGCGGGTGACGACGTACGAGTCGATCGCGTACTGGGCGAAGGCGGCGACGACGAGGACGGGCAGGATCCACGGGAAGGCTCCCCGCGCGGCCCCGGCCACGAGCCCGCTCGTCACGAACAGTACGTCCGCGGTGTGGTCGAGCAGCCGCCCCGCCGCGGAGGCAGTGCCGAGCCGGCGGGCGAGCGCTCCGTCGGCCACATCGCTGGCGATCGCCGCGGCCAGGATCAGCGCGGCCCACGCGGCGGATCGCGCGTCGGGAGCGGCCATGCACGCCGCGAACGGCAGGGCGAGCAGGAGTCGAAGCACTGTGAGCGCGTTGGCCATCGGCGGCTAGGTCATTGGGCTAGCCAATCATGGCTAGCGTCGATACGAGACCATAAGAACACGCGAAGTGAACCGCCGGTGTCAAGAGTTCATGGAAAGGTTGCCAGTGACTTCCGCCCGTCTCCGGTGTGTGTCCGCCCCCGAGGGTCCGCTCAGCGGCCGCGTTGGCCCCCCCGCACAGGGCGCGTCGCCAGACTCGTCGCGGGGCCCATGGCGCCGAAATCCATCGGACCCCGTGCTATCGTGTGAGCCGCCGATGATGTCCTCCATGCTCCTGCGCGAGACCCTCTGGCACGTGCCGTTCTGGGCCGCCCTCGGCGTGGCCATCCTGGCGGGCCCCTCCGACGTGGGCCACGCCGCCGAGCCGCCAACCGGGGCCGCGATCCTGCAGCAGCTGCGCAGCTTCGCCATCATGGGCAGCGTGCTCTACGTCGCCGCCCATCCGGATGACGAGAACACGCAGGTCATCACCTACCTGGCGCGTGGCCGCGGCTACCGGACGGCCTATCTCTCGCTTACCCGCGGTGACGGCGGACAGAACGTGCTCGGCCCCCAGCTCGGCGAGGCACTCGGCGTGGCGCGCACGCAGGAGCTGCTCGCCGCGCGCCGGCTGGACGGCGGGCGGCAGTACTTCACCCGCGCGAAGGACTTCGGCTACTCGAAGAACGCGGAGGAGACGCTGAGCGTCTGGGACCGGCAAGCCGTCCTCGGCGACATCGTACGCGTGATCCGCGAGTTCCGTCCGGACGTGATCATCACGAGGTTCTCCCCGAAGTCCGCGCCCACTCACGGTCATCACACCGCATCCGCCGTGCTCGCCGTCGAGGCGTTCGCGCTCGCCGCCGACCCCGCGGCGTTTCCGGAGCAGCTCCGCGAGCTCAAGCCCTGGCAGGCGCGCCGCATCGTCCACAACGTCGGCATGGGCGCCGCGCCGAATCCGGGCGCCGGCATGGCCGTCGCGGGCTCGCCCGCCAACGTGCCGGACGGTCCGGGCGTGGTGAAGGTCGAGGTCGGCGGCCGGGATCCGGTGTCGGGCGAGTCGTTCGCGTCGATCGCCGCCCGCAGCCGTGGCATGCACAAGACCCAGGGCTTCGGCAATGGCAGCCTGCCCGTGAACGAGGGCTCGCGGATCGAGCCATTCGTGCTGCTCGCCGGCGATGCGGCGGCAAACGATCTCCTCGACGGCGTGGACACGACGTGGAACCGCGTGCCGCGCGGCGCCGATATCGCGCGGTCGACCGACGAGGCACTCGCGAAGTTCAACGCGCAGGACGTGGCCGCTAGCGTGCCCACGCTGCTCGCGATCCGCCGCCAGCTCGCCGCGCTCCCCGCGGATCCCATCGTCAGCGACAAGCGCGACCAGCTCGATCGGATCATCCAGGCGTGCCTCGGCCTCGAGGTCGATACCGTGGTCGATCGCGCCGAGGTCGTGCCCGGCGAGACCTTGAAGCTGCGTCACACGGCGGTCGTCCGCTCCCGCATCCCTGTGCGCTGGACGGCCGTGCGCTATCCAAGCGCTCACCGCGCGATCAAGAATGCGGTCACACTGCGTCCGAACCAGCCGGTCGTGCGCGAGACCTCCCAGGTCGTGCCCACGGGCACGCCGCCGAGCCAGCCGTACTGGCTGCGCACCGAGGGCACCGCCGGCGTGTTCGACGTGCCCGATCCGTCGCTCATCGGCCGCGCGGAGACCCCGCCCACGCTCCCGCTCGAGTACGTCTTCGACATCGGCGGGCAGACGCTGGTGATCGCCGGCGAGCCGATGCCGGCCGCGGATTCCGGCAAGCCCACGCTGCGCCGGCGGCTGGAGGTGATCGCGCCGGTCTCCTTGCAATTCATCCCGGGCGTACGGCTCTTCGCACCCGGCGGCGCGCGCCCCGTGACGGTGGAGCTCAGCGCCGCCCGGGGGCGTGCCGCCGGAAGTGTGCAGCTCGACGCGCCGGCCGGCTGGACCGTAACGCCGGTCTCGCAGCCGGTTCGACTCGCCGCCCCGGGCGAGCACGCGCGCTTCACCTTCACCGTGACCGCGCCGCCCCAGGTCACGACCGCGACGCTCGGCGCGAGCGTGGAGATCAACGGCCGGCGCTTCAACCAGCAGCGCGTCGAGATCCGTTACGATCACCTGCCGCTCCAGCTCCTCCAGCCCCCGGCGCGCGCCAAGGCGGTGGCGCTCGAGCTGGAGATACGGGGCCGCCACGTCGGCTACCTGCCGGGCGCCGGCGACGACGTGGCCGCCGCCCTGGAGCAGATGGGGTACGAGGTCACGTCGCTGACCGGCGCCGACCTCACGCCGGAACGACTGCGTGCCTTCGACGCGCTGGTCATCGGCATCCGCGCCTTCAACGTACGAACGGATCTCGCCGAGCGCCTGCCCGCGCTCTTCGGGTACGTCGAGGCGGGCGGCACGGTCGTCGCGCAGTACAACACGCTGGACGGTCTGCGCGAGGGCTGGCTCGCGCCATTCCGCCTGCGCGTCTCACGCGACCGTGTGACCGACGAGCACGCGCCGGTCAGGATCCTGGCGCCCGAGCATCCCGTGGTGACCACGCCGAATCGCATCACCGCGGCGGACTTCGAGGGCTGGGTGCAGGAGCGCGGTCTCTACTTCCCCGATCAGTGGGATGAGCGCTTCACCGCGATCCTCGCGTCCGGGGATGCCGGCGAGACCCCGCTCAAGGGCGGCCTCCTGGTGGCTCGACAGGGCAAGGGATACTTCGTCTACACGAGCCTCGCCTGGTTTCGCCAGCTCCCCGAAGCCGTCCCCGGCGCCTACCGGCTGTTCGCGAATTTCGTCTCGCTGGGGAAATGACGCCCGCGCCGCGCGCCGAGGAGAGCCCCGAGGGGGAGGCGCCCGGAGTCCCCGGGTTCCGCACCTGGCGGGGCGTCTACGTATTCGTCTTCGGGTGGTTCGTCCTCGTGGTCCTCCTCCTGAGCGTGTTCATGGAGATCTTCTCGTGAACGCCGCCGACTGGCTGGTGCTGCTCGGCACCATCGTGGGCATCGCCGCGTACGGCTCCTGGCGCACGCGCCAGGTGCGGAGCCTCAACACGTATATGCGCGGCAATGCGGCGACCCGGTGGGGCACGATCGGCGTCAGCGTGATGGCCACCCAGGCGAGCGCGATCACGTTCCTCTCGATCCCGGGACAGGGCTTCGAGAGCGGCATCGGCTTCGTGCAGAACTACTTCGGGCTGCCGCTGGCGCTCATCATCGTATGCGCCGTGTTCCTGCCCATGTACCGGCGGCTCAGCGTCTACACGGCCTACGAGTTCCTCGGCAGGCGGTTCGACCAGAAGACGCGCCTGCTCGGCGCCGGCCTCTTCCTGCTGCAGCGTGGTCTCGCCGCCGGCGTGACGATCTACGCGCCCGCGATCATCATCTCCACCGTGCTCGGCTGGCCGCTCACCCCCGTCATCGTGTTCACCGGGCTGCTCGTGATCGTCTACACGGTCACCGGCGGCAGCGAGGCCGTGGCCGTGACCCAGAAGTGGCAGATGGCAGTGATCTCGGCCGGCATGGTGACGGCCATGGTCGTGCTGCTGCTCCGGCTGCCCGACGGCCTCGGGTTCATCGGGGCCGCGCACGTCGCCGGCGCGCTGGGCAAGCTGCAGGCAGTCGACTTTTCGCTCGACCCGAGCCGGCGCTACACGGTGTGGACCGGCGTGTTCGGGGGCTTGTTCCTCTCCCTCTCGTACTTCGGAACCGATCAATCGCAGGTGCAGCGCTACATCGGCGGTGCGTCTTTGCGGGAGGGCCGCCTGGGTCTGATGTTCAACGCGGTGCTGAAGATCCCCATGCAGTTCGTCATCCTCTTGCTGGGCGCGCTCCTGTTCGTCTTCTATCAGTTCGCGCCGCACCCGGTGTTCTTCAACCAGGCGGAGTGGCGCCGCTATGCCCAGGATGTCCGGTTCCGGGACATCGAGGCCCAGCACGCCAGCGCCGCCGCCCAGAGCCAGTCCGCGATTCGCGCGTGGCTCCAGGCCCGCGCGTCGGACGATGCCGCACGGGAGGCGAGCGCCCGGGCCGCCATGATCGCGGCCGACGATCGGGCCCGCGCTGTCCGCGCCGACGCCAAGGCCGCCCTGGCGGCCGCGGACCCGCGCGCCAAGACCAAGGACTCGGACTATGTGTTCGTCACGTTCATCCTGACCCAACTGCCGCACGGGGCGGTCGGCCTGGTGATTGCGGTGATGTTCGCCGCGGCCCTGTCGTCGAAAGCGTCCGAGCTCGCCGCCCTCGGCACCACCACGACGATCGACTTCTGGCGTCACTTCCGGCCGCTCGCCGCCGCCGACGAGGCCCGCAACGTGCGTGTGGCGCGGCACTTCACGGCGATGTGGGGTGTCTTTGCGGTAGCGTTCGCGCTCTTTGCCGGCTTCGCCGAGAACCTCATTGAGGCCATCAACATCCTCGGCTCCATCTTCTACGGCGTCCTGCTCGGCCTCTTCGTGGTGGCATTCTTTCTCCGCCGCGTGGGCGGGAGCGCGGTCTTCTTCGCGGCAGTGACCGCCCAGGCGCTCGTGATCGGGATGTACTTCTCCCTCAACATCGGTTACCTCTGGTACAATCTCATCGGCTGCGCCACGTGCATCGGCTTCAGCCTGGCGCTGCAGATGGTCTTGCCTCCGCAAGCTCCCGCCGGCCAGAGTCGCGCAGGATGACCCGGGAGCCGGTCATCGCGTTCGGCCAGCAGCCCTGCGGCTTCTTCCCCCGACGATTCCTCGTGGCCAAGATCCGGACCGCGCGGCGCCTCCAGGCCCAGATCGGTGGGCGTGTCGTGTACTTCTGCCACGACAGCGACCACGATCCGCGCGAGACACGCACCATCCTGCGCCATCGCGCGACGGGACAGCCCGCCGCCTTGAACTTCACCGTCGTCAACAAGATCCAGCGCAAGTTCTCCCCTCTGTACGCCAAGCGCATCGCCGGGGGCTGGCATGCCAGAACGCTGGGGCAGCTCACCAACTACGTGGACGGCCGTGTCATCGGCCTCTTCCGCAAGGCGTCGGCGGAGACGGTGGCGGACTTCTGTCTCGAGATGTACCGCATGATGGGCCTGCTCGACGGCGTGGATGTCGTACGCTCGAGCGACCCGGAGGTGCGACGTTGCGCGTGCGCGGTGGACGACTTCTTCGTGGACGTGCCATACGAGGGCGAGATCGTGCGGGCGCGCTTCCGCGACGGCGGGCTGCACCTGCACGGCGGAGGGGATTCGTTCGTCGCGCTGGCCGCAGGGGCCTCCGGTTTCGAAAAGGAGAAGATCAGCCCGGCGAGGGACACGCGGCTGCGGTGGATGCAGTCAGTGATCCACTGCACGCACTACGTGACGGGCGCCGGCGAGCAGGCGTATCTCCGGACGGAGGACGCGCCCGACGTCGCGTACGTGCGGCGGGAGGACATCGAGCGATCGGATGAGGGCTTCACCGAGGTCTCGGGCTGACATGCGGTGCGCCGGCGCGGACGGTCTCTGAGATGGCTGCGGACACGCTGCGCGTCGGCATCACGTGCTACCCGTCGGTCGGGGGCAGCGGGGTGCTGGCGACCGCGCTCGGCGAGGAGCTGGCGGCGCGCGGGCACGACGTGCACTTCATCGCGTACGAGCGCCCGTTCCGTCTGCCCTCGGACGCGCCGCGCCTGCACTTCCATCCCGTCGCGATCAACCAGTACGAGCTATTCCGCTTCCCGGACTACACGCTGCCCCTCTCCGTGCGCATGGCCGAGGTGAGCCGCGACCATCGGCTCGACGTGCTCCACGTCCACTATGCCGTGCCGCACGCCACGGCCGCGATCCTCGCGCGCGCGATGCTCCCGCGCGGCCAGCAGCCCCGCGTGGTGACGACTCTGCACGGCACGGACACGACCCTGCTCGGCCAGGACGCCGGATACGCGCCCGCCATCCAGCACGCGCTGAGCTCGTCGGACGCGGTCACCGCGGTGTCCGAGTCCCTCAAGCGCGAAACGCAGCGCGTGCTCGGCTTCGAAGGGCCGATCGAGGTCATCCACAATTTCTTCGCGCCGCGCCCGCCCAGCCGCTCGCCGGGGGCCGTGCGCCACGAGCTCGGCCTCGGGAACGAAGTCGTCGTGGTGCACTCGTCCAACCTGCGCCACGGCAAGCGCGTCGACCTCCTGCTGGAGACGGCCGCGCGTGCTCGCCCGCGCGAGGCCTTCAAGCTCCTGGTACTCGCCGGCGAAGCGTTCGCTCCCTTCGCGGGCGACCTGCGGCGCCTCGGGCTGGCCGACCGCGTGATCGTCCGCGAGAAGGTCCACGCTATCGAGGATTACCTTCAGATCGCCGACGTAGGCCTCTACACCTCCGACGCCGAGAGCTTCTGCCTCAGCATCCTCGAAGCCATGTGCTTCGGGTGCCCGAGCGTCTCCACGCGCGTCGGCGGCATCCCCGAAGTGGTCGAGGACAGCAAAAGCGGCGTGCTCGTGCCGGCCGGTGACGTCGACGCGCTCGCCAAGGCGCTGGAGGTCCTGATCGACGACAAGCCGCGGCGCCAGACCCTCGGGCGCGCGGCTCAGGCGCGTGCGCGAGAGCGGTTCTCCGCCGAGGTCATCGTGCCGCGCTACGAAGCGCTCTACCGCCGGTTGTGCCGGTGACGGCCGCGCCCGCGCGCAGGGGCGGGTCACCTTGACAAGGAGTGAACGATATTGGATAAACCTGGCCGGGAGGCAACCATGAAAAGCCTGACCTACGCGTGCGTGGTATTCTTCGCCGTCGTCGCAGCCGCCGTGCCGTCGCTGCTCTCGGCCCAGACGCCGGCGCCGAGCCAGGCCAAGGAGCTGGCGGCAACCTTCCAGCGCGCCGCCAACGAGATCCTCGACGTCGCGGAAGCGATGCCGGCTGACAAGTACGGCTACAAGCCGACGCCGGAGATCTCGAGCTTCGGCGATCAGCTCGTGCACGTTGCTGGCATCACGCAGCGCTTCATCGACACTGCCAAAGGCACCAAGACGGACGCCGCGCCTCACGGCTCGATGACGAAGCCCGAAGTCATCGCCCTGCTCAAGAAGACGTTCCAGAGCGCGCAGGAGATGATCACGTCGTTGACCGATGCCCAGCTCGCCGAGCCCGTGAAGTTCCCATTCGGGGACCGGACGGTCACGCGCGCCACCTTCTGGCAGGGTCCGCTGTTCCAGATCCGCAACCACTACGGCCAGCTCGTGGTCTATCTGCGAATGAACGGGATCGTGCCGCCGGCGAGCGTCCGGCGGTAGGCTTGGCGTCCATGGCAGACTGATCGCCACGGTCAGGAGGCCGAGGGCCGGTTCATCGCCGGCCCTCTTCTCTTTCACGTGCGCGCCGGCATCCCCTTCGGAAGAAGGGGCTTAGCGAGTCGTGGTCCGAGAGATCGACCGGATCTAGAGTGCCCGGGCCTTGGCAAAGGCTCTGCGGTCCACTACTCGATCACCTGATCCGCCCGCTCCAGGAGCGACGGCGGGATCGTCAGACCGAGGGCCTTGGCGGTCTTGAGGTTGATGACCAACTCAAACTCCGTCGGCTGCTCGATGGGGAGATCGCCGGGCCTGGCGCCCTTGAGAATCTTGTCGACGTAGCCAGCGGCCCGTCGCTGCATCTCGGAAGCATTCACTCCATAGGATATGAGGCCGCCTGGCTCGACAAATACCTGGAACTCATAGATCGCAGGGATCCGATGCGCGCCCGCAAGATCGATGACGACCTTTCTATACACGAACATGAAGGGCGCCGACGTGACTAGTACACCTTGGTCATGATTCTTCTTCATCCCGAGGAAGGCGGGAGCCAAATCCTCCGCTCGGCGCACGATGAACGTATGAACCTCTATGCCGAGATTCCGCGCCGCGGTGGCGACCCGTTGATCGTACCGATCGAATATCTGGGGGAGCGCCGAGGTTGTGACATCCTCCCGAAGGAGCGCGACTCTTGAAAGATTCGGTACAATCGCTTTGAGAATCTCGAGGCGCTTCGGAGCGAGATCATCGTTCAGGAGCTGTGACCCCGTGATGTTGCCCCCTGGCCTTGCGAGGCTGGCCACGAGTCCTGCGGCAACAAGATCATTGTCGGCGCGACCGACCACGATGGGGATGGTTTTCGTTTCCAGTTGAAGGATCTTTGCCAGACCCGCGCTTCCAACGAACAGCACGTCGACCTTGAGGCGCACAAGGTCGGCGGCGCCTGCGCGAAGCTGCTCGGCTGATTCGCCGAACCGTCGCTCGACGACCATGTTTTGCCCATCGACCCAGCCGAGCTGTCTCATCGACAGCCAGAACTGGTTGGTCGAGACCGACTGTGCCAGCTCCTCTGGGCTCGGAGCTGGACCGAGGTTGAGAATTCCGACGCGGGCCATCTTCCCCGACTTCTGCCCCGCGGCGACGAGCGGCGTGGCGAGCAGACCGAGCCCGCCAGCGACGAAGGCCCGTCTCTTCATCACTCGATCCCCTGATCCGCCCGCTGCAGGAGGGACGCCGGGATCGTCAGGCCGAGAGCCTTGTGGCCTTCGTCACCGGCGATCTCGAAATACTTGACGCGCTTGCCCTGCTTCCTCAAGGTCCTCATGATCCCCGCGGAGTCCGATCTCCTCTCAAGGCTGGCCTTCTCAGGGATGCGGTCCCCATGGGGCCGCGGTCAGTAGCTTGACCTCCTGGGAAACGAGCAACGGCCGGAACTTGACGGCGAAGCCCTCGACGAAATCCTTGTTGGAGAATACCGAAGCCCAGTGCGCGCGACGGTCGACATCGTCGTCGAACTTCCAGAGATGGACGAGCTGATTGACCGTGCCCGTGTCGGCTTGGAAGTAGCCGATCAACTTCTTGTCTTGGCCGCCCTTCTGGAGCGCCGGATAGCCGAACTCGGTATACAGCTTGACTGCCTCGCCCATCTTGCCGACCTGAAGCGTGTAGGTTCGCATTTCATAGATCGTCATAACGATTCCTCCCGAGTCCTCGTTGCCCGTCGTTCAACGAGCCGGATCTGGACAGGTTAGACAGGTGGCGTGAGGTTAGTCCGGCAGCCCACGGCGGTCAAGGAATCTGGAATTGAGAAGGATCAGGGGATGAAGTCTTGGACAGTGCGGCGTAGCACGCGCAGCATGGGCCAGTTCGCTCGCGGTAAGAGCGCGGCCATCGAGAAGCGCAGAGAGCATGGTGGCTCTTGCCGGCTCTCCGACCAGCCCAGCAATCTCGGCTATCAACGGCCCAGGAATCATGGGGGCAATGTAGCACCCGGTACGGCGGGCCCTGAAGTTTCCACTTCGACGGCGATCGAAGTAGCTTCCCGGAACCCAGGAGACGCTTCGACCACCGTCGAAGTGTTCACCGGCGCGTCCGACCGTTTCGAAGGTAAGATCACGGCCATGATGTGCCGGCCCGGGCCCGCTTGCGGCGCGTGGCCAATGGCTCTTGGCTGGGCGTGGGACGCCGCATAGCCGGACCTGGAGGAGGTGGCCATGCTGGAGGGGAAAACGCGCATCCCGCCGGTCGACGTCGAGGCGCTCCCGGACGACCTGCGCGAAGTGCTCGAGGAACAGCGCAAGCTCCGGGGCGCGCCGCTCTATCCGTACCTCTTCTACGCGCGCAACCCGGCGTATTTCCGTGCCGCGCAGGCGATGTGGACCGCCCTCCAACAACACACGAAGCGCGTGCCCGGTACGCTCAGGGCGCTGCTCAACCGTCGCGTCGCCTGGTGGAACGGCTGCGAGTTCTGACAGGATGCCAATGCTGCCGTGGGCAGCAGGCTCGGCGTCTCGACGGAGAAGCTCGAGGCACTCAACGACTACGCGAAGAGCCCGCTCTTCAGCGACGCCGAGAAGGTGGCGCTCGAATACGCCGACGCGATCACCGACACGCACCGCGACGTCGACGACGAGCTGTTCGCGCGGGTGCAACGGCACTACGACGACGACACCATCGCGGAGCTGACGATGATCATCGCGTGGGAGAACGCGTCCTCGCGCTTCAACCGGACCTTCCGCATCCCATCACAAGGGTTCTGGAAGCGATGACCGATGCCCGATACTCACCTCATGCCCTCCGCGAGGTAAGACGCCGTGACTACCGTCAGCGTCCGCTACATGGTCGATGACGTCGAGGCCGCCATCGCCTCCTATACCACCCACCTCGGCTTCGCCCTCGAATCCAATGCCGCGCCGGCGTTTGCCGCCGTCACCCGTGGCCCCCTGCGGCTGCTCCTCAGCGGCAAGACCAGCTCAGGGGCCCGACCAATGCCCGACGGTCGCCAACCCGTTCCCGGTGGGTGGAACCGCATTCAACTTCCGGTACCCGACCCCGCGGCCGAGGTCGCCGGGCTTCGGGCTGCCGGCCTGTGCTTTCGAAACGACATCCTGACCGGCGTCGGCGGATCGCAGATCCTGCTCGACGATCCATCCGGCAACCCCATCGAACTCTTCCAGCCCGCCCATTAACGACTCCGTCCCAGGTCAACCGGCGACACTCTGGAGGGGCAAAGTCGGACGGCCAGCTCACCGCGGATCGGCGAGCGCACCCCGACAAGACGCATGAGCGTGAACGAACCCGCATCGTCTGCGCCGCCGACTGCGGAATGGCTCAACCGATCTACCGTGGGCGTCGCGCTCGCGAGCCTCTTCTCCGACGTATCTCACGAGCTCGGCACGGCCGTGCTACCCGCCGTGCTCTTGGCGCTCGGAGCGGGACCGGCCGCGCTGGGCTGGATCGAAGGTAGTGCCGATGGCCTGTCCGCGCTCGCCAAGCTCTGGGGCGGGGTCATGACCGATCGGGTGACTCGGCGGAAGCCGTTGGCTTCGATCGGCTATCTCGTCACGGCCGTCGGCATCGCCACCATTGCCATCTGCACGAGTTGGGCGCAGGTCCTTGCCTGCCGCGTGGCCGCGTGGATCGGGCGCGGCAGCCGGTCGGCGCCACGCGATGTCCTCATGGCGGAGGCCACGACGCCCTCCTCAACCGGCAAGGCGTTCGGCATGGAGCGCGCGGGCGACGCGCTCGGCGCCGTGATCGGCCCGCTCGTGGCGGCCGCCCTCCTCGCGCGCGGTATCGAGCCGCGGCACGTCCTGGTCGTTTCGCTCCTCCCGGGACTCCTGGCCTTCCTCTCGATCACGCTTCTCGTCCAGGAGACCTCTGGAGTCCGGCGCTCGGAGCGCGCGCGAGCGCTCGCGGGCAGCCTTCGAGCAACGGGCACGCCGTTCCATCGCTATCTCGTCGCGATCCTCCTCTTCGGGTCCGGAGACTTCTCACGCACACTGCTCATCCTCTACGCGACACAGCACCTCACCGCCGGCCTGTTCTCATGGCATGCCGGCACACTCGCGATCGCGCTCTACGTACTTCACAATGCGGTCAGCTCGCTGGCGGCGTTCCCGATCGGCGCCCTAACGGATCGCGTCGGCCGCCGGCCTGTGCTCATCGCAGGCTACCTCTTCGCCGCGGCGACGACCGCGGGGTTCGCGCTGGTCCCGGCGACCCCTCTGGCGCTCACGATCCTCTTCGTGTGCTCGGGAACGTACATCGCCTGTGAAGAAGTCGTCGAGAAAGCCTACGCCGTCAGACTTCTTCCCGAGCTCGTACGCGGCACGGGGCTCGGAGCGCTCGCAGCGGTCAACGGAATCGGCGACTTCGTCTCCAGCGGCCTCGTCGGCATGCTATGGGCCACCTTCCCCGGCTCGCCAGCCGCGGGGTTCCTCGCCGCGACGGCGCTTCAGCTGGCCGGCACCCTGGCTCTCCTCGCAGCCACCGGTCCAACGGAGCTGCGTCCGAGAGGACGTGTGCCCTGAGCGCCGCATCCACGCCCGCAACTCGCATGGCGACCCAATTGTCGAGGTCGGCGATCAAGCCTCGAGCGCATTCACCGGCGAGCGCGAGGCCACCGAGCTTCGCGTCGGTCCTGCTCACTCGATCCCGAGCCCACTTATCGTGTGCCAACGAGGATGGGCTGAAAGAGGCTGTCGATGCGGCGCACCCTCGTGAAACCCGCCTCCTCCATGAGTACCGCCATGCGCTCCACGCCGATGGCGAAGTAGGTCGTCTCGGGCGTCCGGAGCACGACTTCCTTCGCGTCGTCATTCGTCACGAGCTCAAAAGCCACGTCGTAGAACTGACCTCGCCATCGGCGGGTTTGCAACAAGCGGCACGGACGCGCAGACCACACGCGGTCCCCGTAGTCCTGTATCTCGACCGTGCCGGGCGATGGAGGCACGCCGTAGTCCCGCATCGAGATCACGCAGCCGCCTCCAGGCCGAACGCACCGACAGCATTCCCTGAAGGCACACCGAATGTCATTCTCGGAAAGCAGGTGCGGGAGGGCGTTGTCGCAAGCAAGCACAACCGCGAAGGTCGCCGAGCGAACGGGAAGGGCCCTCACGTCCCCGACCAAGCAGGCCAGTTGAAGTCCGCGGCGCCCCGTCTCCTCGCGGGCGCGCTGGACGGCAGCGAGAGAGATGTCGGAGCCCGTGACCCGGAAGCCCCGTGCCGCCAGGCCGAGGGCCTGGGTGCCGATCCCAACCGCGGCGTCGAGGACGCGGTGGGGCGGCGAACCCCACTCACTGGCCAGCAGCGATGACAGCGCGCGGCCCTGCCGCCCGATGGCGGCCTCCCAGTCCTGGTACACCAGGTGGTACCAAGGAGCGAGGGCATCGTAGAAGTTGCCAACCTCCAACATCGCCACTCCACTCTACCAGGCCCAGTGACGCACGACTCGTGCTGGAGCCAGCCCGCGAAGCGAATTCCAAAAGGGGTTACCGGCTGCTGCGTCCGCTAACCCTCGCGAATGACGGGTTTTCGCCGGAAGGGGACCACCCGCGTCTCGCGTCAGGCGAGCAGTGCGCTAAGATGTCGGCCCATGACCCGATGAGCGCGCGAGCCTCGAGACTGCGGTGGGCCACAGTGCTAGCCGCGAGCGGCGGCCTTGCCGCCGCGCCCTCGCCTTCGTTCGCCCACTCCGTCCAGGAGGCCTTGCTCCGCGCTGTACCGGCGCGTACCCGGCCCGTGCTCAGGCACCGCCCCACGACGGCCACGGTGCCGGGCGCCGCGCCGCTCGTGCCGAGGCGCTCAGGAACCACCATGGGCGTGCGTTAGAATTGCGATCGTGGGCGGTGGAGCCAATCGGCTCGAGTACGAGCAGCGGGTGAACCGTGTCATTGACCACGTCCGCGCGCATCTCGCAGAGGACCTCTCGCTCGATCGTCTGGCCCGTGTCGCGATGTTCTCACCCTTCCACTTTCACCGCATCTTCCGGGCGCTCACCGGCGAGCCAGTCTCGGCGTTTATCCAGCGACTCCGCGTGGAGCGGGCAGCGGTGGCGCTGATCTATCATCGTGACCAGAGTGTGCTCGCCGTGGCGCTCGACCATGGATTCTCATCGGCCGCCACCTTCGCGCGCGCCTTCCGGGCCCACTTCGGGATGAGCGCGACCCAGTGGCGGACCGGCGGGGCCGAACGCTGGAGCAAGCAAAGCAAAGCGAATCGCAAGGCGGGCAAAGCAAGGATGCGCGCCGAGGGGCACACTGCCTCCAGACTATCGAAGGAGGCCTCGATGAAGATCAACGTGAAGACGCTCCCCAGATACCACGTTGCATACATGCGGTACGTCGGACCGTTCGGCCCTCACGGCATTCCCGAGACCTGGACGCGGCTTCGGCAGTGGATGAAGACCCATAACCTCGACAGCCCGGATAGCATCAAGATCGGGATCGGCCACGACGACCCCCACGTGACGGCCCCGGAGAAGTGCCGGTACGACGCGTGCGTCGTGGTGCCGGACTCGTTTCCGGTCGACAAGCACGTGAACCTCGCCGACGTCCCGGCGGGACGGTACGCGGTGGCCGCCTTCAGCGGGAGCGCGCACGAGATCGGCGACGCCTGGACCGCCCTTTATCGAACCTGGTTGCCCAGTAGCGGCTACCAGCCCGATGATCGGCCCTGTCTCGAGATCTACCGCGGCGATCCGATGGACACGGCCCCTCCGGGCGTGTTCCACTGCGAGTTGTGCGTGCCGGTGAAACCCCTCTAGCCTGGGGGCGACTGAGCTCGCGCCGTCGCGAACTGGGCTAACGGCGGGAATTCCAGCGGTGGCCCACTGCCCACCGAAACTACTCGACGACGTCGCCGACGTCCTGGGCAAGGTGCGGGCCTGGGCCGGGATCGTCGAGCGGACAGCGGGTGTCCTCTACCTCCATCGGCGGCCCTTCCTCCACTTCCATCTGATGGCCGGAGGGGGACGGCGGGCGGACGTGAAGGGCCGCGCCGGCTGGATATCGCTCGATCTCCCCCGCCGTCCCATCACCGCGAGTCGGCGGGGCACCCTTCTGCGCGAGCTGCGTACCCGCTACCGGGAGCGGTTACGGTCAGAGGGTTAGGACAACGCCCGGGCCCATCTGCAGGTGGTTGGACCGATCCGCTCGGTCGGTGCCGGTAGTGAACGGCGAGGGGAAGCCGTCTGCCTCTGAGCCGGACGACGCGCGGGCCTAGATGAAGTCCATCGCACAGAGGTAGTCGAAGAACGCCGCCTTGTTGTGCTCGTTCTCCTGCGGGAATAGGGCGAGCAGCTCCCCGTAGGCCCGGCGCAGCTTGCCGCTCGAGCTAGCCACCAGCGGGTGTGCGGGCAGATTGGCGGGCACCGCCGTCTTCCGCCACTCGGTCAGCGCGGCGCGCTGCTCCACCATCGCCTCCGACACGAGACGATGGACGGAGGCGAGCCGGGGCGGGACCGTGAGGGCACCGAGCTGGCTCACCACCTGATCGTAGCTCTCCACCGAGGGCTCGTTCTCGTCCCGCGAGCGGAGCCACCCGAGCGTCTCGACCCGCTCCACGATGCCCAGATCCACTAACTCGAACATCCGTCGCAGGTAGGCGCGCTCGTCCGGCGACATCGTGGCGGCGCTGACGTCGAACACGGTCCGACGATGGGGGATGGCCCGATACGCGCGCTCGACCGCCGCCGGGCGGTCCGCCGTCGCGACGCTTTCGATCGCCGACAGCTTCATGGGACGCTCCTCCAGCAGCCGGGGAATAGCGGGCAGGAGCTGGGTGAACAGGTTGTGCTGCGGCCGGTGGCCGGTGGCGTCGACCTGGAGGATGAAGTTGCGGTCGACGAGCTGAAAGCCCGGAATCATGTCGTAGCTCGCCTGGCCGATGAACTCCTTGGTCCCGGCCAGCACGATCTGATTCTTCGCGCGATCGGCCCGGAAGTGCTGGGCCCACTTGCGCGCGTCCTCCGGAGTCGGGGCTTCCATCGTCATGCTGTAGAGGAGGAGCTGCACGTACACGATGCGCTCGTCGGACAGGGACACGCCGCGGGCGTACTGGGGAACGAGCTCCTCGATCGAGGGCAGCCCGCCCTGCGGCTGGATTCCCTCATAGGGGCCGAGACGGTGGGCGCCGGCAAAGGACTGGCACGCCGGACAGTTCATGCCGACCGGCTCGATCAGGAGCACCGAGCCCTTGAGGGACGAGAGCCGAACGAGCTGGCCGGTCTGATCGACCAGCTCGAGATCGGGATAGGGCTCTCCGACCCTCGGCGGCCACACCGAGGGAATCCGCCCCGGCTGCGCCGGTGTCACCGCCGGGGTCACCGCGGCGACCTGGAGCGGGCACTGCCCGGCCCCGCACTTCACGCTCTCGGCCAGGGACTCGATCGTCCCCGATCCGGCGACGCGCCAGGCCACCACGCCGAGGAACACCGCCCAGACCAGCGCCAACACCACGATCTTCGTCTTCATTTGGTCCGCTCTCCTTCCTCGAGCTTGCCGAGCAGCCTGCGGGCCTCCGCCGCCTTGACATGGTCGGGGGAGGTGCGCAGGAACGCGCGGAGCTCGATCACCGCGTGCTGGCGGAGCCCCGCTTCCCAGAAGCTCCGCGCCAGCCAGTACCGCGCCGACCCGTCGTCGGGGTGCCGGGCGAGGATCTTCATGAACGCGGGAACCGCCTTGTTGAACTGTGCGCTGTAGAAGTGGCCGAGGCCCTCGATCATCAGCAGGCTTCGCTCGGCATCGTCGTCGGCCGGCAGAGCCGCGGCGGTCTCGGTGGGAAGCGCGCGGGCGATCTTGCCGGCCAGGTCCTCGCACACCGCGACCAGCGCGCCCGCGTCACCCGCGCCCTGGGCGGAGGTGACGAGCCGCGTCGTCTCGGTCTCGTAGACCAACGCCTGCACCAGCAGCCGGTTGCCGGCTCGTGTGAAGCTGCCCCGCGCGATGTACCGCGCCTGCGACATCGTGCCGATCCGGCTGAGCGGCGTCTGCGCCACGTATTGCTGCCAGGTGAGGCTCCGCTCCCTGGCGATCTCGTCGAGGCGCTCCCGCTCGACCAGCCGCACCTGTCCGGGGTGGCGGGCCAGCATCGCACCGAGCAGATCGGGCACGCCGCGCTCCAGCGCTGCGAAGGCCGGATCGCCGGTCGCGTTGTCGAAGGGCAGCAGCAGCATGGTCGGCGGCGCCGAGGCTCCGGCCGCCGGCGCGGGCGGCAGCGCGAGCGTCGCCAGCACGAGCGCGAACGCCGCGACGACGCCCCTCATTTCTTCGCTCCGGCGGGCTCCAACTCGTAGAGCCCATCGAACCAGGTGCCGATCCACACGTGCCCTTGAGCGTCCACCGCGATCGAGCTCGGGCGGTCTAGGATCATGTGGGGAGGGTTGTTCAGGCCGCCGCGGGCGCCGTCGAAGAAGCCGACCCCACGAGAGCGGGCCTCGGAGTGCGCGATGTACCAGACGCCCCCACCGGGGGCCGGTGCGAGCTGGCCGATCGACCAGTCGGGCAGCGACGAGTTCTTCGGCGTGAACACCGTCCACTGGTCCCCGACCTTGCGAGCCAGGCCCTTCTCGTAGAGGGCCACCCAGAGCCCGCCCCCGGCGTCGACCGCCAGCGCCGTGATCTCCCGATCGAGCACGTCCGCCTTCGCGCTCACCCGGCGCACGGTCTCGCCCTGGATCTGGAAAAGCCCCTGGTCCCGCGTGCCCACCCACACGGTGCCGGTACGGGGCTCGACGGTGAGCGCGGTGATCCGGGGAGCGCCTTCCAGGGACCAGCGTGATGGCACGGCGGTCGTGCTCAGGCGGGCGACGTCGCCGCGCGACGTGCCGACGTAGAGCTCGCCGGGATTCGTCCCGCACTCCGCCGCGGTGACCGCGCCCGAGGCGCCCGGAATGGCGCGCGTCACGAATCGCGGCTGGAAGCCGGACGCGGTTGGGCCCGTCCGCACGTAGCCCACGACCGGGCGGTCGAGATGGTCGGCGGCGAACCACACGACCCCGCCACAGCCCTTGATGGTGGTGACGTAGTGGTAGAAGAATCCCTGCGACACGTCGGTGGCGAAGAACTCCTCGCCGGTCTTCGCCATGATGCCGCTCTCGATGCCCCACCAGACCCGCCCGCTCGGCTCCACCCCGACACTGGTGACGTCGGAAATGATCATCCGGGCCCGCGCCGACATCCGGCGCCAGCGGTTCTGGGCCCGGTCGCGCTCCTCCTCCATGTAGATCGGCCAGGCCCGCTCGTACTTCTTCACGCCGACCCCGGTGGTGTTGAACGCGCGATACTCGCGGATCAGGATCTCGTCGCTCTGTCGGAGCGCCACCAGGTAGCTTCCGGAGCGGGTCGGTGTCGCCGCGAAGGGTTCGAGCGCGGCGCGGCTGACGCGGTCGAGCTTCGGCGCCTCCCCGTCGGGCTGAAATCGGGCGTACTGCAGGCCCATGACCGTGTCGGAGACCAGCAGCAGCAGCTCGCCAGTGGGGAGCGGGAACAGATACGTGCGGTGAACGGGCGCCGGTGTCCCGTACGGGGAGTCGATCGGCAGCGACTTCGGGCGCCACGTCGCGCCGTCCTTCGAGCTCCACAGGTAGACGGACTCGCCCTGCCCGAGGGCGGCCAGGCGGAAGACGCCGCCGCGGTCCTCGGCCAGCGCGGGGCCCATCACCGCATCGCTCGGAATACGCGAGAGCAGGGTCCACTGCGAGGCATCGGACGACTGGATGAAGACCATCTCTCGCGTGTCGCGCGAGTAGAAGCCGACCAGCCAGCGGCCGCGGCGGTCCTGCACGACGTCGTACTCGAGCACCTCGGTGGTCGGGCGGGTCGGGGCGACCGCCGTGCCGGTCCCTCGATCCTCGAGGTACTGCGCCACCCGGTTGACCGGCAGGCGATCGCGAACCGACGCGGGAAGCTGCTCGGCCAGGCGCTGACCGAGCGAGGCGGGGCGCGCGGACGACGCCGGGGGCGCCACGAATTGCTCGAGCGGCACCCGCTGCGGATCGCTCCAGGAGTGGCCGTCTTTCGAGGAGCTGGCCCACAGCTCCCAGCCGAGGCCCCGTCGCGTCGAGATCCAGTAGAGCCACAGCGTGCCGTCCTCGGCGCGCACCAGGCGCGGATTGTAGTCCTCGCTCGCCGAGTTGATCGGCAGAGGCGCAGCCTCCGTCCAGCTCACCCCGTCCGCGCTCCGCGACCACCAGAGATCGGTGGGCTGGCCGTCCAGCTCGCCCTCGACGGTGACGAGGAAGTACCCACCCCGCCCGTCGTCGGAGAGCGCCAGCTCCTTCCGCGGCCCGCGGAACGACTGGGCCAGCGGGCGGGTCGATGCGGAGCCGACGCGAGGGGGCAGCACCACGCGCCCCGCCGGCCGGCCCTCCCAGAACGAGCCGTCCTCCTCCGGCGCCGGCGCCGGCTCCAGGCGCGCCTGCTCGGTGTCCCGGCGCAGCCGCACGCGCAGCCCCCAGCGCTCGATCTCCGCCTGGCCCCCGAAGACCTGCACGGTGAAGACCCGCTTGTCGTCGCCGTTGAACGAGATCGTCTTGCTCAGATCGGCGAGCTGCGGGGTCTGCCCATAGATCACCCCCAGCCAGCTCCGGAAGGGGTCGCGGGGCATCGGGAAGTCCAGCACTCGGATGGCGTACTCGAAGTGCGGGCCCGCCACCACGAGGCGCCCGCGGATGCTCATCTCGACGCCGGTCGCGACGTAGCCCGCGGGCACCACCACCGCGTAGTGGCGCTCGCGCCACGCGGTGCTCTCGTCGTCGCGCGGCGCGAACAGGGCGGGAGTCTTTCCGAACGGCTCGCCGATCGCCGGACGCTCGGGAGTGACCAGGAACACGCCGCGTGGGGTCGGCGGCAGCGCGCCCGCTCCCGCGTGGGTCATGCGCTGGTAGAGCACCACCATGCGCACGACCGCGTCGCGGTGGAGATCCAGGGTATGAGGCCAGGCCAGGAAGCGCGACGCGCGAGCGCGCGACTGGGAGACGAGCGTGGGGTCCTTCTGGGCCCGCTCGCGAAAGTCGTCCACGACCCGGAACGCCAGATACGCGTCCCGGTCGCGCCCCTCCTCGGCCAGGAGCACGCCCAGGCGGAACGCGGCCTCGAGCACCTGCGGGGTGATGGGCCGAAGCTTCGCCAGCGCCTGGTAGGCGTCGATGGCCTCGGTGCGCCGCTTGAGCTGCTCCTCCAGAACCCGGCCGGCGAAGTAGAGTCCGTCCATGCCCTCGACGGTGGCCGGCGCGTCGCGGTAGAGGGCTCGATAGGTCACGAGCGCGTGCTCGTGGCTGCCCAGC
>Ga0335082_10000966_pt1 | contig 30283 bp, 23 predicted proteins | sample Lox_Sample_41_FD_206718 | JGI IMG/M metagenome (GOLD analysis project Ga0335082, IMG submission 206718) | Soil microbial communities from Loxahatchee National Wildlife Refuge, Florida, United States - Lox_Sample_4.1 | ecosystem: Environmental > Terrestrial > Soil > Wetlands | place: USA... | reverse complement strand
GGCAACCCACACATTTAAAGCTAAGCCGGTCTAGGAGATAAACGATGAGAGATGGAAAGTGTGTAGCACGCATCGACGCGTGCCATAAAGATACTCACTCCACATCAGCGGACGCATTTCGATCGCTGAAATTGCATCATCAACGGCACGCACGAAATCATCTGCTGCCTGCTCGCTTCTCGTAGCGTACCAATCCACGGCAGCATCGAATTCGGCAACGGCTTGTGGATGGAATGAAACTTCAGCGGGGGGTGCCATGTATCCGCGCTAGCGCACGCTGTCTGACCTCGGCCCATGGAACGGTCAGCACGCTGCCCGCATTGAGCTCTTCGACGCGCCGCGCGATTTCTCGCTCCCACTCAAGCTCGGCTCCCTCATCCACTACCTCATCGTCAAGGCTCGCGATTAGAGAACTCGCCAGTGCCGCTCGTCCTTCCGCCGGCAACTCCATGGCCTGCGTCAACAAGTCCGCCACTTTCTCTGTCATGCCCACATTCTACGTCCAACCCTTCTCATCCGGTAAAATCAATCTTTCCTCTTAATTAAGGACCCTATGCTCGATTTTCTCGGCAATTTGCAGCGCACTCATATGTGTGGCGCCCTCCGCGCCTCCGACGCCCGCTCTTCCGTCGTTCTCATGGGATGGGTCAACCGCCGCCGCGATCTCGGCAACCTTATCTTTATCGACCTGCGCGACCGCACCGGCATCACGCAAGTCGTCATCACCGCCGACGCCGGCGCCGAGTTGCATAAAAAGGCCGAGTCGCTGCGCTCCGAGTTCGTCATCGCCGTCGTCGGCCACGTCAAGCTCCGCGACCCCAAAACCATCAATCCGAACATCCCCACCGGCGAAATCGAAGTTGTCGCCGACGAGCTCCGCCTGCTCAACGACAGCAAACCGTTGCCCTTCTCTCCCGCCGACAACGAAATCGCCAACGAAGAAGTGCGCCTCAAGTACCGCTACCTCGACCTGCGCCGCCCCGAGATGCATAACAACATCGTGTTGCGTCACGAGGTCACGATCGCCATTCGCGACTATCTGAACTCGCAGGGCTTCTTCGAAATTGAGACGCCTATCCTGACCCGCTCCACGCCCGAGGGCGCGCGCGACTACCTCGTGCCCAGCCGCGTGCATAACGGCAAGTTCTATGCGCTGCCGCAGTCGCCGCAACAATTCAAGCAGATTCTCATGATCTCGGGCTTCGACAAGTATTTCCAGATCGCGCGCTGCTTCCGCGACGAAGACCAGCGCGCCGATCGCCAACTCGAGTTCACGCAAATCGATCTCGAGATGAGCTACGCGCGGCCCGACGCCGTCTTCGCCGTCGTCGAAGGCTTCCTCACCGCCGCGTGGAAAACCATCGGCGTCGAGCTGCAAACGCCCTTCCCGCGCATGACCTACGACGAGGCCATCTGCCTCTACGGCATCGACAAGCCCGACCTGCGACTGCCTGCGATGTCGGACGTGCGCACGGCGTTTGCGCCCGAGCAGCTCGCCACACTCAACATCGATCCCGAGCTGCCCGTGGTCGCCATCGTCACTCCCAAAGTGGGCGAGCTCTCGCGCAAAGAGCGCGACGACCTCAAGCTGCTCTTCGGCGACCGCAAAGACGCCAAGGTCTTCGAAGACATCAAGCGCCTGGAAAAGTCATTCCCTGAGGTGGTCTCAAAGATTCGCGAGATCGCTAAACCCAGCGACGGAGACCTGCTTGTCATCGTCGCTGGCGCCAGGCGCGCCGAAGTCGGCAGCGCGGCGAAAACTCGGCAAGAAGCGCAAGCCGTCTCCGCGGCTGCCGGACAATTCCGTCTCGCTCTCGGCCAGAAGTTCGCCGCGAAGCACGGAGCCTTCGGCCAGCGCGACTTCCGCTTCCTCTGGGTCACCGACTTCCCCATGTTCGAGTGGGACGAAACCGAAAACCGCTGGAACGCCGCCCATCACCCCTTCACCTCGCCGCACGAAGAAGACATGCCCATCCTCGAGAGCGACCCGGGCGCGGCGCGTTCGCTCGCCTACGACGTGGTGCTCAACGGAACCGAGCTCGGCTCAGGCTCCATTCGTATTCACCGGCAAGACATCCAGAGCATCATCTTCAAGGCGCTGGGCATGTCGCCCGAGGAGCAGCAGGCGCGCTTCGGCTACTTCCTCGAGGCCCTGCAATACGGCACGCCCCCGCACGGAGGCATCGCCCTCGGCCTCGACCGCATCGTGATGATCCTCGCCGGAGCGTCCAGCCTGCGCGAAGTCATCCCTTTTCCCAAGACCGCCAAAGCCATCGACATGATGATGGACGCGCCGACTCCGGTAAGCGACAAGCAACTCAAGGAGTTGGGCATCGCCGTGGTGTCGAAGAAGGACTTGTGAAAGCTACTTCGGGACTGGTTCAATCGCCGCTTTCTCTGGCAGGATCAAGAACGGAGGAATGCTTCTCGCCATAAGTCGGCCTGTAGATGACGCCAGACCAGCCAAACGTCAGACCCGCTCCAACTCTTTGCGGCATGCTTCTGCGCGACGAAATCGCGAATAGCTGGTCCGTTGGACACCTTGCTCTCCAGGAAGTGCTTGGTTTGCACGCGCTGTGAAACCCAATCTCCCAGATCCCCCTTCATCCAGTCCAACAGCGGGGATTGAAAACCGATCTTGTGAGTACGCGTGCGAATCTTTTCGGGCAGTATTCCCCGCATGGCTTCGCGCAGGATTCGCTTGCTGTAACCGCTGCCTACCTTGCTCTCGTCCGGAAGCGAGAAGGCAAAAGTCACCAGCCGCCAATCCAGGAACGGCATCCGTACCTCGACGCCGTGCGACATGGACATCCGATCGTATTTGCGCAATAGCGACTGATTGACGCCGTGGTGAAATTGCCTGTATAACGCCTGATTGATCGGGGTCAGTTTGTTCAGGGACGCTCGTTCGGACGCGTCCATTTCGTCATCGCTGCTGTCCCACCGCTTGAACCACTCTGGTCGCGTTCTGTGGGTATTGGCGGGCACCGGTTTCAGGACTCGGCGTGCGCGTCTGGCTATGCTAAAGACTCGCCGCAGAGACGGATCGCTCTCCGAGAGAATCCTCGCGACGCTCGCGTCCTCAGGAAATTGCCTTTGCACGGTTCGCGCCAGATCAAGGGTGCGAAGTGGGCTACTTATGAGGTTCCCGTTGGCCATGAGCAGCTTCTTGAGCGTACCTCCGTACCCCATGAATAATTCATCGGCTCCCAGTCCATCCAACGTAACCACCACACCGTCGCGGCGCAGTTCGCGGTAAAGTGCCCAGACCGGCAGCAGCAACCCCGTCCCAATCATTTCGAAGTCGTAGGAGTATTGCAGAAGGTCCTGAATCAGCGCGCCGGGCGTCATTGCCCGGTAGCATGCAATGGCGCCAGCCTTTTCGATGGCGGCCTCTGCGTATTCCAGCTCATCGTGCGCCGTCCCTTCAAAAGTGGCGACGAACGCGCGATGATAATCGCTGGTCAGGCGGCTAGTTCCCGCCTTGTTCATGGCGGCCAGCGAGCACAGAATGGAGCTTGAGTCCAGTCCCCCGCTCAAACAGGTGGCAATGGGGACATCGCTTCGCAGGCGCAAGCGGCACGCATCGAAGAACAGTTCGCGAAATTGTTCCACTTGATCAGCAAAACGCTTGGGGACGTCGCCCAGGTGATCCAGCGTGCACCACCACCGCCAAGTGCGCATCCCGGAGGCGGAGACCACCATGTTGTGACCGGGGCGCAGCAGTTTTACTCCTTTCAGCAATGTCTCTTCGGGAGACTCACCCGTCGCTGTCAGTTGCCGGCGCATCTCCTCCTCGTTTTCACGCGGCGTAAAGTCCCGCAGATGCAGAAAACTCTTCAGCTCCGAGGCGAATACGAACCTCGTCGGTTCGGCGAGAAAGTGTAACGGCTTGACTCCGAAGCGATCGCGAGAGAGAAACAACTCCCGCCGATGCGAGTCCCAGATGGCGAAGGCCCACATACCGTTCATCTTCAGCACGAAGTCTGGGCCCCATTGATGGTAGGCGGCCACCACCACTTCCGTATCCGTGTTGGAGGTGAAGCGCTGCCCGAAGGCTTCCAACTCCCGCCGAAGCTCGACGAAGTTATAGACTTCGCCGTTGTATGTGATCCAATAGCGGTCGCCATACGCCAGAGGTTGTTTGCCGCATTCACTTAGATCGAGGATAGCCAGCCTTCGGTGCCCTACTCCTATGGGTCCGTCAGTGTAGATGCCGGAGCCATCGGGTCCGCGATGCGACAAAGCGTCGATCAGCCGCTGGACATCTGCTGCTTCGCAAACCCGCTGATCCAAGTGGAAAATACCGGCGATTCCACACATGTTCCGCCCTCAGTCGTAGCCACATGTTAGCAAACAAATGACTGATGGTTCGGGCGGGTGGCCAATCAGGGCAACGACTCTTCTCAACCCAAGAAATCCAAAGTCGGGTGGCCCGTTCAAGCCAATCTTGAGCGGGGGTTTTCGCGGGTAGCCCTCGGCCAAAAGAACGTCAGGCAAATGTGGGTCGGCCGGCGCAAATGTGAACCCGCCGAAGAAGTTGGGAGAAGCTATAGATTCCGAACCTAAGGCACGAATGGCTTGCACGGCGCCGGTTACGCGGCTGCCTGTTGCAATAGACTGTGGACTTCTATGGAGTGCTCGCTGCCACGCGGGCGTGGACCTGCAGGTGCTTGCTGTTCTTCTCGGCGGTGATGCTGATGGTGCGATATTTTCCGTCGGGCTGGAAGTCGGCGGGCTTGTAGGCGATGAGATAGCGGCTGCGAATCTGGTCGCGCAACTGGTCGAACGATCTGCCCAGGGTCATCATGTCGGCGGGGAACAGCGCCTCTCCGCCGCTGCGCTCGGCCAGGGTCTGCAGGACTTTGTCGGCCTCGGTGTTGTCGCCACCGCCGTCTTTAATGCTAATGGTATAGACGGTCACGCCGGTCGCCTCTTTCTCGCGAATGGTCTGCCGAAGGCTGGCATGGCTTGAGTTGTCTACACCGTCAGTCACCACGACCAGAACCTTTGCAACCCTTTCGCGCTCGGGGTAAGCCGCGAGCTTCCGGCAGGCAAACGAGACCGCGTCGAAAAGTGCAGTACCGCCGTTATTGGTGAGTTGGTTGACGCCGGCCGTAGGTTTTTCGGGGTCGCCGGTGAAGTCCTGGGTAGCGGTAGGCGCTTCGGCAAATCCCGCAACAAAGCCGAGATCTGAAGCGTTGGTCAGCATCTGCTGCAGAAACTTGACCGCGGCGCGCTTCTCGAAGGAGAACCTGGGTTGCACCGAGCCACTGGTATCAATCAGCACGCCGAGGCACAGAGGCAGCTTGGATTGGGACGAAAATTGCAGCACCCTCTCCGGAAATTTCTTGTCATCGCGAGCCTTTATGTCGCTCAACTCCAAGCCGGTTACAGGGTGCCCGCCGCTGGTGACGCAAAAGTAAACCGCCAGTTCATCCACCACGCTACGGATGGTCCACTCGCCCGGGTAATCGTTGCCGCGGGTGACATCCGGAACCGAAGCGGCTTCGGGATTGAGTTTCGCCGTGGTGACAGTGTCGGCACAGTTGTCGCAGCTTTCATCGGCATTGGAGGCGTCAGCCAGTTGAGTTCTGAGCCGGTTGGAATTCGCCAGGTTCTGCGAAACATGGGCTGCAACCTGCGTCGCAGCCTGTTGGGCGCTGGCGCGGGCATCCGCCGCCGCCTTATGATTTCGCTCAAGGGTATCAAGGCTGTAGCGCGCGGTAGCAGCCAGACGATTGGCCGGGTCCTCTTGCAAGAAGATGGTCAGCTCGCTCTGGGCGAGGGGGTAGTCCTTCAGAGAAATGGCCGCTGCAGCAGCCACATAATGCGCATGGCCCATCCCGATATGCTCTAGCGCATGAACTCGTGCCACGGTCTGGATGGCGTCGCGATATTGATGGTTAACGTCTTGCGCGTAGGCCAGAACAGTCAAAATGACAGGATCGCCGGGCGCAGGGCAGCGGCTTTCTCCAAATGTGACTCGGCGGCGACGAGATTGTTTTGCGATAGCTCCAACCGACCCAAATTCAGGAACGAGCCAGGAAACTTGGGATCCAGAGCAACGGCGGTTTCGAATTCGGCCTGGGCGCGAGCGGCGGCGTCTGCGTCAAGATATGCCATGCCGAGGTAATTGTGGACTGAGACGAACCTGGGATATGCCGAAATCGCTTTTCGCAGGTGCTCGATTGCCTCCTCGGAACGCTGACCCGCAAAAGGGAACTCGCCTTGTTGAATTCGTTTATGGCATTGGCGGGGGCGGGCAAATCGAGCTCGGAGAGGGAGCCGGAATCCACCAGTTCCTTCACGCGTGCGAGGCCCCGCTGATTGGGTTTCTTGTTCTGCTGGGCCAAGATCTTCTGCGCAAAGTCCAAGCTGAAGAACTGGGCGTCGTTGGGGCCGCCGCCGACGTTGACCAGGGGACGGCGCCGGGCGTCGTTCCGTACAGGGGATTGCCTCGCTGACAGAAGGCGGGTGGATGGCAGGCAAACAAGCCGAGCAGTGCGCAGATCATCCAGCGGCCAACCGGGACTCGAAAGCATCCTCGACTCATAGGACTTCCCTCAGGAGCACGCAGTGCGAGGCACGCTGCAGAACAGAAGGCGAGCAATGCCGGGTCCCACTGGACGGCTCCTCAAGCACTTGCCAAAAAAGAAATCGGACCGTCACTTGACGAAAGTCCGACACCCCGACCCTATTACCGTGGAGGAAAAGACTACATCTGTTCCCGAAGGGTGTCACACGTATGGTTCGTCACTGATTCGTCAAAAGCTCGATCTCTTGTATTTCTGTGCGCTTCCGCCGGATCGGTCACAGTCTCACGTGACCCACCTCACGGCGGCCCCAGGGGTTTTGCGCTCCCCTGAGAGCGTACAAAAGAAGTATGACAATAGGGCGCCCGCTCGACCTCGATTTTCGTTAACATTTATTTGTGCGTTGACGCATTCTCCCGAAGATCGCAGGACGGCCGCAGCGTTGAACGCTATTTCTACCAGCCGTTGTAGCAGGAGGCTTCTATGAGCACGTTTGAGGACAGAGTGCGCGAGGTCAGCGAGTATTTCGCCAGCCCGCGTTTCACGGGCATCATCCGCCTCTATTCGCCGCGTCAGGTGGTGGAGCAGCGCGGCACCCTCGGCACCGACTACCCTATCGCCCGCAAGGCCGCCGAAGGCTTCTACGCGCGGCTGCGCGAGTTGTTCGCCGCTGGAAAATCGATCACTACCTTCGGCCCGTACTCGCCAGGGCAGGCCGTGACGATCAAGCGCATCGGTATCGAGGGGATCTACCTAGGGGGCTGGGCCACCTCGGCCAAGGGCAGCGTTACGGAAGATCCGGGGGCCGATCTGGCAAGCTATCCACTGAGCCAGGTGCCCGACGAGGCATCCGCGATCGTGCGCGCGCTCATTACCGCCGACAAGAACCAGCACTACTTGCGCTCGCGCATGACAGCAGAGCAGCGCGCGGCGACACCCGAGCATGACTACCGTCCCTTCATCATCGCCGATGCCGACACGGGACACGGCGGGGACGCGCATGTGCGAAACCTCATCCGCCGGTTCGTGGAGGTGGGTGTGCCGGGCTACCACATCGAAGACCAGAAGCCGGGCGTAAAGAAGTGCGGGCATCAGGGCGGCAAAGTGCTGGCGTCGGAAAACGAGCAGATCCAGCGGCTGAATGCCGCACGCTTCCAGCTCGACGTCATGGGAGTTCCGGGCATCATTGTGGCGCGCACTGACGCGGAGGCCGCGAGCTTGCTCGACGGCTGCGCCGACGAGCGCGACCAGCCGTTCATTCTGGGCGTGACCAATCTCGAGGTGCCGAGCTACAAGTCGGTCTTCCTCGCTATCCATCGCACGCTGTTCGAGGCAGGTGTGGATGAGGTGCGCGGCCACCTGATGTTCAACATGTCGGGCGTCGAGTACGCGGCCGCGAAGGTGTGGCTCGAGCAGGCCGGACTGGTGCCGGTGATCCTCGACGCCGCTGGCGCCTACCGGAAGAACGGCAAGGGCAGTATTGACGCGCTGCTGGATAAGGTGATGGGGCGCTGTCTGGATGCGTGGCAAGAGGCTGCGGATCTAAAGACCTATCACCAGGCGGTGGCGGAGGTGATCGCCTTCCGCATCAGCCAGGGCGAGAGTTTCGAGCTCGACGCCGAGCAGTGGCTGGAGTTCGCCAAGAGCGCATCGTGGTACGAGGCGCGCGAGAAGGCGCGTGCTATGGAGCTCGAGGTGCGGTGGAACTCCGAGCTGGCGAAGACGCCGGAAGGCTACTACCAAGTGCAAGGCGGGCTGGAATACGCCATCGCCAAGTCGCTGGCAGCTGCACCGTTCGCCGACATTCTGTGGATGGAAACCAAGACCGCGCACCTGCCGGAAGCAAAGGCGTTTGCCGACGCAATTCACGCGGCGTATCCCGACAAGATGCTGGCCTATAACCTCTCACCTTCGTTCAACTGGGACACCACCGGCATGACCGACGACCAGATGAGGCAGTTTCCCGAAGAGTTGGGCAAGCTGGGTTTCGTCTTTAACTTCATCACCTATGGCGGTCACCAGATCGATGGTCTCGCGGCCGAGGATTTCGCCACCGCGCTGAAGCAGGACGGCATGCTCTCGCTGGCGCGGCTGCAGCGCAAGTTCCGGCTGCTGGAGTCCCCGTATCGAACGCCGCAAACGCTGGTGGGCGGCCCACGTCTGGATGCCGCGCTTATTGCAGCTTCAGGCCGGACGGCTACCACGACAGCTATGGGGAAGGGCTCCACACAACACCAGCACCTGGTGCAGACCGAGGTTCCGCCAAAACTACTGGAAGAGTGGCTGCAGATTTGGGCGCAGCATAACCATCTGCCGCCGGCGTTCCGTCCGCTCTTGCGTCCGCTGGCGGCCGGGTCGGATTTCCTGGAGCTGAGCATCACGAACGATGGGAAGAACCGGGTGGCCAACCTTATCTTCGCCGACATGCAGGACCGGCACGGCCACAAGCTGCTGTCCATCCGCGACATGAATACCTACGATCCGTCGCTGCAGAAGAAGCGGCTGATGACGCTGGCGCACCTCTTTCTGCTGTATCGCTATAAGACGGGACTGGTGCATTACCTGAGTCCGACGGAGGACAACCAGCACCAGGCACAAAAGATGAAACGCTTGGGAATCTTCAGCAAGGTGGACACCGAAGGACAAATGATCATCGTGGCCACGGTGAACAACGCACGGATTGCGGAGTTGCTGACCCCCGACCGTGAATCACTAAAGCGGCTGATTACCAAGCAGGACCAGCCGCAGCCGGTGGGGTAGATGCTGGAATTCGCGGGCAGGAGAGGCTGCGGACGAAGTCGGGACCCAGTGCGCCGCGCGGACTAAATTCCGCGCGGAGGGTCAAAAAATAAGGCCCAACCGGGTTCTTAGTGGGTCCCAGGAGCCAGATCCAGACCTCCACAGTGGAAATAGATCGCGTTGATGAAGTTCTGTTTGTTGCGAAAGCCTCGAGCCGTATATTTCACCCACTGAATTTTGGAGTTGATGGATTCGCTGGTGGCGTTGGTGATCGGATGGGTTAGGTAGGTAATGATGTTCTCAAATCGTCGCTTCAGCATGGCGGCGACCTTCTTCATCGGCTCTAAGTGACTACGGGTCGCCCACTTATACCACCATTGAAAATGCTTGCGCGCAGGCTTCTCGTAAACGTAATTGTAGAGGGCCATACCGGTTTCCTTCAGTGCCCAAGCGCGTGCCGTCTTCAAGTCGCTTTGCCGCAGCTGCACAAATTCTCGCCGCTGCTCGCGTTCCATGCGCGCAGGATCCCGCAGCCAGTGGTATTTCGTTCCCGTCAGACGATCATCTCCTTCTGCTTTCAGGGTTTTGTGTTCCTTGCGACGTACTTGATCCACGGCTTCACCCAGATGTTTAGCGATGTGAAATTTGTCGAACACAATCTTCTTCTCGGCTTCCTCCAGATGTTCTCGTACCGAATCGATGTAGGTATCCCACATATCCATGGCCACGGCTTCAATACCCGCTTTTTGTTCCTCCGTCAGCGTTCCCCAGAATCCGTCCAAACTCTTTTTTTCGCGATCTTCCGCCACGTAGAGTACGCGGCTGTCGCTTAAATCATTGACCAACGTGAGATAGTTGTGGCCTTTGCGAAAGGCTTTCTCATCCACCCCCAGATACACCATGGGCTCTCGTTTCCGCCGTTCTAGTCCGCGCTGGACCGCGCGCTCCAGGATGCCGTGAATCGAGGGCTCAAGGGGGATGCTACGCGGCATCCCTCTTTCCTGTTTGAAGAGCTCCTCATCGGGAAGGCATCAAAGCGTTAAATCCTGGGGGGCGAGGGCAAGCCCCCGTTCGCCTCCCGCTAAAAAGCCTTAAAATTGCAACGCTGGCAATTTGGAGCAAGCGAGGATGATGGTGGAGTCGAAGCCGCAAATGGCGGGGGGCACGGCAGAGAGCCGTGACGAAAGGCACCTGTTTCCGATGCTGGGCGCGACCACGATTGTACTCCTGATTGCCGCGTGCAAGCTGGTGGTGCAGTTGTACGCGGGACACAGGTATGGGTACTTGGGTGACGAGTTGTACTTCCTGGCCTGCAGCCGTCATCTCGCTTGGGGCTATGTCGATCAGCCGCCGCTGATCGCGATGATTGCCTGGGCGGTGCGACATACGCTGGGTCAGTCGCTGCTCGCGATCCGATTTTTGCCGGCGCTCGCGGGGGCGGTGGAGGTTGTGCTAACCGCGCTGATTGCGCGCGAACTCGGTGGGAGGCGCTTCGCGCAGGTACTTGCGGCGATTACCACGCTTACTGCGCCCGGCATTCTCGGGGTGGACAGCCTCTTCACGATGAATGCGTTCGAGCCACTGTTCTGGATGACCTGCGCGTATCTCGTGATTCGCATCATCAAAACCGGAAATGAGAGGCTGTGGATCTGGTTCGGCGTGGTCGCGGGCATCGGTCTCGAGAACAAGTACTCGATGATGATCTTCGGCGCTGGGATTGTCCTCGGACTACTGCTCACGAACCAACGGAAGCTGCTCGCGAATCGGTGGTTATGGATTGGTGGGGTGGTCGCGTTTGTGATTTTTGCCCCGAATCTCTGGTGGAATGTTCGGCACCACTTTCCATTTCTCGAATTGCAGGCCAACATTCGACGCAGCGGGCGGAACGTGCCGCTGGGCTTCTTCAGTTTCTTCGGACAGGAAATTGGCGCGATGAACCCGTTGACTGCGCCCGTGTGGCTAGCAGGCCTGTGGTTTTTCTTGTTCGCGGAGCAAGGGAAGAGATTTCGCGCGCTGGGCTGGGCGTGGGCGTTTACCGCGGGCGTGATTGTTACGATGAGTCCGCGCGTGTATTACCTCTTCCCCGCCTTTCCGCTCCTGTTCGCCGCCGGCAGCGTCAAGTGGGAATGGCGGCTTGAGGCGCGGCAGCGAAGGTGGGTGAGAGTCGCCTACCCAGCACTGCTGATCGCGTCGGGCGCGATTCTTGCGCCGCTCGCCATGCCGGTGCTGCCGGTCGAAACGTACATTCGCTACACGCGCGAGTTGCACCTCTCGTCGCCTGCAAGTGAGACGCACAAGCTGGGCCCCTTGCCGCAGAATTATGCGTCCGAGTTTGGCTGGCCGGAAATGGTCGCGACGGTGGCGCGCGTCTACAACAGTTTGCCGCCGGATGTTCGAGCGAAGACGGCGATCTTTGTCCAGAACTATGGCCAAGCCGGCGCCATCGATCTCTTCGGGCCGAAATATGGATTGCCGTGGGCGATCAGCGGTCACCAAAGCTATTTCTTGTGGGGACCGCGCGATTACACGGGCGAAAGTATGATCGTCATGGATGACAGCCAAGAGCGCCTCGAGCAAATGTTTGCGAGCGTGCAGAAGGTCGCGAGCGTGTACCACCCATACTCGATGCCGTACGAGAATGTCGACGTGTTCTATTGCCGAGGGCTCAAGCAGCCGTTGAAGGAATTGTGGCCGCAGCTGAAGCACTGGGACTGAAGAGCCCCTCACCGGAAAAGCATCAAAGCGTTAAGTCTTGGGGGTGCGGCGCAAAGCCCCATTCGCTTCCCACTAAAAAGCCGGAATCCCAGAAATAAAGGGCTTAGCGGCACGGCTAAAGAGGCTGCTGAAAAAGTCTATTCAGAGAACGGAACAGAAGCGCAGGGGCTAAAGCCCGATTTATTTTGAAGCATTTACGGCATGACTGAAGTCATGCCCTGATACGAAACATTCGCGATCACGAGTTTTTCAGCAACCTCTAAAGCCGTGCCCTTTCAAAACACAATTGAAGCGGACTTTTTCAGCCTGTGGAGTTATGCCTTGACGCGAAAGTCGCGCGGAATGACTTCTTCAGCAACCTCAGGAGTCGTGCCCTTTCAAGGCGAAAGCTGGACTACATTAACTGTGAAACCATTATGGTATTCGTTAGGTAAGCTAATTTAGCCGTCTACTCGCCCTGCCCACTGCCCAGCGTCAGCGACGGAACGCCGTGCTGGCGCATTAGCTGATTCAATGCCGGCACATCGGCATGCTCGATCTCCTGCCACTTCGCCAACTGCGCGGTGAGGCGGGTGTGCAGGTCATCGAAGACCTGAAGCTGCTGCGCCGTCGGCGCCTGGTCGAAGCTCTGAATCAGGTCGTTGAAGCTGGCATATTGCTCGTTGAGCATGTTGGGATAGCGCAGGTTGCCCTCCGAACTCTTCATCTTCACCTGGATCAATTGCTCCTCGACCGGCGTCATCTTTTCGTCGAGCGCCTTCGCCGCAGCGATCACTTCGCTGTTCGGCGTGCCCTGGGCTGTCCACTTCTCCAGCGTCTGCAGGTTGGCGCGCAGGCTGCGAATCTGGTTGACGGCGCGGTGCAGCGCGTCGATGTCCTGCTGCGTCTTGAAGGCAAGGTCAAGTAGTTGCTGCAGGTCGGCTTGGCTCACCTGCTCTTTGATGCGCGGATCGATGACGACCTCTAGCGACGCGGTCTGCGTCTGGCCTTTGACGGTGAGCCTCACCTGGTAGACGCCAGGGTCGACGAGCGGGCCGCGCGGGGCATCGCCGACGTAGAATGCGCCTGGGATCTGTATGGGCGGGTCGTAGCGGAAATTCCAGGCGAAGCGGTTCATGCCGGCTTCGGCGGGGATGAGGTTCGAGGCGATTTCCAGGTCGGGCCACTCCGGCGGCTGCTCGTGCTTGCTCTCTTTCAGGTTCGAGAGATGGCGCACGCGCTTGCCCTGTGCGTCGAAGATGTCCAGCGTGATTTCTTCTTTTTCAGCCGGTTTCGACTTCAGGTAGTAATAGAAGATTGCGCCTTTGGGAGGATTGTCGCCGACTGGACGCTTGCGGTCCACAGCATCGGGGAAGTGTAAGCGCGTTGCGGTAGCGGGCTGATAGAGGTGGAAGTCTGCGCCGGCGATGGAGGAGCTGGCCTGGCGAAGCGGGCTCACGTCGTCGAGAATCCAGAAGGAGCGGCCGTGAGTGGCGGCGACGAGGTCGTTATCCTTCACCGCGAGGTCGTGAACCGGCGAAGTCGGCAGATTGAGCTGCAGCGATTGCCAGTGTGCGCCGTCGTCCACTGAGAAGTAGACGCCGGTTTCGGTCCCGGCGTAGAGCAAGCCCTTCACTTTGGGATCTTCGCGCACTGCGCGCACATAGGAGCCGGCGGGGATGCCCTGGTTGATGCGCGTCCACGTTTTGCCGAAGTCGTGGGTCTTGTAGATGACCGGGTTGAAGTCGTCGAGTTTGTGGCGGTCGATGGCGGCGTAGGCGGTGCCGGCGTCGAAGTGCCCGGCGTCGATGATGCTGACCATGCTCCATTCCGGCATGTCTTTGGGAGTGACGTTCTCCCATGTCTTGCCGTCGTCGCGGGTGAGGTGGATAAGGCCGTCATCGGTGCCCGCCCACAGCATGCCCTTCTGCAGCGGCGACTCGGCCAGCGCGAACACGGTGTCGTAATACTCGACGCTGGTGATGTCAAGAGTGATGTTGCCGCCTGAAGGCTTCTGCTTGCTCTTGTCGTTGCGGGTCAGGTCGGGGCTGATGGGGTTCCAACTGTGGCCGCGATCGGAAGACTTCATCACATATTGCGATGCGGTGTAAACCACGTTCGAGTCGTATTCCGACACCATGACCGGCTCGGTCCACTGGAAGCGGAATTTCTGGATATCCGCGCCATTGCCTGAGGTATCGAGAGGATAGGGCGAGACATCCTGCAACTGGTTGGTGCGGTGATCGTAGCGGGTGATGATGGCCGAGTCTGAGCCGGCATAAACAATTTCCGGATCTTTCGGGTCGGGCGAGATGTAACCGCTCTCCCCGCCACCGACTTCGTACCAATCCTGGCGCGCGATGACGCCGTCGTCGGAGTAGCTGGCGATGGCCACGGTGGAGTTGTCCTGCTGCGCGCCATAGACACGATAGGGCCAGTGATTGTCTACCGCGACGTGATAGAACTGCGCGGTGGGCTGGTTGTTCTGCTGCGTCCAGGTTTTGCCGCCGTCAACGGAGATGGTGACGCCGCCGTCATTGCTGTTGAACAGGCGCTGCGGGTTGGTGGGATCAATCCACAGGCCGTGATGATCGCCGTGGGGCGCGGGGAGTAGTCGGAATGTCTTACCGCCGTCAGTGGAACGGAATGCACCGGTATTGAGGACGTACACCGTGTCAGCACTCTTCGGATCGGCGAAGATGTGGCTGAAATACCAGGCGCGCTGGCGGTACCGCTCGTCATCGTTGACGCGCGTCCAGGAATTGCCGGCGTCATCCGAGCGATAGATCCCGCCTTCCTTGGCCTCAATGATGGCGTACACGCGGTTGGAATCAGCGCCGGAGACGGAGACGCCGATCCGACCTAACTCGCCTTCGGGCAGTCCGTGACCTGTCAACTGCTTCCAGCTCAGGCCGCCATCGGTGGACTTGTAAAGCCCGCTGCCCGGGCCTCCGCTGTTGAAGTACCAGGGCTGGCGGCGCACTTGCCAAAGCGCGGCATACACGATGCTGGAGTTTTTCGGATCGAAGACGACGTCGATGGCGCCGGTGTTTTCGTCCTTGTAGAGAACCTTCTGCCAAGTCTTGCCGCCGTCGGCGGTGCGAAAGACGCCGCGCTCAGTGTTTGGCCCCCAGGCGTGTCCAAGCGCCGCAACCAGCACGATCTCAGGATTGCGGGGATCGATGATGACCGCGCCGATATGACGCGAGTCATTCAGCCCGACGTTGGTCCACGTATGTCCAGCGTCGGTGGACTTGTACACGCCGTCGCCGTAGGAAATATTTCCGCGCAGGCAAGCTTCGCCGCTGCCCGCATAGAGAATGTTGTGGTCTGCGCCGGCCACCGCAATAGCGCCGATCGAAGAGATGCTCTGGTGATCGAACGTCGGCGTCCAACTGAGGCCGCCGTTGGTGCTCTTGAAAATTCCACCAGCCACAGCGCCGAAATAATAGGTGTCGGGATCGCCGGGCACGCCTGCCACCGCAAGCACACGGCCGCCGCGGAAGGGGCCGATTTGGCGCCACTTCATGCCACCGATTAGTGCGGGGTTAACCTGAGCCGAGAGATTGATTGCGAGATAGAGATACAGAAAGAGGCACAGCAAGAGCGAACGACGCATGCAGGATTCCTTTTATGTGCAGGGGTGCTAACAAGTTGGCGTTATCCTACTGGCAAAGCAGGAAGTCGCGCAAGCTACCGGCGCGCAGGCCCGCGCGATCAGCCTGCCAATCCACCGCCCGCTCAACATGGAACTAAACGGCCAAGCACGAGCCGACACTTTAGTGGTCTTGCGCGGACCCGTGTGCGAGGAATAGTGTCCCAAGACAATAACGCAAGGCGACGAGCTGGTCCGCGGGGGCACGTGGTAGTAGTCGGGGTCGGACAGCAGAATAGCCTAGGCCTCCCAGGAATTTGTGGGCTCATCGCGCACAACAAAAATGCGTTTAGCAGTGGTGTGATTCGTTCCGCGGACTGCTTCCATTTGTATGGGAGTGTCTGCATGAATTCAACGCCTGCCACATTTGATGAGGGGGTTAGCAATGAAGCATATTAGCCTTCTAAGGCCCAAGGGTTCTATCGTTGCAGTAACGGCGCTGTTGCTGTGCTGCGCCGCCATCCCGGGTTGGGGACAGACCGGTTCACTGGGCACAATGGTAGGCCTGGTGACCGACCAAAGCGGTGCGGTGGTTCCCGATGTAACCGTCACCATCACGGATGCCGCGACCAAGGCCGTGAGAACCACCACGACCAATACCGCGGGACGATATGTCTTTGTCAACGTGACTCCCGGCACCTACAACGTTACGTTCACCAAAGCTGGATTCAGCAAGGTGTCGATCCCGAATGACGTGATCGCTGTAGGTGAAACCTCCACGAACAACGTCACACTGAAGGTCGGCAGCGAAAGCCAGACGGTCGAAGTAGAGGCCACAGGCGTCGAGCTGCAGACCCTCAATGCGACGGTTGGCAACGAAGTCTCCAGTCTCTCACTGAACGCACTCCCTAGCATCCAGCGCGACACCAGCACGTTCCTCACGTTGCAATCGGGCATCAGCCCTGACGGCAGCGTGGCGGGCGCGGTGGTGGACCAAAGCTCATTCCAACTCGATGGCGGGAACAACACCAACGATATGGACGGCAGCATGAGCGTGTACACGGCCAGTTATGCCGGCGATCCAACGGGTGGTGCGGGATCCCAGCTCGGCAACGGCACCGGAGCTCCCGGTGCGACCGGCGTGATGCCGACGCCTGCCGACAGCGTGGAAGAATTCAAGGTCAACATCGCCGGTCAGGGAGCCGACTTCAACAGCTCCGCGGGCGCACAGGTTCTCGTCGCCACCAAGCGCGGTACCGACTCATGGCATGGTACGGGATACGAGTATTACCTCGACAACGGCATAAACGCGAACACCTGGCAGAACAACTTCACCAATACACCGATCCCCGTTTACCACTACAACCGCTTCGGCGGGGCGGTAGGCGGGCCCATCATTCCCAAGAAGATCCTTGGCGGCAAGACCTATTTCTTCGCCAACTATGAGGGCTTCCGCTTTGGCACCAACTCCGTCACCTACGAGCGAGCAGTTCCATCGGCGGCGATGCGGCTTGGGTTGTTGACCTTCAGTGGCGTCACCTACAACCTGAACCCCATTCCAGTAACGTATAACGGCGTCACCTACAATCCGGCACAGTGCCCGGCCGGGCCTTGCGACCCACGCGGCATCGGCATCAACCCGCAGGTCCAGCAGCTTTGGACCCACATGCCGCTGTCGAATGAGAGTGGATGCGGTGTTAGCCGTTGCGACGGAAATAACATTCTGGGTTTCATTGCTAACTTGTCGCTTCCGCAGTCATCGAACTTTGCAGTGGCGCGCATCGACCATGATTTCGGCGACAAGTGGCATTTCATGAGCAGCTATCGCTACTACAACCTGCAGAACGCCGGTACGCAGCAGGTGGATATCGGTGGATTGGCACCGGGCGGTACACTCGGGGTCCCACACTCACTTGCCGGCCTTCCCCAGCAGCCGTGGTTTCTTGTGGTTGGCGCAACCGCTAACCTATCTAGCACTTGGACCAACGACATTCGCTATAGCTTTTTGCGCAACTGGTGGCAATGGGGCCGCTACGGCGGCGTGCCGCAACTTCCCGGGCTGGGAGGAGCCTTGGAGCCCGGTGGCGAGGCCTCATATGGGAATGGAAATTCGCTTGCTCCATACAACGTGAACACCCAGAACACGCGCACGCGTTTCTGGGACGGGAAGGACAACATGATCCGCGATGACGCCACCTGGATCCATGGCAAGCACATGGTGCAGTTCGGCGGCATGTACATCCACAACTTCAACTGGCACAGCCGTACCGATAACGGCGGTGGCGTCAACTACTACCCGACTTATCAGTTGGGAACGTCCCAAGGCGCGGGCATCGACATGACCGGTTACTTGCCCAGTGCGCTTCCTTCCAAGCAGGCGACAAACTGGGGCCGCGACTACGCTGAAGTGCTGGGTCTGGTTTCCGTCTCGCAGATTGCCTACACCCGCAGCGGCAACAGCCTGACACTCAATCCGCCGCTGACTCCGGCGTTCGACAAGGTGACCATTCCCTACTGGAACTTCTACGGCAGCGACACCTGGCGCATGACTTCGAGGTTCACCCTTACGTACGGCCTGGGCTGGACGCTGGAAATGCCGCCCTCGGAAGCGTCTGGCAAGCAGGTTATCGTTGTTGGCCCGGATAACACCCCGATCAGCACGGAGCAATACTTGAATGCTCGCTCGGCAGCTGCACTGCAGGGTAATGTCTTCAACCCGGAGGTTGGCTTTAGCTTAATCGGCAACGTAGCCAGCCATCCCTCTCACATCTACAACCCATTCTACCGTGAATGGAGCCCGCGCGTGGCCGCTGCCTGGGATGTGTTTGGCGATGGCAGAACGGTAATTCGTGGTGGATACGGCCGTACATTTGGGCGGCTCAACGGTGTGGACCTGGTCCTGGTTCCGCTGTTGGGACAAGGTTTGATCGACGCTACGCAATGCACCAATGTTCTGGCAAATGGGACTTGTGGCGGCACGGGCAGCGCGACTCCCAACACCACGTTTCGCGTCGGCCCGGATGGTCTGGTGGCGCCCCTGCAACCGGCGGCCCAGACTTTGCCGCAACCGTCCTACCCCGGCGTAAATGGCAAGGCATTTTCCTCGGGTGAAGGGCTCGATCCCAACTTCAGACCTAACGTAGTCGATACCTTCACCCTGACCTTTGCGCGCCAACTCAACAGCAAAGTCAGCATGGAAATCGGTTACATCGGGCGCATCATCGGCAACGAGTATCTTGGGATCAACCTGAACGCCGTACCGTACATGATGACCAAGGGCGGGCAGACATTTGCGAAGGCCTACGCCAACCTGGTTATGCAGTACTGCGGTGGCGTCGCGGGGTTGGCGGGATCCAATTGCGGCGGACCAAATGGCAACGTTAATAACAACGTGGCACCACAGCCCTTCTTCGAAGCCGCATTGGCCGGTACAGGCTACTGCAACGGCTATTCCAGTTGCACCGCCGCAGTGGTGGCCAACGAGGGCGTTAACGGTACGGGCAATCTCAACACCCAGGCCGTCTGGTTTCTCTACAGCGATTTGGACAACGGTGGCTTTAACTTCCCGCGCAGCATGATGAACACTCCACTAGCAGGTCAATTCGGCGCGAGTGGTCAGATAACTGGCGGCATAGGCATGAACACCGCCGTTGGTTACGGCAACTACAACGGATTGTTCATCACCTTGAAGACGCAGGACTGGCACGGCGTGACGGCTCAGTCGAACTTCACCTGGTCGAAGGCGCTGGGTACGGGCGCGGCAATTCAGGCAACTAGCGAGAACACGCCGCCGGATCCGTTTAACCTCAGGACAGGCTATGGCTATCAGGATTTCGACCGCCGGTTTGTCTATAACCTGTTCATTGTCTATCAACCCCACTTCTACAAATCGCAATCTGGGTTCCTCGGCCACGTGGCCGGAGGATGGACGCTTGCCCCCGTGTTCACTGCCGGCAGCGGTCTGCCTATCACCCTTGGCACCCTTTACGGTGGCCAAGCCTTCGGTGAAGCCGATGGCCTTAACTTCTTAGGTTACGGAAACTCAGACAATGCCATTCCCATTACGCCGGCTAACGTGGGCCAGGGATCGGCCCACTACAACACTCCCGGAGGCGGCGGCGGGTTCCCAGTCAATATGTTTGCGGACCCGGCAGCAGCGTATAACAACGTGCGTCAGCCTGTCCTGGGTTTCGACACCCGCGACGGCGGCTATGGTGTGTACCGCGGTCTGCCCTACTGGAACGTGGATTTGAGCGTGAAGAAGATGTTCAAGATCACAGAGCGCTTGAACACCGAGTTCCAGTTCGTAGTTACCAACTTGTTCAACCACAACCAGTGGGGTGATCCAATCGGAGAGTACCTAGACACGAGTAGTCCCGCATCCTGGGGAGCGCTTCCCGGCTCGGTAACGTATGGCAACTCTTCCTTCATGCGGCAGATGCAGTTCGGCATCCGCATCAGCTTCTAACCCCGTTGTCGTTTCTTGGGCCGGGAGCGATCCTCCCGGCCTTTTTTCATGGGTACTAAGGATTAACAGCGGAACGTCAGAGCAACGCGACGTCTTCATCCGCTGCAACATTGGCTTTACAATAAAGGCAGCCGCATAGTCAGCCTCGTGCGGAGGGATGTGTGAGCGGTTGAAACAGGCGGTCTTGAAAACCGCTGTACTCGAAAGGGTACCGGGGGTTCGAATCCCTCTCCCTCCGCCATTCACTTTCCGAACCTTGCCCGTGCCCCTGCTCGCAGCGGGTCGCAGTTTGCCTGCCCGTTGCCCCTCACCAATGGTGAATGTCGAGCGTTGGTTCCAAGATGTACTCTTGTGAATCGAATGTGGCGATCGAACCACAATGCGCGGCTCGTCATCGCTACGGCGCGGGTTCCACATCCTGCCCGGGCCTTGGTTCCCAGCGGTCGAGACAGCTTGCATTGTCGGGGGTCGGAATGGGTAATGCTTTGGCGCTGCGGTATCACCGCCGCCCATGGAGAACGCGATGGGCCTTCTGCACATCACTGCACTGGCCGAAGATCTCGGCTACCTCACCGACCAGCAAAAGAACAGTGGGGACCTGAAGTATTCCGCGTACTTGTCGGTCATCGACGCTGATGGCAAGCCGGTGACCAGACTCGGCAAATCCGATTTTGGCCCGGTCATGTTCGACGGCGTCGAGACCATACGGTTGGACTCGGAATGGGAAGTCAAGCAGGCAGTAGGCGGGAAGATCAGTGTCGCGGAAGGCTTTTACGGACTGCGGATCGATCGCCCCCTGAAGAATCAGGAGGTCCTCCCTTCGGCGCGACTTTTCGGTCTCACGGTCCGCCGTGGCGCCGACGCGGGGCAGACCATCTTCAAGGTGACCTATCAGCACCAGTAAGCAGACGGTGCATGTATCCTGGTAATTCCCGCAAGCAGTAATCGCTTGCCGCTACTTCACCCGCTGCAACTCGCGATAGGCTTCACTCTTGGACACGCCAAACTCTTTTGCCGCCTTCTTCAGCGCGGCCTTCTCGTCGAGCGATTCGCTGTTCATCAGCTCGCGAACTCGCTGGCCGACATTCTTGCCGTTGGGTTGCGCGTGCTCTGCGCCATCAGCCTTTCCGATCAGCAGAGTAATCTCGCCTTTCACCTCGCCGCGCTTCTGCAGGGTGGCGAGCACGTCTTCCGCGCATCCGCGCAGAAATTCTTCGTGCAACTTTGTGACCTCGCGCGCCACCACGATGTGGCGCTCCGGCCCGAGCAACTCCACCACATCCTGCAGTGATTCCACGATGCGGTGAGGCGCTTCGTAGAAAATCTGCGTGCGGGGTGAATTGCGAATCGCCTCCAGCGCCGTGCGTCGCGCACCCTGCTTGGCAGGCAGGAAACCGCTGAAATGGAACGAATCGGTGGGCAGCCCGCTGGCCACCAGGGCCGACAAAAACGCCGACGCTCCTGGCACGGGTACAACCTTGATGTGATGGCGTACGGCTAGTGCAACCAGTCGGTATCCTGGATCGCTCACCCCCGGCATGCCCGCATCGCTCACCATGGCGATGTTGTCGCCCTGCTCCAAGTGCACAATTAACTCGGCCGCGCGCGTCAACTCGTTATGCTCGTGATAGCTAACTGTCAACTTTTCGACGCCGTAGTGGTCGAGCAACTGTACCGTGTGCCGGGTATCTTCGCAGGCGATCAGGTCCACATCTTTCAGAATGCGCAGCGCCCGTAACGTGATGTCCTCCATATTTCCGATCGGCGTGCCCACCAGGTAGAGCGTACCTGCCCCGGGAGCGCCGCCGTCGCGGACCACCCGCGCTGCGGTTTGCGTTGTCGCCATACGCCGCCAGTCTACACCCGCCGGGCATGAGCCTGTGTCAACGGGGCAGTCCCGGCGAAAATATCGGGCGGCAATCCCAGTGGGCGGTTGCATCCGGCGGCGTCTCGGAGTATCTTACCGCCGGGCCGAATTCGATAGTGGGGACTACAGTACAAGCGACACTCTTCGCCTAAATCTCAAGACTTCCAAATGGAGAAAATCCAGTGCCGGCTCAAACCATGGATCAGTTGCGCAGTGCCTTTCGAGGGGAACTCATTCAACCCGCCGACGCCGCCTACGATGCGGCGCGCAAAGTGTACAACGGCATGATCGACAAGCGGCCACAACTCATTGCGCGCTGCGTGGACGTTGCCGACGTGATGGCAGCAGTGCAGTTCGGACGCGACAATCAACTGCTCACCGCCATTCGTGGCGGGGGCCACAACGGGGCTGGTCTCGGCATCTGCGACGGTGGCCTGGTGATCGACCTCTCGCGCATGAAGGGCATTCGTGTGGATCCGAGGGCGCGCACTGTCCGGGTTGAAGCCGGTTGCGTCTGGGGCGACGTGGACCACGCTACTCACGCCTTTGGCATGGCCACACCCTGCGGCTTTATCTCCACCACCGGAGTGGCTGGACTCACCCTGGGCGGAGGCATCGGCTACCTCACCCGCCAGTACGGGCTTACCATCGACAACTTGCTCTCGGTGGACATGGTGCTGGCCGACGGCAAGTTTGTCACCGCCAACGCAAACGACAATAGCGACTTATTCTGGGCGATCCGCGGCGGCGGCGGAAACTTCGGCGTCGTGACCTCGTTCGAATTCCGCATGCAGCCCGTGAGCATGGTGAATTTCGGGCCGACTTTCTGGCCCCTTGAGCAAGCTGCTGACGTCCTCCGCGCCTACCGTAGTTTCATCGTAAACGCTGCCGAAAATATCACCGGATTCTTCGCGTTCCTTGCGGTTCCGCCCGCGCCCATGTTCCCTGAGCACCTGCACCTGAAAAAAGTGTGCGGGATCGTCTGGTGTTGCAACGCGACCACCGAAGAAACCGAGGCGGGGACCAAGCCCATGCGCACCCTGGGCCAGCCTCTCCTCGATCACGTCGGCCCCGCGCCATTTCCGGTCGTGCAGAGCATCTTCGACAGCCTCTTCGTGCCCGGCTTGCAATGGTACTGGCGCGCCGACAACTTCACCGACCTGAGCGATGAGGCGATCGCGCGCCACGTGGAGCACGGTTCGCAACTTCCCACCATGCTTTCGACCATGCATCTTTACCCCGTCAACGGCGCCGCCCAGCGCGTAGGCAAAACGGATACCGCGTACAGTTTTCGCGAGGCGCTCTTCGCCGAGGTCATCGTCGGTGTCGATCCCGACCCCGCCAATGCGGAGAAGATCACCAACTGGTGCAAGAGCTATTGGGATGCGCTTCATCCCTTCTCGGCGGGCGGCGCTTACGTGAACTTCATGATGGACGAGGGACAGGACCGCATCCAGGCGGCATTCCGCGACAACTACAGCCGCCTCGCCATCATCAAGAAGAAGTACGATCCCACAAACTTTTTCCGCGTCAACCAGAACATTCAGCCCCAGTGAAGCCTCGCGCCGGGATTCATAAGCTCAGGACTGGACAGATCCGGAATTCTCTGTGAAATCTCTCGTCGTTCGGAGTCCTTGTCATATCTCCCGGCCCCTCGCACGGCTATACTGCCTCTGCAAGCGGCAGTTGCCTGTCGTCATTACTTTTATTTCATAGAGGGAAACTTACATGGCATGCATGAAACCAGCTCTTCTTCTCCTGGTCGTAGCAATCGCAGTGGCCGTGCCCGGATGGGCGGCCAGCGACGACATCGTAGGCGTTTGGTTTAACCAGGACAAAGATGCCAAGATCGATGTCTTCAAGTGTGGCAGCGACTATTGCGGCAAGATCGTATGGTTAAAGGAACCGTTCTATCCCGCAGGTTCGACGCTGGGAACGCCGGGCACTCCCAAGCTTGATCACTACAATCCCGACGCCTCACGCAGGAAGACGCCACTCATGAATCTGCAGATCATCCAGGACTTCCAGTTCTCGGGCAACAACCTGTGGAAGAACGGAAAGATCTACGATCCCGACAGCGGTAAGACCTACAGCGCCAAGGCCACGCTGGTTTCACCCACGGAGTTGCACCTGCGCGGATTTATCGGCATCTCCCTGCTCGGCCGCACCGAGAAGTGGACCCGGGCCAACTAAGTAATGGGCGCGAGCACAGGGGGCCGAATGCTTTAAGGTTCGGGGCCGTTATGAGAGGTTGCGGCATCACGAAGACACGTCTTCACGAATTTCTCCGGCTGCGAACTATCAACGTGAACGCGGCCGCCAGCCACCAGAGAGCTTGCACTCCAGCGAACGCCGTCACCGGTGCAGGCAGTGTCATACTCAGCAGGAACGCAACTCCCAATGCCAAGAAACAGAACGCCAGCACGAGTGCGAGATATCCAAATGCCCGCGGAAGCACGTCCGACCCGAGGAGCACAATGCCCAGCGGCAGGAACAGGCTTGGCCCCGCAACGATGAAGTAAAGGTGTTGCACAGCATATATGAGGCGAAGACTCATGGACGGCATCGTCGTTGGGTCGGGATTCAAGGCGCCGATGTAGAACGTGATCTCGATGAGGCTCACCGTCATGCGGACGGTGGCCCCGAAAATTGTCATCCAGCCTGCCAGACGCTGCGTCGCCCCCGCCAGATGGACTAGGCAAAGGCAAACAGCACGATCAGCACCGGACCAACCGCTTGCAACCACGCTCCCCACAAGATGTTCGAATAGTGCTGCTGTCCAAACCTTGTCAGCTCCGTGCTGCTGGGGTCGGGCGGTGGACCGCTGTTGATCGCGAACGATACCACCAGCATCACGACTCCGGCCATGCCACTCAGTCCGCTGGGCAGGCAGAACCAGCGATTAGATTTCTCCGCTGCCTCCACATTCCACCCCCTAGAGATAGATCACCGTAATCACCAGCTCGAGCTGGCCTCCCGAATACCAGATCGCTGCGGCCTCGAATTTTGGCGGCCCGAAGTGCCCGATCGCGTTATTCGACGCCCCTACGCCTTCCCGTGGCATGCCGATGAAATTCGTGTCCATCTTGCCGTTCCCGTTCTCGTCGTGAAACACTGACAGCGCATACCTGCCGGGGGAAATTCCGGCGAACTCGCACACCGCACGTCTCTGCAGAATGCCCGCTGTTGCCCGGGCAATTGCTTTGTCGGTATTCTTGGGGAAGTCCTTGGCTGATGAGAAGAGCGCGCACATCACTTGGCCTTTGTCATTGCGCAATCCGTTGATCTCGACACGAATCGAACCTGCCGATGGTCCCGCCTGCGACAGGGAAGACGCCACGAGCACAAGGAGAGTGCCTGCGGTGACAAATGGTCGTAACGCCCCATAAAACCCTGGCTGACGGCTTCGGTTTGTCTCCAGGAGCGTCGACCCCATGTGTACCTCCGATGTAACTACTTGGCCGGGTTGTTAGCGACAATTCTGAATGAGTGAGCGCTCACTATGATTATACTGTTACCAACCGATGTCAAGGAGGGGCTGAGTTCCCATGGTCCGGCCTAAAAGTCCTTCCCGCAGGGTGAACCGGCGCAAACACATAGTGCAGGCTGCAGAGAGGGTGCTGCTGAAGGAGGGACTCTCTGGCGTCACCACGAGGCAGATCTCCCGCGAAGCTGGCTGTTCCGAAGGCGCACTCTATGTCCACTTTCGTGGCCGCCTTGAACTCCTGCTGGCCGTGCTCGAAGAGAGCCTGGCGGAAATGTTAGGACCCTTGCAGGCGTTGCATGATCGCGTGGGTCGCGGTTCGCCGCATTCGAACCTTAGAGTGGCACTTGCCGGCATCTTCCGCTTTCACCAACGCGCCATGCCGTTCTCAGCTGGTTTGTTCGCCGAGCCGGTACTTCATGCAGCTTATCGGCAGTCGCTCGCGCGACAGGGCAAAGGACCGCATCTCTCGATCAAGGCGCTGGAGCTCTACATTAGTGCTGAACAACGAATTGGGCGAGTCGATCCGGAAGTGAACCCCGGGACGGCGGCATATTTACTGATGTCTTCTTCGTTCTTTCGCGCATTCAGCGAGCAGTTTTTTGGCAGAACAATGCGCCCATCGTGGAACACCTTCGCAAGGCGGTTGCTCGTTGCCGTGGTTCCACTGACGAAGCACGTCAGATCATGAGCCGGTTCTTTAGGGACGAAAAATCCAGGTCTGCGCCGTAGCCTCAGGAGTGTAGGCATAACCCCCAGCCAGCAGCACGCGACCGTCACCGAGTAGCGTTTCGCTCATGTAGTGGCGCGCGTCGCCCGTGTCGCCATTGGCCACCGCGAACTTGCCCGTTCGCTCGTCATACAGTTCTGCCTGGCGGTCGCCGCCCGCGACCAGCAATTGTCCGGACCGCAACTGCACCGCCACCGCGGGTAACTTAAAGCGCGCATCGTTCAGCGGTGTGGTAGAGGAGAATGTCCCGCGTTGTGGATCGTAAACTTCGGCGCTGCTGAGCGTGCCTTGCCAATCGCGCTCATCAGAGCCGCCGGCCAATAAGACCCTCCCGTCGGGAAGCAGGCCGGAGGTGTGCTTGTAGCGTGCTGTGATCATGCGGCCGGTTTCGCGAAAGGTCCCCGTCTTCGGGTCGTACAACTCCGCGCTGGCATTCACCTCGGCACCGCGCCCACCCGCTACCAGCACACGGCCGTCGAGAAGTAACGTCGCTGAATGCGCTATCCGTGCATTATGCATCGATCCGGTGGGGCGAAACTTCAGCCTCGCAGCGTCGAAGATTTCTGCGCTGGCGATGGTGATGCCCGGGCCATCGTTGTCGGCGCCTCCACCTGTGATCAGGACGTTGCCGTCGCGCAGAAGGGTTGCCTCCGGGCGGCCCCGCTTCGTCGTCATGTGCGCAATCGCCGTGAATTTGCCTGTGGCAGGATCGTAAAGTTCGGCTTCGTCAGTTGTGCCATGCCCGATCCATCCGCCGGCAATGAGCACCTTGCCCGAACCCAGAAGCACAGCTACGTGGCCCACGCGCGACAGTAGCATTTCGCCAGTGGGCTGAAACTTGCCCGTCGCGGGATCGAAGATTTCCGCCGAGCGATAAAAGTCCTGATTCCTGCGCATACCGCCCGCGATCAGCACGCGTCCGTCGGGCAGCAGCGTTGCCGAATGTCCCGATCGCGGCTCCAGCATCGAAGCCCCCGGCGTCAGGGTGCCAACCCTGATAGCAGCATTCGGTCGGATCGTAGAAAACGCAATGCCTGCGATGCACAGAGTCGAAGCAATCAGAACCGGGAGCATGCGACTATGGTTCATCGTTCCTCCTTCTGCGCAGCAGGAACCGCAGGGCAGGAATTATATCGCTGTTGCTCTGGACGCGGTCGGCGATCTTCTGTTAGCGGCATTTGCTTGCTCACCGGATGCTGTCAACTGGCCGCTTGCTACCATGTCTGCGGAGTTCGCATGTCTCTTTTCCGCCGCCTGATGAATCGCAACATGACGCTCTACGCGCAACTCGACGCGCTGGCCGAGTGCGGCATTGCGCCCCGCGAGGGTGTCGGCCCGGCGGAGCTGCTGGCGCGCCACAGCGACCGCGAGTACGAGACCTCACCCTTCAAACTCGTGCTGGCCGAATTGGGTTCGGATTCGTCCGGGCCGCCTTATCTTCCCCTGTCTGACAATGTGTGGCATATGCGCGCCGAGTGCGCTGCCCGTGGCGGCGACTACGTCAGGATCGCGCACCGCATGGCCAAGCTCGCCGGGAATCTCCTTCCCATCGACTCCGTGCACGACGAATTCGATCTCCGCCGTGGCGTCGCCTGGCTCACCTTCAACCTGCGCAGCCGGGAATTCCGCTGGCCCGCCAAAATCGAAGAGCGCTGGATCGACCCTATGATTCTCAGCCGGTTTGCAGGGCTGCTCGAAACGCAGGACACCGAGCACCGCTACATCTGCCTCGATCTCGGCGGACAGGATTGCCTCCTGGGTTGCGCCACCGAAGAACAGTTTGCTGCCCTGCGCAAGCGTACCGGCCTGGCCTTTGAATGGCTGGGGTGATCTGAGGCCGCTTCGTCCAAACCAGTTTTTTGCGTGGGGGGGACTGCAACCGGAATGTAACACGCGCGCGAGGTCCTTTTGTGGCACAATATCCCCGCCGCGGAGGCCGCTCATGCAGCGCATCTTACTTTCTCTCTCCCTGGCGGCGTTGGCAGTTGCTTTCGTTCCGCATACGTCAGCGCAGAACCTGCAGGACGCCTTACACGCGCCCGACGGCAACTCCTTCACCCGTATCGTCGGCATCTTCATCGCACCGATTTTCGACGCTCCCTTCACCGCGACGGTCAGCACCGAGTGGACGCGCGAAACCAGCAACCGAGCCACAATCGTCGTCAAGAACCGGCGCCTGGTGGCGCGCGACAGCCAGGGCCACGTCTTCGAAGAGCGCCGTCGCTTCGTCCCCGCCGGCAGCAGCGCACCCTCGCTGCTCTTTCGGATGGACTACGTCGATCCCGCGAAACGCACGCGAACGGTGTGCTTTCCTGCGAACCGGCAGTGCGACACGTACAACGTCTTCGTGCCGCCCGGCACAGAAAAGCTCCCCGTCGGTCCGATGCTCGACGGCAGGCACTACCTCAGTCGTGAAGATCTGGGCAAGGCCGAAACGGAGGGGCTGGAAACCATCGGCACTCGCGAAACCATCACCACCACCGTCGGCGCCAATGGCAATGACCGCGAAGTTTCGCTCACCAAGGAGTTCTGGTACTCGCCCCGGCTCGGCATAAATCTGGTGGTCAGGCGCATGGACCCTCTGCAAGGCACGCAGGTCTTCACCGTCAGCAATATCACCCTCGCCGAACCTGACGCGCGGCTCTTCGTCATGCCCGCAGGCTACAAGGCGGTGGACCGGCGCGTCGCGCAATCGTCTCAAACCAGGTGAAAGGCGTACTAACGGAAAACCCGATGGCAGCCCCGGCTAAAAACGGCATTGTAAGTCTGGAAAGCAATCACTCGGTCGAGCAAACTGTGGCGAAGCTCACGAACATTCTGCAATCCAGGGGCGTCACGCTCTTCGCGCTGGTCGACCACAGCGGAGAAGCGGAAAAGGCGGGAATGAAGATGCCTCCCACTAAGCTGCTGATCTTTGGTAGTCCCAAGGCGGGCACTCCGCTGATGCTCGCCGCTCCCAGCATTGCCATTGACTTGCCCCTGAAAATTCTCGTCTGGCAAGATGCCGAGGGAAAAGTCTGGCTCTCCTATAACAGTCCTGAGTATCTCGCGCAACGCCACAGTTTGCCGGCCGAATTGCAGCAGAACATCGCCGCCGTCGCGACGCTTGCCGCCAAGGCGGGAGAGTAACCCGGAGTTGCCGCAAGGCGCTGGGCTTGCGTTCTATGGGCGGAATAGTTCACCATTCGATTGGTCTTGCGTCCCTTCACTTTCGTTTTTTGTGGCCTCCGGTAATTGCTTCGAGGTGTGCAATCCTGGAAGAATCCGCCCCTCAAGTCACAGCCTCCGGCAATCGGGCGCGGCAGCGGCGTGGCTGCCGGTCGCCGGCGCATGCTGAAACTGACTCCGTCATCACCCGCGGTAGTGATGTCAGTCCTTGTGCTTGGCCCATTTTGCAGCAATTCTCATGGCGTGTATCGGCAAACCATAGCTCGACGTGACGCATCGATCACTTCGCCTGACGAGAACCTGTTTCGCGTTTTCGGCTCGGACCGCTGGAACAAGCCCTTCAGCCCACGTCTTCGCAAGTTTCTGCGCGACCAGGAGTTCCTGGTCTTTATCGGCGCGCTGGTGTACCTGGTGCTGTGGGCGTTACGGGTGCAGACGACATTTCTGACGATCATGGTGATGTCGGTGTGCATCGGCAATGTGTTGAACGCGGTCATGGACTATGCGTGCCGGTGGTATGACGGTCTCGCTCCGCCATGGAACTGGGTGGTCTACCTCCCGCTGCTGGCCGCCGTCAGCGCCCTCGGCGGGCTCTTCGCCGCCGCTATGCTTTACGCGACGAGCGGCGCCGGCACAACATACCTGGGCGAGCTGCGCATGGCGGCGCCCTTCTCGATGGTGGTGAGCATGACGGTGGGCACCACGTGGTATGCGGTGGTGCGCCTTCAGGTGCATCTGCGCGAGAAGAACCTGCAGTTGGAAACCGCGCTTGAGGCCGAAACCACAGTCGTCCGTAAACAGGAGCAGGAGCTGGCACGGGCGCGCCAGATCCAGCAGGAGTTGCTGCCCAAATCGATCCCGCAACTGCGCGGCACGCAGGTGGCGGGAGCGTGGCAGCCGGCCAGTGCGGTTGGCGGGGACTATTACGACATCGTGCCACTCGACGAGAACCGGCTCGCCATTTGCATCGGCGATGTCGTGGGGAAGGGGATTACGGCGGCG
>Ga0335082_10000963_pt1 | contig 30361 bp, 30 predicted proteins | sample Lox_Sample_41_FD_206718 | JGI IMG/M metagenome (GOLD analysis project Ga0335082, IMG submission 206718) | Soil microbial communities from Loxahatchee National Wildlife Refuge, Florida, United States - Lox_Sample_4.1 | ecosystem: Environmental > Terrestrial > Soil > Wetlands | place: USA... | reverse complement strand
AACTGTCCAGCCTCGGCGAGATTGACATTGAGAGTTTGCAGTGAGGAGCGCATGAAAGAAAAACTAGCCGCCATACTCGACAAGAGCCTGAAGTCTCATGGCATTCAGTTGACGATCAGGGAATTGGTTCCGGTGGTCAGTGATCTGATTGCGTTTCTGGAAAGCCTCGAACCAAAGCAGGAAACTCCGCCTGTGGTAAGCGAGCCTGAACCGCCCAAGCCTGAACCGCCTGAGCCTACAGCACCCGCCGAACCGCAGCCGGAGCCGCAATCTGAACCAATTCCGCCAACTGGCGGGTAGGAGAAACTATGTACTCGGTACTTCGTTGGCTGTTCAACTTCTGGGTTGAGGCAATCCTCAATGCCATCGCTCCGCGAATGGCTGGCGTGGTGGGTACTGGTATCTCCAGTCCAGCGGCGTTGATGCAAAACACCCTGGATGCGCTCGTCCAGAAAAAGATTGCCCCATACCTATCTGACATCGTGAATAAGCCCTCTCCGACGCATTGGGCTTTGCAGCGATCCGGCAAACACATTACCGGGGGCGAACTGGTCTTCCCCTTGCTCTCGGCAGAAGATCCGACCGGTGGCGCATTTTACGGCGACCAACTCTTGAATACGGGAGTCATTGACAACGTGATTCCCGCTAACCAAGTTTGGCGCTTCTACTACCAGAACGTTGCCGTAGCGACTACGGACCTGATTCTTGGGTCGGGTGGGGCATCGGCAGTGGACATTGTGCGGGCCAAGATGCAGATTGCCGCAGCTTCGCTTCTGCCCAAGTTGGCAAGAGCGAACTGGGGTATCTCGCCGCAGAACTCCACCATCGACATTGACAACATCCCGAACTGGATTGGGACGACAGGCAACACTATCGCAGGCATCAACCGGGCGACAGTGACGGCATGGAATCCTTCCTCGGCAGTGTCGAACACTTCGGGTGCACTGACGATGGCAAACTTCGAGTCTGCCTATCAGTCAGTGACCTTCGGCTATGACGAGCCGGACACGCTGGCAATGAACAACTCGGACTATGGCAAGTTCAAGACCACATTCGTTCAAGTGGCCTCCGCGCCAGGGTCCATCATCCGGCAGAATGACAACATCACTGATCGGCAGCCAGTGCAGACTTCGCTGCGGTATCACTTCCGCGTGGACAATGCGGTCGTGCTGGCCGATCAGTACATCCCCGCAGGCACGGCATACCTGTGGAACTCGAAGTATATGTGGATGAACTACCACAAGAACGGCTACTACATTGTTCGGCCTTGGCTGATGTCTTCCAACCAGGAAGTCATTGCAAGCCGCATTGTGGTAGCAGAGCAACTGACGAACGTGAACCCGCGCACGGCGTGTACGATTACGAACTTAACCTGATTAGGAGAGCAGACAATGGCTTGGATCAACAGACTCAAAACACTATTTCCTGGGATGGGAGTGCCGTTTTCGGCTGATTCTCTCTATCAGTCAGTAGGAAACGCACTGACGACCGGAAACACAACCTCGCTGACTGGTCTGTCTCCCACAATCTCCAGAGGTTATGTGCGGGTCAAAGTCTATGGAGCGTCGGGCACGACTCCTAGCCTTCTGACGATGTACGTTGCATTGTCGGACGGCACAGACTTTGTGCAGATTTATAACTGGGCACCAGGCGTTGCCATGAGTCTCGATTTGACGCCTGCTGGGACCGCTCTTGCGACCGATGGCGCAATGTCGGCAACCGGGGTGAAGGTTCTAACCTCCGCGACTGGAGCTTTCACTCCGGCAATGGTCGGCAAGACCATCGCCGTCTCGACTGCCGGTAACGCTGGTGGCACTCTGCCGCTGTATTCGAGTGTTGCCAGTTACCAGAGTGCAACGCAGGTCACGCTGGCAGATGGATCGGTGAAAACGGCTGCCGTCTCCAGCGCGACGATTACCCTTACCGAGTCGTATCTGAACGGAGGTTCGGCGGCTGCTCCGGCAGGCTACGATGTCGTCATTCCGTTCTGCGTGGACATCAACGTGAGCCGCGTGGATGTTGTGACCACGGGAGCGGGCACATCGGTGATGGATTTGGAAATCGCGGGAACGACATAGACTGTCTCCTTCCGTTGCCAGGGGAGCAAAGCAGGGGAGCTGGGAGCTTCGGCTCCGACTCCCCTGATTTTTTGAGGAGAACAAGTGCCAACTGTCGGAGATGTGCTATTCGCCGTCCGCTCGAAGATAGTGGATATGCCTCCGACTCTGCCTGTTCCTACGGCTTCGGCAGCGCAGGCGTCCTCTACTGGCTCGACTCTCCCGGCAGGCACCTACTTTGTAGTTGTGACGCAAAGGAATCCTTGGGGCGAGACGATTCCCTCCACAGAATCTTCAGTCATCACGATTGGGGCGAACCAAGGCATTCAGGTCACATCTACTCTGTTCCCCGGCGCTCTGGCGATCCGTGCCTATCTGACACCAACGAACGGTGCTTCGGGAACGGAGATGCAGTTTGTGGAGTCTGCGACAAGCCCGTTCATCATTTCGAGTCCGCCAACGGCATTTGGCACTCCGCCAATCAGGGCCACAGCCTATCTGATGGATTCGGATGGGCAAGCGTTTGGCGCGTCGATTGTCTACCAGTGGCTGAATGAGGGGCTGAACAAACTCACGCGCATCGTTGGCGGGGTCCAAGACTACTCAGGCGTGCCTACGGTTGCAGGACAGTCAATGTACGTTGCCCTCGGAGAATGGGCAGAGATTAGTGACGTATGGTACGGAGGGTATTGGGTTAAGGGCGGGAAGAGGATGGACTACTTCCGCCGCAACACAGTCACGTCTTCAATTCTTAGTCGAGTGACGGTTTCTGTCTTTGGCGACAAGCAGGTGTTGGAGGTGAATTATCAGCCTGACCGAACTTCCGGGGTTACGACGACCACGGCCTCAATGACCGCTACCGACACGACGGTCGCTATCGTTAACCCCGGAGCTTTCCTTTTACCCTTCGGCTTCGCACAGATCGGCACAGAGATTGTCGCTTATGCGTCTTTGGCGGGCGGAGCAATTTCAGGACTGATTCGCGGTCTAGGGTCTACGGAGGCAAAGGCATGGCCGGGATCAACCACGGTAACGGAGTTGAGTCTGTTTTGGTGTGGGAAGCGGCTGACGATGAATGCGTTTCAGCCTGGGCAGTCACTTTCGACATTGCCCGTACCGCAGGGATGGGCAGCAATCCTCCCAGACTACATGCTGGCACAGGCCAAGAAATCAGAACTCGACAATGAAGAAGCGCGGAAGTTGGAGGATTCATTCCTGAAACAAGCGCAGCAATGGCTGGCAGCGAATAAACCAGTTGCAAGGTTCGTGCAAGTCAGTGGAGGCACAGGAATCGGAGAGACAGTCAGTTTCGACCAAGTTCTAGGGCAGGGGGTCATCGTTCCGTAAATGGCAGTGAAGCCAGCAACGTTCGGGCCGTTCATCAAACTTGTGGATGCAAGCACAGGTGTGCTCACGCAACCACGGGGGTCGGTGCCGCGTGCGTCAAATCTGCTGGCATCGAAGCGCGGAAGTCTGAGAACGTGTGATGGCTCATTGCTGGTCAATGCGTATAACGGCACTCCAACTCTCGGACGTGGCCGTTCAATGTGCGAATTCTTCTTTGCGCCTTCTGGGGTGGCAGGGTACTACCTGCGGATTATGAAAGCCTTGGATCAGCATCTTGGGGCACCGAAGAATCTTGTAGCGACGGCACAGGCAGGAGGGAGCCTCGCGCAGCCAGTCACGTATTACTACAAAGTCACGGCGATTGACGGAACTGGAGGCGAGAGTCTCGCATCTACGGAAGTCTCGGCGACAACAACTGTCACCAATATGCAGATTCAGTTGGTTTGGAACATTGTCCCGAATGCCGCAGGCTACAACATCTATCGCAGCACCGTGGCGGGTACAGAGACGATCATGGTGGGCACGGGAATCCCTGTTCCGCAACCGGGATCATTCCCTCTGACAGTTACCTTTGTGGATGATGGGACTTCGACGGCAACCGGGACCGTTCTGAACATTGCCAGCGCGAAAGTTATCAGTAAAGTTTCGGTATTTGTACAGGCCAATTTTGTTCTCTCAGTGGCATCGACCGTGCCACAGGTCGGCATGACGTTTAGCTATACGCCGGGGACGAACGTTAATTTCGGTGGCCTTAGCTGGACGATTCAAAACGTCACATCGTCCACCAGTTTCACTGCCGGTGCAGGCCCATCGGCAATGGCAGTTGGAGACTCGACGACAGGTGGGTCAATTGCTTTGGCGCAGGCTCCTCCTGTGGCCGATACGACGCAGCAAACAGGGTTGTACGCGATGCCTCCTGCTGCACTAGGCATTTCTTACAACAACTCGAACCTAGTAGCTCTATTCCCTGCTGATCCTCCGGGGCAAAATCTTGATGGTGGGGCTGGTGGTGGTGGCGGTGGCGGTGGAGGCGGTAATCAAGGCGGTCAAGGCGGTCAGCAGGGTTCGACTCCCGCTGGGGGCATTCCGGGGAATGTCTCATTTATTCCGCAGATCGTGCAGTTCACTGGGCAGGCTGTCCTTGCTTTGGGAAACGGCTTCGCGCCACAGATTTATTCCGATGCCAGCGGGGCAACAGTCAATCCAGCCAAGAAGGTTGCGATCTCGGCAATCAGTGTGGATGCGAATGGAGTCGTGACAGTTACGACCGCATCGCATGGGATCAATACCACGCAAGGAGTGGGAGCAAACGTCATCATTTCAGGCGTAACGAATCCGCTCTACAACATGGTTGGGCCAACGATTGCGATTCCCGGTACAACGTCAGTTAAGGTTGTGAATTTGGGAGCTATCGGGCAGGCAGCATCGAGTGGCGGATTTATGACCGTCACGACTGTCCCAATCATCTCTACATTCGTGCCTGCCTATCCTGAGTGGACGACGGCAGTCAATTATGCGGTGAACTCGATTGTTGTTCCGACAGTCTCAAATGGGCATTACTACAAGGCCGTCCAAGGCGGGCAGAGTGGTGGGTCAGAACCATCTTTTCCCACGGGAACTGGCTCTCGCGTAGCAGATGGGCAAGTCATCTGGCAGGAGTCAGGGCTATTGAATACTGCGGCTCCGCCTCCTCCGGGGTGTGCTCATCTTCAGGTCTATGCAGGGTCGTTGTGGGTTTTCAACACGGCACCGTCAAACACTGCGAACGGATTGGATGGGCCAACGAGTATGCGAATGTCGGATGTAAACAACGCAAACTCGTGGAATCCGATTAACCAAGCATTTTTGGATAAGGACGATGGTCAAGAGGGATTAGGACTAGCGACTTTCACGATTGCCGCACAAGGCATTCCGCCAGAAGGCTCTCTGTGTGCATTCAAGAAGATTGCTCTGTATCAGATTGTGGGAGTTTTTGGAGCGTCCAATTTTCAAATTCAAAGAGCGCAGACATCCATCGGCATTCTTGCTCCTCGCACCTTGCAATTCGTTCCTGGGTTTGGATTGATTCGCCTAGCGTCTTTAGGTTTCTCGGTTTTTGATGGCGTGAATGATCGAGTCATCAGCACGCAGGTGCAACCTTACCTCGTAGGCTCGAATGATCCTGACCTTGCCGACATCATTTCGATGGATCAGCAGTGGCAATCTGTCTCACAGTCGGCTCTCACGGCAGATCCACCGATGTATTGCACGGCAATCCCTGTCGGTACGCCGGGAACATCGAATGGCGCGTTGACAAGGATCCTGTGCTTCGACCTCGTATTGAAGGCATGGTCAATTGTCGATCCTCCATTCCCGATTTCCACGATGCTGACTGTGGCAACTGTCTCGACGATCACAGTCACACTATTTGGTTCCTACAGTGACGGGACTCTGCAACGCTGGCAAGGTGGCGACAATACGTGGGCAACCTCTGTGGCAGGGTCGGATACGACGGACGGGATTGCATGGTCTGTGCGAACTCCAACTATTTCTTCTAAGGATTCGGATGAACGCCTATTTGCCCGTCGCGTGACTATCGTTGGGCAGCAGACTCCGGCTGCGCCTTCAACAATGACGATTGAACCGCGCATGGGCGGCATCAGTCTAGGGAGTCAAAGGGTGACTATGCCAACTTCAGGAGACTTCCAAGTGCAAGGAAATATAAGTGCCACTGGACGAAGATTCGATGCCAACATTTCCGGCAAGGGACTTGTGACGATTGATGCAATCGCGTTCCACATGGTTCCGAGGCCGGTTGGTGTGATGGCTGGAGCAGTCGTATGAATGAAATTGGTCCTGTACCAGAGACGTCAGACTGTGATGTTTGCGGGAGAAAGATGCAGATATGGAAGGAGACATTCAAGTCAGGAATAGCGGTGCAGAGGAGTTTTCTTTGTGCCTGCCAGAAGGTTGTTCGCTACAAAAACTTTTACCGGATCACTGAAGCAGAGCATGAGCGCACAGACCATAAATCCGCTGTTTGACATCTTCACCCTAGTGGCGCAAGACCGCATTCGGATGCTTCGCAAGGGAGAGATCATTCCTGCGAGTCTGGAGGCTGGCTTTGAGCAGTTAGGCAACCTCGACCATGACTGGGTGTGGGTCTTGGAATCAGGTGGAGAGATTAAGGGCGTTCTACTTGCGGCTCCGTGTCATGGGACAGCATTCATCTGGAGAATTGCAGTCGGGCCGGATGTCGAAGGTTGGTCGGTTGGCAAGCTCCTGCGCCGTTTTCTGGCGGATTGCCGAGAAAGAGGGCTAAAGGGCTATATCACGATCATCGACTCGTCTGTGCCCATCCAGAAGCAATTGCAGCGGATCATAGAGCGTGCAGGCGGGACAGTCGTAGGAGACTACAGAATGATGTCTGCGCCGACGCCAAAGGAGTTTATCTAATGCCTCCTGTGATTCCATTCATCATCCCGCTCGTGATTGCCGGTGCGACCGCAGCGGAAACGATTTACAGCGCGGTCAATCAGCCTGGTCAGCCAAAGGCGATTGATCCGACGAAGCAGCCTTTGACGGCAGCGCAGAATCGCCAAGAACAGTCAGCCGTCAGTCAGGCACTACCAGATTTGCAATCGTTAACGGGAGGATCGCTGAGTCCAGAATATGCAGCGCAGTTTGGCGCATTGCAAAGCGGATTAGGGAATGATCCAAAGGCTGCGGGGAACGTACAGGCAGCCATCAATCAGTTCTTTGGGTTGGCAGCGCCAGGGAAGATGGGATTGAGTCCTGAATCGGCTTCTACGGGTGGTGGCGGCATCTGGGATTTCATCAAGGATATTTTGCCGAGGCTTTCAGGACAGCAAGCTCAAGCTCAACCGGGGCTTGATTTTGCGAGCCAAACGCTTCAGGGGAACGACTTCAAAGGTCTAGCGGGGTAGCTATGGATGGAATCGTACAACTTCTGCCAAAACTACTGAGTGGCGGCATGTTCGGAGCCGGAGAGATTGGGAACATCCTCGAAGAGAGGAAGCGTTCTCAGTATCAGAACATGGTCATGGACCTGATCGCCCATCCAGAAAAACTGGCCGCGATGGTTGCCAAACTGAAGAAGCCTTTGGACAACGCTCTTGTGCAAGGTGTCTCGAACACAGTGCAGGGGAATCTTGCAGAGCGCGGACTAGGACAAGCACCTGGCATCTATACAACCAGTCTCGCGCAAGGCTTGGCTCCGTATGAGCAACAGAACGAGCAGACGGCGCTGGATGCGGTGATGCGGACTCTTGGGTTGCCCGCAGGAACATTTGGACAGCCAGCAAACATGACTGGGGCATTGCAGTTGTTCCTGAATCAGTTTGGCAAGAAAGGTAACGGAGTAACGGGCAGCGGTGCAGGTCCAGTCGAACCAGGATTCACGTTGCCTGCAACCGATCCAATCTGGGGAGACAGTAATGGGTAGTTGGCTGACATCCATTCTGCAAGGTGTAGGTCGGACAGGCTCCGAACTGCAAGAGGCGAAGACTGCCAATCAGCAGGAGATGGAGCGGCGGCAACAGTTGCAGCGGCAGACGCAGATGTTTGCGGCACAACTTCAAGAATTGCAGCAACGGATTTCCGGTCAGAAAACAGAGCAATCTCTAAAGACTGCCGAAGGGGCTAGAGCATATCTAAAAGGAATTTTGGGAAGAGATCCAACCAACGAGGAAGTGCAGCGTTATCTAGGGATTGCTCCGCCAACTGCAAAGTCTAAATATACAGACCTGAAACCTGATGACAAGGGTCAGATGTGGGGACTGAATACCGAGACTGGAAGATTTGAAAAGGTTCCGGGCGGGGAAGCGTTCGGCGGTGCTCCAAAGGAAGATTTAGAGACGAAGTGGGCTGAGGCTCAGAAGATTGCTACAGGGAAGTTCCCGAATGATCCCAAGAAGGCATTTGAGTTTGCTCGTTCTTTGATGCCTGGTGGGGCTTCAGTCACGAAGATCATGTTCCCTAGTGGTGTTGTTGGAGGGACTACTCAGGAAACGATTGATTCTCTCGCTGACAGCGTGATTCAGGGAATGCCGCTCAATCAGGTTGTCGCAGGGAAAGAAGGGAAAGTAAAGACTGCTGTCGAAGTTGCACTCAGAAAGAAGGGCTATCTATTTCCCAGAGAGGCGACCACTCAGAACAAGAATACGATTGCTTCCATTGACCAATTTCTGCCGACGCTCAATACGCTGGAAGATGCGCTTTCGCAGACTGACCCAAGCACAGGGAAACCACTGCGTGAGAACAATAGTGTCACAGCGGCGGCTCGGCAACGAATCCAATGGTTCAACTACAAGCATCTCGGCATAAAGCCTAGCGATCCTCTGCTCGATGCCATTTTAGGCTATTCGGCGTTTACGCAGATTGCTGGCACAACTCCGTGGATGAGGGCTGGAAGGGGAGTCAGGATTCTAGAGATCATTCAACAACACCTTCCTAACCCGGAAAAAGATACTCCAGCGAACATGGCTTCAAAGCTCGCTCGTCTAAAGAAATTGTTGGCCGATCAGAGAAAGGCATTGGCTGTTGTGACGTTTGGAGGTATCAGCAAAAACGGAAAGATCACTCCAATCGAAGAGGGAACTGGGCCAGAGGCCAGTGATGAGAATGGCGGCGAAGATGTGATTACAGTGACTCCCGAGGATTTGAAATGAGCACTCCAGTACGAGGACCGGACGGGAAGCTCTACCAGTTTCCCCCAGGCACGACAAAAGAAGCGGCGATCCGCTACTTCAAGTCGCGCCAGTCTGGAGCGCAACCTCAAAATACTCCTGCCCCTGCGGCGGCACAGACAGAACAAAAGCCGTATATCAATCGTTTCCTCGATGCAATCAGTGAAGCGATGCAGGCAATGTCAGAGACTCCACAAAGAACGGCTGAACGGAGCCGTGAACTGTTCAAGCAAGGGCGCGCTAGAGGTGGGTTGGCAGGCAACCTCCAAGCGGCAGAAGCTCCACTGCGTGCCGAATGGGAGACGTTGGCGGGAATTCTGAAAGGCATTGGCAATGTGACAACTCCCGCGCTAGTGTCACGTGTTGCTGGTGGCGAAGATCCAGCCAAGATTCAGGCAGATGCAACGATGTTCCTTCTAGGACAAATGGGTGGAGGCGAACCCGCAGAAGGAACTCTGGAAGCTGCCGCGAAGCCAGTCGCTAAGGCGTTAAAGAAGACTTCTTCAGGTGCTCGGATTCTCTCGCAGGAAATTTCTGGTGCCGGAAAAGAGCCAATCGTGAAAGCGGCAAGGGCGCGTGAAGCGGAGATTGCCAAAGCGCAAGCGAAACACGAAGGCGCAACCGAACAGGCATTGCGCCAACATCAAGAGACAGTTGGGCAAGTCGAGCGCACGAATGCGGAAGCGCAAGCAAAACATGCGGAGGCTGAAGCACAGGCTCGGCAAAAGTGGGTACAGAAAGCCTACGAGCATAAGCAAGGCAAGACGGAGGCGGCGAAGGTTGCTGCCCGTAAAGAAACCTTAGAACGCTCATCTGAGGCGTGCACAAAGATTCTGAAGGACAACATCGACAAGGCCCACGAAGCCGTTCGTAGCGCACTAGGAGCACGGTGGAATGCTCTGCGCGACACCATTGGCAAAGCCACGGAGTTGAATTCTTTCAGGATCAATAACGCAATCGAGATAGCAAAGCAGAGATTTTTGATGGGAGCGCCGGAGTCTCTGAAGGTCTTCAACGACCTAATGAAACAGATGCAGGTGGAAGGAGACAACATTGACATTGGTGGAGGAAAGACTGCCACTGGCCTACGTCCGCTGACGTGGGATGAGGGGAGAGTCCACTACTCGGCTCTGCAAGAAAAGCTCTACTCAGGGGAACTGCCGGGTAACGTTTCGCGTGCATTGCGATATGTCACAGACACTCTTGATGCCGAACTCAGCAAAGTAGCCAAAGACAAAGGAGCAGGCGAGACGTACTCAAAATTGAAGTCGGACTGGTCGCAGTACATGGATGACTGGAAGGACATGGGATCGCTTGCCACAGGCGGTAGTCCGCTGGCGCGTGCTCTTGTTGCCAAAGATCCTGCTTTTGTTTCTGGACAGGTGCTTGGCAAAGCTGGCGAACGGATGATGCAGATTGCTGCGCGGTATCAACAGTATGGTCTGTCTCCTCGGCTCATGTCTCGCATTCGTGGGATGCAGTCTGAATTGAAGTCTTTGCCGAAGGTGAAGGTGCCAGCAGAGCCTGCTCCTTATGAAGCACTGGGATCGCCAAAATTAAAGACTGCTCCAGGGATGAAAGAGATTCCGAAACCAGAACGGCCAGCACCGATTGATCCTGCGGCAATTCGCAAACAGAGACTAGAGGAGTTTGCTGGCAGGCCGTTCCGATTCTACGATCTGTTCCCGCCGTACCTCGTCGAGCACTTGATGATGAAGAGTCCGGCATTCAGAGAGTGGGTAGCCAGTCAACCACGGCAGGAGTTGAAGCCATGAGGAAAAAGAAGCGGACTCCAGAGGGAATGAAAATCTCGAAGTTGCGGCATGAAGGCGTTTCAGAGAAGCAAGCAGTCGCTGAAGCCCTGAACATGAAACGCGCCGGGAGGCTGACAAAAAGAGGCGGGTATCGCAGAGTCGGCAGGAAAAGGAGAAAGTAATGGCAGTCAGATTATTGCAGGTCACACTCACGGCAGTGGCAACACAGATTTCGTCGTCTAACACGTTTTGCAAACAGATCCTGATTCAGAACAATGCCGCGCACTCTTTTCGCGTGGGCGATTCTACAGTGAGTGCTACGAAGGGGATTCTGCTCGCTGCCGGTACTCCTGGGGGATCACTGAATTCAGGGCCGGTAGATGCCTACCAATCGTACCTAAGCGATTGGTGGGTCTTCGGCACGACGAACGACAAAGTAGACGTGTTGTACATCACGTAGAGGGCGTATGAAAGTTTGGCTCATCTCGATTCTACTCATGGCAACAATGACTTACGGGCAATTCGTCACTATAACTGGCACGGTCGTTGACCCCAATAGTTGCGCGTATGCTAATGGAAGCGGAAGAGTAGTTCTCGTCCCACAAAACCAACAATTTCTCGTCAACGGCACCAATCCCGTGCAGAGTCCTATTCCGATCAGTGGCCTCGATGCCTTTGGCAAATTCTCAATTCAATTGACGAACACAAGTCTGATTGCTCCGGCAAGTGCCAACCCGCAATGGCAGTTCTCGTTTTGTAGCCAAGGATTCAATGGGCAACAACCAGCGTGTTTCACCATGAGTCCGATGTCCTTGACAACCTCTCAGGACATCAGTTCGCAGATTCAGTCGCAGGCAGCGCCAATCCCGAACTGCAATGGCAGCAGTTTGGAATTGCAGACAAACGGCGTGGATAACGGATCACAGGACTTGTTGAATCTCCAGCAAGGCACTGGCATGACGCTCACGGATGATGGCTCGGGCACAGTGACTGTCGCTGCCAATTTCAACGGGAGTTGGAGTTCCCTGACTGATCCTGCGGGCTCACTCAATCTCAGCATGGGAACGAATACGTCGATCTTCAATTACAACGGGGCGGTCGCACCGGCATTTGCGTGGCTCAATTTGCAGGGGGCGACAGTCACTGTGCCGACGTTTTCTCCAGTCTTGGATTTGCAAGGCAACTATTGGAATGGGAGTGCATCTGCCGCTGATGCTTGGTACATACAGAGCATCATCGGAGTGGGAACGAATGGGAGTAGCAGTTTGACGTTTGCTCATTCTGGTACTTCTGGGGCGGCTGCGCTCGTCATGCCTTCAGTTATTCTGCAAAACGTTGCCAGCGGAACACAGTGTTTGAGTGCTGCGAGTACAGGGGCAGTGAGTGGCACGGGAGCACCATGTTCATCGCCAAAACTGCGTTGCGAGACAGGTCTTGGCGATGGACTGAATGCGATTGTCACAGGAACTTACCTCCAATATTTCTGTGTGAACGATTCTGGGGCAACATGGACGATCACCGGCATTCACTGCTGGACCGACAATGCAGGCAGTTCGACGCTGAATGCGGCGAACAATGCCGGGACAGGATTGCTCACAGGCGCGGTGACTTGCAACAACACAAAGGCTGGTGGAGGGGCGGCTGGATCACAGAGCGCGACAACGACTTTGGCAAATGGCGATGCAGTGAATTTTACGTTTGTGGCTGATGGAACAAGCAAGCAAACGACGTGGGTAGTGAGCCTAACTCAATGAAGAAGTGGATTCTCATCTCGTTGCTGTTCGTAGCTTCGCAGTGCTTCGGCACGGCTGCGCTCGTGCAACGGACGGATGCGGATACAATCGGCAACCCACTCACTCTCAATTTCACCAGCAACACAACCTCAGGGAGTTTACTGATCCTGACGGCCTCGGCAACCATTGTCGGGACAGGCACGCATCCGGCTCCGGTTATCTCCGCACCATCCACATCGGGATTCACTTGGGTGCTCGGTGCGACAAGCAATCAAGTCGTTGGCTCCCCTGAGACGGCAGAGACAGTCGTGTTGTATTTCATCTCCCGTGCACCACCTATGAGTTCCAGCACGTCTACGTCGATCAGTGCCACGATTACCGGGGCAGGGAGTTCGGCGTTTGGCGTTCAACTCACCGAATGGAGCGGCGTGCAGATTGTTGATGTACTGGCAACGGCTTCTGGAGTCTCGCCTACCAACGCCACGGCTGGCAACCTCGTAACGACTGCGGATGGACTGATTCTGTGTTTCGTGACTGATCCAAACTACGACACCAGTTTTGGGGCGGGATCGGGGTACACATTGGTTTCCACTGGTGGGGTCGGAACCGCTTACGGCAAGATTCAGTATCAGGCGACGGGCAGTGGGGGAACGTATTCGACGGCATATGCAGCGGGAATTTCAGGAGCATGGACGATGGTGGCAGTAGCCTTTAAGCCTTCAGTGGCAGCGGCAAGGCATGGAGGCGGAGTGTTTTGAGGAGTCTTATGAAGAAATATCTCATTTGGTTGCTGTTCACCGCAGCACTGTTCGCGCAGGTGGAGAATCCTCCTAGCGGGAATGGTGTTGGAGTCTACGTTGTTGCGAGTCTCCCGGTTGCTCCAGTAACGGGCACGGTAGCCGTAGTGACAGACGGCAATTCGGCAACTGACTGCACGGTCGGGCTGGGCAGCACGCTTGTTCTCTGCCGTTTTGATGGTGCGGCGTGGGGGACGTTCCCGGCAGGTAGCGCAAGTGCAGGCGGATCGAACACGCAACTTCAGTACAACAGTGCAAATGCTTTGGCTGGCGCAGCGCAGTGGACAACCAATGGGACAACGATTACGGCAGGGGCATCAGGTGTCTTGAATCTGGCATCTTCCCCGGTATTAACTGGCTTGGTTCTACCTAAAGGCGCGGGCGCAGCACCCATCATTGAAGGGCAGTCTGCATTCAACACAACAACTCACTTGCCTGTCTGGGGATTTAATGGGGCATCGACAACTACGATCCCAACGACACTGGCAAACGCCTCACACAAATGGCTGAATTCCTACGATCAAACGACAGGGGCGTTTACTCAGACACAGCCTGCAATCAGCGACTTGACGGCAACTATTAGCCTTCCATTGTCACTCTCGACGAATACTCTGTCTTGCCCAACTTGCGTTGTCTCCACGACGCCGGGAGCAGGCGTAGCTCACTTTGCAGGATCGACTCAGACTGTCACCAGTTCGGCAGTTGTCGCGGCAGACACGGATACGAGCATTGCTCATACCGGGGTAGACGTTAACACGTCCTATCAGGTGACGGCTACGCATCTGGCGTCTCCATTGCCTCTACTCCAAGGTGGGACTGCTGTAGCGGCAGCGTCAGCGGCGGCAGCGTTTAACGCTCTTGCTCCGTCAACTGCTACGGGCGGGATAATCCTTGCGACCGGCGTGAATACCTATGGCAACTTGGCAATCGGGACCAACGGGCAGTGCTTGACCTCAAACGGCACAACGGCTGTGTGGGGAGCTTGCGCTTCCGGTTCCGTGGGTGCAGGCGGAGGATTGACAAGTAATGCCATTCCGAAGGCAACCGCAGGCTTCACTTTGGCCGACTCCCTGCTAACGGATAATGCGACAACTCTGGCTTATTCCGGCACCGGAGGATTTACCTTGAGCGGTGCGAATTCCTTCCTCAAGGTCACAGAAGGAACGGCACCTACGGGATCAGCATCGGGCAATGACTGGCTCTATGGAGATTCCACTGCCCATCGCCTGAAAGTGAAGAACAATTCCAACACTGCCGACACTTTGGCTCTCTTCAGCGACAACCTAAGTGTATTCGCAGCAACAACTTCCGCACAGTTCTTTGGCGTGATCTCAGACGAATCCGGCTCTGGAGCAGTGACTGGAGCTACAAGTCCTGCATTTACAACAGATATTCACTGCGTCTCGGCTGGAGGCTGCACTCTTGGCACGGCTGCCCTACCTCCATCGAGTATTTACATTGGCGGATCGGCCACAAACAACATTCGGTTGACAGGAACGTCGGCGGCAGCGCGTGTAGTGACCATTCCTGACGTTGGGACCGACACAGGAGCGACAGTTGTCCTTTCCCCGACCTCAACCACTACCACTTTCGTCCTGCACGCCACAGCGACCGCAGGGCTTTATACGCCATCGGCTATTGCGGCAGGCGACCTTCCGACAGTGACGATTGCCAAAGGCGGTCTGAATACGACGACGGCGACAGCAGGGCAGGTGCCTAATTCAAGCTCGGCTTCAGCCTCGTCTTGGACCTCGACGATTACCCTTGGGGCATCTGGCACGCCGGGGTCAATCACGATGGGGAATGCGACCAGCGGGACAGTCCTTTTGCAGACGGTCACTGGGGCATTGGGGTCAGTCACCATCAGCCTGCCTGCGGCTACGGGTACGGTCGCAGTATCGGCCACTTCTCCGATTACCGAATCGGCGGCAGGAGCGATTGGCTGTGCGACATGCGTTGTGGCTTCAGCGCCAGGAGCAGGGTTAGCGCATTTTGCTGGTTCTACGCAGACAGTGACGAGCAGTGCAGTCGTCGATGCCGACCTGAGCGGGCAGGTAGGGATTTCACACGGCGGCACCGGACAGGCCACAAAACAGGCAGCCTTTGATGCCTTGTCTCCACTCTCAGCAACTGGCGACTTGGTTTACTTCGACGGCAGTCACAATGTCGCTTTCCCACGCGGCACGGCAAATCAGTGCCTTACGACGAACTCTGGTGGGACAACGATTGCTTGGGGTGCGTGCTCGACGGGAAGCGTGACGGCAGCCAATATGTCCAACGGACAACTCGTGGCTGCCACTGGAGCTTCTGGCATTACCAGTTATTCGATTAACACTCCGGCAACACTAGATTCTGGCGGAAATATCACAGCTACGAGTTTTACCAGTTCGAGCACAGGGGCAGGAATCTTCTACCTCGGCCAAGGAACCTCGCAAGCCTTGGGCACCAATTCCATCGGCTTCATGGCTCCGACCTCGGTTACGTCCTACAACTTCGTTTTCCCCTCGGCGGCTAGTTCTGGATTCTTGAAATTCACGAATTCTTCTGGTGTGGTGACAGGCGTCTTTGACGCGGCCATCAACCAAGCCTCAGACATCACTGGAGTCACGCCAACGACCAACGGCGGAACTGGACTGAGTGCTCCTAACACTCACTCTCTGCTCGTGGGTGCTGGAAGTCCTGCGGCCTTGACTACTCTGTCAGTCGGTTCCACGGGCACGGTACTGATCGGCAACAGTAGTGCTGATCCTTCATTCTCCTACACGCCGGTATTTGGTGCTGTCGGGCATCAGGGAAGCGTCGGCATTGCTGGTACGACGAGCGGCGTGGTGACTCTTGCGGTCCAAGCAGTTGCTACAACCTACAATTTCAACCTTCCAGCAGGGGCAGGAAATATCGGAGATTGCTTGAAGTCCGGTGGTGGCGGTTCATCTCCGATGACTTGGGCGAGTTGCGGTGGTGGCGGCAGTACGGCGTGGGACACACTCACTGCACCTACTACATCCAACTTGACTCTCTCGATGGGTTTATTCACGACGGCAATCACTTACGGAGATCAGGGAGCTTCGGCGGCGATCCCATTATTCACTGTGACCGATGCCGCCTCGACCTCAAGCGACCGTTCACTGAACCTTGTAACGGATACAGGCGGATCATCGAATCATATCTCCTTTTCGGCTCGGTATCGTGGTTCCGATACGATCAAAGTTTGCCCTGCGGTCGGGTCAGTTACTGGCGTTGCAGTCGTAGGAGCGATCATTGCCTGCGAGACAGTCAACTCAGTGAACGCTACTCCGATTGCCAAGTTCCTCGTCGAGTCTGCGACCAATGCCCATACGACGGCTCGGTTCTATCAGAACGGAGCAGCGCAAACAGGGAATGGCGTAGAGATTTTCACCAAGACAGCGGCAGGCACAGGCTTCAACAGCCTGCTTGTCAAGACTGGCTGCACGGACGGCGACACAACCTGCGCGGCTGGCACAGTACAGTTCACGATTCGCGGCGATGGTCTGACGACGGTTAACAACACAGTCTCAGCGACAACGTTTACTTCGACCGTGAGCACCGGAACGGCACCCTTCACGGTTAGCAGCACGACAAATGTCGCGAATCTGAATGCTTCATCGCTTAGTGGAGCGACGTTTGCTGCCCCCGGAGCGATTGGCGGTGGCACGCCGGGATCAGGCGCTTTCACTACTTTAACTGGCACGAGCAGCATCACCCTCGGCGCGAACGGTGGTACGGGCGGATCAGTTGTTCTGAACGGATCGACCAGTGGCTCGGCAACGATCAATACCAGCGCGACCGGAGTTCTCGCACTACCCTCCGGCACGACCGCTACGAACATGGCATTGACTACGCCTTCACTCGGAGCGGCCACTGCGACAACGATTAACCTAGTGACAATCACCCAGCCTGCGGCAAGTGCTACGCTGACGATTGCCAACACCAAGACGTTGACCGCTACGAACACGATGGATGTGTCGAAGACGGCTGGTGTGGCTGGAGCAATTCCTTGGTACGACACAACGACCAGTCAATCCGCTTCTGCACTACTAGGCCAGTACGGAACGATGTACGGTGGAGGCGCAAGCGCGGCTCCTGCCACGCTAACCGCACCCTCTACGAACGGCCAGTATTTTGTTGGCTATACCGTCACCGGGTCAGCGGCGTTGGCTCCTACCGCATTGCTGAGTACTTCGATGCCCGCTGGCTTTGCGATTGGTTCACTTGATACCGGAACGCCAAAGTTTACCTTCTCTGCAAACACGATCACCGTTACCGGAGCACTGACGGCAACTAACGCTGCCCTCACCACTCCTTCCATCGGGGCAGCCACAGGTACTTCGCTCTACGCGACAGGAATCATCGACGGCAAAGCAACGGTTAACGTCAGCACAACGACTCCCTGCACTCTCGGCACAGCCTCTGCGAATTGCAGTGCCGCCAATTCTCTCAGTGGCTACACGGTCAACGAGCACGCGACTGCGGGCACAGCCATCGTCTACAACTTGCCGACAGCGGCGGCAGGACTCCAATACTGTGTCGCCAACGGCTACAACGGCTCTGCGGCGAACACGGGCACGCTCGAATTGCTCACCTCGGCTACCGGCCAGTTCATCATTTACACAGACGGAACACTAAGCGCCACCCACGGTAACGTGACATCAACCGGAGCGGCAGGAGACGCGGCCTGTGTGGTCGGCGTGGATGCAACTCACTGGATGCTCTATGTAAATCGCGGGAGCTGGACGAAAAATTGAAGACTCTTATCGCAATTCTCGGACTCTGTATTTCAGTGCAAGCGCAATTGGTAGCGATCAGCACTAGCAAAGCTGCCTCTGTGGCTCCTCCCGCTATTCCTGGCTTAGTGCAGTCTTTTGGTGGGCCAAGTAGCAACACCTCATCTGTAAGCGGTGGAGGCTCTGTCACCAGCATGGTCGTCCCTTACACACGGGCCACGCAATCAGGAAACTGCATGGTGGTTGGAGTGATTTCCAACAGCACGGCTGGAACGATCAGTGTTGCTGATGGCGGAGACACGTTCACTTCTATTGTGTCCAACTCGATTACTGGAGGGCTGGTTAACATTTTCCGAGCCTTGAATATTTCTTCCGGCAAGACTTCATTGACGGTCACATTCACCGGAGGAACAAACGACAAAACAGCAGTCGTGGGCGCGGAATTTAATAACTGTGCTACCTCCAGTGCGGATGATGGTCATATTGTCGGCAGCAATGGCAGTGCCGTCACCACCATCTCTGCTGCGAGTAGTGGGACCGGGATCTTTGCTGGATCGGGAACGACCGGAGACTTAATTGTTCAGGTCGGCTATCGCGTGGGCACTCCATTCGTCAACGCAACACCTCCCTATACGGTTGGCTCGCAATCCAACATCACGTGGTCAACTCTGGCCAGTGACGGCATGGACGGATCCTTTTCACAATGGGGCGTTTACAACTCCACGTCATCTCTCAGCCCGCAGTTCACTACAGGCAGCAGTTCTACTTATGTGACCGCAGCTATTGCGCTCAAGGCTGCCAGTGCTGGAAATGGCATTCCTTCTGGAATGCAGGTAGTGAGTATCCAGCACGCCTCTATCAATTCAAATCACAGTGGAACAACGCCAATTGAGTTGCAGGTACCCTGCATTTCAGGGGGAATGATTGTAGCCAAGGTCGGTCCTGGTGGAAATTCTTATAAAGTGACTGGGATCACTGACGCCAACAGCAATACTTGGACTGATCCTCACGGCGGCACGATTGCCGGAGATGGGACGAGCGGCAAGTCACAGACATTTTACGCATACAACATGACATGCAGCGGTGGTAGTGATGATGCGGTGCACGTAGCCACAAGCGGCGGCGGAAGCGATGATGCGACGATCTTGTTCTACACAGTTCAAGGCGAAGCAACCAGTGTCAATCCTTACCGTGGAGGATTTTTGGGGTATGACAATGCAGCGGGACTATCATGCGGAGTTACTGGTTGCACAGGTACTCCGGTGTTTAGCTGCGATCCGGTCATCGACCAAGTTGGATGCACTACCGCTAAAAATACCACTGGCGCGAGCGATGGCATTAGCTTTTCTCAAATGTCGGTCGCTTTCAATACCTGCGAAAGTATGACCACGGGGGTGTTTAATTCAATAGTCGCAAATGGCTTGGCCGTCAGTGGACCACAGCCAGTCGATCAGAACAATTGCTGGGGATACCAAAAGTTTTCCAGTCACGCTCTACAACAATGGGACTGGCAGTTCATCTACGACGGTTCACACAACACCGGCGGCTACTCCTCAATCTCTGACTTTTTTATCTCTGCGACAGGCACGCAACTGCCTTACATAGTGCAGTATGGAGTTTGCTTCACCGCGTCAACTTCGACCACCTTAGCGTGTTCTACAACGGCTACTCCCAAAACCGGCAATGCACTCATAGCTCTGGTAAACAACAACAATTCCCGAACAGTAAGCAAGGTTTGTACTGATGGCGGGACGTGCGGCGCGGGGAATTCATTTACTCACGCCACTGGCGCTCCGGGCTCAAGCAGTACGCTGAGAAGCGATGGATGGTATTTGTTGTCCGCTCCAGCTTCGGCTGGCACGTGGACTGCGACGTTCAATCTTACTGCGACGAATCGGGAAATGTTTTGGTATGAAGTGAATTGTGGCTCTACGCCGTGCAGTTTTGATACCGATGGACATGTCACTTCTGGAACTGGATCAAGTGGAACATTAAACGGTCCCTCGCTCACCACAACCGACACAGATGGATTCATTGCTACAGATTATGCAGTGGCGAACACTGTGGACCAAAATCCGCTCACCGGGAACGAATTTGTTGGTGGAGGCGCCATCCAAGCCACAACGACCGATGCCGCAAATTCTCTGGTGAGTATTGGTGGTACGAGTCATCAGTCCAAGGCACACGATTCCTCAGCCAGCGACACGTTCTGCGCAAGCTCGGTAGCAATTAAGAAATGAAGCAGATACTTTTCATCCTCGCGGCTCTTAGCCTGGTTTCGGCTCAACAATGGTCAGGAATCATCGACCCTGCGCGGGCTATTGACTGGACCACGGCAGGCGTCATGGGCGGAATTCCAAGCCGAAGCACGATATGCCAAACACTCACTTCGTCGGCTACGGCTGCTCAGATTAACTCCGCGATCACAAACTGCGCGGCTGCCCATACATCCGATGCTGGCGGGATCGTGGTGCTTTCAGCGGGGAACTATTCTCTCAATACTGGGATTGACATGAAGTCGAATGTCACCCTGCGCGGAGCCGGTGCGAACCAGACGAAACTGACCTTCACCGGCGTGGGCAGCTATCATTGGGGTTCCTACGGAATCGGCGTGATCGGCAATTACGATCAGACATTCGATAATGGTCAACCTCCAGGGCCGGGAGGCGCTGACCCCAGCAAAACACGGACATGGACTGGCACCAATGGTGTCTCCGGTACATTTACCAAAGGAGCGACTGTTCTAAATCTCGCCTCGGCTCCCACCGGCCTATTGGTGGGGGACATGCTGCAACTGGTGCAGAACGATGATTCTACGACCTCTTCTGGATTGTTCGTGTGTTCCAATACCAACAACGGTTGTTCCCGCGAAGGTTCTGCAAACACCTACGGCACCGGGCAACGCCAGAACGTAAAAGTGACGGCCATCAACGGCAGTCAGGTCACAATCAGTCCTGGCATCTACATGAGCAATTGGCGTACCTCACAGAGTCCGCGTGGTTATTGGTGGGGTGGCGACATGCGTGCGGTGGGAATTGAGGACTTATCCGTCACTCTGTCAGCCGTGGCTTGGGGAGCCGTCGTATTCTTTGAAGCCAGCGATTCGTGGGCCAGCGGCGTTGGTGTTCATGTCATCAATGGATGCAGAAACGGATTCCACATCCGTCTGTCGCGCAACATTACCATCCAGAACGGGTGGGTAGATCCAATGAGCGGCGGAGGTTTTAATTCTACAACCAGCTACGGAATAGAGACGTACGGTGCGACCGCCACGCTGCTGCTCAACAACATCTTTAAGAATGTGGAATCGCCTATCATCCCTGACGCTGGTTCTGCGGGCGGGGTTATAGCATATAACTACGACAATGCGCCCGACGCTTCCGGGGCTGGTATCCAAGCGCACGAGATCGGCTTCCAAATGGCACTGATGGAAGGCAATCAAATGAAGCGTTTCCGCAACGATACATACCACGGAACGCAGAATTTCGGAACAACTTTCCGCAATCGCTTTGATGGCACCGGGGAACCGTCCATTGATACATGGTCCTACAATCGCTACAACAACCACATCGGGAATGTGCTTGGGCCGACGGGAGGGCGGGCCACTCGTTATGAGTGCATTACTCCAGACTCTGCGGGACAATGTTTCCGTTTTGCCGATCCCAGCGTGATTTTCCGGTTTGGCTTCGCTGGGGCGAATGCTGGAGCAGGCCCAGAAGCGGGAGTTGCAAACGATAGCATCGTTGCTACCAGTGCTATGCGCTGGGGAAACTATGACACGGTGAACGCCGCTAACCGCTTCAACTGTTCCGAAGTGCCAACCGCTGAGCCAAATTTCCCAAATGCTTGTCCTGCGAGTCAGACTCTTCCAGCATCATTCTTCTACTCCGCAAAGCCTGCATGGTGGCCGGGATCGAAGCCTTGGCCTGCGATCGGTCCAGATGTGTCTGGCGGGAGCATTGCAGGATTGAACGGTCATGCCTACACAATCCCCGCTGTGGACTGCTACAACTCGGTCAGCGGCAGTTTCGCCAACTTCAACGCGGCAACCTGCTATCCATCCATCTCATCTGGTCCCACAACTGGCGTCCAAGGAACAGTCACGATCAAGGGGAACATCGTCACACAATGACTCGCAAGCTCATCGCGCTTCTCTTCGTTGTGTGGCTGCCGAACTTCAGCCTTGGGCAGATCATCAAAGGGAACATTTCGATTAAGGGGCATACGGCGTTCGGAGTGAGTGCGTCGGCCTCGTCTAACTTCTTTGCTGCTCTCCCGATTGTTTGGGTTAATTCTGGTCTTACCACGGGCACGGGGTTTTGTCCGACAAGCGGATTTGCGGCCACGAAGACAATGAAGTCTTCGGGCGGGGATTACACTCCAACCTTCGCACAACTGATTCAGGCCAAGAATGACCAGATCGCGGCCAATCAAAATTGGCTCTTGAAGATCGACGCTGGACTAGACATCCACGGCTCAAGTTTCGACAGCAACAATGCCCTAGTCTCAATGCCGATCCAGACGGGCGGGCATACGACTTGCCTCGTCGTCCAGTCTTCAACGCACAACACAGACGGAGTTATAGTCTGCTCGCATGGCCTACCGGGGTTTGGTGGGGCAAGGAATCCGGGGTGTACCAACGATATCTCGAAAATGTGGCACCTGACCTTGGATTCGACTCCCAGGACAGGCAATACGGCGCTCCTGCTGCCCGTAGGACCGGGTTACACGATCATTGAGGACGCAGACATCAGAATCAAGGCAGGATCGGCCCAAGCCCTTCCTGGCGTGGATGTCAGCATCCTAGCCGAACTGGACGGTTCCTACATTGGCATAGCCTACGACTACATCCACGGTTGGGATCCTGGCGATGCAGGACAACCGGCAGGAGCCTGTACCCTTTGGAACCGTTCGACCGTCGTCAACACTTCCGGCACGACAGTCACATTGCAATCAGGGGACTATTTCGGTCTGGATTTCTCGGATGGCACGCATTCTCCCGGCTACCCACAGGCGACAGTCAATATCAACGGCTCGTTCTACACGATCACGAATCATGATCCTGCCGTGAGCAACATAGTCCTCACTGTGACACCTTCGGCTGGAACGCAGTCTGGGGTGACGATGACCATGACGAATCCTGCCACGGCCTATGCAAACGGCTGTGGAGACGACTCTCGCGGGATTCAGTTGAACTGCGACTACTGCTTTGCAGAATTTAACTACATGGAGAAGATTCATTGGACCAATGGCGAATCTCACGCTATCGCCGTAGGTTTCTCTAACGGCCCATACAAGATCGCGCACAACTACTTTGAGGGCGGCACGGAAGTTTACTTCTCAGGAGGTGGTCCAGTAGACCAGCGAGGCGGTCCTGCAAGCGATGCCGAGGTCCGAGGGAACTATTTTGGGCATGACTTGGAACAACGGACGTTGACAGCACAAGCGGCGAAGTCACCTGCCCCGCCTTGGGGATGCGGCCCTTTGGACGGCAATGCCGCACACGATACCTGCCCGTTCTTGTGGGATTTGAAGAACGCAGTTGAAGCCAAACTTGGGCATCGTCTCGTATTCGATGGCAACATCATTGAAAACAGTTGGGCATCGGGACAATCAGGCTATCTGATGCTTCAGAACGTTCGCGTGTGTTCTGGAGGAGAGATTTGCGGTATCTACGATCCTGTTACCGGCCTGCCCAAGACGGCCATTGATAACGTTCGCGTCTCGAACAACTGGTTCCGTAATGGCCCACAAGTCTTCCAGATTTCCCCCCGGTCCCTAGGGGCAGGTAACGGCGGGGGCATGAGTCAGCCGATCCGCGACTTGGACTACATCAACAATCTCTTCTCGAATATCGGGGATGGAGAGCAGTGGGGGAATCCTGGGAATGACCTCTTCCAGCTTGGCGGGTCAGGCGCAAACACTTTCCTCTGTAACATGACCGGGACTGGCACTGTTGCCCATGCCGTCTGCCTGCCGATCAAAGCGGCGAACTATGACAACTCGACTCCCGGCTTGCTGTCGGGAACGGCTGTAGTTGTATCGAGCGTTATACGAAGCGGTGGCGTAGTTACGATGAAGTTTGACGGTGATAGGCATGATCCTGTTGTTGGAGGATCAATCGTCATCACCAATGCGTCAGGATGGAATGGCACCTTTCCGATCACAGATATTTTTGCGGGCACAAGCAACACTCGATGCACGCAGGATTTGAACGGCAACACCGTTGATCCCACTATCGCGGTAGCGCCTCAACCTTGCGTTCGGAACGATGGCACGTTCGGGGATACGATCGTTTACTCCGACAACCAAGGCGCTGATGGAACGTTCTGCTCAGGAGTGGGAACTGGGGCAGGGCAATGCGGAAAGAGCGGAGCACAGATTCTGACCTTGGTCATGCCAACTCACGCCTTCCAGATCACGGACATTTCTGTTGGCGACAATGTGTACGCTCATGATTGTTCTGTCTCTGCCTATAACGCCGGTGCTACATCCGCAGTTCTAGCCGTGTCTCCAACAAGTCCGACAGGTCTTGATGTGTACTACCCGTCATCCGGCACAGGTGCGGCGACTTGTCAGATCGACAACACTTCCGGATTCCCGCAGAACGTGCTCTTTGAGCACAATACAGTCTTGGCTCTCGGCATCATGTCGGCCAATGTGGGCAACCAAGCAAAACAGAATTACGCAAACCATTTCATCCACAACACCTTCGCCATGCCTTCGGGGAACGGAGCAGTGATTACCTGCACGCCGATTGGAGGACAGGGCACAGCGACATTTGTCTGCTTCGATCAGAACACTTTCCAGTTCTTCGACAACGTGCTTCAGGCGAGAACGAGTGGGCAATGGTCAGTTGTCCCTGGCGGATCAAGTCCGAACGCTTTTCCTGCCAATGTGACCTGTTCTGGATCGACCGCAGATGCTAGTTGCCTTGGGTACAGTGGATACATGAGCGGAGCAACGTTCCCAGCTTCCGATTGTGTATTCGATGGCACAAATAGAGCCAACTGCCCGATGATGGCATTGCCGTGGTCTACTAACTTTGATTTGACGAAGATCAGTTTTGTAGGGTCGAGTGTCTACCAGCAAGAGGGTGTGGATCTCACAGCATTATCGAACGCGATGACGGCAACACAATATATGTGTCCGGGTGGGGCGGCTCCAACCTGCACCCCATACCCTGATTAGGAGAGAACATGAAAAAACTCGTTTTGGCAGCAATGGTGATCGCGTTCTTGGCTGGGGCATCGTATCGCTCGATTCTGGTACGAGCACAGTCAATTGGCGCGAGTCCATCTCCAGCTTCGGCACTGTCGGGGTGTCCTGCTCCGGCAGCCAACTTCATGAACTTCTGCCAAGTGACCAATGATCCCTCAAATCCGACAGGAGTCTATGTGACAGCCAACGGGGCGGCCTACTTTCTGCTCAAACCTGCGGGCAGTGCAGGAGTCGCATCGTTTAATGGCCGGACTGGAAATGTGTTGCCTGCGACGGGCGATTACTCCTACAGTGGCCTTAGCGCCAAGCCGACAACGATTACCTGCACGACGGCGCAGATCAGTGCAGGAGGGACGGGGAACTTTACGGCAAGCGGATGTTCGATCAACTAGGAGGAAATATGGCGAGTCCAGATGCGACCAATATGCTCGCAACACAACTGACGGCGGGAGCGGCCTGTGCATACCTGCTTCAGTTGGTGCAGAAGTGGAGCAAGATTCCGTGGGTTACGGAGCATACCACGGTCATCAACAATGGAATCCGACTCGGCTTGGCTTTCATCAGTTCTTTGGGCATCACTTGGGTGTGGTCTAGCGCGGATAATGGGGGGCACGTCATCACAATCGCTATCCCTTCCGCGTTCGTGATTATGCAGACCCTCTGGCACATTTTCGGTCAGTTCGCGCTGCAACACGGATGGGGAAAAGTCCTATCCCTGAGTGAAGGGCAGCCACAAGGACAGCCACAGGGAGCACCAGCGAATCCGCCCGCACAGCCATGAAGCGTCACTACCACATCTCGGCCTCTGGAGTGCTCGCGGCTCTCGCAGCCGTCCGTGAACTGTACGGAGAGGTTCCCGGCACGGGCCAGAGTCTCATGGACCTAGCAAAAGATGGCTGGAGCTATCTGTCAATCCAGAGATATTTCCCATGGGAGGCAGTGAACTCGTTGCTGGTGATTGGCGCTTTGATCTGGTTTGCAATCTCGTTTTCTGGCCGGAGAGAGAGAAAGCCAAAGGAGAGTCAGTGAACCACATGGAACTGGCCGTGGTCGTGATCGTGCCTTTGATCGCTTTTCATTGGCGCACGTGGACGAAGCTAGACCGACTGATGAAGAAACTGGCTGTCGAGCACGAGATTCTGGTGGATGACTACTGCTCCAGACGAAGCACAGAGCTAGGCCGTCCCTTCACGCGGACGGACCTGCCGACGAGGCACAACGGAGCTATCTGATGGGCTGCGTTTATGTAAAATCCGGTGTCCAATTCACGATGATAGCGCCGGGTGGATTCCGCATCCTCTCGGCACTCGAACAGGTCGCTCACGTCTCTCCATTTGATCTAGTCATCACTTCGGGTTGCGACGGAACACACAGCGGTCCATCCGATCCTCACCATGAAGGCAAGGCTTATGACATTCGCAGCCATGACTTCACAGCCGAACAGAAGGACAAACTGCTGGCGTCGATCATGGCTATTCTCGGATGGACATATTTCTACGGGTTTCTGGAATCTCCGGGCACCGACAACGAACATCTGCATTTTCAAGTCGCAAAGGGCAAAGTGTACCCAGACCCTTTAACGAGCGGCGGCTCTGGTGTTGGTACTGGTAATCCTTCCTCGTAGTTTCTAGCGTTTACGATTTTGCTTGACAGATCATCTTCATCATCATATATTCCTGACCGTATGAAAAACACTTGCAAGCATTGTGGGTACAAATGGACGGCAAAGGTTCCGAAGCCAAAGTCGTGCCCAAAGTGCAAACGGTATCAGTAATCTTCCCCAACCGAGGGCCGCGAACCATGTCTCGGTAAACAACGCGGAAGGAGTCCGAATGTACGACTCAAAGTGCTACGACTTGGCCGAATCATTCCTAGAGGATCAAGTTGAGAGTGCGACCGATCTGCAAAAGGGAAGATTGGCACAGGCGATTCAGGACTGCATTGAAGACTGGATTGAAGACGAATTCCCACAGGAGGGTGTATGAAGCTGACGGCGCAAGTAGTTGGCCTAGAGCATGGCGGGCAGTTCATTGACAAGAAGCCCAGAGTTTCTTTGCGAGTGACGGAGATTGATTCGGCACTCAACAGCACGATCAAGGTGCCAGTTGAGTCGTTAGACGGCTGGGTGTTAGGCCAGATGCACGATCTGACGCTAGCAGGCTGGGGGAAATGACGTGGCGTGGCAGATTGGAGAGAGTCTGAAATGGCAACATACGAAATCAAGTTAACGGTAGAGGCGGCGCAACCTTCTTCGGTAGAGAAAAAGCTGCGTCAAACGTTCGGGGAAGAAGTACCAGTTCACACGGTCGAGAAGATAAAAACGGCCGAAAGCAGAGCGAACCGGCTTGCAGAGGCAAGCGGTAATTTGGAATCAGCAATCGAAGACGCCAAGTCTTGCGTAGAGGAACTCAAGGACGAGATGCAGAACTGGTACGACTCTATCCCTGAGAACCTTCAGCAAGGAGACAAGGCGAACGAAGTCCAAGAAACGATCGATGCGCTCGACAATGTTTCTAGCGAACTGGACAACCTTGATGCTTCGAGCTGCGGATTCGATGATGTTAATTTCCCTTCGATGTTCTAAAGGTGAAGCCATGAAAGAACCAGAGCAGGGACTACTCGTGCAGGAAGGATGGAAGCCAGAAGCGCCCAAGACGGCAATGGACCTTCTGGCCGTGGCCTTGCAGAAGGATGCCGCAATTGACGTGATAGAGCGCCTTGCAGCCCTGCAAAGGGAGGCAATGGCCCGTCAGGACCAGATTGAGTTCAGCGATGCGTTAAATCGAGTCCAGGCGGAAATCCCACGAATTGCGCCGCAATTGACCAATACTGAAACAGGCAGCAAGTATGCTTCCTACACAGCCATCGACAAGGTGATCCGTCCGATCTATTCCAAGGAAGGTTTGAGTCTATCGTTCAACACAGAAGACTGCCCTTTGGCCGATTATGTGCGGATTTGCTGCTACGTCTCTTTGCGCGGGTATACACGGAAGTACCAAGTCGATCTGGTTGCCGATGGCAAAGGACCGAAGGGCGGGGCGGTGATGACTCGCACTCATGCCAGCGGGGCAGCTATTTCCTACGGCAAGCGGTACTTGGTGAATATGATCTTCAATCTCTCCATTGGCGAGCAAGACACAGACGGCAACTTGGCGACGAACGGAGAACTGGCAGAGCAAGTTGAATGGATCCAGAACGCCAAGGATTTAGATGAATTGCGGCGTCTTTATCAGGATGCGTATGTGAAGTTTGAAGACAATCGGGAAGCAAGGAATATTCTTCGTGCTGCTAAAGACAAGAGAAAAGAGGAGTTAAGATGATGGCACGGATGGATGGTGTTTCTCAGAATACGCCAGAATGGATTGTCGCCAGAGTAGGCTGCGTCACTGCCTCACGGTGCGGTGATGTGTTAGCAAAGCCGAAACGTGGCACTGGAGAGCTTGCCTGCCGCGCCAATTATCGGACAGAAATCGTTGTGGAACTTTTAACTGGTCGTGCGGCAGAGCATTACGTCTCACCCGCTATGGAGTGGGGACTCGAAAATGAGAATGATGCTGTAGATGCTTACGAAATCAAACTAGGAGTAGAAGCCAAAGAAGGCGGCTTTTGGATTCATGACCGCATAAACCGATTTGCGGCTAGTCCAGATCGGCTCATTGGCGACGAAGGTCTTCTTGAGGCAAAATGCCCAACTACACAGACGCATATCGAATGGGTGATTGCTGGGGTGATTCCAGAGGATTACAAACCTCAAATGTTAGCTCAGATGGCCTGCACCGGGCGGAAGTGGTGTGATTTTGTAAGTTTTGACCCTCGGCTGCCTAGTTTCCTGCGGCTGTTTGTAAGGCGGTTCTACCGTGACGAGACTGCCATTGCCGAGCTAGAGGCAGAAGTAGAAAAGTTCCTTGAGGAAGTGGGCGAAACCATGTCTTTGCTGGCCCAGGCCAAAAAGGATGAAGGAAATGGTCAAGAAGAGGCCAGCAATCGCTCTGAGGGCAGCGTAGCGCAGGCAGAAGGGGTTTTAAGCGACACACAGGAGAGAATGTGACCGAAGAGAATGATTCGTACTGGATTTTAGAGTGGCGCTATCCAGCAGGGCTCGGCAAGCCTGCATCGTCATGGATGCCGTGTGACATGATTCCATCTCGGTATAAAGATGCTGCCGAGAGGCTCCAACAGCGTCCATACTACGACTATCGAATGTCCGAGTTCACCCGGATAAAGGACGGCAATCCTGAAATCACGTTGACAGAAATCTGCCGAAGGCAACTAGAGAACATACTCTATTGCTGCAAACAGGAACCACCCGTACTGGTAGATTCGATTGCGGTTTACGCAGAGACGGCACTTAAAGCAATTCAGGACACCGGGACGCGAAAGGACTGAAGGCGGAGCATGGCAGATGAAGTTGTGACTAAATACTTTCAGTATGGCCCGTGGCTGTGCTGGGAAATGCCGCCCGATGCTTGTCCCTGTCTCGACAAGGGATGCATCGGTGCAGAGAAGTGCCCCTGTTTTTGTCACAAAGCAGATGTGCAGAAGGGGAGCGGAGAGAGATGAGCGAGCCTATGTGTGAGTGCGGACATGGATTGTACAGCCACTATATGTGTGGGGATGCGAGAGAGTCACGCTGCCTCACGCGATGCGGCTGTAAACAGTTCACACCGAAACAATGGAAACCGAAGGAAAAGTTGGAGGCCCCGACACGATGAAGCAGCAGAGGCGCAAGCTCAAAGGAGACAACATGAAGGCTAACGTAGAGGAAGTAGTTGTTAAGCAGACTCCAGGCGAACCGGAAGTTCCGGCAGAAGTACTTGCTCAGTCAATCGTCCGACTCGATGAAGCCGTAAAGAAAATGACGGCATCCGGGTTGCGGCAGCGAGCAATCATTCTTCTCCTACATGATCACTCGGGAGTAGGAAAGCCAGCGGTTAGGCAAGTTCTTGAGAGCCTAAGCCAACTGAGGCAGGTATACACCAATCGCTGAGAACTCGGAGGAAGCCATGAAGCAGACTGAGGGCGA
>Ga0335082_10000962_pt1 | contig 30377 bp, 28 predicted proteins | sample Lox_Sample_41_FD_206718 | JGI IMG/M metagenome (GOLD analysis project Ga0335082, IMG submission 206718) | Soil microbial communities from Loxahatchee National Wildlife Refuge, Florida, United States - Lox_Sample_4.1 | ecosystem: Environmental > Terrestrial > Soil > Wetlands | place: USA... | reverse complement strand
CGGACTTGCGGCCGGCGAGAATGACGTTGCCCTTGTAGAGCTTCAGGCGGACCGTGCCGCTCACCGCGCCTTGCGCTTCGTCGATGGCGGTTTGCAGCATGCGGCGCTCTGGGGAGAACCAGTAGCCGTAATACACCATCTCGGCGTAGCGTGGGATGAGCGCATCGCGGAGGTGCAGGACTTCGCGGTCGAGGGTGAGCGACTCGACGGCGCGATGGGCGACGTGCAGGATGGTGCCGCCGGGGGTCTCGTAGACGCCACGTGACTTCATCCCGACATAGCGATTCTCGACGAGATCGACCCGTCCGACGCCGTGCGCGCCGCCGAGGGTGTTGAGACGTGCCAGCAACGCCGCCGGCGACAACCGTTCACCGTTCACCGCCACCGCGTCGCCGGCTTCGTACTCCACCTCGACGTACTCGGCCCGGTCGGGGGCTTGCTCGGGCGATACCGTGAGCAGGAACATGTCCTCGTACGGCTCGCGCCACGGATCTTCGAGGATGCCACCTTCGTAGCTGATGTGCAGGAGGTTGCGGTCGGAGCTGTAGGGCTTCTCGGCGGTGACGGGAATCGGGATCTGCCGGCGCTCGGCGAAGGCGATGAGCTTGGTGCGGGAGTTGAGGTCCCACAAGCGCCACGGGGCAATCACCCGGATGTCTGGCTTGAGCGCATAGTACGTCAGCTCGAAGCGAACCTGATCGTTCCCCTTGCCGGTGGCGCCGTGCGCAACCGCATCCGCGCCTTCGGCTGCCGCTATCTCCACCTGCCGCTTGGCGATGAGCGGGCGGGCAATCGAGGTGCCCAACAGGTAGGTTCCCTCGTACACGGCATTGGCGCGCAGCATCGGGAAGACGAAGTCGCGGGCGAACTCCTCGCGCAAGTCTTCGATATACACCTTGCTGGCGCCGCCGCGCTTGGCCTTGCCCTCGACCGGGGCGAGCTCCTCGCCTTGCCCGAGGTCGGCGCAAAAGCAGATGACCTCGGCACCGTAGGTCTCGATGAGCCAGCCGAGGATGACCGAGGTGTCCAGGCCACCCGAGTAGGCGAGCACGATCTTCTTGGGATTGGCAGTCATTGGGTCAGTCCTGAGTGCTGAGTCCTGGGTTCTGAGTGCTTGGTGCTGAGTCGGGGGATCAGGCGTTTGCGGGCGGCGCGTCCCCTGATTCGGCACCCGGGGTACTCCTACCGGTGCTTCACCATCTTCTCGTTGAGCCACACCATCACGCCTTTCTGGGCGTGCAGGCGGTTCTCGGCTTGATCGAAGACGATCGACTGCGATCCGTCGATGACCTCGTCGGTGATTTCCTCGCCGCGATGCGCCGGCAGGCAGTGCATCACCACCGCGTCGCGCTTGGCGCGGCGCAGCAGTCGACCGTTGATCTGATACGCCGCAAAGTCACGGCGTCGCTGCTCCGCCTCGCCCTCTTGCCCCATGCTGGTCCAGACATCGGTGTACAGGACGTCGGCGTCGGTTGCTGCCTCCGCTGGATCGTGCGTGATGCGCACATTCGCCTTCGCCGCCAGCGCGGCGCCGAACACCGCTTCGTGCGGCTCGTAGCCGGGTGGGCATGCCAGCACGAACTCGAAATCGAAATGCCGCGCCGCGTTCAGCCACGAGTTGGCGACGTTGTTGGCGTCACCGATGAACGCGATGCGCAAGCCGCCGAGCCGGCCGCGATTTTCCAGGATGGTAAAGCAGTCGGTGAGCACCTGACACGGATGGAGGAGGTCTGACAGCCCGTTGATGACCGGCACGCGGGCGTGCCGTGCCAGCTCGACGAGGGTGCCGTGCGCAAACGTGCGCGCCATGATGAGGTCGACCCAGCGCTCCAGGTTGCGCGCGATGTCCGCCACCGATTCGCGCTCGCCCAACTGAATATCCTTCGGGGTCAGGTACACCGGGTAGCCGCCGAGCTGGCTCATGCCGACCTCGAAGGTGACGCGCGTGCGCAGGCTCGGCTTCTCGAAGATCATGGCGAGCGACTTGCCGGTCAGCAGCGGCGGTTGCCTGCCCGCCTTGAGGTCGCGCTTCAACGTGGCGGCGAGATGGAGAATCTCCTCGACCTCCTCGCGGGTCAGATCGGCCAGGCTGAGGAAGTCGCGCTTCATTGCATGAGCACCCGCGCCACCACGTCGACGGCCTCGTCGACCTCGGCGCGCGACACGATCAACGGCGGCGAGAAACGCAGCACCCGCTCTGCCGTGCAGTTGATCAGCAGGCCGGCGCCGCGGCAGGCCTCGACGACGCCGCTGCCGGGGGCATCGAGCTCCGCGCCGACCAGCAACCCGTTGCCGCGCACATCCCGGATGCGCGCGCAGCGTTGCTGCAGCTGCCGCAGGCACTGGCGCAGATACTCCCCTTGCGCGCGACAGTTGGCGAGCACGTCGTCCTCGAGCAGGGTGCGTACGACGGCAACGCCGACGGCGCAGGTCAGGGGATTGCCGCCAAACGTCGAGGCGTGTGCCCCCACCGTGAAGCTCTTGCTGACGCGCTCGCTCGCCAGCATGGCGCCGATGGGCACGCCGGTGCCGAGACCCTTTGCGAGGGTCATGATGTCCGGCGCGATGTCGGACTGCTCGTAGGCGAACATCGTTCCGAGGCGACCCATGCCGGTCTGCACCTCGTCGAAGATGAGCAGCAGCCCGCGCGCGTCGCACAGGCGGCGGACGCGGCGCAGGTACTCGGGTGAGGCCGCGACGATGCCCCCTTCACCTTGCAGCGGCTCGATCATCACCGCGATCGTTTGCGGCGACAGCGCCGCCTCGAGGGCGTCGGCGTCGTTGTAGGGCACGTACCGAAACCCCTCGGGCAGCGGTTGAAAGCCGCCGCGCACCTTCTCCTGTCCGGTGGCGGTGATGGTCGCGATGGTACGGCCGTGAAACGAGCCGAGCGCCGTGAGGATCTCGAAGCGGCCGCCGCCGAAGTCGGCGCCGTGCTTGCGCGCCAGCTTGATCGCCGCCTCGTTGGCCTCGGCGCCGCTGTTGCAGAGAAACACGCGGTCGGCGAAGGAGTGGGTGCACAGCAGCTCGGCCAGGCGGGCCTGCGGCTCGCTGTGGTGCAGGTTGGAGACGTGGAGGATCTTGTTGGCCTGCTCGACGATGGCCGCGGTGATCCGGGGATGGGCGTGTCCCAGGCAGGTCACCACCGTGCTGGCAAAGAAGTCGAGGTACTCGGTGCCGTCGGCGTCCCACACGCGGCAGCCGTGCCCGCGCACGATGGCGATGGGCGCCCGGCCGTAGACGGGGAACAAGTAGCGCTCGTTGAGCGCGATGATCTCACGGTTCGTCATGCGCAGAAGGCACACCCTTCTAGCGACCCACGCGCTTGCGCGCCACCCCGCCGCGCGCGTCGACGCGCACGACCTCGGTGCCGACGCCCTCGCGCGTGAAGATCTCCAAGAGCACGGCGTGACGCACGCGCCCGTCGATGATGTGCGTCTTCTGCGCACCGCCGCGCAAGGCTTCGATGCAGCACTCCACCTTCGGGATCATGCCGGCCGAGATGACGCCGTCGCGAATCATCTGCGTCGCCCGCTCGATGTCGATGGTTGCCATCACGGTGCCGTCGGCGTCGTGGATACCGTCGACGTCGGTCAGCAGGATGAGCTTCTCGGCGCGCAGCGCTTCCGCCATCTCGCCGGCGACGATGTCGGCGTTGATGTTGTAGGTTTCGCCGCGCTCGCCGACGCCGACGGGTGCGATCACGGGAATGAAATCGCTGCGATCGAGGGACTCGATGATGGCGGGGTTGATCGCGCGCACGTCGCCGACCAGACCGATGTCCACCTTGCCGGCCTTGCCCGCTTCCTGCGCCGCCACGGTCAGCTTCTTCGCCAGGATGAGCTCGCCGTCCTTCCCGGAGAGGCCGACGGCGCGCCCGCCATGGCGGTTGATGAGGCTGACGATGTCGTTGCTGATCTTGCCCAGCACCATCTCGACGACGTCCATGGTCTGCTGGTCGGTGACCCGCATGCCGCGCACGAACTGCGACTCGATGCCGAGCTGCGTCAGGAGTTGGCCGATCTGCGGGCCGCCGCCGTGGACGATCACCGGGTTGATGCCGACGAACTTCAGCAGCACGATGTCCTGCGCGAAGCCCTCCTTCAGCACTTCGTCCGTCATCGCGTGACCACCGTACTTGATGACCATGGTCTTGCCGGAGTAGCGGCGGATGTAGGGCAGCGCGTCCAAGAGGACGTCGGCCTTGGCGATGAGGTCTTGCATCTGGGTGGGGGAACGGTTGGCCATTGGCGTCTTACAGGATGTAACGCGACAGATCTTCGTTCTTCACGATGTCGTTGAGGCGCTCGCGCACGTGTGCGCCGTCGATGGACACCTCGCGACCGCCCATCTCCGGCGCGTCGAACGACAGCTGTTCGAGGAGGCGCTCGACGACGGTGTGCAGGCGCCGGGCGCCGATGTTCTCGGTGCTCTGGTTCACCTCGGCCGCGATGGCGGCGATCTCGGTGATCGCGTCGTCGCTGAAGCGCAGCTGCACACCCTCGGTGGCCATGAGCGCGATGTACTGCTTGATGAGGGCGTTCTTGGGCTCGGTGAGGATGCGCACGAAGTCCTCGCGTGTCAGCGGCTCCAGCTCGACGCGGATCGGAAAGCGCCCCTGGAACTCCGGGATGAGATCCGAGGGCTTGGCGGTGTGAAAGGCCCCGGACGCGATGAAGAGGATGTGGTCGGTGCGCACCATACCGTACTTCGTGTTCACCGTGCTGCCTTCGACGATGGGCAACAGGTCGCGTTGCACGCCCTGGCGTGACACGTCCGGACCGACGACGCTGTCGCGGCCGGCGATCTTGTCGATCTCGTCGATGAAGACGATGCCGGACTGCTCGACGCGGCGCACCGCTTCCTTGGCGACGACGTCCATGTCGACGAGCTTGCTCGCCTCCTCTTGCGTCAGCGCCTCGAGTGCCTCTGGGATCTTCACCCGTTGCTTCTTCGTCTTCTTGGGCATGAGATTGGAGAACAGATCCTTGATTTGAAACTCCATCTCTTCCATGCCCTGCGGCGTGAACACTTCGACCATAGGGATTGCCGCCTTGGCGGTCTCGAGCTCGACGATGCGATCGTCGAGCTTGCCGTCGCGCAGCATGCGGCGCAGCTTGTCGCGCGTCGCGGCCAACGACTCCTCGGCCGATTCACCGGCGCCGCTGCGCTCGCCGACCGGTTGCACGCGCCGCTCCGCCGTCGGCGCGGGTGGCAGCAAGAGGTCGAGGATGCGTTCCTCGGCGAGCTCGCGGGCCTTGAGCTTGACCTTCTCTTGCTCCTCGTCCTTCACCATCTTGATGCCCAGGTCGGCAAGGTCGCGGATCATCGATTCGACGTCACGACCGACGTAGCCGACCTCCGTGAACTTCGAGGCCTCGACCTTGACGAACGGGGCTTGGGCGAGCTTGGCGAGGCGCCGCGAGATTTCGGTCTTGCCGACGCCGGTGGGGCCGATCATGATGATGTTCTTCGGCGCGATCTCGTCGCGCAGGTCTTCGGGCACCTGTTGCCGGCGCCAACGGTTGCGCAGCGCGACGGCGACGGCGCGCTTGGCGTTGCGCTGCCCGACGATGTAGCGGTCGAGCTCCGACACGATCTCCCGTGGCGTCATCTGACTCATGGGTCCCTCTAGCTACCACGCTGCCCGGCACATGCAACCGCCGCGCGGCGCTAGAGCTCCTCGATCACCAGCTGATCGTTGGTGTAAATGCAGATCGCCGCCGCCTCGCGCATCGCTTCGGTGGCAATGGCGCGGGCATCCAGCGGCGAATGGCGCATCAATACGCGCGCCGCCGCCAAGGCGTAACTGCCACCCGAGCCGATGGCGATCACCGGATCGTCGGGTTCGATGACGTCGCCGCTGCCCGAGAGCACCAGCAGCGCCTCGCGGTCGGCGACGATCAAGAGGGCCTCGAGGCGACGCAAGACGCGGTCGGTGCGCCAATCCTTTGCAAGCTCGACCGCGGCGCGTCGCAGGTTGCCGTTGTGCTGCTCGAGTTGCTTCTCGAATTTCTCGAACAGCGTAAAAGCGTCGGCGGTGGCGCCAGCGAAGCCGGCGAGCACCTTGCCGTTGTAGATGCGGCGGACCTTGCGGGCGCCGCGCTTCATGACGGTACTGCCGACGCTCACCTGGCCGTCACCGGCCATGACCACTGTCCCGACGTGCCGCAATGCCAAGATCGTGGTGCTACGGACCACACGGGCTGGGCGCGTTCTCGATTGCCGAACCATGTCTCCTCGCCGATCGTGGGCCCCCCGCGGCTAGGCCCGGGGATGGGCCTTGTCGTAAACGCTCATGAGCTGATCGAGATTGACGTGCGTGTACTTCTGCGTCGTCGATAGGCTGGCGTGACCCAACAGCTCCTGGATGGCGCGCAGATCGGCGCCGGCGCTGAGCAGGTGGGTCGCAAAGCTGTGGCGCAGGGCATGTGGGCTGGCCTTGGTGGCGATGCCGCTCGCCGCCACGTACTGATCGACCAGACGCGCAACGCTGCGCGTCGTCAGGCGCTCCCCACGACGGTTCAGAAACACCGCGTGCGCATCGGGCAACTTCCGCGGACACAGCTGCGGCGCCGATTCGCGATAGGCATCGAGCGCGGCGAGCGCCTTGCGGCCGATCGGCACCAAACGCTCCTTGCCGCCCTTGCCGCGGACGCGGACCAGTTCCAGTTGTGCGTCGATATCGCTCCATTCCAGCCCGACCAGCTCACTCACGCGCAGGCCGCACGAGTACAGCACCTCGAGAATGGCGCGGTCGCGCCGACCGGGGGGTGTTTCCTTGGGTGGCGTGTCGAGGAGGCGAAACATGTCGTCGACGGTGAGGTGCACCGGGAGCTGCTGCTCCTTCTTCGGCGTCGCGAGACCGGCCGTCGGGTCGCGCTCGATCGCCCCGCGGCGCAGCAGGAAGCGGAAGAACCCTTTCGCCGAGGACAGCTTCCGACCGACCGAGCTCTTGCGGTTGCGGCGCAGCAGATGCGTGAGGAAGGCGCGCATGTCGAGCTGGTCGACGCGTTCGGGCGCCACCTCCTTGCCGTCGTCGCCGAGCGCCAGACCCTGCTCCAGCAAGAATGCGCGCAGCTGCCGCACGTCACTGAGGTAGTTGCGCACCGTGTGCTGCGACGCGTTCTCCTCGACGACCAGCGCCCGCCCGAACTCTTCGATCCGCATCAACATCTACGTCGCGCCCTTGGTTTCCGCCTCTGTGACTCTTCGCGCGGCGTATGCTATCAACCAGGCCTCTCGGCAGCAAGAAACGCGATGCGATCTGATTCGACGTTCGATGAGCCCGCGCGCGGGTGGATGCGGGACCTGACGTAATGCAGCGTGTCTGTCACCACTGCGGGCACGACGTCGCTGACGTCGAGCGCATCGGCCGCCGCGACACCTGCCTGCACTGTCGCGCCGACCTGCGTTGCTGTCTCAACTGCCGCTTTCACGATCGCACCTGTCACAACGAATGTCGCGAGCCGCAAGCCGAGCGGCAGGTCGACAAGCGGGTCGGCAACTTCTGCGAGTACTTTAGCTTCCGCGACGGGCGTGCCCCGGCGACGGCCGGCGCGGCCGCCGCCAGCGCACGGGCGCGCCTCGATAGCCTCTTTGCCAAAAGGAAGTGAGCCGATGTCCGCTCCGGTCCGCACTGCCCTCGCGCTCCTGCTGTTTGCCGTCGTGGCCTGCCACGCCGACGACAAGACCTCGCAAGGCGTCGCCGAACGTTTCGTTGATCAGCACTACGTGCAGATCGACCTGGCAGGCGCTAAACCCTACTGTACCGGTGTGGCGCTGCAGAAGATCGAGGAAGAGCAACGGCTGACGCAAGGGCAGACGATCGACGAATCGACGCGCCGGCCCACGGTGCGCTATCGGCTGCTGCAGAAGAGCGAGGAAGCGGACCACCAGACGTTCGTCTACGAAGGCACCATCAGCGTCGAGGATGCCGGGACGTTCAACCGCAAGTGGCTCATCTCGACGCGCCGCGACGGTGCGGTGTGGAAGGTGTCGAACTTCGAAGAGTTCGATTGAGCAACGACGTCGACGCGGCGCCGCGCGTCAGCGCCCGGTGAACTTCGGCGCCCGCTTCTCGATGATCGCGGCGACCCCTTCGCGTGCGTCGGCGGTGGTGAAGGTGATCCCCTGCTGCAGCGATTCGAAATCGAGCATTTCATCGAGGCTGTGGTGGTCACCGCGGTAGATGGCCTTCTTCACCATCCGCACGGCGATGGGTCCCGCGGCGGCGATCTCGCCCGCCAGGCCTTGGACCGTGGCGTCAAACGCGTCGCGGGCGGCAACCCGGTTGACGATGCCGAGCCGTTCGGCCTCGGTGGCATCGAGAAGGCGGCCGGTGAAAAACAGCTCGCAGGCGCGCGACGTGCCGACGAGACGGGGCAGGAAGTACGTTGCGCCCATGCCCGGATGGATGCCGAGCCTGGTGAACGTCATCCCCATCTTGGCATCGGCAACCGCGACGCGCAGGTCGCAGGCCAGGGCGATGCACAGGCCGGCGCCGATGGCGTGTCCGTTGATGGCCGCGATGGTCGGCATGGGCAGGCTGCGGATGGCGAGATAGCGGGCGTAGAAGTCGCGCGGCGACCCGTGCATGCTCGGTGCCTCGTCGCCGGCGCTCGCCCCGGTGTCGCGCGCCAACATGCTGAGATCGCCGCCGGAACTGAACGCCCGGCCGCTGCCGGTGAGCACACACACGCGCGCCGTGGCGTCGGCACGGATCTCCTCGACCGCGCGCACCACCTCTTCCCCCATCGCCGGCGTCATCGCGTTGCGCGTCTCGGGACGATTGAACAACAGGGTGACGATACCGTTCGCGCGGGTGACGCGAATGTGCTCGTAGCTCATCGGGCTCTCCTCTCGGCAGGGTTGTAGCCGCCCCCCTTTCGGCAGTCAAAAAGGGCGGCTGACGGCGATGGTTGCGGCCCGGGCACATGATACTCTGTCCGCATGCGGAAGCTGCTCATTGCCCTCGGCGTCTGCGTCGTGCTCGTGGCAATCGCGCTGCTCGGCCTCGCCGTCTCGCTCAATCGGCTCCTCAGCGGGCAACGGGAGCGCTTGCTCCAGGCGGCCGAAGCGGCGCTGGGTCGACGCGTTCAGGTGGATGCGATCACGGTGAGCCTCTGGGGAGGTCTCGGCGCACGCCTGGACCACCTGCGCGTTGCCGACGACCCTCAGTTCGGTGACGCTGACGTTGTCGACGCGGCGGCACTCACGGCGCGCGTGCACCTCCTTCCGCTGTTGTGGGGGCATGTCGACGTCAGTCGCCTCGACCTGCAGCAGCCGCAAATTCGGTTGATTCGCGACGCGGCCGGGCGGTGGAACTATGCGACGCTAAAGCCCTTGCAGGTGCACTCTGCGCCGACGGCTGCACCGGACAGCTTCGGCGTACGGCCGGCGTCGACTGCCGCGCCCGCGTCGGCGGCGCCGGGTTTTGCGCTGCTGGTGGCGCACGCCAGCGTCGCCGACGGTACCGTGATCATCACCGACCACATGCGCACCCCGGTCCAGACCACGCGGGCGACGCACCTCGATCTCGGGGTGGATGACATCAGTGCGGTGTCGGCGATCCGTTTCGTTCTGGACGTCGCTGTGCAAGGTGAGCAGCGCAACGTGCATCTTGAAGGTCGGCTTGGGCCCATAACGGCGCAGCCGACCTCCTTGGATTTGGGCGGAAGCTTGGGGCCGCTCGGCCCGCAACACGTGCGGATCGATGCGTTCGAGCTTGCGGCCCTGCTGGCTCCGGAGGCGGTCCAGGTTTCGAGTCTCGCCGGCCGCGCCCTCGGCGGAACGTTCCAGTTGAGCGGGACGTACCCGCTGCGGCCCGGCGGCGAGGGGTTGCTCAAGGGGCAGCTGGCCGACATCCGCGTGGCCTCGTTGTTGGCGATCAACGGCTCCGATCTCGCCAAGCGCATGGATGGCGCCGCGCAGGTCGTGGCGGAGCTTCGCTGCCCTGGGTTGGCGCTTCCGGCGCTCAGCGGCACCGTGGTTGCCGATGTCACCGACGGCGTGATCAAAGACTTCAACTTGGTCGACGAGGTCGTGGGGCGTCTCACCGGTTTGCCCGGAATCGGCAACCTCGTGTCGGCGAATGTGAAGCCCAAGTACGGCCGGCTGTTCGCCGAATCGCAGACCCGCTTCGAGCGACTCCACGTCAGCTTCGACATCGCGGATGAACGTCTGCGCACGGACGATCTTGCCGTGGTGGCAACGGACTACGGCGTGCAAGGTAGCGGCTGGGTCGGCTTCGACCGCAAGGCTGACCTTGCGGGGAGACTCTTCATGTCGAAGCGCTTCAGCGACGATCTGGTGGCCGACGTGAAGGAAGCGAAGTACGCGCTCGATGAAAACGGACAACTCATGGTTCCGTTTCGGCTGCGCGGACGGCTCGGTGAGGCGAAACCGCGCCCCGACTCGGACTATCTGATTGCGTTGTTGTCACGGGCGCTGGAGCGCGGCGCGGTGAAGGGGTTGGTGGACAAGCTGTTGGGAGGCCCGAAGCCGCCCGCGCCTGGTGAGACGCCTGCGGCCAACCCGTTGGAGCAAGGGTTACGCAAGCTGTTCGGCCGTTAACGGCGCGACCCTGCTCGATGCCGCGGGTGACCCGTGGGGAGTGGACTCAGGACGCGAGGGCTTGCAGCGGAGCGAACTCGGACACGGCCAGCGGCGTGTCGACCTGCGCCGTGTTGGGTAACGAGAACTGGAAGCAGGAGCCCGTGCCGACCTGGCTTTCCACCGTCAACTGTCCTCCGAGGAGCTCCGCATAGCGGCGTGCGATGGCCAGGCCAAGTCCGACCCCCTCATAGCGCCGCCGCGCGGATCCGTCGAGTTGCTGGAACTCGTTGAAGATCACTCCGATGTCTTCGGGGGGGATGCCGATCCCGGTGTCACGCACCGCGAAGTGGACGCGGTTCTCAAACGCGTCCACGCGCACCGACAGCACCACCTCCCCTTGGGGCGTGAACTTCACGGCATTGTTCAGCAGGTTGGAGAGCAAGGCGCGTAGCTTTTGGCGATCCGTGAGCAGTTGGGGCAAGGGTGTGTCGAGCTCGTACCGCACTCGCACAGCCGGGGGATGCAGCAGCTGTTGGGCGCCGGTCACGTCGTGCGCCAGCTCGGCGAGGTCGATCCGCGTCGGCACCAACGTCACGGTTCCCGACTCCAAGCGGGCGAAGTCTAGCACGCTGCGCACCATCTCGAGCAGACGACGCGCGTTGTGCTGGATGCGTTCGAGTAGACGGTGCGCGTCTTCGTCCAAACCCTGGCCCGCGCCCGGTCGCTCCAGCAGCAACTCAATGTAGCCGAGCACGATGTGCAACGGGCTGAGGAACTCGTGTGAGAGCGTCGAAACGAACTCGGACTTCAAACGGCTGGCTTCCTGCGCACGGCGCCACAAGGACTCCAGCTCGCCCGCCTTGGCGGTCAAGGCCTGGGTGCGCTCTTGCACCAGTGCTTCGAGTCGTTGCGCGACGGCGTGATCGTTCTCGGCGCGGCGGCGCTCGTGACGGGCGATGGTTGCGGAATGCCCGTAGAACAAGGCGACCGTGAAGAAGAAGGGGATGCGCAACAGCGTCGGTGACGACCACCATCCGCCACTGACAGCTGCGGAGTAGAGATTCACGGCGCCCACGAATACGGCGCCCAGCAGCACGGTTGCGAGATTCTCGCCGATCGCCGCGAGGGTCAGGACGAAGAAGTAGACCAGGAAGAAATCGCGGCCGGCAATGCCGCTTCCCCCGAAGCAATAGGATACCCACAGCGTATCGATCACGACGATGGGCATTTCGAGGTACCAGGCGAAGAGATGGTGTTCCGGAACGAACGACAGCGCGACGTTGGAGAGGATGGCCGCGATGATCAACGTTCCCACCGACCACGGTGCCGCCGCGGCGCCGGCGAAGAGGACGAGGTATCCGGCTGCAATGATGAACGTGTAGCGGAGAAGAACGAAGACGCGCTTCTTATGATCGCTCTCGGGGAGCTCCAAACGCCAGGGCTGGACGGCCTCCGTTCGCATCATTCGTCGCTCCCGTCGCGCTGCGAGAGAGCAAGGCATGTGCCACCAGCCGGCGCGGACCGGCCGGCGTCGCGTCGCGCGGCTGACGAGAGGCAGGCGACGCGAATCGTGCCGCGCCCGACGGCGCTCTGACGCTCCAGGGCGAAAGCGCCACCTTGCCGCGGCGGAATGAACGTGGTTTATAACCCGGCGGGACGGTGGTCTACGGATGCCGTCGGCGCGCGCAATCGATCCGGCGTGCGAGATCATGACGAAGAGAGGACGGCGACAATGGCACGAAGGAAGATCGCGCTCATCGGCGCAGGAATGATCGGTGGTACGTTGGCGCACCTCTGTGCGCTCAAACGTTTGGGCGACGTGGTGTTGTTCGATGTCGTGGAGGGCTTGCCGCAGGGGAAGGCCCTCGACCTGCTCGAGGCGGGGCCGATCGAAGGGTTCGATGCGCAGATCATCGGCACCAACACGTACGACGACATCGAAGGGGCCGATGTCTGTATCGTGACGGCCGGTCTCCCGCGCAAGCCGGGAATGAGCCGCGACGACCTGCTGTCGGTCAACACGAAGATCATGAACGACGTGGCCACGAACATTCGTAATCGCGCCCCGCACGCCTTCGTCATCGTCATCACCAACCCGCTCGATGCCATGGTCACAGCAATGAAGCGCATCACCGGCTTCCCGAAACAGCGTGTCGTCGGCCAAGCCGGCGTGCTCGACTCCGCTCGCTACCGCACGTTTATCGCCATGGAGCTCGGCGTGTCCGTCGCCAGTGTCAGCGCCATCGTCCTCGGCGGTCACGGCGACGACATGGTTCCGGTGCGCAGCTATTGTCACGTGGGCGGTGTCCCGGTCGAGAAGCTGATTGCCGCAGCGCGTCTCGACGCGATCGAGGCGCGGGTGCGGCAGGCTGGTGGTGAAATTGTGAACCTGCTGAAGACCTCAGCCTTCTACTCTCCGGCGCACGCGGCCATCCTGATGGCGGAGGCGTATCTCTACGATCGCAAGCAGGTCCTCCCGTGTGCGGCGCTACTCGAGGGCGAGTATGGGGTGGACGGCTTCTACGTCGGCGTGCCGGTGGTCATCGGCGGCGGCGGCGTGGAACGCGTCATCGAGATCGAGTTGACCGGCGCCGAACGCAAGGCGCTCGACGTCTCCGTCAGCCATGTCCGCGAGTTGGTCACCGCAGCGGAGAAGTTCCTGCCGACGGCTTGACCCCAGCGCCCGACCGAAAAGGTGGCATGGCGCTGACTCTGTAGAGACGAGAGGAACAATGAACATCCACGAATTTCAGGCGAAAGATGTGTTGCGGCGCTACGGCGTTGCGGTTCCGGACGGCAAGGTGGCCAACAACCCCGAGGAGGTGGCGGCGATCGCCCGAGAGTTTGGCGGCGTCTGCGTCGTGAAGGCTCAGATCCACGCCGGCGGCCGTGGCAAGGCCGGCGGCGTCAAGCTGTGCAAGACTCCCGATGAGGCGCGCGACTTCGCGCGCGGCCTGCTGGGACGGACACTCGTCACCCACCAGACCGGCCCCGGCGGCCGTGAAGTACGGCGCGTGCTGGTGGAACAGGGGTGTGCCATCGCCCGCGAGCTCTACCTCGGCATGGTCATCGACCGTGTGCGCGGCTGGCCAACGCTGATGGCGAGCGCCGAGGGCGGCGTCGAGATCGAGGAGGTGGCGGCGCGCGCACCGCAGAAGATCCTGCGCGAGCCGATCGATCCGGCCGTCGGCATCCAATCCTTCCAAGCCCGCAAGATCGCCTTCGGTCTCGGCCTGCCGAAGACGTCGGTGCACAGGGCTGTCGCATTTATCACGGCGCTGTATCGCGCCTTCGTCGATTCGGACTGTTCAATGGCCGAGATCAACCCGCTGGTGCTCACCGAAGGCGGCGAACTGCTGGCGCTGGACGCCAAGATGGGTCTGGACGACAATGCGCTCTTCCGTCACGCCGATCTTCGTGAGCTGCGCGACATTCACGAGGAGGATCCGAAGGAAGTCGAGGCATCCAAGTACGACCTCAACTACATTTCGCTCGACGGCACCATCGGCTGCATGGTCAACGGCGCCGGCTTGGCAATGTCGACCATGGACATCATCAAGCTCTGTGGCGGCGCTCCGGCCAACTTCCTCGACGTAGGCGGCGGTGCCACCACCGAGAAAGTCACGGCGGCGTTCAAGATCATTCTGTCCGACCCGAACGTGAAGGCCGTGCTGGTGAACATCTTCGGCGGCATCATGAAATGCGACGTTATCGCGTCCGGCATCGTCGAGGCGGCGCGCCAAGTCCACCTCAGCCTCCCGGTGGTCGTGCGCCTCGAAGGCACCAACGTCGAGCTCGGCAAACGCATCCTCGCGGACTCGAAGCTCAACATTGTGACCGCGACCGACATGGGTGACGCGGCGCGAAAGGTCGTCGGTGCTGCGGGAACCGTCTAGTCGCGGCGCCCAATGCACAGAACCTGTGGATAAGATGTGGATGGACGTCCCCGACTACGCATCGGACAAGGGCTCGCTTGGATTGCTGACAATTCGCGCACTTTGCTGCAATGGAAATCTTACGTAAGTTCGACATGCTGTGAGCATATTCTCACGGACTACTTCGCGTTACGAAACAGTGACGGCACGAAGGCTCGCAGAATCAGCGATGTTGATAAATCTCGCCGATCGGTAGCCTAGATATCCTGATTTACGAGGACGTTCTGCGTCCCCGAGCTCGTGGTCCGTTGCTGGCCGTCCACATAGAGTTCTACCCGGAGGAACGTTCCACTGGGGTTGCTGGTGAACACGGCGCTGACGTTGTCCTGAGCCGCGTCGAGGAAGTAGATGGCGGGCGTACCGCCATTGAACACGTGTGTCGTGAAGGCGTCGCCGAGCGTGCCGGTGAAGAACGACGTGAAGAACCCGGAATCGCTGGCAGTGAAGCACGTCGATGCGCCCTGCGACGGCGAGCAGACATCGAAGCGTACCTCGGGGCTGATGTTCCCCAAGCTCGCAGTTTGGCCGCTGCTGACCGTGACCTCTGGAGTGTCGGGCGACGTCGACTCCGTAATCGTAACGTCTGTGCCACCCGTCATGCTGCTCACCGACAGCGTGACGTCGAAGTCCACCGTGCCGGTACGCGCCACGGTGGCGGTGTACGGAGGCGACGCGTTTTCCAGCACGATGCTGAACGGCCCGGTGGCGAAGAAGTCGCGGCCGACGATGCTCGGATGGTTCAGCCCAGCGGTTTCGAGCGACACCACCTGAAACGTTGCCGCTCCACCCCGCGGCACGACCTGGAAGCGCACTTCGGGAAGCGGCGGCGGATCGGAACCCTGGGTGCCGCAGCCAACCACGAGCAAGAGGAGAGCGCCAGCGGTACCCCGGGCAGCGAGAGAACGGCGCGTCAACATCGTGAGGCTCGCTTGTGTCAGGATTCGCCAGCACGGTCAAGGCGGCTGCGATGATTGTCGGAAATGTAGTAGGCTGACGACATGGATCGCGAGCAGTTCGAGCAACTCGTTCGTGAAGCCTTGGACGACCTGCCGGAAGAGTTTGCCACGCGCCTGGACAACGTCGAGGTAGTCATCGAGGACGAGCCGGGGCCGGGGCTCCTGCGCTCGCTCGGTCTGAACCCGCGAACGCACACGCTCTTCGGACTCTACCAAGGCGTACCGCTTAGCCAGCGCGGCGGCACGCACGGCGGGACGTTACCCGACAAGATCAGCATCTTCTATCGCCCACTGCTGCGTGCCTGCGTCACCCCGGATCGCATCCGCGCCGAGGTCCGCAAGACGGTCATTCACGAGATCGGCCACTTCTTCGGTCTCGACGACCGTGCCATCCGCGCGTTGGGATACTAGCGTGGACGCCCGACGCGTTCGGCCCTGAGCCGATCGCGCGGTCACGGCGACAGACCGTACTTTTCGAGCTTGCGATACAGCCGCTGCCGGTCGATGCCCAGCATCCGTGCCGCTTCCTTCTTGTTGCCGCGGCTCTGCTGCAACGCCGCCATGATCGTCCGCTTCTCCAGCTCATCGAGCGCCAACGGCGGCGCCGGCTCGCCGGCGGCGCGGATCGGCGCAACCACGGCGGGCGGCAGGTTGCGCAGGGTGATCTCCGGCTCGCCGGAGAGCGCGAAGGCGCGCTCGATGGCGTTCTGCAGCTCCCGAATGTTTCCCGGCCAGTCATACTCGACGATCGCGTGCATGGCCTCGGGGGTGACATGCTTCGGCGCCACGCCATAGACCCGGCTGAAGTCCTGAATGAAGTGTTCGACCAGCAGGGCAATGTCCTCGCGCCGCTCGCGCAGCGCCGGAAGATGCAGCGGTACAACGTTCAGCCGGTAGAAGAGGTCGGTGCGAAAGCTGCCCGTGCGCACCGCCTCCTCGATGTCGCGGTTGGTGGCGGCGATGATGCGCACGTCCACCCGCACGGGGCGCGTCGACCCGAGCGGCGTCACCTCCTTCTCCTGAATGGCGCGCAGAAACTTGACCTGCAGAGGCAAGGGGATCTCGGAGATCTCGTCGAGGAAGAGGGTGCCGCCATCGGCGGCCTGAAAGACCCCTTCGTGATCCTCGATGGCACCGGTGAACGATCCCTTGCGATGGCCGAAGAGCTGGCTCTCCAGCAAGGTCTCCGACAGGGCGCCACAATTGATGGCCAGGAACGGCTTGGGCGCCAAGGGCCCCTTGTGATGTATCGTCCGCGCCACCAGCTCCTTGCCCGTACCGTTCTCACCGGAAAGCAATACGTTGCTCTTGTTCTGACTCACTGCCTCGATGACTTGATAGATCTCCTGCATGCGCGGGCTCTTGCCGATGATCTCGCCGTAGCGCTCGGTCTGCTCCACTTGCCGACGCAACTGCGTGACCTCGCGCCGGAGCTGCCGCAGCTCCAGCAGGCGTGCGGCGACCAGCAGCAGCTCGTCAGGATGGCACGGCTTGATCAGGTAGTCGCCCGCCCCGAGCTTCATCGCCTCGACCGCCGACTGGATGGTGCCGTGCCCCGTCAGGACGATGGTGGCCGGGTTCAGCTGCCGCTCCTTCATCGCCCGCAGCAACTGCATGCCGTCCATCACCGGCATGTTCAGGTCGGTGATCACCAGATCATACGTCTCCACGTCGAGCCGCTCCAAGGCCTCCGCGCCGCTGCCGGCGGCGTCGACGTGATATCCCTTGCGCTCGAGAATCTTCGTCAAGGTACGCACCATGTTGGTCTCGTCCTCGACCAGCAGGGTGCGCACCGGCAGCGGCACCGTCATCGCCACGTCAGGGCGCCATGCTCACCGCTGCGTCCATCCCCGCATCTTCACACGGGCACGGGAATTCGATTGTGAAGGTGGTCCCGGTGTTGAGCTGGCTGTGCACCTGGATCTCGCCGCGATAGCGCTTCACCACCGAGTGCACCACGGACAGTCCGAGACCGGTGCCCTGCCCCGGCGCCTTCGTGGTGAAGAACGGGTTGAAGATGTCCTGCAGGTGCTCGGGCGGGATGCCGACGCCAGTATCGCGCACCTCGAGCTGAATCCGGCCGCCATCGAGCACCGCCGTGCGCACCCGCAGCTCGCCGCCATTCGGCATCGCTTGCACGGCGTTGGTGATCAGATTCAAAAAGATCTGCCGCAACGCATTCTGGTTGGCCACGCAACGCGTCAGCGGGCCAAAGTCGGTGAGCACGCGGACCTCGCTGTTCTGCAGGCTCTTGTTCATCAGCTGCAGCGTCTTGCGCAGCAGGTCGTTGATGTCGACGCTCTCCAACTCGGCGCGCGACTCGTGCGAGAACTCGAGCAGGTTGTTGATGATTTCCTGGACGCGTGCCATCTCCTCCTTCGCGATGCGCAGGTCCTCTTGTACCTCCGGCTTCGTCGTGTCGACGACCTCGCCGAGATCGTAGAGCGCGTTGGTGATGATGCCCAAGGGGTTGCGGATCTCGTGTGCGATCCCGGCGGCGAGCTGCCCGATGGCGGCCATTTTCTCCGATTGGATCAACTGGCTCTCGAGCCGCTTGCGGTCTGAGATGTCGACGCAGATCACCTGGAAAAACTGATGATGTCCGTACTCGATCAGCCCGGCGTTGAAGAACACCGGAACCAGGTCGCCGTGACGCGTGCGCAGGTGCAGATCCTCGCGGTTCGAATGCCCGCGCGTGCGCGTCTCCTCGAACATGCGCATGGCACGCGGCCGATCGCCCGGCGGCAGCAGGTCCCACAGACGCATGCCGATCATCTCGTCGCGCGTGAAGCCGACGATCTTTTCCGCCACGAAGTTGGCGTCGAGGATGGTGCCGAACTGATGATCGACCTTGAAGATCGCCGCCGGCGCGTTGTCGTACGACTTGCGGTAGCTGGTTTCCTGCTCGCGCAACTCCTCCTCGCGGGCCTCGACGAAGAAGTCGGAGATGTGCAAGATGCGCTCCTGAAACTCTTGCTGCATCAGCGCGATCAGCTGGTCGCGCTTCTCCCGGTCGTCGGTGTAGGCGGCCCGCACGTATTCGACCAGGATGTGCCGAACCTTCATCTGGCTGCTCAAGAAGCGCGACGCTGGAAACTGCGAGATGAAGGCGCGCCGGGCATGGCTGCGCAGGTAACAGTACGTGTCGATGTTCTCCGGATCCTCGATGTGGTGCACCCAGCGCACCAGTGCGTCACGCATCGACATGCGCACGTCCGGCCATTCCCATTCCGGGATGCCGAGCGGTACGCCCACCAGGCGTAGCCAATCGTCGACCGCCGCCGGAATCCGCGCCATGAGAAATGCCGCCAGCTCGGTCCGCAACGGGCTGCGGGCGCGCGGATACGTCAACAGACCGCAGCCGCGCATGTAGGCCTCGATGCGCTTCAGATGCTGCGCCAGCGACGCGTCGTAGACCGGTTCCATGCCACCCTCCTCCTGCCGCCGCGTGATGGCCAGCGCCAGCAGGTGAGAGTTTCATACCAGCTGGTCATTCGTCAGACCAGCCGCGGCGCACGATCGATTCGCAGGCACGGGAAAGACCCAGCAGGCTGGCCCACGAAAACCGGCGGCGATGGAGCGGCCGGCCCTCTGGCAGAGAACTTGAACCTCACGCGGGTGCACGCGGCACGTCCGCGTGTCGAGGAGGGATACCATGCCGCAGATCAGGATCGTGCTCTGCCCGGTCGACTTTTCGAATCTTGCGCGACAGGAGCTGACGCTGGCCACCGAAGTGAGCGCCGCCTTCGGTGCCCGGCTGGTCTTGCACCACAATCTGGCCGCGGTTTCCCCCGGCTTCACCCGCGCCTGGGAGTGGAATGAGGTGCACCACGCCGATCATGTCTCACGTGCCAAAGCCGAGGCCTACATGCGCCAATTGCTTGCCGACCTCCCGAAGACGGTCAGCGCAGAAGCCACCATCAGCAGCGGGCCCCTCGCTCCGGTGGTGCTGGAGCTGGCGAAGCAGTTGCCCGCGGACCTGGTGGTGTTGGGCAGTCACGGGTGGAGCACGCCGGACCACACCTCGGTCACGGAACGCGTCATCGACCGGTGCACCTGTCCGGTGCTGACCATCGAAGAAGGCGGAACGACTGCAACACCCTTCCGGCTCTTCAGTGCCGGCAGCGATGAATCCTCCCGTGTCGTGGTGGCAACTGATCTGTCCGCCGCCGGCACCCATGTGCTCGCCTACGCGTACGACCTGGCCCGCAGCGCTCCGCTCGAGCTCCATGTCGTCCACGTGCTGCCGAGCGGCGCCGACGTCCCCAGCGCCGAGCGGGCAGAGCAGAAGCTCCTGGCCACGGTGCCGCACGAGCTGGCCGAACGGGTGCAATGTTACATCGAGCGCGGCGATACGATCGACGCCATCCTCGACTTCAGCTACGGGATCGATCCCGCCTTCATGGTCATGGGCGAGCATGCCCGCACGTTTTTCCAACGCGTCTTCAGCAAGGATACGGCGCGTGGGGTGTTGCATCGCGCCACCTGCCCAGTCTGGTTTGTCCCCGCCGCGACGGTGTGACGTCGGCGCCGCGTGACTAGCGCTGCGCGATGCTTGCGGCGTAGCTGCCGCTGACGCCGATGAGCAGACGGAACCCGCCCGGCACGCTGATCGTCTGCACCGGACCCAGGCCGGTGCCGGTGACCAGGGGCCGCCCGCCGCGCTGCGGCACCCAGAGGTCGAGCCGCGCGTCCGCCCCGGCACCGGCCGCCATGCCGCTGAGCTGCAGAGTGCCCGCGTCGCCGTCGCTCTGCAGCGACAGCAAGCGGCCTGGTGCCGCCCGTGGATACGGGCGCGACAACACCGTCGCCCACTCGGGAATGGCGCCGCGATCGACGTCGCCGGGACAGCTGGTGCGATGAAAGTGAATCAGCTCTGCCGGAGGTTGCCCGCCTGGCGTGCCGATCGAGTGCGGGTCGCCGCAGGCCTGCCGCCATTGCCACCAGGTGCCGCCGACGAGCAGACGATCCTCTTCTCGGGCATAGCGGACGACCCGCGGCTTGTTGGCCGGCGGATCGCTGAACCAGCCGTACTCACCGATCCAGAAGGTGCTGCCGTACATGGCCGCGTCGGCCGCAGCCCGCGCGAAGCCCTGTTCGATGCTGAGCGAATTGAAGTCGGTGAGCGACTCGGCGTAGTTGTGCGGCGCGAAGACGATGTTCTCGTCGTTCGTGAAGTCGGCTGTGAAGGCTGCGCCGGTTGCCGGCCACAGAATCACCGGCTCGAAGAAGGCGATGTGCGCAAACCCGCCCGCCTGGCGTTCGGCGTCGCGCAGTGCGGTGATCACCCGGCCTGAGTACGCCGCCAGCAGCGGCGCGCTGACGCTCGGCCCGTTGGTGAAATGCGGCTCGTTGAGCAGATCGTAGCCGGCCACGGCGGGCTCCGTGGCGAACTCTCGCGCCAGCGCCGCCCACGCCCCGATCAGCTCGCCCTGGATGCCGTCACGATCGGCGTAGAAATTGGTGAACGCCGCGCTGACCGCCGGCGCCAGTTCGCGCACGCCGGGGTTGCGACAGGTGCTCTTGCCGTCGGTCAGCGTGGCCCATTCAGGCGCGCCGTCCCAGCCAATGGCAACCTCGCGGCTGGGCGGGCAGCTGACCCCGGGCGGTGTCGCGATGTACTTGCCCCAGGCGTCCTGGTGCATGTCGAGCACCACGTAGACACCGCTCGCCTTCGCCGCGTCGACGGCGGCATGCACGCGCTGCAGGTAGGCACGGCTGATCTCTCCCCGCGTCGGCTCCAGGGACGACCAGCTGACGATGAGCCGCACCACGTTGAAGCCGTAGCGCGCCATCTCCGGGAAGTCGCCGTCGCGCAGGGGGATGACCGGCGGAAAATCAGGGTTCGCCTGGTAGTAGTCGCCGAGCGCGTTGAGATTCACACCGCGCAACAGGACTTGCCGGCCCTCGGCGTCGAAGATGCCTGGCTGCGCCCCGCGGGTGGCATGCAGCGCGACGAGCGGCGGGACGCTCGTCGCCGGCGGCGGTGCGGCCGCATCGTCGTCGCCGCAGGCACTCAACACTGCGGCGAGCGCCGTTGCCGCGAGCAGACCCCACAGGGTCCGGGGACACGCAGCAAGGCGGCACCGCACAGACCTTACTCCTGGACGATCAGCTGTCCGCCGATATGCGCGGGGTGGAGTTGACAGGTGATCGGGAAGACCCCGGCCTTGTCGACTACGAACTCGATCTCCTTCGGTTCACCACGCGTGACCACCGCCGCGACGTTGAAGGCGGCGATCGAATACCCGTGCTGATTGGGATCCGCCTTGACGTTGTTGATCAGCTTGATCTTCACCTTGTCGCCCTTGTGCACCACCAACGTGGAGGGCAGCCAGATTTTGGTGCCTTCGTATTCCAGGTTCATCACCGTGAACTGATCGACCTGTTCGGCCAGGGCTGCGCCCATCGGCAACAGCGCCGCGCTCAACACAAGACCCGCAACGAGCTTCCGCATAGCACCATCCTCCTTCAATCAGCGTTGCGGCCATCTCGCCACAAGTACGGAGTGAATTCAACTCGCTGCATCGCGATGCGATCCTGCCGCACGCACCGATCGCCCCATCTCGTCGCGCCGCGCCGTCTGCTATAAGACAACGCCGTGAGAGAGCCGGGCACGTTCAAGCTGGTGGCGGACTTCACTCCGCAGGGTGATCAGCCGCAGGCCATCGAGGAGTTGACGCAGGGCTTGGCCGACGGCCGCCGGCGCCAAGTCCTGCTGGGCGTCACCGGCTCGGGCAAGACCTTTACGATGGCCAACGTCATCGCCCGCACCAACAAACCGGCGCTGGTCATCGCGCCGAACAAGACGTTGGCGGCGCAGCTGTACAACGAGTTCAAGGTGCTCTTCCCGGAGAACGCCGTCCGCTACTTCGTCAGCTACTACGATTACTACCAGCCGGAGGCGTACGTGCCGAGCAGCGACACGTACATCGAGAAGGATTCGTCGATCAACGACGAGATCGACAAGATGCGCCACTCGGCGACCAAGGCCTTGCTCGAGCGCAACGACGTCCTCATCGTCGCCAGCGTGTCGTGCATCTACGGCCTGGGGTCACCGGAAGCCTACTTCGACATGCTGGTCTTCCTCGAGCGCGACGCCGAGGCTGACCGCGACCAGGTGCTGCGCAAGTTGGTCGACATCCAGTACCAGCGCAACGACTACGACTTTCATCGCGGCACCTTCCGGGCCCGCGGCGACGTCGTTGAAATATTTCCGGCTTACGAGGAATCGCACGCTATCCGCGTCGAGTTCTTCGGCGACCGTGTCGACGCCATCGCCGAGATCGATCCGCTGCGCGGCCAGGTGCTGCGGCGGCTGGACAAGATCGCCATCTATCCGGCCAGCCACTACGTCACCTCGCCGGAGCGCATGGAGATCGCCGTCAAGAACATCCGGGAAGAGCTTGGCGAGCGCATCCGGGCGTTGAAGCTCGAGAACAAGCTGCTGGAGGCCCAGCGCCTCGAGCAACGGACGCTCTACGATCTCGAGATGCTCAACGAGATGGGCTTCTGCAACGGCATCGAGAACTACTCGCGCCATCTCACCGGTCGCTCGCCCGGCGAACCCCCGCCGACACTGCTCAACTACTTCCCGGACGACTGGCTGCTGTTCATCGACGAGAGCCACGTCACGGTGCCGCAGATCGGCGGCATGTACCGCGGCGACCGCTCGCGCAAGGAGACGCTGGTCGAGTACGGTTTTCGCCTGCCCTCGGCGCTCGACAATCGGCCGCTCAATTTCCAGGAGTTCGAGGCGCTGACCAAATGGGTCATCTACGTGTCGGCGACCCCCGGCGACTACGAGCTGCGCCAAGGCGGTGGCGTCATCGTCGAGCAGCTCATCCGGCCGACCGGCTTGATGGACCCGGAGATCGTGGTGCGACCCGCCGGCCAGCAGGTGGACGATCTGCTCGAGGAAATCCGGAAACGCATCGAGCGCCACGACCGCGTGCTGGTGACCACACTCACCAAGAAAATGGCCGAGGATCTGACCGACTATTACCAGGAGCTCGGGCTGCGCGTGCGCTACCTGCACTCCGACATCGAGACGCTGGAGCGGGTCGAGATCATCCGCGACCTGCGCCGTGGCGAGTTCGACGTCCTCGTCGGGATCAATCTGTTGCGCGAAGGCCTCGATCTGCCGGAGGTGTCGCTGGTGGCGATCCTCGACGCCGACAAGGAAGGCTACCTGCGTTCGGAGCGGTCGCTGATCCAGACCATCGGCCGTGCCGCCCGCAACGTCAACGGCACGGTGATCATGTACGCCGACAAGGTCACCGACTCGATGCGGCGCGCCATCGACGAGACCAACCGCCGGCGCGCCATCCAGGCATCGTTCAACCGCGAGCACGACATCACGCCGCAGACGATCCAAAAGGCCATCGCCACCCGGTGGGCGGAGATCGCCGAGGCCGACTACGTCGAGGTTCCGATCGTTGCGGAAGACGCCGAGGAATATACCTCGCTCAAGGAGCTGACCAAGCGGATCAGCGCGTTGCAGAAGGAGATGCGCGACGCCGCCTCGCGCCTCGAGTTCGAGCGTGCCGCCGAGCTGCGCGACCGCATCCAGCACCTGCAGGAGCGCGAGTTGGCGCTGCGCGGGACGTAGGTCGGGTACGCACCCCGCACCGAGCGGTGCCCCCGCACCCCTTGCGTCTGCAAGAAAAAGCGTGCATTTCAGTGCCGAGCGCGGTAGTTTCGAGCCCAATCCAACTCAGCGTGATGCGTCGCAAGGGGGTCCCATGAAGCCCGTCATTGCTTTGTGCCTTCTCTTTTCGCTGGCCGCCGTCGCCAAGGCTGAAGATCCGGAAGCCACCTTCCAGGGCTTCTGCTCCGAATGGATGCAGAAGCTGGAGGTCCGTGAGCAGCACAACGCGACGAACATCAAGTGGGAGTCCAGCGCCGACGGCGTGCGCGGCGCCTACGTGGGCTATACCCAGGACCACACCTGCATCCTCAAGGAGCGCAAGGATTCGGGGACGGTCGGCAAGATCAGCTACCGCGAGATCCGCTACGAGAAGCGCGGCGGCACCATCGCCGAAGCCGAGCACAGTGTCGCCCATCCCGTCGAGACGACGGAGATCACGGAAATCTTCCGGTACGCCAAAGGCCAGTGGGTGTATTGAGCCCGCAGCCGCGTTTCCCTACTTGAACTTCTCGCCCGATTTGGGCACGATCGCCGCCCATGAGCGGTAACCTACGCGACGGTCAGCGTCTACGCCGTGCGGCGATCGCGGCCTCCCTGGGCCTCGCGCTGGCGATCGGCGGCGCCGCGCCGCTCCATGCCAAGCCAGTCAAGCCCGCCAAGGGCAACGCCAAGAAGGCCGCGCCGAAGACGCAAACTCCCGAGGAGATCGCGGCGGCTTTCGCCACCTTCTGCGAAGAGTGGATGGAGCGCCTGGCGGCGCGCGAGCGCGACAATTTGCAGCACATCAAATGGGAAACCACCGGCGACGGCGCGCACGGCTCGTACACCGGCTACAGCCACGAACACACCTGCACCCAAACCGACGGCACGGAGCACGTGCCCGTCGGCCGGATCAAGTACCGCGAGCTGCTCTACGAGAAGCGGGGCACGAGCCCGAGCGAGGCGGAAAACAGCGCGCCGCAGACGGTCGAGGTCTACGAAGTCACCGAGATCTTCCGTTACAGCAACGGCAAGTGGGATTTCTGAGACGGCCCGCGCGCCGTCGTTCCGGTCCCCGTTCTTTGTGGTCACTTTGAACTTCCGCTAAGGTGCCGCCCATGCCGCGCCGGGTGCACAAGGCGTGGGCCGGCCGCATGGCCGCGCCGACACACCGCCTCGTAGAGTCGTTCACCACCTCCCTGCCCTTCGACCGCCGCCTCTACCCGCACGATATCGCCGGCAGCATCGCGCACTGCGAGATGCTGGCGAAGCAGCGCATCATCCCAAAGCGCGATGCGCAGCGCATCGTCACCGCCCTGGGCCAGATCCGAGCCGAGTTGGATCGCGGCACCTTCAAGGAAGCTGCCGGCGACGAGGACATTCACATGGCGGTCGAACGGCGGCTCATCGAGAAGCTCGGTCCCGTCGGCGGCAAGCTGCACACGGCACGCAGCCGCAACGACCAGGTCGCCCTCGACCTCCGCCTCTTCTTGAAGGTCGAGATCGCCCGCATCGGTCAGCTGCTGCACGATCTGGCGCGGGCACTCGGTACGCTGGCCAAGCAGCACCGCGACGTGATCATGCCCGGCTACACGCATCTGCAACCGGCGCAACCGGTGCTGTTCGCGCATCACTGCCTGGCCTACGTCGAAATGCTCGACCGCGACCGTGGCCGGTTCGCCGACTGCGCCGGGCGGCTCGACGTGTTGCCGCTCGGCTCCGGCGCCCTGGCCGGCACCACCTTTCCCATCGACCGCGAATACGTCGCGCGCCGGCTTGGGTTCCGCGCCGTCAGCGCCAACAGCATGGACGCGGTCGGCGATCGTGACTTCGCCGCCGAATTCCTCGCTGCCGCCGCCATTCTCGGCATGCACCTGAGCCGCTTGGCGGAAGATCTCATCTTGTGGTCGTCGCAGGAGTTCGGTTTCGTCGAGTTACCCGACGCGTTCGCCACCGGCAGCTCGATCATGCCGCAGAAGAAGAACCCCGACGTGGCCGAGCTGGTGCGCGGCAAGAGTGGCCGCCTGTACGGCAACCTGCTGGCTTTGTTGACGACGCTCAAAGGGTTACCGCTGACCTATAACCGCGACCTGCAGGAAGACAAAGAGCCGGTGTTCGACAGCGTCGACACCGTGCAGGCCACCCTCGGCATCCTCATCGCGATGCTGCCGCACCTGCGCCTCAACCGCGAGCGACTGCACGCCGCGGCCACCGCGGGGTATACCCTCGCCACCGAGCTGGCCGACTACCTGAGCACGGCCGGTGTGCCGTTCCGCGAGGCGCACGGGATCGTCGGCGCGATCGTGCGCCACTGCCTGGCCGAGCGCCGGGGTCTCGAGGAGCTGAGTCTCACCGAGCTGCGTCGCTTCTCGCCCCGTTTCCGCACCGACGTCCGGCAGTGGCTCAGTGCCGACGCGTCGGTGCGCCGCCGTCGCGCCACGGGCGGCACGTCTCCCGACAACATCCGGCGTCAACTGCGGAAGCTCGGCGTATGAATCGGGCGGCGGCCTGTACGGCGCTGCTCGTCGTCGCCCTGGCGGCATGCGGCCGCAAGGCGCCGATCCGTCCGCCGGAGGACGTCGTAGCGCAGACGATCAGCGACCTCGCCGCCAGCGATAGCGCTGCGGGTGTGGAGCTCGCCTGGAGCCGGCCGCGGCGCGCCGTCGACGGCAGCGAGTTGCGCGATCTCGGCGGCTTCGTCATCGAGCGTGCCAGCGGCGATCTCGATGCCCCCTACCAGCGTGTCGCCACGGTCGACGTCACCGATCGCGATCGCTTCCGCCAAGTCGGACGCTTCCGCTACCTCGACCGTGCCACGACAGTGGGAACGGAGTACCGATACCGGGTTGTATCTTTTTCGCTCGATCGGTACTTTAGTGCGCCGTCCAACGTCGCTACGGTGGACCGCACGCAAACGGACGAGAACACGCATGCACCACTTCCAGGAACAAAACGGTGAGCTCTACGCCGAGGAGGTGCCGCTGCGCGACATCGCCGAGCGCGTCGGTACGCCCTGCTATGTATACAGCCTGGCGACGCTGCGCCGTCACTATCGCGTCTTCGACGAGGCCTTCGCCGCGGTTCCGCATCTCGTCTGCTTCTCGGTCAAGGCGAACTCCAATCTGGCGGTCCTGCGCACCTTCGCGCGCGAGGGCAGCGGCTTCGACATCGTCTCGGGCGGCGAGCTGTTCCGCGCCCTGAAGGCGGGCGCCGATCCCGGCAAGATCGTCTTCTCCGGAGTCGGCAAGACGCGCGACGAGATCGCCGCCGCGCTGCGCGCCGGCATCCTGATGTTCAACGTCGAGTCCCCGGGTGAGCTCGATGCGATCAACAGCGTCGCCGGCGAGCTGCGACTGACGGCGCGGGTCGCCTTGCGCGTCAACCCGGACGTCGACCCGAAGACCCACCCGTACATTTCCACCGGTCTCAAGAAGAGCAAGTTCGGCATTCACATCCAGCGTTCGATCGAGGACTACCGGCGCGCCCGCAGCCTGCCGCACGTCGACGTCGTCGGCGTCGACTGCCACATCGGCTCGCAGCTGACCACCGTCCCACCCTTCGTCGACGCGCTGCAGCGCGTCCGCGAGCTCCTGACGCGGTTGCACGATGAAGACTTCCGCATCCGCTATCTCGACATGGGTGGCGGCCTCGGCATCACCTACAACGACGAGCAACCGCCGCAGCCGAGCGAGTATGCCGCCGCCCTCACCGACGGGCTGCGCGGCGTCGACACCACGCTGCTCCTCGAGCCCGGCCGCGTCATTGTCGGCAACGCCGGCGTGCTACTGACCCGCGTACTGTACCTGAAGAGCACCGACGACAAGAACTTTGTCGTCGTCGACGGCGGCATGAACGATTTGATCCGCCCGGCGCTGTACGGATCGTACCAAGCCATCCAGGCGGTGCACCCGCGTGCCGGGGCCGGCTTCACGGCCGACGTGGTGGGCCCGGTGTGTGAGAGCGGCGACTTCTTCGCCAAGGACCGGGAGGTGCCGGCGCTGCAAGCCGGCGACCTGCTGGCGGTGATGAGCGCCGGCGCCTACGGCTTCGTGATGGCGTCCAACTACAACACGCGGCCGCGGCCGCCCGAGGTGCTCGTCGACGGGAGCAACGTCTACGTCGTGCGCAGCAGAGAGACGCTCGACGACCTGGTGCGGGGCGAGAGCATCCCCGCCGCCTTGCAGTGACATGGCCCGCTTGCGCTTCACCAAGATGCACGGCATTGGCAACGACTACGTGTACGTCGATTGCTTCGCGACGACCGTCGCCGATCCAGCCGCGCTGGCACGCCGCGTCAGCCCGCGTCGCACCGCCATCGGCAGTGACGGCGTGATCCTGATCTGCCCATCCGACGTCGCCGATTGCCGCATGGAAATGTACAACGCCGACGGCAGCCGCGGCGATATGTGCGGCAACGGCATTCGCTGCGTCGGCAAATACGTCTACGACCACGGCCTGGTGCGCAAGCCCGAGCTGCGCATCGACACCGATGCCGGCATCAAGCTGGTGCAGCTCCACACCCACGACGGGCACGCCACTGCCGCCACCGTCGATATGGGTGAGCCGGTGCTCGATGGCCCGCACATTCCGGTGGCCGCCGAAGGGCGCGTGATCAATGCACCGTTGCAGGTCGGCGGGCAGACCTACGCGGTGAGCTGCATCTCCATGGGCAACCCGCATTGCGTCGTGTTCGTCGAGGACGTCGCCGCCCTGGCGTTGAGCGAGATCGGGCCGCGCTTCGAGCACCATGCGTTCTTCCCGAAGCGCGTCAACACCGAGTTCGTTCGGGTGATCAGCCGCGCCGAGCTGCGCATGCGCGTGTGGGAGCGCGGCTCCGGAGAGACCGCGGCCTGCGGCACCGGGGCCTGCGCGGTGGTCGTCGCCGCGGTGCTCAACGACAAGGCGGACCGCCGCGCCACGGTGCACCTGAATGGGGGCGACCTGGCGATCGAATGGCGCGTCGCCGACAATCACGTCTTCATGACCGGGCCGGCGGAGGAAGTGTTCACCGGCGAGATCGAGGTGTAAGCATGTTCAGTGGTTCCATGACGGCGATCATCACGCCGTTTCGCGACGGCCAGATCGACGCCGCAGCGCTCGAACGGTTGATCGAGCACCAACTCATCAACGGGACGTCCGCCATCGTGCCGTGCGGCAGTACCGGCGAGTCGGCGACGATGACGCACCAGGAGCATATCGACGTGCTGCGTCTGGTCATCAAGTTCGTCGACGGGCGTGTCCCGGTGATTGCCGGCACAGGATCGAACTCGACGACCGAGGCGATCGCGCTGACCAAGGCGGCGAAGGAAGCGGGGGCGGCGGCCGCGCTGCTGATTTCGCCCTACTACAACAAGCCGACGCAGGAAGGGATCTACCAGCACTACAAGGCCGTCGCCGAGCAGGCGCGCTTGCCGCTCATTGTCTACAACATTCCAGGCCGCACCGCCTCGAAGATCGACGCCACGACCATCGCCCGCCTCGCCGAGGTGGAGCATATCATCGGCCTCAAGGAAGCCACCGGGTCGCTCGATGACGTGCAGGAAGTGATCCGCCTGTGCGGCGACCGCCTTGAGGTCTACTCCGGCGACGACTCGCTCACCTTGCCGATCCTGGCCGTCGGCGGTGTCGGCGTGATCTCCGTTGTTGCCAACCTCTTACCGAAGGAAAGCGCCGACGTCTGCGCCGCGGCGCGACGCGGCGACTTTGCGGCGGCGCGCCGGCAGCACTACGACCTCTTGCCAGTCCTCCGCGCGCTCTTCCAGGAGACGAATCCGATCGGCATCAAGGCGGCCATGTCGATGGTGGGATATTGCCGCGACGAGCTGCGCCTGCCGTTGCTGCCCATGAGCGAGGCGGCGCGCGGCCGGCTGCGCGCCGTGCTCACGGAGCGCGGGCTGCTCTGATGCCGACCCCGATCGTCGTCTGCGGCGCCGCCGGCCGCATGGGCAAGACCTTGATCGGCCTGGTCGCACAGAACGACGCGACACGCCTCGCCGGTGCCGTCGAAGTTGCGGGTCATCCGGCGATCGGCAAGGACGCGGGGGAAGTCGCTGGTGTGGGGCACCTCGGCGTCGCCATCGGCGACGACTTCGCCGCCGTCGCGACAGCGGACGCCGTCGCCCTCGACTTCACCAACGCGGCGGCGGCGCTGGAACACCTGCGGACCGCCGCGACCCACAAGAGCCCAATCGTCATCGGCTCCACCGGCTTCACGCCGCCGCAGCAGGCGGAAATCGAGCAGCTGGCACCGCAGACGCGCTGCGTGATCGCCCCGAACATGAGCGTCGGGATCGCCGTGTT
>Ga0335082_10000960_pt1 | contig 30408 bp, 28 predicted proteins | sample Lox_Sample_41_FD_206718 | JGI IMG/M metagenome (GOLD analysis project Ga0335082, IMG submission 206718) | Soil microbial communities from Loxahatchee National Wildlife Refuge, Florida, United States - Lox_Sample_4.1 | ecosystem: Environmental > Terrestrial > Soil > Wetlands | place: USA... | reverse complement strand
CGGGTCGCCTCCGAGCCGACGGCAGAGGCGGGCTCCTCGACGACTCGTACCCCCGCGTCTCGCGCGAGGGCGCGGAGCTCCTCCCATTCGGGGCGCGGCGAGCCCTCGAGGCGCAGGACGCCGAGCGTCCGGCGGCGCGCGCGAAGCGCCTCGCGCACCGGGTGGAGCCCCGTGAGGACGCCCGCCTCGGCGGCGACGGGGCGCGAGCGGAAGCGGGGCTTCGAGCGGCGCACGGCTCTCGCCGGCGAGCATACACGCGGGCGTCCGCCGCGGATGGATCAGAGCGCGGCGCGGAGCTTGTCGAGACCCTCGAGGTAGCCCTGTGCGTCGTCGATGCGCGGATGGTTCAGCAGCTCGAACTCGAGATACGAGATCAGCTCGCCGAGCGCGCCGCGCACCGCCCGGCGTCGGTCACCCGGGAAGCGCAGCGCGCGACCCGTGACCAGCTCCGGATCGAGCACGCCTCCCGCGAAGTCGAGTCCCGAGAGCAGCGGATGGCGCGGCGCCGACTCCGCGGCCACCTGAGCCATCCGGGTGCGCAGGCCTTCGGCGCCCTCGAGCGCGATGATCGGCGTCGCGAGCTCGGCCAGCAGGGCGACGTGCGCTCGCACGCATTCGCGAAGCTGCTCGCGCTCGGCGTTCGAGGCGTCCGCAGGCGGCGGCTCGTGGGCGTCGATGCGCTCGATGCCGAGCTTGCGGGTCTCGCGCAGCAGGCGGACCGTGCGAGCGCCCGACAGCGGATCGATGCCGACGCGCCGACACATCGCCGGGAAGGCGCCGTCCTCCGCGAGCGCCTCGAGGATCGCCCGCTCGGTGCCGCCGATGCGCTGCCCGGCCCCTTCGACGGGTCGGAGCCGCACGGCAGGATCCTCGAGCTGCGCCAGGAAGCGCAGCAGCGCGTCGCGCTGCGCCAGACCCTCCGCGATCAGGCGCTTCGTCGGCAGCGCCAGACGCACGACGTTGTCGGGACGGACCTCGCCCTCCCAGAAGAGCACGCTGCCCGCGCCGAACGCGAACAGCGAGCGCACGATCTCCTCGACCTGCGCCTTGACGCCGTCCCAGAGATCGCGCGGCGAGAGGAAGCCGAGCTCGACCAGGAAGCGGCCGAAGGGCGCGGGCGGCTTGTAGACGCGCTCCGCTTCGAGCAGCTGCTCGGCGGTGATCGCGTTGCTCCGCAGCAGGCATTCGCCGAGCCGGTCGACGCGCTGGTTCGAGGTCGCGAAGACCACCTCGCCCGCGTGCAGGTAGGCCGTCTTGGCGCAGTCGCCGTGCTCGAAATACAGGAAGCCCGACTTCGCCGACGCGTGCACGAGCTGGAGCAGATCGGCGAGCGGGAAGGCGCGGACGTCGGCCGTGAGCACGAGGTCGCGGTCGAACGGAAGCGGCGTCGAGTCGGGTCCGGTGCGCTCCAGCAGGACCGTCCTCGGCGTGGAGGTCAGCACGCGCAGGGACTGGAGGTCCGAGAGTCCGAGTCGCTCTCGCAGGGCCGGCGAGAGCTCGCGCTCCGAGAGCAGCGCCGCAGCTTGGATCGGAGCCATTCCGGACGTTTCCCCTCGCGCAAGACCTGCCGGTCTTCCCTCGGCGAGGCGCGCGGCTCACTTGAGCGTCCCGAGCGCGAGCCGCGATCGGACTCAAGCAGGCAGGCCGGGTTCCGATCCATCGAATCCAGGAGGGAAAGCCCATGGACGAGAATCCGGCGGATCGGCGGCGAAGACATCGACGTGTCCCCACGACGCTCCCGGTGCGCGTCTCGACGATCGAAGCGGACCGCGATCCGTGGACGGGTCGCCCGTTCTTCCGCACGTCACAGGAGACCTGCGCGAACCTGTCGCGCGGAGGCGCGTTCGTGCGAACGGGAGAGCTCCTCGAGCCGGGGCGGCGCGTGCTGCTCGAGATCTCGCTGCCGAACGGCTCGCAGGTCGAGACGATCGGGCGCGTCGCGTGGACCCGGCACACGCTCGAGCGCCGCGCCGCGGAGCTCGACACCGGAATCGGCATCGAGTTCCTCGGCGGCGCGTCGTCGGCGCTGTCGGCGCTCGCGGATTTCGTGACGCACGACGACGACCCGCGCGGCGATTCGTGAGGCGCGCGAGTCCGCCGCCCACTCTTGAAGAGCGTTGAAGAGCGCGCGACGCAGCGGGTATGCTCCGCGTCCCCATGAAGCTCCACGGCCGTTACAAGCTCGCCTACCGCGATCGCCGCGCCGGCGGACCGCCCTACGACCGCGCGAGCGGACCCGAGCGGCTGCTGGAGCGCATCGCGCACGGCGAGCGTCGCGTCCGGCGCATCCTCGATTCGCTGCGCAGCGAGATCCTCGAGGGCGGCGGCTCGAACCTGCGCATCCGCCAGGTCTTCGAGTCCCCTCGCGAGATCTATCGCCTGGAGCTCGAGTTGCCGGAGCTCGCCTATCTGCGCACGACGTTCCTCGATCGCGACGCGCTCGAAGAGCTGCTCGCAGCGGACGACGTCCGCGAGCTCGTCGAGGGCGCAACCCTCGGCTAGCGAGGCGCCACGGGAGGGCGAGCGGAAGCATTTCCTTGCCCGGGTGGCGAAATGGTAGACGCGGGCGACTTAAAATCGCCTGGCCTGCGAGCCGTGCAGGTTCGAGTCCTGCCCCGGGCACCGCCTGACTCTGCCGGGCGACTCTCGAGTCGGCCTCCTTGCCCGTCCGTCTCGCGAATGCGTCGGTCTATACTGGGCCGACTCGAGCACCAGGACCCCTCGCGATGTTCCACGGCCACCGCATCGTCGTCGTGATGCCCGCCTACAACGCGGCCCGCACGATCGAGCGCACCACCCGCGAGATCCCGATGGATCTCGTCGACGAGATCGTCGTGACGGACGACGCGAGCCGCGACGACACCGTCGCGGTGGCGCGCCAGCTCGGCCTCCGCACCTTGGTCCACGACCGCAATCGGGGCTACGGGGGCAACCAGAAGACCTGCTACACCGAAGCGCTTCGCCTCGGCGCGGACGTCGTGGTGATGCTCCACCCCGACTATCAGTACACGCCGCGCCTGCTCCCGGCGATGATCGGTCTCGTGACCGACGGCCCCTTCGACGTCGTGCTCGGCTCGCGCGTGCTCGGCGGACGCGCTCTCGCCGGCGGCATGCCCCTCTACAAGTACGTGTCGAACCGCCTGCTGACCGCGGCGCAGAACTGGCTCTGCGGCGCGAAGCTCTCCGAGTACCACACCGGCTACCGCGCCTTCACGCGGCGCGTGCTCGAGTCGCTGCCGTTGCTCGAGAACTCGGACGACTTCGTGTTCGACAACCAGATGCTCGCGCAGATCCTGCTCGCCGGGTTCGAGGTCGGCGAGGTGAGCTGCCCGGCCGCCTACTTCGAGGAGGCGTCGTCGATCAACTTCCGCCGCTCCGTGCGCTACGGGCTCGGCGTGCTCGGCGTCTCGGTCCAGGCCTTCGCCCACCGCAAGGGGCTCGCGCGCGTGCGCATCTTCGACCCGAACGGACGACGCCTCGACCCGACGCTCCCGCCGAGCGGCGCGGCACTCGCGTCGGATTCGCGCGCGCTGGCTTAGCAAACGCGAAACGCACGGCGGAGCGAGCGCAGCGAGCGGGTCGCCGCAGCGGCGGCGGAGACCCGCCCGGTTCTTTCTCCAGCGCCGCCGCGCGCAGCGAGCCGCAGGCGAGCGGAGCTCAGAGCTGGAGGCGCCGGGCGGAATTGAACCGCCTATGGAGGTTTTGCAGACCTCTGCCTTACCGGTTGGCTACGGCGCCGCAAGAGCCGGTGTGGGTAACAAGCCCGCAGGTCGGAGTCAATCGAGCGGCGGCAGGGGATGCAGCGCGCCGCCCATCCGCAGCTGCGGGCCGGCGCTCGTGTCCTCGACCGCGCACAAGAGCTCCGACTGCGCGGCGTGGAAGAAGCGCGCCAGCAGCCCGTCGCGCACGAGATCCCGCTTCACGCGGCACAGCAGCGCGCCGTCGTGCGCGGAGAGCGCGAGGCTCGCCGAGTCCAGCCGCTCGCGCGTGCCGTCGGAGAGCGCGATCTCCCCGCGATCCGGGTCGAAGAGCCTCACGAAGAAGGCCGCCTCCTCGACCTCGATCTGACCGCGGAAGCGGCCGAGCTGCACGACGAACACGCCTTCGCGCTCCGCGTAGCGGACCGACCGATCGAAGGCCGCGCGCAGCCGGCGGTTGCGGATCGGCACGCCCTCGTGCGTCCAGCTGCCGTCGCGATGGAGCACGAGCCCGAACGGGCGAAGCGGCGGCGGTCCGCGGCGACCCGGGTCTGCCTCCGCCACCGCGCGCGATCAGGAGGGCGGGATCGGAAGCGCCTCCGCGCTGCCGTCGCGGCGCAGCCGGAACGCGCCCGCGAGGTCGTAGCGGTTCCACAGGACGACGCGGTCCACGCTCTTGCCGTCCTCGCCGAGGTAGATCCACTTCTCGTTCCAGCGCACGCCGTATTCCTCGCGCATGCGCGGGTCGTTCACGCTGCCCACCTGATCCGTCGGCGCGCCGAAGAGCTTCCAGGCGCGGCCCCGATCGAGGCTCACCGGTCGCACCCCCGGATGACCCTCATCGGTCGCACTCCCCGCCCACCATGTTGATGAAGTCGAAGGTGGGGATCAGGTCCGCGAGCAGCGCGCCCTTCAGCATGCCGGCCATCGGCGCCAGGTTGATGAACGACGGCGGCCGGCAGCGGACCTTCACCGGGACCGCCGAGCCGTCCGACACCAGATAGAAGCCGAGCTCGCCGTTGGCCGACTCGACCGCCGCATAGCCTTCGCCGGCCGGCACGAGCGGCCCCTCCGTCACCGACTTGAAGTGCTGGATCAGCTCCTCCATGCGGTTGAAGACGCGGCCCTTGGCCGGCCAGCGCACGCGCGGGTCGAGCACGTTGACGGGCCCGGGGCCGAGCTTCTCGAGCTTCGCCAGACACTGCTCGAGGATGCGCAGGCTCTGGTGCATCTCCTCGACGCAGACGAGGTAGCGATCGTAGTTGTCGCCGACCGTCCCGACCGGCACGTCGAAGTCGATCTGGTCGTAGGTCAGATACGGCTCGCTCTTGCGCAAGTCGAGCGGGTCGCCGGTCGAGCGGAGGATGGGGCCGGTGACCGCGTAGCGCATGCAGGTCTCCCGGTCGATCACGCCGGTGTCGCGCAGGCGGTCCACGAAGATGCGGTTGCTCGTGACGACCTCGTCGAAGTCGCGCAGCAGCGTGCGCGTGCGCGCGATGTAGTCGCGGCAGCTCCCCGCGAAGCCGGAAGGCATGTCGTGCTTCACGCCGCCGATGCGGATGTAGTTCGAGGTGACGCGAGCCCCGCACAGCATCTCGAGGTGGTCCCAGGTCATCTCGCGCGCTTCGATGCCGTAGAGGAAGGGCGTCATCGCCTGGAGCTCGAGGCAAGCGGCGCCACAGCGGGTCAGATGGTCGCCGAGGCGCGAGAGCTCGCTCGCGAGCACGCGCAGCCACTGGCAGCGCTCGGGGGTCTCGAGCTCGAGCAGCTTCTCCACGGACATGCAGAAGGCGAGGTTCGCCAGCACCGCGGAGTTGTAGTTGAGCCGATCCGTGTAGGGGATCGCCTGGTACCACGTCCCCGACTCGCACTCCTTCTCGAAGCCGCGGTGCAGGTAGCCGACCTGGACATCGAGGTTCACGATGTTCTCGCCATCGAGCTCGATCAGGAACTTGACCGTGCCGTGTGTCGCCGGGTGCGACGGCCCCATGTTGAGCACCTGGTGCTCGGTGTGGAGGTCGCGCTCGAAGTCATCGTCCGAGTGGAGCGGCGGGCTCGGGAAGTAGGGCTCGGACATGCTAGTTCCTCGGACCGACCAGCGGCTGGCGCCGCTCCTTCGGGTAGTCCTTGCGCAGCGGGTGCCCCTCGAACTCGTCGTAGAGCAGGATGCGGCGCAGATCCGGGTGGCCTTCGAAGCGGATGCCGTAGAGATCCCAGACCTCGCGCTCCATCCAGTCCGCCGAGGCGTAGAGCGCGACCACCGAGGGGATGCGCGCATCCGCCTCCGGCACGCGCGCCTTGATGCGCGCGCGCTGATTGCGCGCGGGCGAGTAGAGGTGGTAGACGACCTCGAAGCGCGGCACGCGCGGGAGGTAGTCGACGGCGCAGAGATCCGAGAGCATCGCGAAGTCGAGCTCGCGGTCGTCGCGCAGCAGGCGCAGCACCTCGAAGATGCGGTCCCGCTCGACCACCGCGGTCGCGTCGCCGAGCCGCGCGTGGGTCTCCTGCACGGCGTCGGGGAGCGCCGCCAGGAGGCGGCGCAATGCGACGGAGCCGTGGTCCTCCATCAGCGCCGGGGCTCCACGCGCGCATGCTGGCGATCGTACTCGGCGCGCAGGAACTCGAGGCGCCGCTTCAGCAGCGGCTCGGGGACGAGCAGCTCCTCCTTCGAATAGAGCATCGAGTCGCGGTCGTAAGTGGAGAGCTCCACCTCGCGACTCATCACGATGGCCTCCTCGGGACAGGCCTCCTCGCAGAGCCCGCAGAACATGCAGCGCGAGAGATCGATGTCGAAGGCTTCGGGATAGCGCTCGATGCGCGCGCCCTCGATCTCGGCGGGCACGATGCTGATGCAGTCGGTCGGGCACGCGAACTCGCAGAGCCCGCAGGCGACGCACTTCGGTTGTCCGTTGTCGAGCTGCACGAGCACCGGCATGCCGCGGAAGGCGTCCGAGTAGTCGAGCCGCTCCTCGGGGTACTGCACCACGAAGTCGGAGCGGTTCTTGCCGGTGACGAAGCCGCGCAGGTTCCGGAAGAAGTGGCGGCTCGTGACCACGAGCCCCTTCACGATCATCGGAACGTAGAGGCGCTCGAGCCAACCGGTCCGCGAACGGCGATCGACGACGATGACCTTGCCCGGCACGCGCGGCACTATAGCCGCCGCTTCCGCGCGGAACGAGGCGCGATTCAAGCAAATTGTGTGAGGAACGCGGCGCGCACGGCCTCGCGCGCGCGACGGCCGAGGTCGGCCGGGGCCGACGCGCCGAGCTCGCGAGCCACCGAGGTCATCTCCACCCCGGCGAGGCCACACGGCACGATGCAGTCGAAGCCCGCGAGGTCGCAGTCGACGTTCAGGGCGAAGCCGTGCCACGTCACCCAGCCGCGCACGCCAACCCCGATCGATGCGATCTTGCGCGGCCGCACCGCGGCCGGATCCGCGACGAACACACCCGTCATGCCGGGACGCGTGCAGGCCGCGACGCCGAGCGCGGCGAGACTCTCGCAGAGCAGCGCCTCGAGTCGTCGCAGATACGCGTGGAGGTCCGGCGCGCCGCGCGCCGCAAGGTCGAGGATCGGATAGCCGACGAGCTGACCCGGCCCGTGCCAGGTGACGTCGCCGCCGCGCGCCACCTCGAAGAGCTCGACACCCTGCGCGCGCAGCGACTCCCGCGGCACGCGCAGATTCTCCTCACGCGCGCTCCGGCCGAGCGTCACGACGGGCGGATGCTCGAGCAGCAGCAGCACGTCGCCGGCCTGCCCCTGCCGGCGCGCCTCGAGCAGCGCGAGCTGGTGCGCCATCGCGTCGGCGTAGGAAACGAGGCCTAGCTCCCGGACTGCAACGCCGTGTCTGGCCGCATCTGCTGCGTTGCGCTCCCTCGCCCTGCTCGGCGTACCGTCCTGTACGCCTCCGCGGGACTTCGGTCGCGCGCCTTGCATCTGCGGCCATCTCCGGCGTTTCGTGAAGAACCTGGATCGGTCTAAAGATCGAACTCGGCTTCCTCGAGCAGCTCGCGCACGCGGTGCAGGAAGCCGTTGGCGGGCGCGCCGTCGACCGCGCGGTGATCGTACGAGAGCGCGAGGTGCATGATCGGCCGGATCACGATCGCGTCCTCGTCGCCGACGCTCCGCACCACGGGCCGCTTCACCAGCTCGCCCATGCGCAGGATCCCGACCTGCGGCTGGTTGATGATCGCGAAGCCGTACAGATTGCCGTGGCGGCCGGGGTTCGAGACGGTGAACGAGCCCCCCTTCAGCTCGTCGGGCGAGAGCTTCTTCGTGCGGGCGCGCGCGGCGAGATCCTCGATCGCCTGCGCGAGCCCGGCGAGCGAGAGGCGGTCGGCATGGCGAACCACTGGCACGACGAGCCCCTTCTCCGTCTCGACCGCGATGCCCACGTGGATGTCGCGCTTCTCGACGATCGCGTCCTCGAGCACCGACGCGTTGAGCCGCGGGAACTCGCGCAGCGCGCGCACCGTCGCGTGCACCACGAACGGGAGGAACGAGAGCGCGAAGCCGTTGGCCGCCTCGAACTCCCGCTTGTGCGACTCGCGCACGCGCACGACGCCGGCCATGTCGATCTCGGCGACCGTGCCCACGTGCGGGCTCACCCGCTTCGAGACGACCATGTGCTCCGCCACCAGGCGGCGTAGCGGGGTCATCGGGATGACCCGATCGCCGTCTTGGAGCGCGTAGCTGAGGTACGCCGGGCGTCGCTCGACCTCGCCCGCGGCGCTGCGCTCGAGCGGGAGCGGTGCCGCGGCTTCGCGTCCGCCGCGCAGGTGCGCCTCGACGTCGCGCTTCGTGACCTTGCCACCGGCCCCGGTGGGCTCGATCTGGCGGAGATCCACCTGCGCCTGCGAGGCGACCCGCCGCGCGACCGGCGTGGCGCGCGGACCGTCGCCCGCGTCGGGTTGCGGCGCAGGCTCGACGCGTGCGGCAGGCGCGCTCGTCGCCGCCGCCGCGGGCTTCGCCCCGGTCTCGAGCGATGTGCCCGCCTGCGCGCCGTCCGCGATCCGCGCGAGCGCCGCTCCGACCGCGACGACCTCGCCCTCCGCGGCGAGCAGCGCCTCGACCACGCCCGCGATCGGCGACGGGATCTCCGCGTCGACCTTGTCGGTCGTCACCTCGACCAGCGGCTGGTCGCGCTCGACCCGGTCGCCCTCCTTCACGAGCCAGCGCGACACCGTCCCTTCCACCACGCTCTCGCCGAGCTCGGGAAGTCGGACGACGGTCGCCATCGACGCTCGGTCCTCCCGCCGACCGCTCAGGCGACCGGCTTCTCCACGACCGGGAGCCGCAGCTCGTGGATCTCGCGGTGACGCCCGGAGTCCGGCACGCGCTCGTTCTGCACGCGCGCCTGCAGCTTGATCAGGCCGTCGAGCACCGCTTCGGGCCGCGGCGGGCAGCCGGGGATGTAGATGTCGACCGGGATGATCGTGTCGATGCCCTGGAGCGTCGCGTAGTTGTTGTAGGGCCCGCCCGAGCAGGTGCAGGCACCGAAGGCGATGACCCACTTCGGCTCGGCCATCTGGTCGTAGACCTTCTTCAGCACGGGCGCCTGCCGGTGCGTGATGGTGCCGACCACCATCAGGAGGTCGGACTGGCGCGGCGAGAAGCGCGGCAGCGCGCAGCCGAAGCGGTCGAGGTCGTAGCGCGGGCCCGCGACCGACATGAACTCCATCCCGCAGCAGGCCGTCACGAAGGGATAGAGGAACATCGAGTACTTGCGGGCCCAGTTGAAGACCGTGTCGACGGTCGTCGTGAGGAAGGAGTCGCCGCCCTGGCGCAGGAACTCGACCGCTCGCGTCGTGGCGACGCGGTCGGCCTCCTCGCGGGAGATCGGGCTGCGGATCACCTTCTGCATGTCGACTCCGAGGCGTGACGAGCGTTCGGGCGCGCCACGGCGAGCCAACATAGCGCTATTCTGCGGCGCGTCCTCCCGCACGGAAGCGCGAATTGCAGTCCGACGCAGCGACGCCCGCACCCGCGCGCATCTCGTCGCGACCCTCCGGCTCCCTCGCGCTCGCGTGGTGCGTGCACGCGCTCACCGCGAGCGGAGCGGGGATCGGAACGCTCGCGCTCGTCGCGATCTCCCGCGGCGCGCTCGAGGTCGCAGGGATCCTGATGCTCGTCGCGCTCGCGGTCGACTCGGTGGACGGGAGCCTCGCGCGCCGCCTGCGCGTCTCGGAGCTCGTGCCGCAGATCGACGGGCGCCGTCTCGACGACGTCGTCGACTTCCTGAACTACGCCGTCGTTCCCGTGGTGCTGATGGTCTGGATCGGTGCGCTCCCGGCGCCGCTCGCCGCCGTCCCGGTGCTGGCGAGCGCCTACGGCTTCGCGCAGCGCGACGCCAAGACGGAGGACGACTTCTTTCTCGGCTGGCCGTCCTACTGGAACGTCGTGGCGCTCTACGTCTGGCGGCTCGAGGTGAGCGCGCCGGTCGCGCTGGCGCTCGTGCTCTTCTTCTCGGCGGCCGTGTTCGTGCCGCTGAAATACATCTATCCGAGCAAGCTGCGCGCGTGGCGGCGCACGACCGGGGTCGCGGCCGCGCTCTGGATGCTCGCGATGGCGGTCGTGGTCGCGTGGCCGGAGCGCGCCCGCCCGCTGCACCTCGCCCCGATCTCGCTGCTGCTCCCGGCCTGGTACGTCGCGCTGTCCGCCTGGCTCGGCCGCTGGGGACGGCGGAGCAACTAGCATGTCGCTCGCGCGAGCGCCTAGCATGTCGACCACGCCGATCGGCGTGCTGCTCGTGCAGCTCGGCACCCCGGACGCCCCGACACCGCCCGCGCTGCGCCGCTATCTCGGCGAGTTCCTCTCCGATCCTCGCGTGATCGATCTGCCCGCGCCGCTGCGCTGGCTGCTCCTGCACGGTGTGATCCTGCGCCGACGACCGCGCGCGTCGGCCGAGGCGTACGCGAAGATCTGGACGCCGTCCGGCTCTCCGCTCAGGATCCACTCGGACGCCTTCACGCGCGCGCTCGCGCGCGAGCTCGGCGCGGGCTACGCGGTCGCGCTCGGCATGCGCTACGGCGAGCCGCGCATCGACACGGCGCTCGCCGCGCTCGCCGGCGCGGGCGCGACGCGACTGCTCGTGTGGCCGCTCTTCCCGCAGTACGCGGAGGCGTCGAGCGGCTCGGCGCTCGCCCGCGTCTTCGAGTGCCTGCGCCACTACGCGTCGTTCGGGCGCGTGCGCGCCCTCGGACCCTGCTTCGACGATCCGGGCTTCGCGGACGCCTGGGCCGCGGTGGCGCGTCCCGCGCTCGAGACGGCGCGGCCGGAGCACGTGCTCTTCAGCTATCACGGCATCCCGGAGCGGCAGCTCCGCGCCGCGGACCCGACCGGCCGCCACTGCCTGGCGTCGGAGCGCTGCTGCGACGAGCTCTCCGCGCAGAACGCGCACGCGCCCTCGGCGCAGAGCGCGCGCTGCTACCGCGCGCAGTGCTTCGCCACCACGCGCGCGCTCGCGGCGTCGATCGGTCTCTCGGACGGCTCGACCTCGACGTCCTTCCAGTCGCGGCTCGGTCGCGCGCGCTGGACGGGGCCCTCGACCGAGCACGAGCTCGCGCGCCTGCGCCGCAACGGCGTGCGCCGCCTCGCGGTGCTCTGCCCGTCCTTCGTCGCGGACTGCCTCGAGACGCTCGAAGAGATCGGCCTGCGCGCGCGCGAGCACTGGCGCGCGCAGGGCGGCGAGGAGCTCGTGCTCGTGCCGAGCCTCAACGCGCACCCTCGCTGGATCGACGCCGCGGCGCGCCTCGTGGGCGCGGCGGCTCACGGCCTCGACAGCGATGCGCCGGCCGCGAGCCCGGAGGCCAGCGAGTCCGCGACGCCGATCCCCATCACGTAGGAGCCGGCCAGGGCGAGGCCGGCAGGCAGGCGCTCGAGCGCGAAGCGCACGCGCGCGCCGTGATCCACGCCCGGCTGCGGGATCGCGCGCGCCCAGCGCGAGAGCCCGAGCACCAGCGGGTCGCCGCAGTAGCCGAGCGCGCGCTCGAGATCCTGACGCAGCACGGCGAGCAGCGCGTCGTCGGGCTGCGCGATCGCGTCCGGCCAGCGTGTGCCGCCGAGCATGCACTGGAGGAGCTGGCTCCCTTCGGGTGCGCGTCCCGGGAAGATCTGGCTCATGAAGAGACAGCCGAGGAGCCGCAGCTCCTCTTCGCGCGGGACGAGGAAACCGAAGCCCTGGATGCGCGCGCGCACCTGCTTCGGGTCGACGCCGAGCGCGACCGATACTACCGGCGCGTAGGCGATGCCCCGCAGCGCCGACGCGACCTCCGAGTCGACGCCGCGCAGCACCTCGGCCGCGACGGGTGCCGGCACCGCAAGCACGATGCCGCGCGCGCGCAGCGCCATGTCGCCGGTCGGCGCGGCGATGTCGAGGTGCCACGCGTCGCCGTCGCGTGTGATGCGGTCGACGCGGCTGCCGAGCGCCGGAGGCTCCGCGAGCTGATTGGTGAGCTGCCGCGCGAGCGGCCCGAAGCCGTGCTGTCCGGACCAGGTGCCGCGCAGCCCGCGCTCGCCGCGCCGCCACAGCGCCGAGAGGGCGCCGCCGAGCGCGACCGATCCGTAGCGCCGCTCGAGCTCGACCGCGTGTCCGAAGACCGCCTCGGCCCCGAGCTGCGACTCGTCGCCCGCGTAGACGCCGGTGAGGAAGGGGCCCACGATCCCGCGCACGACCTCGGAGCCGGCGCGGCGCGACACGAACTCGGCGACGCTCTCGCCGCGTCCGTTGCCGCGGCGCACGAAGGGCTCGGCCAGCAGGCGCAGCCTGCCGCGCGCCGAGAGGAGCGGTGTCGTCACGACACCGAGCGGAGACGCAGGCACGCGCAGCAGCCGCTCGCCGCGGAGCACGTGCCGGATGCGGCTCGCCGGCCGCGCGGGGATCAGCGCGGACTCGAGGCCGCGCGCCTCGAGGAAGCGGCGCATCGGCGCCTTCACCTGCGCCGTGTTGGGACCGCGCTCGATCACGAAGCCGGCGACGTGGTCGGTGCGCATCACGCCGCCCGGGCGGTCGGCCGGGTCGATCACGAGCACCTCGCGCCCGCGTCCCTGCAGCTCGAGCGCGGCCGCGAGCCCGGCGATGCCGGCCCCGGCCACGACCGTGTCGACCTCCGGAACCCCCACTCAGACCGTCCGGCTGAACATGCGCTGGCCGCTCTCGCGCTGCGACTCGAGATGGGCATCGAAGGCCATCGCGACGTTCCGTACCAGCAGGCGTCCGGTCGGAGTGACCGTCAGGCTGCCGTCGGAAGAGAGCAGCACGAGTCCGTCGTCCTGCGCGGGCAGCAGCGAGAGCAGCTCGGCGGCGTAAGCACTCGCGAGCTCGCGGCCGAACGCCTCGCGGAACTCGGAGGCGCGCAGCTCGCCATGGCACAGGATGCGACCGATGATCCAGCGCCGTTCGAGGTCGTCGCGCGTGAGCCGGTGACCGCGGAGCGTTGCCAGCCCGCGCTCCGCCACCGCGGCGCGCCACTCAGGCTCCCCGCGAACCGACTGCGCGTAGCTGCCCCGCAGCTCGCTGATCGCGCTCGGCCCGAAGCCCAGCAGATCGACGCCGGCCTGCGTCGTGTGACCCATGAAGTTCCGGCGCAGGGTGCGGTCGGACAGCGCGCGCGCGAGCTCGTCGTCGGGCCGCGCGAAGTGGTCGAGCCCGATGAAGAGGTAGCCCTGCGAGAGGAAGCGGCGGATCGCGGTCAGCATCAGCGCGAGCTTCACCGCCGGCTCCGGCAGGTCCTTGCGCTCGAAGCCGCGCTGCTGCTTCGCGAGCCAGGTGACATGCGCGTAGGAGTAGAGCGCGATGCGGTCGGGCCCGATCGCGAACACCTGATCGAGCGTGCGCTCGAAGCTGCGGAGGCTCTGGTAGGGAAGTCCATAGATCAGGTCGAAGTTCACGCTCTCGAAGCCGAGATCGCGCGCGGCCGCGACCAGGCGCGCCGTCTGCTGCGGCGTCTGGATGCGGTGCACCGCCTCCTGGACGCGCGGATCGAAATCCTGCACGCCCATCGAGATGCGGTTGAAGCCGCATTCGGCGAGCGCCTCGAGATGGGCCTCGTCGGTGACGCGCGGATCGACCTCGATGCTGATCTCGGCGTCGCGGCGCACGGGGAAGGCGTCGGTCAGCGCGTGATGCAGCCGCCGGATCTCGGCGGGCGCGAGCCAGGTCGGCGTGCCGCCGCCCCAGTGCACCTGCGTCGCCGTGCGCGGGACGCGCAGCGCCTCGCGCACCGCGGCGATCTCGCGCAGGATCGCGTCGAGGTAGGCGCCGGCGCGCGCGTGATCCTTCGTGATCAGCTTGTTGCAGGCGCAGAAGTGGCAGAGGCTCTCGCAGAAGGGAACGTGCACGTAGAGCGAGAGGCCGTCGCTCGCGTCGACGTCGCCGTGCGAGAGATCCTCGCGGTATTGCAGGGCGCCGTACGCCTCGTTCCACACCGGCGCGGTCGGGTAGCTCGTGTAGCGCGGGCCGTCCGTCGCGTAGCGCGGCAGCAGCTCCACGAGCTTCTCGAGATCGACGGCGAAGGCGTCGTCCTTCACGTCTCGCCTCCCGCCTCGCGCGCCGCCGACACGAACGCGCGCACGCCCTCGACCGGGGTGTCGGGCAGCACGCCGTGGCCGAGGTTCAGCACGTGACCCCGCGCGGCGCGCCCCGCCGCGACCAGCTCTCGCACGCGTCTCGCGATGTCGTCCGGCGGCGCGGAGAGCGCGCAGGGATCGAGGTTGCCCTGGAGGCTCACGCGGGAGCCGAGGCGCTGCGCCGCGCTCGCGAGATCGACGCGCCAGTCGAGCGACAGCACGTCGGCGCCGCTCTCGGCCATCGCGTCGACGAGATGGGGTCCGCCGCCGACGAAGAGCACGAGCGGCGCGCGCGCGCTGCCGAGCTTCGCCGCGATCTCGCGGTGCACCGGCAGCACCCACTGCCGGTACTCCGCCTCGGGCAGGAGCCCCGCCCACGTGTCGAAGAGCTGCACCACCTGCGCGCCCGCCTCGATCTGCGCGTCGAGGTAGCGCACCACCAGGTCGGTCAGCCGGGCGAGCAGCGCGCGCAGCACGTCGGGCGCCGCGTAGAGCATGCGCCTCAGCACCGGGAACTGCGGCGAGCCGTGCCCCTCCACCAGATAGGCGGCGAGCGTGAAGGGAGCGCCCGCAAAGCCGATCAGCGGCAGCTCGCGCGAGTCGAGCTCGCGGCGAAGGCGGCGCAGGATCTCGAACACGAAGGGCACGCTCTCGCGCGGATCCGGCGCGCGCAGCTTCTCGACCTGCGCGAGGCTGCGGATCGGCTGCGCGACGACGGGGCCGGGCCGGAAGTCGACCTCGACACCGAGCGACGGCACCGGCACGAAGATGTCGGAGAAGAGGATCACCGCTTCGCTGCCGACGAGGTCCACCGGCTGGAGCGACACCTCGACGGCTCGCTCGATCGAGCGGCAGAACTCGAGGAACGGAATGTCGCCGCGCACGCGGCGGTACTCGGGCAGGTAGCGACCGGCCTGGCGCATCAGCCAGACCGGCGGCCGGTCCACGGGCTCGCCGCGACAGGCGCGCAGCAGCCGCTCGCGGGGCGAGAGCGGTTTCAGTACCCGCACAGCCGCGCCCAGCGCGCGCGGTGCCAGGCAGCGTCGCCGAAGGTGAGCTCTGCCACCCGGGCGCGCTTCAGGAAGAAGCCGATCTCGTGCTCGTCGGTCATGCCGATGCCGCCGTGCATCTGGACGGCCTCGTGCGCGACGAGCATGGCGGTCTCGGAGCAGCGCGCCTTGGCGACCGAGACGAGCTTGCGCGCTTCGGCGTCGCCGGCGTCGAGCGCGCGCACCGCGCCCATCACCGCCGACCGGCACAGCTCGATCTCGACGAACATCTGCGCGGCGCGGTGCTTCAAGGCCTGGAAGGAGCCGATCGGCACGCCGAACTGCACGCGGTTCTTCAAGTAGTGGAGCGTGCGCGCGAAGGCCTCGCTCATCGAGCCGAGCATCTCGGCGCAGAGCGCGGCGGTGGCGAGGTCGACGACCGCCTCGAGCGTCGCGAGCCCCTCCCCTTCGCGCCCGATCACTGCGTCCTGCGACACGCGCGCACCTTCGAAGTGCAGGATCGCCGCATTGCGCGAATCGACGCGCCACTGCCGCTCGCAGCGGACGCCCGGCGTGCTCGCCGGCACCAGGAAGAGCGAGATGCCGGACGCGTCCGAGAGCGCGCCGCTCGTCCGCGCCGCGACCACGTAGGCGTCGGCGCCCGCGCCGTCGAGAACCGCGATCTTCTCGCCGGAGAGCACGAAGCCGTCGCCCTGTCGGCGCGCCGACGTGGCGACGCGCTGGAGGTCGTAGCGGCTCTCGCGCTCCTGGTTCGCGAAGGCGAGCAGCGCGTCGCCCGACACGAGCCGCGGTAGCCACGCGCGCTGCTGCGCCTCGCTGCCCGCGCGCAGCAAGGTCTGGCCCGCGAGCGCGACGCAGGAGAGGAAGGGCTCGGGAGCGAGCGCGCGGCCGAGCGCTTCGAGCACCACCGCGAGCTCCGAGAATCCCATGCCCGCGCCGCCGCAGCTCTCCGGGAAGGGAATGCCGACCCAGCCGAGCTCGGCCATCTCCTTCCAGAGCGGGCGCGAGAAGCCCTGCGGGTCGGCCGCGTCGCGCAGCGCGCGCACGCGCGCGACCGGCGAGCGCGACGCGACGAAGTCGGCCGCGGTCTTGGCGAGGAGCTCCTGATCTTCGCTGAGGACGAGCTGCACGCGCGATCCCCCGATCAGTCCGGAAGCCCGAGCACGCGCTTCGCGATGATGTTGAGCTGCACCTCGGAGGTCCCGCCCTCGATCGAGTTGCCGCGCGCACGCAGCCAGTGGCGCGTCAGCAGCAGCTCGTCGTCGTCGAAGCCGGGCCCCTCCCAGCCGAGCCCCTGCGGCCCGGCGATCCGCACGGAGAGCTCCGTGCGGCGCTTGTTCAGCTCGGTGCCGTAGAGCTTGAAGATCGAGCTCTCGGGACCGGGCTGGTGACCGGCGCGCGCGGCGTCGCGGCTGCGCTGGACGGTCAACGCGAAGGCGCGCTCGTCCATCTCGCAGCGCGCGATCTCGTCGCGCACGACGGCGTCGCCGAGCGCGTCGCTCGCGCCGAGCCCGTGGTCGCGCGCCAGGTTCGCGAGCCGGCTGCCGCGGCGCTCCGAGCGCGCCGAGCCGACGGTGCCGAACGTGTCCGCGATCATGTTGCGCTCGAAGCCGAGCAGCGCCTTGGCGACGCTCCAGCCGCCGTCGATCTCGCCGAGCACGTTCGCGACGGGCACGCGCACCTCGTCGAAGCGCGTCTCGCAGAAGGGCGACTTCCCGCTGATCAGCTTGATGGGGCGCACCGACACGCCCGGCGTCGCCATGTCGATCAGCAGGAAGGTGATGCCCTCCTGCTTCTTTGCGTTCGGATTGGTGCGCACGAGCGCGAAGATCCAGTCGGAGAGATCGCCGTAGGAGGTCCAGACCTTGGTGCCGGTCACCACGAAGTGGTCGCCCCGGCGCACGGCGCGGGTCGCAAGCGACGCGAGATCGGAGCCGCTGTCGGGCTCGGAATAGCCCTGACACCAGCGGATCTCGCCGCGCGCGATGGCCGGGATGTGCTGGCGCTTCTGCGCCTCCGTGCCGTAGCGGAGCAAGGTCGGGCCGATCATCTCGAGGCCGAAGCCGATCAGCGGCGGCGGCAGCCTCTGCGCCGCGAGCTCCTGGCGGAGCACCTTCGCCTCTTCGGGCGAGAGCCCGCCTCCGCCGTACTCCTTCGGCCAGGTCGGCGCGGTAAACCCGCGCGACGCCATCACCTCGAGCCAGCGCTTCATCTCGAGCGGGTCGTAGGTCGCCTTGCGGCCGCCCCAGTTGCCGTCGCCTTCGGCCGAGACCACGAGACCGCGCACGGCGTCGGGCGCGTTCTGCGCGAGGAAGCGCTGCAGGTCGCTGCGGAACGCTTCGAGGTCCGCCATCCGATCCTCCGCCCGGGCCGCGCCCGTCCGATGTCCGCTCGTCCAGCGCGCGCCGCTGTGCGGAAGTCCGCGCACCGAGGCTGCGAGAACGCCGGAGCCTAGCGGGCGCACCTCGGCCGTGACAGTCCGCGGCGTGCTCCGCTGCTACGCTCGGCGCCCGTCATGGAGATCGTCCTCGCCAGTCCGCGCGGCTTCTGCGCGGGCGTCGATCGGGCCATCGAGATCGTCGAGCAAGCGCTCCAGCGGTTCGGCGCGCCCGTGTACGTGCGCCACGAGATCGTGCACAACCGCCACGTGGTCGAGGACCTGCGCGCCAAGGGGGCGATCTTCGTCGAGGACCCGGCCGACGCGCCGGAGGGCGCGCTGCTCGTGTTCAGCGCGCACGGCGTGTCGCCCGCGGTGCGGCAGGCCGCCGCCGCGCGCGGGCTGCGCGTGATCGACGCGACCTGCCCGCTCGTGACGAAGGTCCACGTGGAGACGCAGCGCATGGCGCGCGAGGACTACGAGATCGTGCTCGTCGGTCACCGCGGGCACGTCGAGGTCGAGGGCACGATGGGACACGCGCCAGAGCGAATCCACCTCGTGCAGTGCGTCGACGACGTCGCGAGCCTCGAGGTGCGCGACCCCGCCCGTCTCGCGTGCGTCACGCAGACCACGCTGTCGGTCGACGACACGCGCGAGATCCTCGACGCGCTGCGCGCGCGCTTCCCTTCGATCCGGCTGCCGCGCAAGGATGACATCTGCTATGCGACGCAGAACCGCCAGAACGCGGTGAAGGAGCTCTGCCGCGACGCCGACGTGGTGATCGTGGTCGGCGCGCCGGAGTCCTCGAACAGCAATCGGCTCGTCGAGCTCGCGGCCAAGTCGGGCGCGCGCGCCCATCTCGTGCAGGACGCCGGCGAGATCGAAGCCGGGTGGCTCGAGGGCGCGCGCCAGATCGGCGTGACGGCCGGGGCGTCGGCGCCCGAGGTGCTCGTCCAGGGCGTGGTCGCGCGGCTCCAGGCGCTCGTCGGCGCCAGCGCGCGCGTGCGCGCGCTGGCGCAGGTGGACGAGGGCATCGTCTTCCAGCTCCCGCCGGAACTGCGCTGAGCCCCGGGCGGTGAGCGCGGAGTCGAAGCCGCCGCCGGCGGACGCCGGCCTCGACAGCCTGTTCGATCCAGAGGGCGCGCCGGACCTGCCGGCGACGTCGCTCGCCGCGGGCGCGGCGCCGGGCGCGCTGCGCGCGCCGCTCGCGCTCGACTCGCTCGGCGAGCTGTGGTCGCTCGCCTGGCCCGTGATGCTCTCGCAGGCGCTGCTCAACGCGGTGGGACTCCTCGACATCGCGATGGTCGGACGCATCGGCTCGGAGGCCGTCGCGGCGGCCGGCTACGCGACGCAGTTCTTCCAGCTCTCGCAGTCGGTCCTGTTTGCGGTGGGCTCGGCCTGCGTCGCGCTGATGGCCCGCGCGATCGGTGCGCGCGATCCGCAGGGCGCGCGCCGATCGCTCGCGGCGTCGCTGCTCGTCGCGGTCGGCTCCGCGAGCGTGCTGTCGGCCACCATGCTCGCCGCGCCCGCGACCCTCCTGCGCGGCCTCGGCGCCGAGCCACGCGTGATCGAGCTCTGCGTCCCCTACCTCGCGCTCGTGGTCGGCTCGACGCCGCTGCTCGCGATCTCGATGACGCTCGAGTTCGCGATGCGCGCGGACCGCAACGCGCGCATCCCGATGGCGATCGCGGCGGTGGTCACGTCGGTGAAGATCGGCGGCAACGCGCTGTGGATCTTCGGGCTGGCGGGCTTCCCGCGACTCGGCCTGACCGGCGCCGGAGTCGCCACGATCACCGCGCAGGCCCTCGGCCTGATGCTCTTCCTCACGGTCGTGCGCCGCCGGCCCGCCGCGTCGCCGCTCGCGCTCCGCCGCGGCGACTTCGCGGGCACGCGCGGACTCGTGCGCGAGGTCGTGCGCCTGGCGCTTCCCGGTGTCGGCGAGCGACTCGCGAACAACCTCGCGCTGCTCGCCTACTTCCGCGTGCTCTCGGGCTACGGGAGCCTCGCGATCGCCGCCTACACCATCGGGGTGCGCCTGCTGGCCTTCACCTGGATCCCCGGGACCGGCTTCGGCACGGCGGCCTCGACGCTGGTCGGGCAGGCGCTCGGAGCCGGACGCCCCGAGGCGGCCGTGCGCGCCGGCTGGCGCGCGACGGGGCTCTCGCTCGGCGTCGCCGCCCTGCTCGGCTCGGTCTGCGTGATCGCGCCGTCGCGCATCGCGAGCCTCTTCACCGCGGACCCCGCCCTGATCGCGGAGGTGGCGCCGTTCATGGTCGCGCTCGCGCTCTCGCAGCCGGCGCTCCAGACGCACTTCGCGCTCGGCGGCGCACTCCGCGGAGCGGGCGACACCTGGACGCCTTTCGTCGCGGCAGCGGTCGGCAACTGGGTGATCCGCGTGCCGCTCGCCTTCGCCTTCGCCTACGCGCTGCACGCGCCCGTCGTGTGGATCTGGGGAGTCATCGTCGGCGACCACCTCACCCGCGCGGCGTGGCTCGGCATGTCGTTCCGCCGCGGACGCTGGACCCGCCGGCGGCGAGCGCGCTAGGGGTCGCGGCCGGCTCGCCGGGACCGGCGTCGTGGGGGTTCGACGGGCGCGGCCCGCCGACCTCGCGTCCCGAGGCGCGAGAAGAGCGAGCCGATCAGGACTCGGCCGGTACCGCTCGCGGACCCGGCGCGGACTCGCCGGCCGCGTTCCGATCTTCCGTTCGGAAGGACAGGCGGCCCTCGTCCCGGTCGACGTCGACGCGCACGATGCCGCCGCCCGCGAGCGCGCCGAACAGGAGGTCGTCGACGATCCGGTCCTTCAGCTCGACCTGGATCAGTCGCGCCATCGGACGCGCGCCGAAGTCGCGGTCGTAGCCCTTCTCCGCCAGCCAGGCGCGCGCCGCGTCGGAGAGCTCGATCCGCACCTTCCGCTCGCGCAGCTGCGACTCGAGCTCGCGCACGAACTTGTCGACGACCTTCCCCATCACCTCGGGGCCGAGGTCGGAGAAGCGCACGACCTCGTCGAGCCGGTTGCGGAACTCGGGGCTGAAGAGCTTTTCCACCTCCTTGCGCCCGTCGCTCGAGCGCCCGGCCTCGAAGCCGATGCCGCGCGCCGCCATCTCCCGCGCGCCGGCGTTCGAGGTCATGATCAGCGTCACGTGGCGGAAGTCCGCCTCGCGGCCCTGGTTGTCGGTCAGCGTCGCGCGATCCATCACCTGGAGCAGGATGTCGAAGACGTCGGGGTGGGCCTTCTCGATCTCGTCCAGCAGCAGGACGGTGTAGGGCTCCTTGCGGATCTTCTCGACGAGCTGACCGCCCTGGTCGTAGCCGACGTAGCCGGGCGGCGCGCCGATCAGCCGCGACACCGCGTGGCGCTCCATGTACTCGCTCATGTCGAAGCGGTGGAACGGGACGCCGAGCACGCGCGCGAGCTGCTTCGAGAGCTCGGTCTTGCCGACGCCGGTTGGACCCGTGAAGAGGAAGCAGCCGATCGGGCGGTCGCGGCCGGCGAGCCCCGCGCGGCCGCGCTTGACCGCGCGCACCACGGAGGAGATCGCGGCGTCTTGCCCGAAGACGACCTTGCGCAGCTCCTCCTCGAGCTGCTCGAGGCGCTCGCGGTCGTTGCCCTGCGCGCGCACGGCGGGGATGTTGGCCATGCGCGCGATCACGTCCTCGACGTCGCGCACCGACACCGTCTTGCGGCGCGGCCCCGGACGCAGCCGCACAGCCGCGCCGGTCTCGTCGAGCACGTCGATCGCCTTGTCCGGCAGGAAGCGGTCGGAGAGGTGGCGCACCGACAGGTCGACGCAGGCCCGCAGCGCCGGCGCGGTGTAGCGGACCCCGTGGTGCTCCTCGTAGCGCGGGGCGAGCCCCTGGAGGATGCGCACGCTCTCCTCCGCCGACGGCTCCTTCACGTCGACGCGCTGGAAGCGCCGCGAGAGCGCGCGGTCGCGCTCGAAGTGCCTGTACTCTGCGTAGGTGGTCGAGCCCATGCAGCGCAGCTCGCCCTGCTGCAGGATCGGCTTCAGCATGTTCGAGGCGTCGACGGTGGCGCCCTGCGCCGAGCCCGCGCCGAGGATGGTGTGGATCTCGTCGATGAAGAGGATGGGGTGCGCGCGCGTCGCGAGCGCCGCCATGAAGGCCTTGAAGCGCGCCTCGAAGTCGCCGCGGTAGCGCGTGCCCGCGAGCATGGCGCCGATGTCGAGCGAGAAGATCTCGGCCTCGCGCATGTCTTCCGGCACGCGGCCCTCGCGCACGCGCAGCGCGAGCCCCTCGGCGAGCGCGGTCTTGCCGACGCCGGTCTCGCCGACGAGGATGGGGTTGTTCTTCCGCCGCCGGGCGAGGATATGGACGATGCGGTCGAGCTCGGCGCCGCGGCCGATCAGCGGATCGAGCTTCCCCTGCGCGGCGCGCTCGGTGAGATTCGTCGCGTACGCGGAGAGCGGATCGTCCGGCAGCTCGCCCGACTCCCCGAGCCCGGGCTCGGCGCCGGCCGGTGTCGGCGTCTCGGCGGCCCCGCCGGCCGCACGCTTCGAGATGCCGTGTGAGATGTAGCGGAGGACGTCGAGGCGCGAGACGCCCTGCGAGCGCAGCAGCGCGACCGAGTGCGACTCCGGCTCTTGGAGGATCGCCGCCAGGATGTCGCCCGCCTCGACCTCGGGCTTCTCGGAGCGCTCGCAGTGCGAGAGCGCGCCCTCGAGCACGCGGTGGAAGGCGAGAGTCTGGCGCGCCTCGTAGGGCTCGTCGCCCGGCACGCTCTCGAGGTCGTCGCGGAAGTAGCGCTCGAGCGCGGCCTTCAGCTCGCGCAGGTCGGCGCCCGCGTGGTGCAGGATCTCCTCGCCGCGGGCGTCGTGGATCAGGGCGAAGAGCAGGTGCTCGACCGTCACGTAGGCGTGGCGCCGCGAGATCGCCTCGCGCACCGCCGCCTGGAGCATGATGTGGAGTTCGCGGCCGATCTCGCTCATTCCTGCTCGACCCCCGATCGCAGCGGATAGCCGCGCACCTCGGCAGCCCGGTGGACCGCCGCCACCTTCGTCTCCGCCACGTCGAGCACGTACACGCCCGCGACGCCGACTCCACCCCGGTGCACGGCCAGCATGATCTGCGTCGCCTCGGACGGCCCCTTGCCGAAGATCTGCTCGAGGATCGCGACGACGAACTCCATCGGCGTGTAGTCGTCGTTGAAGAGCAGGACCTTGTAGCGGGTCGGCTTCGCCGTCTTGCGGCGGGTGAGCGTCGCGATTCCCGATTCGTGTCGCGGATCGCCGCGCCGCGGCTCGCGCGGGACGTCTCCCGGGCCGGAAGGGGCGTTCGGCACGCGCGCAGGATAGCGCCCACTCTTCAGTAGACTCGATCTTCGATGACCGGCGCGCGTCCCGACGCGGACCCCGAGCCGAGCCTCACGCTCGGCGACGGCGTGTCGAGCATCCCCGCGGCCGAGTGGAACGCGCTGGTCGGCGACGAGTCGCCCTTCCTCGAGTGGGAGTGGCTCGCATCGCTCGAGGAAGCCGGCTGCGTCGGCGACGCGCAGGGCTGGCAGGCGCGGCCGCTGCTGCTGCGCCAGGACGGCAAGCTGCTGGCCGCGTGTCCGCTGTACGTGAAGTCGAACAGCGAGGGTGAATTCGTGTTCGACTGGGGCTGGGCCGACGCGGCTGCGCGCGCCGGCGTCGCCTACTACCCGAAGCTGCTGGTCGGCGTGCCCTTCACCCCGGTGACCGGCGCGCGCTTCCTCTGCGCTCCCGGCGTGGACCGCGCGGCCGCCATCGAGAGGATGGCCCGCGCGCTGGCCGAGCTCTGCGCGCAGAACGAGCTCTCGTCCGTGCACGTGAACTTCTGCCGCGACGACGAGATCGCGCCGCTCGAGGCGTCCGGCTACCTGCTGCGGATCGGATTCCAGTACCACTGGCGCAACGAGGGCTTCGCGAGCTTCGACGACTATCTCGTGCGCCTGCGCAGCAAGCGCCGCAACCAGGTGCGACGCGAGCGCCGCGGCGTCGCGGAACAGGGTGTCGTGAGCAGGGTGCTGCGCGGCGACGCGATCCCCGACTCGCTCTTCGAGCCGATGTACCGCTGCTACCGCGCGACAGTCGACGCGCACTACTACGGGCGCCGCTACCTGAACCGGCGCTTCTTCGCCCTGCTGGCCGAGCGCTTCCGCCACCGCCTCTGCTTCGTGGTCGCGCGCCGCGGCGAGGAGGTGGTGGGCGGCACGCTCAACGTGGTCAAGGGCGACGCGCTCTACGGCCGCTACTGGGGCGGGCTCGACGCCGTCCGCTACCTGCACTTCGACGTCTGCTACTACGCGGCGATCGAGCACTGCATCGAGGCGGGGCTCGCGCGCTTCGAGCCGGGCGCCGGCGGCGACTACAAGTTCCTGCGCGGCTTCGACGCGCGGCCGACCTTCAGCCTGCACCACCTAGCCGACCCGCGGCTGCGCGCGGCGGTCGCGCGTTTCCTCCAGAGCGAGCGAGCCCGCGCGGGCGAGCTGCTGGCCGAGCTCGCGCGCCAGAGCGCGCGCAAGGCCCTACCGGACGCGGGGCTCGAGGACCACTGAGCGGTCGGCGACCGCCGTCGTCGTGGCGACGCCCGCGCGTGTCAGCCGGGCCTCTTCCCGCGCCGAGACGCCCCGCGCCGGGACCGGCACCAGCAGGTCGTCGCCGGGCCGGATCAGCACGCCGTGCAGCCGGTTGGCGCTCCGCAACACCTCGAGCGGGACGCCGTAGCGGCGCGCGATTGCGATCAAGGTGTCGCCCCGGCGCACCTGGTGCCGCGCGTAGCGCATCCGCTTCGAGGCCGGCAGCTCCGCCAGCACCTCCTCGCACTGCTGGCGCGCCGCGGCCGGCACGAGCAGCTCGCGAGGCCCATCGGGCGACGTCGCGAAGCGCTTGAAGCCGGGGTTCAGCGCGCGCAGCTCGTCGAGCGGGACCCCGGTCAGCTCGGACAGCAGCCCGAGGTCGATCTGCCCTCCGACGTCGACCGGCTCGAAGTACGGGGCATCGGGGATCGAGGGCAGCTCGAGCCCGAAGCGCTCGGGCTCGGCCGCGAGTTGCGCGATCGCGAGCAGCTTCGGCACGTACGCCCGCGTCTCCGGGCGGAGGCGCAGGTGGAAGAAGTCGACCGGCTCGCCGAGCTGCCGGTTCCGCTCGATCGCGCGCCGGACGCTGCCTTCGCCGGCGTTGTAGGCGGCGAGCGCCAGCAGCCAGTCGCCGTCGAATTCGTCGTGCAGCTCCTGGAGATGGTCGAGCGCGGCGCGCGTGGCGGCGAGCACGTCGCGGCGGTTGTCGAGCCACCAATCTTCTTCGAGCCCGTAGCGGCGCCCTGTGCTCGGAATGAACTGCCAGAGCCCGAGCGCGCGGTGCGGCGAGCGCGCGAACGGATCGAAGGCGCTCTCCACCACGGGCAGCAGCGCCAGCTCGCGCGGCATGTTCCGCTCCTCGAGCTGCGACACGATGTGGTGGAGATAGCGGCGGCCGCGCTCCAGGCTCTGGTCGAGGTATTCCGGATGCCCGAGGAACCAGTCGATCTGGCGCTGGACGGCGGCCTCCTCGACCGCCGGCAGGGCGAAGCCCGCGCGCATGCGTCCGAGCAGATCGGGGTACGACTCGGCCCTCGCGTCCTCGGCACCGTCCCGGAGCGCGAGATCTCCGGGCACGTGCTCGGCGAGGCTCTGCTCGAGGCGTCGCTGCGCATCGTCGCGAGCCGCCTGCGGTTCTCCCGGCGCGAAGGACAGCGACGCGCAGCCCGGGACGAGCCCCATCAGGAGCGCGCCGAAGAGGACACTCCCGGCCACACCGGGCAGGCGCCGCGTCCCCTCGACTCGTTTCCCCATCCAGGCTCGTGCCACGTCTCGACGGCTCCGAACGGACCTTCGGAGCTCTTCGGCAGGCCGCGGGCGTTCCTGCACCCCGAGTTGCCGGGGCGGGCGTGGGGATGTGGCGAGACGGCCCCGGTCAGACCTTCTGGCGCATCGTCACGAACTCCTCGGCGGAGGTCGGATGGATGCCGAGCGTCGCGTCGAACTGCGCCTTGGTGGCGCCCATGTGCACCGCGATCGCGACGCCCTGGATGATCTCGCCCGCATAGCTCCCCACCATGTGGGCGCCGAGCACGCGATCGGTCGCGCGCTGCACCACCAGCTTCATCATCGCCTGCTGATCGCGGCCGGAGAGCGTGTGCTTGAGCTCGCGGAAGCGCGAGCGGTAGATGTCGATCTCGCCGTGGCGCGCGCGCGCCTCCGCCTCCGTGAGCCCGACCGCCGCGACCGGCGGCTGGCTGAAGACCGCGTGCGGCACGTTCTCGTGGTCGACCGGCGTGGGCCTGCCGCCGAAGAGCGTCTTGGCGAGGCACATGGCCTCGTGGAGCGCGACCGGCGTCAGGTTGATGCGGTCGGTCACGTCGCCGATCGCGAAGATGCTCGGCACAGAGCTGCGCGAGTAGCGGTCCACCACGACGGCACCGGTCTCCGCGAGCTCGACCTTCACCTGCTCGAGGCCGAGGTCGCGCGTGCGCGGCGCGCGCCCCGTCGCGTAGAGGATCGCGTCGGCCTCGATGTGGGTGCCGTCGCCGAGCGTCGCGCGAAGTGAGCCGTCCGAGGCGCGCTCGATCCGGACCGGGTTGGTGTCGAAGCGCAGATCGATGCCGCCCTTGCGCAGCGCCTCGGCCAGCGACTGGCGCACGTCGTCGTCGAAGCCTCGCAGGAAGAGATCGCGCCAGTAGAGCTGGGTCACGCGGGCGCCGAGCCCGTGGAAGATCCCGGCGAACTCGACCGCGATGTAGCCGCCGCCGACGATCAGCACGCGCTCGGGCAGCGCGGGCAGGTGGAAGGCCTCGTTCGACGTGATCGCGTGCTCGATGCCGGGGATGTCGGGCAGCCAGGGCCAGCCGCCCGTCGCGACCAGGATGTGCTCGGCCGACCAGATCCGGTCGCCGACCGCGACGCGGTGGGGGTCCACGATGCGCGCGCGGCCTTCGATGCGCGTCACGCCGGCCTGATCGAGGAGGCGCCCGTAGACCCCGTTCAGGCGCGCGATCTCGCGATCCTTGTTCGCGATCAACGTCGCCCAGTCGTGGCGGGGCTCGGCCGCGCTCCAGCCGAAGCCCGCGGCGTCCTCCCACTCCTCGCGAAACATCGATGCGTAGACGAGCAGCTTCTTCGGAATGCAGCCCACGTTGACGCAGGTGCCGCCGAGGGCCGCGTGCTCCGCGACCGCTACGCGCGCGCCGTAGCCGGCGGACATCCGGCTCGCCCGCACGCCGCCCGAGCCCGCGCCGAGGACGAAGAGGTCGAAGTCGCGGGACGCCATGGGCTCCTCCGGCAGCGGGCGCGGCGAGCGTACCCCACGCCCGGTCGGCTCCTTGGCTCGCCCGGGCACCGTCTCACCGGCTCGCGATCCTGATCTTTGAAGGCGACTCGATCAGCACCACAGCAGGTACGGGGGCGACCGCGTCGGACGTCACTGAACCCTGGTCGGCAGCTGCTCGTGAATGGGGCGAACCCGATCTCACCCCGGACCGCTCGCTGCAGCGCGGTCGGAGCAGCTCGTGCCCGGTACGAGCCTGGCAGCGACCCGCCTGCATGGGCCCCGCCGCGGCTGCCCCCTCGCACTCGCACTCGCGCCATGGAGGTTGCCGCGCTCAGGGCAACACCTATGTACGACGCCGCCCCGAGGAGAGCGTCCTCTATGGCGTCATCCAGCAGGAGCTGGAGACCTTCCCGGCCCGCGCGCAGGCCCGCGAGCGCCCGGTGCCGAGATTCGTCGAGCGCGAATTCCGGGGCTTCCTTCAGCGCGTGTTCGCGGTCGACGTACTCGAGTGTCCGCGTTGCCGCGGGCGCATGTGGCCGATCGCCGCGATCCAGCCGCCTGACGCGAGGCTGGCGAACCAGAACGTGCCGAAGCGCCGCGTGCCGAGCAGCCGGAGCGAGGCACGGAAGGCGGTGTCCGGCATCGGGAGGCAGAGCCTACCGGTCGCGTCCACACGCGCGCGCCGAGGACGCCGGCGGGCGGCTCCGTGCGCGCCGACTCTCGGAGATCGGACGAGCCGGCTCTCTGGAGCGCACGCCGAGCGAAGCGCGAGCAACGGGCGTTCACGCACAGATTCACCGTCGTGCTGGCCCCCCTCCGCGCACGGTGCGCGCCACCAGGGATCCGTGACGCCGGCGCGGATGCGCGGCAGAAAGTTGCGGCCGGATTGCTTCCGTCCTGGATGAAGGAGTCGTTCCGTCTCCGACCGAAGGCAACCACGGGCGGCGGCGAGGTTGGAGCCACGCCGAAGCGGAGCCAGACCTGATCGTTGCCCGGATCAAGGTGACGACGAGTTCATGAAGCCCACCTGACCCTTTGGTTCATGGATGGCCACTCATTCGGCGATGCCGTGCGTCGATGTGCACATCTTGCAAGGCAAGTTCGCGCGCGGAAGAATCCTCTGCGTGCGGAACCGGCCACTCCGAGGTGCGCCTCGCATCGCGTGGCCGCTCGTCGCACTCGCCCTCCTCGCGGCCGGCCCCGCGCCCGCGGCGATCAGCATTGCGGTGAGCCCTCCGGCCGCTGCGGTCACTGCGACGCAGTCTCAGCAGTTCACCGCGCTGGTGACCGGCGATCCGCAGAACCTGGGTGTCACGTGGAGCGTGGACGGCGTCGCCGGGGGCAACTCCTCGTCGGGCACGATCGACGCGAGCGGTGTGTTCACGCCGGGCCAGCCTGGCGTCCACACGGTGACGGCCACCAGCATCGCCGATGCGGCGCAGAGCGCGTCGACCACGGTCGCAGTCACGGACCTCGCCGGTGTATTCACGCACCACAACGACACGCAGCGCACCGGGCTGAACGCGAAGGAGTATGCGCTCTCGCCGGCCACCGTGAGCCCGGGGAGCTTCGGCAGGCTGTTCTCCTGCCCGCTCGACGCGCCGGGCTTCGTCTACGCGGAACCGCTCTACGTCGCGGGCCTCACGATGGGCGACGGGAAGAAGCACAACGTGCTGTTCGTCGCGACCGAGAGCGACTGGGTCTACGCATACGACGCCGACTCCGCCGCCTGCCAGCAGTTGTGGCGCACGCGTGTGCTCGAGCCCGGCGAGACCACGGTTCCCGCTGCCGACACGAGCGAGCTGAACGACCTGGTGCCCGAGATCGGGGTGACGTCGACCCCGGTGATCGATCCGGCGACGAAGACGATCTACGTCTGTGCGAAGAGCAAGGATGCCGACGCGGACTATCACCACCGTCTCTACGCTCTCGATCTGGTCGACGGTACGCCGAAGCTCGGCAGCCCGATCGAGATCACCGCGCCGGACTTCGTGCCGCTCTACCACCTGCAGCGGCCCGCCCTGCTGCTCGATGGTGGCACGCTCTACATCGGATTCGGCTCCCACGGCGACTACAACATCTATCAGGGCTGGCTGATGGCCTACGACGCCACCACGCTGGCGCAGAAGTTCGCCTGGTCATCGACCGACGCGACCTCGGGCAACAACCAGGGGTCGATCTGGGGGGCTGGAAGCGGTCCGGCCGTCGACGCGAGCGGGAACGTGTATGTCGAGACGGCGAACGGCACGTTCGACGCGGACGTCGGCGGCATCAACTACGGAGATTCCGTCGTCAAGCTGAGCCCGGCCGGCACCGTCGCCGACTACTTCACTCCCAGCAATCAGTCGACACTGAACGCGAACGACATCGATCTGGGATCCGGGGGTGTCGTCGTGCTCCCGGATGCGCTCGGCTCCACCCTTCACCCACACCTCGCACTCGCCACCGGCAAGCCGGGCATCCTGTACCTGCTCGACCGGGACGCGCTCGGCCAGTTCCACCAGAACGATCGATCGGTTCAGGAGATCGCCGTGCACCCGAACACGGCGGAGGTCCTCGGCGGCGTATTTGGCGAGCCCGCGGTATGGGGCGGGCGCCTGTACATCGTGGCCATCGGCGATCCACTCCGACAGTACGCGATCGCGAACGGCGCGATCTCCAACACGCCACAGACGCAGTCCGCCAACTCGTTCGCGCTCCGCGGAGCGACCCCGGCCGTCTCGTCGAGCGGCTCCACGAACGGGATCGTGTGGGCTCTCGACGTAGGCGCCTATCCGTCGGGCCCGGCGGTCTTGTACGCCTACGACGCGACGGACGTCACGCAACCGCTCTACTCCAGCCCGACCAGTGGCGCGCTCGCGGCGGGCAACGCGGTGAAGTTCACCGTGCCGACCGTCGCCAACGGCCGCGTCTACGTCGGGGGGCAGGCTTCGATCACCGCGTTCGGCTATCTGCCCGAGCCCGACGCCACGCTCGGTATCACGTGTGGCGTAGCGCTGCTCGCTCTCCTCGGCCGTCGGCGATCGCAGCGGCGCGGCTCAGACCATGGGCGGCTCGCGAGGCCGCCGGCCGCGCGGGAAGGCGGCGTCCACCTTTGCTAGCGCATCCGCGTCGAGATCGAGCTCGCCCGCGCCCGTGTTCTCGACGACCTGCTCGACGCGCGAGGCTTTCGGGATGGCGAAGAGCGCCTCGCGGCGCACCAGGAAGCGTAGAATCTTACACCGTATAGTGTGTGCTCAGTATACCACGGCCAAGGCGACGCCACGCCAGACCCAATAGCCCCACTCCAAGGAGCGCGGCAGAGCCGGGCTCGGGGTCGTGTCCCGATTCTGGTGGAAATGCGATCTGATGCCTATCCGAATAGCTCAGCGGTGAGTCGGGCGTAGGGGAAGGGCTCGCCGCGGACGGCGCGGGTGAGCACGAAGCCGAAGAGCTCACGCTCTCGCCAGCGCCGGTTGAAGCGGTAGACG
>Ga0335082_10000959_pt1 | contig 30409 bp, 29 predicted proteins | sample Lox_Sample_41_FD_206718 | JGI IMG/M metagenome (GOLD analysis project Ga0335082, IMG submission 206718) | Soil microbial communities from Loxahatchee National Wildlife Refuge, Florida, United States - Lox_Sample_4.1 | ecosystem: Environmental > Terrestrial > Soil > Wetlands | place: USA... | reverse complement strand
CTCGACCACTCATACCCGAGCGACGCACCGCCGCTTCCATTGGGGCTGCTGTTCGCCAAGACATTGATCGAGCGAAATGGCGGGCATATCGAAATGCGCCGCGCGACCGAAGGTGCAGCGATCACGATTTCGCTCCCTAGCCGAGAAGAGATCACCCCTGGAAATGGAAAAGCGACGCGTCTTAGTAGTTGATGACGAACCCAGCGTTCGCGAATCGCTGCGCATTGTCCTCAAGGAACGCTACGATGTCAGCGGCGTCTCCTCCGCCAACGCGGCATTGGAGTTGATCAGCACGGAGCCGTTCGACGTGGTCATGCTGGACATCTTGATGCCCGGCATGGATGGCCTCGAAGCCCTGGAGCAGATCAAGCAGCGTGGCACGACACCGCAAGTCGTCATGGTGACCGCAACCAAGACGGTGAAAACGGCGGTCACTGCCATGAAGCTCGGGGCGTTCGACTACATCACCAAGCCGTTCGACGTAGAAGAGCTGCTGGTGATCGTCGACCGAGCCGTGCAGTCTGCCGACCTGGCCCGCGAGGTCGAAGCACTGCGTTCCGAGGTCGGCGTTCGCTACAGCTTCGACAACATCGTCGGTGGCTCGGCAAAGATGCAGGGTTTCCTGCGTACCGTCTCAATGGTCGCGCCGCTCAAGACCACCGTCCTGATCACCGGTGAAAGCGGCACCGGCAAGGAGCTGATCGCCAAAGCCATCCACTACCACAGCCCACGCGCCCACAAGCCGATGATCACGATCAACTGCGCGGCGATCCCGGAGAATCTGTTGGAAAGCGAGCTCTTCGGCCATGAACGCGGCGCCTTCACCGACGCGCACCAGAAGAAGCTCGGCCAATTCGAGCTCGCCGACCAAAGCACCCTCTTCCTGGACGAAATCGGCGAGATGCCCCCGCAAACGCAAGCCAAGATCCTGCGGGTCCTCGAACAAGGCGAGTTCACCCGTATCGGCGGCGGACAACCGCAGCATGTCGACGTGCGGGTCATCGCCGCGACCAATCGCGACCTGGATCGGGGAATCAGCGACGGGACCTTTCGCTCCGACCTGTACTATCGGTTGAATGTGGTTTCGATCCACCTGCCGCCGCTACGCGAACGACGCGAAGACATCGCCCCCTTGATCCGCCATTTCCTGCGCGCCAAGGCTGAGGAGCTCGGGATTCCGGAGAAGGCCTTTTCCAACGCGGCTCTCGACTTGCTCATGCAATACTCCTGGCCCGGAAACGTCCGCGAGCTCGAAAACGTCATCGAGCGCGCCCTGGTGCTGTCCCACGGTCCCGTGATGTCGCCCGAAGACCTTCCACAATACCTGTGCACCACGAACGGCCGTACCCATCCGGCGCAGCAAAGTGTATTGCGCGGCGAAACCCGCCTCAGCGAAGCGGTGGACCTTTTTGAACAGGAGCTGATCCGACACGCTCTCAACCAGGCGCAGAACAACCAAACGCGCGCCGCCGAAATTCTCGGTACAACTCGGCGAATTCTGAAATACAAAATGGACAAGCTCGGGATCGTCGTGGAGGACAAGCCCGCCTGAACAACCCCGCTCCGTCAACGCACTGCCGGCGGCGTCCAACTTTGCACGCCGCGGCGCGCCGATTGGCACCAGCCTCGCCCGTTCGTCAACCCGCATCGCCACGGAAATAGCTGAGAATCCTTGCTCTTCCATACTGAGGCCGCGCCCGGCGCGGTCTCCACCCAGGGCTGGCACCGTCGATGCTTCTCGGCGCGGCGCCAGGGACCATGAGGTGACGGATCGTATGGAAGAACGTGCTTCGCTGTTGATCGTGGATGACGAGCGAGGACCTGCGGAATCGCTCCGCATGATCTTCAAACCGTCTTACAACGTCTTCACCGCCAGTGGCGGTCAACAGGCGTTGGACATCGTGCAGTCGACCCCAATCGACGTGGTGACGCTCGATCTACGCATGCCGCACATGTCCGGGGTCGAGGTCATGGAGCGCATCAAGGAATTCGATCCGGATATCGAGGTGATCGTAGTCACCGGGTACAGCTCGCTCGACTCCGCCATCCGCGGCCTGCGTCACGGTGTCTTCGACTACATCTCGAAACCCTTCGACGTGCCGCAAATCTCCGATCTCGTACGCCGCGCCGTGGCGCGCCGCCGCGCCACGCTCCGCAACCGTCGCATGAAGGAGGACTTCCTGGCCAATCTGTCGCATGAGCTGCGCACGCCGCTTAGCGCCATCATCGGGTACAGCACCATCCTTTCGGAGGAGCTCGACCAGGTCGTGACGACGGACCAGCGCATGGCGCTCGAGCGCATCCAGGTCAACTCTTATGAGCTGCTGAACCTGGTGGAAGGTGTCCTGCTCTTGAATGCGCTCGATGCCGGCGAGATCGCCCTGAACATTCAACCATTCAACGTCGGCGAAACCGTACGGCGGGCAGTCAACAAGTTTCAACCAATCGCGCACGAAAAAGGTCTGCTGCTGGCGACCGAGCTGGCAACCACGGATCTCGCCGCCATTGGGGATGAAGAAAAGCTGGAACGGGTCTTGTGGGCGTTGCTGGACAACGCCGTCAAGTTCACCGCCACCGGCGTGATCTCCGTACTCGTGCGCCGCGCCCCACAGCCCGCCGCCCTGGAAATCGAAGTCAGCGACACCGGCATCGGCATGCACCGCGATGAAATCGTCCGCGCCCTGGAAGGCCTCTCCCAAGCCGACCCGTCGGCACGACGTCGATTCCGCGGCCTCGGCCTCGGCCTGCGTATGGCGACGCGCCTGATCGAGCTCCTCGGCGGTGACCTGCGTGTCCGCAGCGAGACCGGCCAGGGCACACAATTCGTCGTCACCGTCCCAGCCCGTCCGAGCACCCCCTCCAAACAGTTGCACTGATGCATCACCACGACCGCGCGCGATTCCTCGCCTGCCACGACTGCGGCGTCCTGCACCCTGTCGCCGGCCGTCCCGTTCAGCTCGCCGACGACCTCGACGCGGAGACGATGGACGAGTACGACACCTTCGTCACCGCACACGCCGGCCATCACACCACGCGTTTGCGACGCCACGGATTCGAGTCCCGCTCGGATCGCCCCTTCTGGGATCCGCTCGCGACCGTGATGTTCGAAGCCACCGACGGGCAACGCACATACGTCGTGAGTGCCAGCCGGCTGTCGATCGACGAGCCGCGGCTCTATCGGTTCATGCCCGGCACCCTGCAGGTCACCGCGTCGGAAGTCGACGTCGAAACCGCCGACATCTGCCGCGGCCTGGACATGGAGTTTCACCCGTATGCACTCCGTCCAACGAAGCTCGATCGCTTCTTGGCCGTGCTCCATGAAGTGGTCAGTCATATCGATCCGGACGAGCTCGAAGTCGCGTTCGACGCCGCCGACGATCCCGCCGTCAGTATCGCGCCCATGCCGGAACCGATGTACCGCGAGCTGCTGGCGCGCTGCGCCGAGATCTTCGATCCCTGGGAATTGACCCGGGTGAATCACTTCCTCGATGAGAACCGGGCCGAGGACGGGCTGCTCGCCCTGCGCGTCCGCCGCCACCTGACCGCGCTCACCGCGTGAGCCCGACACCTGCGGCAACGCGGGGATTCCCCACTATTCACACCTCCAGCGTTGTGATAGCTACGCCACATGGCTGGCACCCCGTACGCTGGTGTCGTCGACCCGGCCGAGGCACCAGTCCGGCGGCACGACATCGCTTCCGCCATCCGCCGGCTATTGGACCGCGCCCTCGACGGCGTCGTTCTCGGCGCAGCTGACGCCCTGCGACTCCTGGATGCCGACGGCGACGACGCGGTCGGCGCCATTCTCGCCACCGCCGGCCACCTCCGTACCCGCCTCAAAGGCACCCTCGTCACGTACTCCCCGAAGGTTTTTCTCCCGGTGACGAACCTGTGCCGTGACCGCTGCTCATACTGCACCTTCCGCAGTGACCCCGATGATGCGCATGCCTGGACGATGCTCCCGGAGGAGATTCGCGCCTGCTGCCGACACGGCAAGGCGCTCGGTTGCGTCGAGGCCCTGATGTGCCTCGGCGATAAGCCCGAAATTGCTTTCCGCTCGTTCCGCGGTACGCTGCAGGTCCTCGGGCATGCCAGCACGATCAGCTACGTGCGCCAAGCCTGCGAGATCGCCCTCGACGAAGGGTTGCTGCCACACACCAACGCCGGCCTGATGACTCGCGACGAGCTGGTGTTGCTCAAGCCGGTCAACGTCAGCATGGGACTCATGCTCGAAAATGTGAGCCCCCGTCTCCGCTCCAAGGGCGAAGCGCACCACTACGCACCCGACAAGGACCCGGCGCTGCGGCTGCAGATGATGCGACATGCCGGCGAGCTTGCCATCCCGTTTACCACCGGGATCCTCCTGGGTATCGGCGAGACGCACGCCGAGGTCGTCGCCAGCCTCGCCGCCATCCGCGAGCTGCACCAACGCTACGGTCACATCCAGGAAGTCATCATCCAAAATTTCCGCGCCAAGCCGTCGACGCCAATGGCGGGCCGGCCAGAGCCCACGACGATGGAAATCGCCCGCACCATCGCGGTCGCGCGTTTGATGCTGGGCGACATGAACATCCAAGCGCCCCCCAACCTGAGCCCGTACGATCACCGCATCTTGCTCGCTGCGGGCATCAACGACTGGGGCGGCATCTCTCCACTCACCCCTGACTACGTCAACCCCGAAGCTCCGTGGCCGCACGTCACCGCGCTCGCGGAGACCTGCCGGGTCGAGGGCTTCACTTTGCAGCCGCGCCTCCCGATCTACCGCGAGTACGTCGATCGCTCGGGCTTCCTCGATGCGCATCTGCGCGCGCCGGTGGCGCGCCGCGCTGCCGAGAGAGGAGTACCGCTATGTTGATGCGCCAACTGCGTGAGCTGGTGCTCGATACGCAGCCGCTAGACCGTGTCATCTCCGCGGCGGCCGCGAAGACCGCTGCCATTCTCGAACGCGCCCTCGCCGGAGACGGGCTCGGATTCGACGACGGCCTGGCGCTGTTGCACGCGGAGGGCGCGGACTTCGCGGCGCTCGTGCGAACCGCGGACCACCTTCGCAGCGTCGACGTCGGGCCGATCGTAACCTACGTCGTCAATCGCAACATCAACTTCACCAACGTGTGCTTCGTCGGCTGCCAGTTCTGCGCCTTCGCCCGCCACCGCAAAGACGACGACGCGCGCACCGACAGCACCGAGCAGCTGCTCGCCAAGGTCCAAGATGCCGTCGATCGCGGCGCCACCGAGATCTGCATGCAAGGCGGCATCAACCCGGAGATGGACGCCTTCGGCTATCGCGATCTGCTGCTCGCCATCAAGGCCAAGTATCCGCAGATCCATATCCACGCCTTCTCGCCGATGGAGATCATGTACGGCACACGCCGCACCGGCCTGAGCACGCGCGACTACATCGCCATGCTGCGTGATGCCGGCCTCGGCACGATTCCGGGCACCGCCGCCGAGATCCTCGACGACGAGGTGCGCGAGATCTTGAGCCACAAGAAGGTCGACGTCCGCACCTGGGTGGACATCATCACGACGGCGCATCAGCTCGGCGTCCGGACCACCGCCACGGTCATGTACGGCCACGTCGAGAAGCCGGAGCACGTCGTGCGACACCTCGAGATCATCCGGTCGATCCAGAAGGAGACCCGCGGCTTTACCGAGTTCGTGCCGCTGCGGTTCATCCACACCTACACCGCCCTCTATCAGAAGGGTCTCGTGGATCCGCCGCCCAAGGGGATGGTGGACCTGCGCATGTACGCCGTCTGCCGCCTCATGCTGCGCGGCTGGATCGACAACCTGCAGACCTCCTGGGTCAAGCTCGGCACCGAGCTGGCACAACTCAGCCTCGGCGCCGGCTGCAACGACTTCGGCGGCACGCTGATGGAGGAGCAGATCTCCAAGTCGGCCGGCGCCGACGCCGGCGAGTATCTGCCGGTGGAGCGAATCCGCGCGCTCATCGAAGGCATGGGACGCATCCCGCAAGAACGCACGACGCTGTATGGCAGGGGCTCGGATGACGAGGCGCACGGAACGGGTAACGGTGCTGGCTGGCGGAGTGGGCGCGGCGCGATGGCTCCGGGGCCTCAGCTCGCTTCTTGACCCGCGTCGCCTCACCATCATCGTCAACACCGGCGACGACGAGACGTTCTTCGGCCTGCACGTCTCGCCCGACGTCGATACCGTGCTCTACACGCTCGCCGGCATCGTCAACCCCACGCACGGCTGGGGCGTGCATGACGACAGCTTCACCTGTCTCGACGCACTCGGGCGGTTCTACGACGCGACCTGGTTCCGACTCGGCGACCGTGACCTGGCCACCCACATCTTTCGCACCGATGCCCTGCAACGAGGTCGTAGCTTGACCGCGATCACCCGGGACCTCGCGCGCGCGCTCGGGGTGCGCGCTACGGTGCTGCCGATGAGCGACGCAGCGGTCCGCACCTTCGTCGACGTCTCCGGCAAAGGCTCCCTGCCCTTTCAGCAGTATCTCGTGCGCGACCGCGGACGCGGACGCGTCACCCGCATCAGGGCGCGCGGCGCGACGCGCGCCGTGCCGGCCACCGGCGTACTCGCCGCGCTGCGGCGCGCCGACTACATCGTGCTGCCGCCCAGCAACCCGTTCGTGAGCATCGGACCGATCCTGCAACTGCGCGGCATCCGACACGCCCTGCACACCAGTCGAGCGCGCGTCGCCGCCATCAGCCCGATCGTCGGCGGCGCACCGGTGAAGGGTCCGTTGCATCGCATGCTGCGCGGGCTGGGTCACGAAGTCTCCGCCGTCGGCGTGGCGCGGCTGTATCGTAACGTCGTCAACGTCTTCGTGCTCGACCGCCGCGACGCACACCTCGCGCCGCACGTCGCCGCCCTCGGCATGCGGCCGGTGGTCACCGACACGTTGATGACCACCCCCGCCAAGTCACGGCAGCTGGCGGACACCGTTCTCACGGAGTTGCGCCGATGAGCATGACCATTACCGCCATTCCCGGCATCCCCGCCGTTCAGCCCGGCGACCGGCTCGCCGACGCACTCCTGCACGCCCTGCATGCCGCCGGCATGGCGCTGGCCAACGGAGACATTCTCGTCGTCTGCCAGAAGATCGTCTCGAAAGCGGAAGGCCGTATCGCACGGCTCGCCGAGGTCACCGCGTCACCGTTCGCTCACCAGATCGCGGCGCAGACCACCGACAAGGATCCGCGCATCGTCGAGGTGATCCTGCGCGAGACCACTCGCATCATCAAGATGGACCGTGGCCACCTGATCGTCGAGACCGGCCCGGGCTGGGTGTGCGCCAACGCCGGCGTCGACGAATCGAACAGCCTCGGCGCCGACACCGTGATCCTGCTGCCCGCGGATCCGGATGCCTCGGCGCAACAGCTGCGGGCAAGCATCCGCGAACAGCGGGGCGTTGACGTCGCGGTGCTCGTCACCGACACCTTCGGCCGCCCGTGGCGCGAGGGGCTGGTCGACTTCGCCCTCGGCATCGCCGGCATGGAGGCGCAGCTCGACCTGCGCGGCCAGCACGACCTCACCGGCCGCGAGCTGCATCACACCGTCATGGCCCAGGCCGACGCGCTCGCCGCCGCCGCCGGCCTGCTCATGCGCAAAGGGGAAGGCTTGCCCGCCGTGCTGATCCGCGGCTACGAGTTCACCCCGGCCCACGGCAGCGCCAAAAGCCTCATCCGCGCCCGTGAGTTCGACCTCTTCCGCTAGCGAAAGGAGCGCACATGGAGACGCGGGCTGCAGGCACCGCAGCGCAGGTCGTCCTCATCACCGGGGCGTCGGCAGGCATCGGCAAAGCGTGCGCCGATCACCTCGTGCGACGCGGCTATCGCGTCTTCGGCGCGCAGCGCCGCCTGCCGGCCGCGCCGCCCGACGGCGGGCCGGCGATGATCGTCATGGACGTCGACGACCAGGGCTCGGTCGACGCCGGGGTGCAGACGGTCGTGCAGCGCGCCGGGCGTGTCGATGCCGTGGTGAACTGCGCCGGGAACGCGTGGATGGGCGCCGTCGAGGATACCTCGATCGACGAAGCCAAGGCACAGCTGGAAACCAACTTCTTCGGCGCCCTGCGTGTCTGCCGCGCCGTGTTGCCGATCATGCGCCAGCAGGGAAGCGGCTACATCGTGAACATCAGCTCGCTCGCCGGGGTCCTGGGGCTGCCGTTCAGCGGCCTGTACAGCGCCAGCAAGTTCGCGCTCGAAGGGATGAGCGAAAGCCTGCGCCTCGAGGCGCGCCGACACGGGGTCAAAGTCGTGCTCATTGAACCGGGCGACTTCCGCAGCCAGCTGGCGGCGACGCGCCGCACCGTCGCCGCCGCGGCAGCGAACACCGCTTATCGCGAGGCCTTTGCGAGGTTCAAGGCGGCGCAGGATAAGGACGAAGCCGGTGCGCCGACACCGGAACCGGTGGCCCATCTGCTCGAGCAGATCCTGCGCAATCCGTCACCTCGACTGCGTTACAGCGTCGGCATGCTGTCGCAGCGCATCGTCGTGCCGCTGAAGCGGCTGCTCCCGCAAGCCGTGTTCGAATGGCTGCTCTGTCGCGTCCTGGCGCTGTAAGCCCACCTACGCGAGCCCTTCCAGCTCCATCAGGATGCGCAACACGCGCCAGTTACAACCCGTGCACCACACGTCGCCCGCGGCACGGCGGCCGCGGTAGACGTGGTGATAGATGATGCCGCCGGCGTACAGGTCGCGGCTGATGAAATCGACGATGCGCACGGCCCGCTCGCGGTACGCGGCCTTCTGCGTGGCCTTGAACAGCCGCAGCTGCGCCAACGCGGCGTAGCTGTTCGTCGACAGCGACTGATACCCCTCTGCCCCGGTCTGCTCGGAGGAGGCGAAGTACGCGCCGCGCTGGTCGTCCCACAACGTTTCCAGGCCGGTCGCCACTTCTTCCGCACGCGCCAGCGACGTCGCGTCACCGCCGATCTCATGGGCCTGCAGCAGATCGAGAACCATCATCGCGTTGGGCAACAGCGCCACGATGTCGCTGCCGGCACGGGCGCGGTAGACATGTCGGCTCGGATCCCACGCGGCTTGCTCGGCGCCATCAAGCAAGCCGCGACCGACGGCAAACGGGGCAACGACTCCGGCGACCTTCTGCCCCGGAAAGCGCCCGGCGTAGCGCAGCTGCGTCGCCGCAATCTGCGCACCGAGCACGGTGGGGCCGTATTCGAATCCGCCACCGCCAGTGAACCAGTCGAGCCAATCGAGGTAGTACCGATCGGCAAACGCGATTCCAGCCGTTAGCACGACGTAGCGTCGCAGCGCCCCGTCGGCTACCGCGACGTCGGCGACCTCGGGATGATCGAGCCCCGCGAAGAGCGCCTCGACACCGAACGACATCTCGTCGAAGTTGCGCGGTCGTGGCCACGCCAGCAGACGTGCCTGGCGCTGGATCACCGGCGCGCTCACCGTGGTGTCGCCGCCGGCGAGCAGCACGTCAGCGGCATAGCCCGCTGCATCACCGTAGTCGTGGGCGAAGTCGCCCGCCAGCTGCGGCACGTGCTCCACCAGTGTATGCAGGACCCCGTCGAACAGCGCGCGGTAGCGAAAGTCCGCTGGTCGCAACCGCTTCGCCATCGCGTCCACCGCTTGCGTCGTGGCGCCACCGAGCTCGCTCGTCACCTGCATCGGCCGGCGGCCGAGGAGGGTGTCGTAGGGCTGTGTCGACAGGCTGTCCAACAGCAACGCAAGGTAGGCGACGTGCGCACCGATGTTGGCCTCGGCGACGCTCGCGGTGGCGCCCGGGCCAGTGGTCAACCAGCGGAGAATGGTGACGGCGCGATCGCGATATTGAACGTCGCCAGTATCCTTGAAGATTAGCAGCAGCGCGCCGGCCAGGTAGGCGTTGGCGCGCGGGTCGCGCTCGCTTCGCGCCGGGGTCGTGTAGTAGCTGCCGTCATCGGCGCGCAAGCTCTCCACCGCCGCCGCCGCGGCCAGTGCCGCCGACTCGTACCGCACCAGCTCTTCGTTCTCGTACGCCTTGGTCAACGCGTAGATCGCCAGCGCCGTCGGCCACAGGCTCAGTTGCTCGTCCCGCAAATCGCGGCGGAACCCCTTGTCCGGCAGCTGCCCGCGCGCCAGCAGCTCGTCGACGATGCGCAGGCCGTCGGCGTTCCAGCGTGTCGCTCCCGGGTTGCCCAGGTCGAAGTAGTCGCGATACAGGAGCTCGAGGTACGCCAGCCACGCCCCGGCACCGATGCTCCCCCAGGGGGCCAGGTCGCGCCCGCCGAGGAAGGTATCGAGATCGCGCGTGGCGCGTTCGAGGGTACGCAGATTGCGGTCGACGGCCCGCTGCAGCGTCGGCGTGGGGAGGAAAGGCACACGGCTCTTCGCAGCGTAGAGGCCAAGCGTCCGATAGACGAGCAGCGGCGCGGTCCCCTCGCTCTCCAGCGGTGCCGCCAGGTCGAGCACCGTCTCGGTCGCCACGCTGCGATCCAACAACGGGAAGATCAGCGCCGGCCCCCACGCGCTGAGGTCCGCATCGATGGCGCTCCACGCCGGTGTGGTGGCCGCGGCGCGCCGGCGCGCGTCGCCAAAGAAGGTCTGAAACGGCGCCGCCGGGGAGGTGGCGGCGAAGGCCCGCTGCGCCAGCGTCACCGTGCTATCGGCGTATGCCGCGCCGCGCGGCCCCGGCAACAACGCAGCCAGGACGACGAACGACGCGATGCACCGACGCTGGCAGCCGGAGTCCACGGGCTCACGCCACCAGCTGCGACCAGTTGTCCTTGATGTAGTGTGCCGTGCGATCGGCAATCGATGCCGTGGAAATCTGCGGCGGCGCACCGAGCGAGGACGGGAAGACGCTCATGTCGCAGACAAACAGGTTCTGCAGATCGTGCGACCGGCACCACGAGTTCACCACCGAGCGCCTGCGATCCTCGCCCATCTTGCAGGTGCTCTGCGGATGCGTTGAGGCGATCGGGATGTCGTTCGGACGCAGCCCGCGTTGGTCGATGGCGCGTAGATCGTCGCCTGGCTGCAACCACAGCGGCGACTCATACGGCACCAGCACCTGCTTCGCACCGCCGGCGAACAGAATCTCGGCGCAATGCTTCATCCCCTCGAGGAAGAGCCGGCGCTCCCGCGCATTCACCTGGTAGTCGATTTCGGGTTTGCCGGACCGATTCACTCGCACCATACCGGCCGACTGGTCGTGCATCAGCACGAGAATTCCTACCGTGCGGTGGAAGTGTTGCATCGCCTCCCAGTGCTTGCGGCCGAAGCCGGGGAGCTGCGACGCCGTGGCCACGGGGAAGCCGAACACGGGCATCAGGATGTAGCCGCTGTCCGGATCCTTCTCGAGATCGATGAACTCGTCGACGTAGTAGCTCTGCGGGATGCCGCGATAGCCGTAGATGTCTTCGTCGTAGACGCCGGCGAGCAGCACGCTCGGATGCAAGTGGAGATTGCGGCCCACTTGGCCGCTGCTGTTCGCCAGGCCGTTGTTCAACAGGATCTGTGGTGAGTTGATCGCGCCGGCGGCCAGCACCACCACCTGGGCGTCGACGCGCACGCGGTGGCGCGGCCGCCCCAGCGCGTCGACCACGGCGGCCTCGACGCTGCGCACGCGGGTGCCTTCGGCGTGGATCTTCTGCACCGGACAGTCGGCATAGATGCGCGCCCCGGCCGCCGACGCCGCCGGGACATAGGTGATCAGCATGCTCTGCTTGGCGTCGAACGGGCAGCCGAGCAGGCAGAAGCCGCTGGTCGTGCAGCTCTCGCGATTGTGCCTGGCGACCAGGCCGTGGTACCCGAGCTTCTCGCACCCCTCGCGGATCTTGTTGTTCAGCGCGTTGATCTCGGGCGGCAGGATGTCCTTCACCTTGAGCATCTTCTCGACACGCTCGAACGACGGCACCAGTTGCTCGTAGGTCATGTCGCGCACGCCGTCCTCACGGCGCCACTTCTCGAGGATCGCTGCCGGGGTGCGGAAGCAGTAGCAGAGGTTGTGCACCGTCGAGCCGCCGACGTTGCGGCCCTGCAGGATGATGATGGACTGATCGACGGTCGCCCGCTGCCCCATGTCTTCATACAACAGCGGCATCATCTCATCTTCACGCTGCGTGAAGTCCTCCTTGGTGTAGTACCCACCCTGCTCGAGCACGACCACATCGCGCCCCGCTTCAGCCAGCTCCTTGGCAACCACCGCCCCACCAGCCCCGGTGCCGATGACACACACCTCCGCCTTCAAGTTGAGGTCCCCGGAAATCACCTGTCCCTTAGTAATCATCTTCACTCAGCACTCCGCACTGACCACCCGCCGCGGCCGCGGCGCCCACGGACCGTCGTAGTGAATACCCTTCCACGTCGCGTCTTGCGCGTAGTAGCCGAGCATCGAAAGGTTCTTCAACGCGCGGAATGCGAGGCGGCGCACCAGCAAGCGGCTGTCCGCCCAGTCTTGCAAGTAGCGGTCGCGTTCCGGCGCCGTCATGCCGGTGAACGTCTTGAATTTGAATTGCAGCAGCGGCGGTCCCCACTGGAAGCCGATCAACAGCCAGCCGAGCTGCGACTGCACGGCAGGGTCGACCTGCACCAGGGCTTGGTCGATGCTGACGATGGCGCGCGTGTCGCGCACCGCCGGCATGGTCGGGTCGCCGCTGTCGACCATGCGCTCGGCGATCGCGGTGAAGATCTCGGCTTGGTTCGGGGTCAGCACCTGCAGTCCCGGCGCGGTGGCGCCCGCGGTAGCCAAGGCCGGCGCCACCCGCACACGCGACAAGGTCAGGAAGCCGGCGCTCAACGCCGCGTAGCGCAGGAACGAGCGACGCGTCAGCGAGGCGAACGCCGGCATGCGTGGCATGGGCTCAGCTAATCGCATTGCCGAGTGATTGCAAGTGACGCCCGCGCTCAGCGGACGGCCTCACGCCGGTAGCGCCGGCCCGGTGAAGAACTGGTGAAACGGATGCGGTAACCGCTGGTAGTCGGGTAGCGGCCCGAGATGCGTCGCCGGGTCGATGCTGCTGTAGGTATTCCAGAAGAGCACCGACCCGTTCCGATACTCCGGCGCGCGCACCGCGTCGATCAAGGCGGCCAAGCACTTGGCCGTGTACGTCGTCTCGAGGTGAATGCCCTCCGCCTGCTCCATCAGATCGCGTGCCTTCCGTGCCGCGTCGGTCGGGGCGCCGTACGCCGGGCCGACGTATCCGGTGACGATCCGGAAGTCGTTGCCGGTGATCGATACCGACGGCAACTGCGCGTCGGCGCGCAGCAGGCCCAGGCTCTTCCCCGCCAAGCGCGCCAGGCGCTCGGCTGACGGCGGCAAGATGTCGGTGACCAGCACCGCGACGACGCGCGCGCGCAGGCCCGCCAGCTTTGCGCCGAGCACCAACCCCGCCACCGTTCCGCCGCTCCCCATCGGCACGAAGATCCAGTCCGGCTCGGGAATCTCGCCGGCTGCAATTTGCTCCTGTAGCTCGCAGGCCGCGTTCACGTAGCCGAGGGTGCCGAGCGGCGACGTGCCGCCGGTGGGAATCACATACGGCAACTGGCCGCGCAGGATCTCGCGCGCGCACACCCGCAAGCCGCGCGCCGTGAGCAACGGTACCGTCGCCGCGTAGTGCAACTCGGCGCCGGCGGCGTAATCCATCAGCAGACAGTGGCGCACGTGCTCGGTCACCGGCTGCTTCAGCAACAACAAGATCGTGCGCAAGCCGACGGCGCGCGCGCAGATGGCCGTCGCCAAGCCGTGATGCGTGCCGATACCGCCGAACGTCAGCACGGTGCCTTTGCGATCCGCCAGTGCGTCGCCCAGGATGAGCTCCAGCTTACGCGGCTTGTTGCCGCCATAGAGCGCACCGCTCTCGTCATCGCGCTTCACCCACAGACGATCGATGCCGAGCTGCGCACCCAACCGCTCCAGCCGATGCACGCGGGTTGGCAGCTGCGTGAGAGGAGCGCGCGGCAGCCGTCCGCGCAGCGCCGGGAAGCGGCGCTCGATCGCCAGCGACTCCGTGGACGCGGGAGCGGGCGGGAACTGTCGGCCGGGGTCCAACACGCAGCATGGGTAGTAGCACCTTCGCCGCGCGGGTTCGAGCGCTCGGTCCTCGCGCTCGACACTCTGGACAATCGATGACAGGTTGCATTGTCGAGGATGTGCGAAGTACGAGTGGTCTCACATTGGAAGATGGCATGAGTGGACACATCCGAGTGTTGCGACTCCACCTCTTGGCGAGCTCGCTTCTCCTGCTGGGCGTGGCCTGCGGACCGCTGCAAGCGCACCGTCCCGAGCCGGGGATGGAGTCGGATGAGCGAGCCGTCACGGACATGCCGTTACGCGAGCTCGGGCAGCTGCAAGTCTTCATCACCGGCCAGATGACGGACGGGCGCAACATCATGCTGCGCGGTCTGGTGCGCAATCCATACCCCGAAACCGTCGATGGCGTCCGCGTCCTGTTTCGCATGCTCAGTGCCCCGGGTGCAGAGGGACGCGAGTTGGATCGGATGCAAAAGGTGTTGGATGTGAAGTTGGCGAGCGGAGAACAGACAGGGCTGCGCTGGGACATACAAACAATGTACGCCGGCCCTGCGGGCGGCGGCTTCCAGCTCCTCGCCTTCGCGGTCAAGCGCGGCGACGAGACGCTGCCGCCACCACCCGAGTGGCGTGAGTAGCCGCGATGCGCCCCGCTCAGACAGTTGCAAAGCGCCCTGGCTTCTCGTCCGACAGCCGGCCCTCTCGACTCTCAACTATGGACTGTTGCCTGGAGGATCGAGGCTAGACGAGGGCACCGAGACTCGTGAGTGTCGCCCGGACCGCCTCGGTGTCCACGGACGGCAAGGCGCTGCGATCACCCGCCACGTGCGTCGCCGCCGCGGCAGCTTGCCCTTCGCTCATGCACGGGCCGATGACGCGCACCGAGGCGAAAGCCTCGCGCTGGGCGGAGATGCAGCGCCCGGCAACCAGCAGGTTCTCAATCTCACGCGGCAGCAGGCAGCGATAGGGCACCGTGTAGTACAGCCCCTGGTCGAGAAACTTCCACACCGTCTCGCCGCCGGCGACGTGCAACTCGACCGGCCACGCGGACCGACAGATGCCATCGTCGAACCGCCGGCCGCCGAGCACGTCCTCTTCGTTGAGCTGATAGCGCCCGACGATCTTGCGCGTCTCACGCACACCGAGTCGCGGCGCGGTGTCGGAGAGGAAGGCGTCGCCGAATCCCGGCATGCGACGGACCAGGAAGTCCGCCAGGCGCGCCGCCTGCTCGCGGCCGAGCATCTCTCCCAAGGTGAGTTCGTCCGCATCCGCGGCATCGATGGGACGGTCGCCGACGCCGACGCCGACGCGGCTCATGGCGACCAGCACTTCGCCGCGGCGCCCGGTCGGGATGATGTTCCCCGATTTGCGCGGCAGACCTTCGCGATCGAAGTGCGCCTCGATCAACGCGTTGAGCGCGCCGAAGTCGGCGAGTGCCGCTGCGAGGTCGACCTGCTGCATGTAAAACATCATCGACGGATACTGAATGGTCTCGCCGCGCGTCGTGTCGACGCCGGCGGCGCGTGCCAGGACGGCGTCGCCGCTCGCGTCGATGTAGTGGCGCGCGCGCAACGCCATGCGCCCGGAGCGCGTCTGCACGGTCACCGCCCGGATCGCCCGGTCGTCGACCACCGCCTGCAGGAAGCACGCGTGCAGGTAGACCTTCAAGCGAGCTTCCTGGCGCACCAGGTCGTCGAGGAGCCGCTTCAACCCCCACGGCGCGTACGGCACGGCCGCCGTGGTCTTGAACGGTACCGGTCCGTAGCACATGCCGCGCGTCTGCAGCTGCTGCATGATTTCCATCGGGTAGCCGCCGACGAGCGGGGCGAAGTCGCCGGCGGCGTCGCGGTAGAAAAACCCGCAGAAGGTTCCAACGCAGCCGCCGGTGGACATCCCGCCGAAGAACGGAAACTCCTCGATCAAGATCGTCTGCAGGCCGAGGCGCGCCGCCGTGACCGCAGCCGCCACCCCCGCCGACCCGCCGCCGATCACCACGACGTCTGCCTCGGCGGCCACCTCGATCTCCTCGGCGGGAACGCGAATCGTCGTCGCCATTGCGCCCGCAGTGTGGAATCGACCGATACGGATGTCAACGAATTCAACCTCGGACTCGTTCCGACCTGGAAGCGACCGGCTGCACGACGACCGAATTGCGCCCCCTGCGGGGCTACGCTATAGCTGGCTTTGCTCACCATGGATGGACGCGACCTTCTGACACTGATCGAAAACGGTGGCGCCGTGATGTACCCGCTGCTGCTGTGCTCGGTCGTCAGCATGGCGGTCATCATCGAACGCCTGTGGACGATCACCCGCGCGGCGCGCGCCGCAACGCGCCTGCACCAACTGGTCGCCGAGGCCACCGAAGAAGGCAGCCTCACCGACGCGCTCGCCGTCAGCCGGCGCGATACCTCGCCCCTCGGCCTGGTCTACAAAGCCCTGCTGAGCCAGGCCGATGCCGACGACGACATCCGCGGGCGCATCGCGGTGCGACGGCACGCCGAAACCACGCGGCGCCTGAAGCGTTACGTCTGGCTGCTCGGCACCGTCGGCAGTCTGGCCCCGTTCATCGGCCTGCTGGGGACCGTGCTCGGCATCATTCGGGCCTTCGAGAGCATGGCAGCCAGCGGCTCAGGCGGTTTCGCCGTGGTCGCGGCGGGCATTTCCGAGGCCTTGATCGCCACCGCCGGCGGCTTGCTGGTCGGCGTGCTGTCCATCTTCGCGTACAACGCCTTCATGGTGCGCATCGGGAACTTGTCGGCGCTGTGGCGCGAGTGGACCGACGAGCTGTTGGTCCAGCTCTCCGTACCGCGGGCGCGTGAGGGAAGCATCAGCCGTGTCGCTCAGTCCCGTTGACGCCGACGGCGACGAGGGCGACATCGTTGCCGAGATCAACGTCACCCCGCTCACCGACATCTTTCTCGTGCTGCTGATCATCTTCATGGTCACCAGCACGGCGCTGACCCAGCAAGGCACCAAGGTGAACCTGCCGCGCGCCGGCGCCGGCGGTGCCGAGCCGTCCGGCATCATCGTTACCGCCACCGCGGATCATCGCATCGAGCTGAACGGCAAAGCGGTCCCGCTCGAGGAGTTGCGTCAGACGTTGGAGGCCGCCTTCCAGAAGGGATCCGAGCGCAACGTCATCCTGCAGGGCGACCGCAACGTCGTCCTCGAGCAAGCGGTGCAGATCATGACCATCGCCAAGGAAGCCGGCGCCGACAAGATCGCCATCGCGACGGCGCCACCGGAAGCGGCGCGCGCGCGCTGAGGCGGCGCGCGCCACGACACCATGACCCAGGCCACCGACCACACCGAGAGTCGTTCGCTCCGAACCCTGCACGAGATCTTCGACTCCGGCCGGCCGCTCACCTACATCCGCTCCGCCGAGGAGTCGCGCATCGCCCAGCTGCTGCGCGACGCGGCCGCCGCGTTCTTCACGCCCCCCCTCCCGGTGTGGACCTGGAGCCTCACCGAAGGCATGCGGCGCCAGGACGACAGCTCGGTGGAGGCGGCCGCGCTCGAGCCGCGCGCCGCGCTCGACTTCATTGCCGCCTACGAGGGGCCGGCGATCTTCCACCTCGAGGATTTTCACGAACCGATGCGCGAGGCCGCCGAGATCCGTCGCCGCCTGCGCGACCTCTACGAGATTTGCTTCGATCGCCGCAAGTTCGTGGTCATCTCGTCGGCCGTGAAGTTCATTCCCGAGGAGCTCGAACGCAACATCGTCTACGTCGAGCTCAGCGTCCCCGACCTGGTCGAGCTGGTCACCTTTCTGCGGCGCGAAGCGGAGACCATCACCGCCGCCGGCGATACGATCGACGCCAGCGACGCGACGTTGCATCAGCTCGGGCGCGCGCTCCAAGGCCTGACGCTCGACGAGACCCGTCACGCCATCCGCCGCGCGCTGGCGCAGCGGCACCACCTGGATCAGGAATCCATCCCCACGTTGCTCGAAGAGAAGAAGCTGCTCGTCAACCGCACCGGTCTCATCGAATACGTGCCGACGACGACCAATGTCGACGAGATCGGCGGCCTCGAAATCCTCAAGAAGTGGCTGGCCGAGCGACGTAAGCTGTTTCAGCTGCGCGACAGCATCAGCGCCGAGATCGTTCCGAAGGGCGTGCTGGTGATGGGCATCTCCGGGTGCGGCAAGAGCCTGTCGATCAAGGCCATCGCGTCGTGCTTCGAGCTGCCGTTGTACCGCATCGACATGATCGAGATCTTCTCCGGGCGCCATGGCAAGCCGGAGGGCGCCTTCGTCAGCGCCTGCCGCATGCTCGAGGACATGGCGCCGGCCGTCATCTGGTTCGATGAGATCGAAGCCGGCATCAGCACCCAGTCCAAGGAAGGCGAGCTCGGGCGCATCTTCGGCTTCTTCCTGACCTGGATGCAGGAGAAGACGCGCGGGCTGTTCATCGGCGCCACCGCCAACCGCATCGACCTGCTGCCGGCGGAGATGATCCGCAAGGGCCGCTTCGACGAGGTGTTCTTCGTCGACCTGCCGCTCGACGACGAGCGCGTCGAGATCTTCAAGGTGCATCTGACGCGGCGCAGCGTCGATCCGACGAATTTCAACCTGGAGCGCCTCAAGCGCTTCACCAAGGGCTGGACCGGGGCCGAGATCGAGCAGTGCGTCGTCTCGGCCCTCACCGCGGCGCGTCTCGATGACCGCGACGTGAACGACGACGATCTCCTGAACGTTGCGTCGACCATCGTGCCGCTGTCGAAGACGATGAAGGAGCAGGTCGACATCATCCGCGCCTGGGCCTTCGATCGCGCCGTGCGCGCCTCGCCGCGCGAGTTCGGTCGCTGATCTCAGCTTGCGCCGCGCCGGCGTCGCAGACTAGAGTCGCGCATGGCCAAGGCGAAGAGGGCGGCGCCAGCGTCCAGCATCGGGGACTACATCCGCCGCCAGCGGCAGTTGGCGAACATCTCGTTGCGCAAGTTGGCCGAGCAGAGCGGCATCTCCGCCGCGGTGCTCAACGAGATCGAAGGCGGCCTGCGCAACCCCAGCGGCACGATCATTCAGTCGATCGCCCGGGTGCTGCGCCTGTCGGCCGAAACCCTGCAGCTGCAGGCCGGCGTCCTCGATCCGCAAGACGCCGACCAGCTCGATACGATCCGCGAGATCCACCGCGATCCGCACCTCACCGAACGCCAGCGCGAGACCTTGGTCGAGATCTACGAGGCCTTCCGCGCCGCCAATCGGGCGCGCCGCGAGTAGGGCTCACGCCGCGGCGGCGGGCCGGAACTTCACCAGCGTCACCGCCGCCGTCACATCGTCGAAGCACACCTCGACGGGCATCCCGCAGTACAGGGCATCCGCCCGGCAACCGACGATGTTCGTCGTCAGCCGCGGCCCTTCGGCCAGCTCGACGATCGCCACCACGTACGGCACGTCGCCGGCGAACCCCTTGCTCGGGGGCCGGCGCACCACGGTGAACGAATAGACTGTCGCCGCACCCGACACGCGTCGCCACTGCAGCCCGGCATGCAGACAGTGCGGGCAGAGGTGCCGCGGGTAGTAGATGTAGCGCGCGCACGGCACACAGTACTGCAGCTGCAGCTGGTGACGCCGCGCCGCTTCCCAGAAGGGTCGGGAGTCGGGTGACGGCGAAGGCAATGGTTTCAGGTACTCCATCACCCTCACGGCTCCAGGCCGAGCACCAGGCTGCACTGCTCGCTCATGATGCCGCCGTTGCCGTTCACGAAGCCACGGGCTGCGCCGGCGACTTGCCGCGTCCCGCCGCGTCCCATCAGCTGGCGAATGCCTTCGATGACATGGCTCATCCCGCCGGCCAGACCCGGCTGGCCGAACGACAGCTGCCCGCCGTGGGTGTTGCACGGCAGGTCGCCGCGGTAGGTGAGATCGTGCTCGGCGACGAACGCCCCGCCCTGGCCCTTGGCGCAGAAGCCTGCGTCTTCGAGCGTCACGCACACGGTGATCGTGTAGCAATCGTACGGCTCAACGAGGTGCATGTCGCGCGGCGACAGTCCGGCCATGGCGAACGCCGCCGCGGCGGTCGCCGCGATCGGCGAGGTGGTGATGTCGGGCGACGAGGTGATGCTGGCATGCGTGCACAGCTCGCCGGCGCCGAGCAGATAGACGGGGGGATGCGGTGCCCGCCGCGCCCGCGCCGCGCCGGCCATGACGAACGCGGCGCCGCCGGTGCACGGCTTGACTCCAGCAGATGCAGCGGATCGACGATCAAGGGCGATCCCAACACGTCGTCGACCGTGATCGGGGTGTCACCGAACAGCGCCTGCGGGTTCTGCAGCGCGTTGGTGCGCTGATCGACGGCAATCTTCGCCAGCTGCGCCGGCGTCGTGCCGTACTGATGCATGTGGCGTTGGGCGATCAAGGCGTAGCCGGTGTTGGCGGCCATGGTTCCGTACGGCACCTCGAACTCGCGCGTCAGCGAGATCGTCGGCCAGCGCGAGCCCTCGACGCGGCCGAAGGTATCGCCGCAGACGCACAGCAGCGTCGAGCACAGCCCGGCATCGATCGCCGCCGCGGCACGCCACAGCATGCCGGCGGCGCTGGCGCCGCCGATGTCGACCACGTCGAGATAGCGCGCGCGCAGCCCCAGATACTCGACGACCGAGGCGGGGTACAGCATGCCGGTGTCGCCGACCGGCACACCGGTCAGTAGACCGTCGATGTCGTCCGGCTCCAAGCCGGCGTCGGCGATGGCCTCGCGTGCCATCCCGGCGATGATCGCCAGCGGGGTCCATCCGCCCATGTCTTTGCACGGCGCCATCTCGGCGATGCCGATCGCCGCGGCACGTCCTCGAAGACTCATGGTCGTCCCATCCTTACACCAGCCGCGCCGTCCGACTCCAGCAGAGGAGCGGTCAGCTCTCAGCGTTCAGCGACAGATTGTGGAGGCGGGCTGTGCGGCGTTGCCGCGCTTCGCGGATCTCGCTGAACGCTGGCACAGGGTTGACATTCGGCCTCGCCCGTTTCTAGATGGGGGCGGCGGTTGTGGGGAGAGGTGGACATGCCCAGCTTTCGTCACCGACTGACGCGCAGCCAGCAACGCACGTACGATCGCAGCAACGCCAGCTCGTCCATCGGTCTCCGCGCCAGCCCGCGCCTGCGCCAGGCGGTCGCGGCTTTGCCGGACATCTTGAAGACCGGCGAGCGCCAGCGGGTCGAACGGGTCGCCCAATGCATCAGCGACGAGATCTGTGTCGTCCTGCAGGTGCCGCGGGTGCGTGTGCTGGTGAGCGGCACCCGCCCCTCGAACGCGCGCGGTGAGTTGCACGGCTTATACACCCCGTCGAATGGACGCGGGGCGACGATCAAGGTGTGGATGATCACCGCGAAGCGCGGCCAGGTCGTGGCGTTCAAGACCTTTCTGCGCACCCTGTTGCACGAGGTCTGCCACCACCTCGACTACGCCCTCTTGCAGCTCTCGGACTCCTTCCACACCGACGGCTTCTACCAGCGCGAATCGAGTCTCTTCTACCAGATCGGCGGCGCGATGGCGGCCAGCCGGGCGACCGCGCCGGCACGCGATGCGGCACTGCAATCCCGCGAGGTGTGATGTGCAAGCTCTGAGTCAAACGCGAATCGAGATCACCGACAACCTCGATCTGTTGCTGTCGGTCATGCCGCCCCGGGTGCGCGAGCACATCGAGCGCCTCGCCGACCGCGGCACGTTGCTGGAGGTGGTGCTCGACCTCGGGCGCGAGCCGGAGGCCCGCTTCCCGTCCCGGGTGGTGACGCTCAGCCCGCAGCCGATCAGCCGCGACGATCTCGACTACAGCATCGGCCGGGTCAGCACCTTCGCCAGGGACAACCGCGCCGGCATCGAACGCACGCTGCATCGCATCTCGGCGCTGCGCAACCGCCTGGGCGAGATCATCGGGCTCACCTGCCGCGTCGGGCGCGCCGTCTACGGCACGGTCGAGATCGTGCGCGACGTGATCGAATCGGGCAAGAGCGTGTTGCTGCTCGGACGGCCGGGCGTCGGCAAGACGACGTTGCTGCGCGAGGCGGCGCGCGTGCTGGCGGACGACCTCGGCAAGCGGGTCATCATCGTCGACACCTCCAACGAGATCGCCGGTGACGGCGACATTCCGCACCCCGGTATCGGGCGCGCCCGCCGCATGCAGGTGCCGTCACCCGAGCAGCAGCACGCCGTCATGATCGAGGCGGTGGAGAACCACATGCCGGAGGTCGTGGTCATCGACGAGATCGGCACCGAGGCGGAGGCCTTGGCGGCGCGCACCATCGCCGAGCGCGGCGTGCAGCTCATCGCCACGGCGCACGGCACCAGCCTCGACAACCTCATCTCGAACCCGACGCTCGCCGACCTCATCGGCGGCGTCCAGGCGGTCACGCTGAGCGACGAGGAGGCGCGGCGGCGGCACACGCAGAAGACGGTGCTCGAGCGCAAGGCGCCGCCGACGTTCGACGTCCTCATCGAGATCCACGACCAGGATCGCTTCGCCGTGCACACCGACGTCGGGCATGTCGTCGATGCCGTCTTGCGCGGGCAGCCGGCACACGGCCAGGTGCGGACCCGACGCTCCGACGGCGGCGTCGACGTCGAGGAGGCACCGGCACCCGCGCCGCCGGCACCGGCCGTCGTCGCGGAGCGGCCGCGCCGCACGGTGCGCATCTTTCCCTACGCCATCAGCCGGGAACGGGTCGAACGGGTGATCCGCGAGCTCGGGGTGGATGCCGAAGTGAGCCCGCACCCGCGCGACGCCGATGTCGTCTTGACGCTGCGCGCGCTCGCCAAGAAGCGGCCGAAGAAACTGCGCGAGCTGGTCGGCGACAGCACCCGCATGCACGCCATCAATGCCAACACCCACGCGCAGATCGTCGAGTTCCTGCGCGGCCTGTTCGACATGCCGAGCGGTAACCGCGATCAGGAACAAGCGCTGCGCGAAGCCGAGAACGCCATCGCCGAGGTGATCAGCCGGCGGCAGGCGGTCACCCTCGGCCCGCAACACGCCCGCCTGCGGCGCTTACAGCACCAACTCGCGGAAGCCTACGGCCTGGCCTCTGAAAGCACCGGCCGCGGCCCGCTGCGCCGCGTCATCGTGCTGCCACGGTAGGAACCCGTGCTCGTGTTCGTGCTCGTGCTCGTCAAAGAGAGAAGCGCCTGAAATGACTCCTCGCCTCCAACGAACACGAGCACGAGTCACGAACACGACTCACATCAGTTGATCGCTTCGAACAGACCGGCGGCGCCCATGCCGCCGCCGATGCACATGGTGACGACGCCCCAACGCTTCTTCTGGCGTTGCAGCTCGAGGAGAAGCGTGCCGGTCATGCGCGACCCCGTCATCCCGTAGGGGTGACCGATCGAGATCGCCCCACCGTTGGGGTTGAGCTTCGCCGGATCGATGCCGAGGCGATCACGAACGTACACCGCCTGCGACGCAAATGCTTCGTTCAGCTCGACGATGTCGATGTCGTCGATCTTGAGGCCGTGCTGCTTGAGGAGCTTGGGAACGGCGAAGACCGGGCCGATGCCCATCTCGTCGGGCTCACAGGCGGCGAACACGCAGCCGCGGAAGAAGCCGAGCGGCTTGATGCCCAGGCTCTTGGCGCGATCGGCGGACATGATCACGCAGACCGAGGCGCCGTCGGAGAACTGCGAGGAGTTGCCGGCCGTGACACTACCGCCCTCCTTGAACGCCGGCGGCAGCTTGGCCAAGCCTTCGGCGGTGGTTTCCGGTCGATTGCACTCGTCGCGGTCGACGGTGACCTGCTTGGTCGACGTCTGCCCCGTCGCCTTGTCGGTCACTTCCATGGTGACGGTCATCGGGAAGATCTCATCCTTGAACTTGCCGCTCTTCTGCGCCGCGGCGGTGCGCTGCTGCGACAGCAACGCCAGCTCGTCCTGCTTGTCGCGGCTGACCTTGTAGCGCTCGGCGACGATCTCGGCGGTCAGCCCCATGGGCATGTAGATGTCCTTCTTGTGGTCGAGCAGCCATGGATTGAAGAGGTTCTTCTTGTTGAAGTCGTTCTGCATCATGGTGATCGATTCGAGCCCGCCGCCGATCACAGCGTCGGCGCCCTCGACCTGCACCATGTGCGCGGCCACGGCCACGGCGTTGAGCCCCGAGGAGCAGAAGCGGCTGACGGTCGAGCCCGGCACCGTGATCGGCAGGCCGGCCATGACGGCGACGTTGCGCCCGACGTTGAAGCCTTGCGGCCCTTCCGGGAACCCCGTGCCCATGACCACGTCTTCGATCTCCGCCGGGTTCAGCTGCGGCACTTTCTTCAGCGCTTCCTTGATGCACTGGGCGGCCATGTCGTCCGGCCGGGTCACGTTGAATGAGCCGCGAAACGACTTGGCCAGTCCAGTCCGCGCAGTAGCGACGATGACAGCTTCACGCATGTTTCTAGTCCTCCGAGACCTGAATTTGTGCGTACTCTTTCAGGAGTCCACGTTCGTTGCAAGGTGGGGCGCACGGAGCGGCAGTTTGACGGCGGACGCCGCCTGCGCCATGAATCTGGCAACCGCAGACGACGTCTCCCATGACCATGTCTCGTCACACACTGGCGCCGGCGCTCCTCCTGCTCGTCGCCTCCGCCCTGCCGGCGGCGGGACGCCAGGTCGACGTACCGCTCACCTTCGATCACGAGTTCATTCGCCAGGCCTTGCTGGCGCAACTCTACACCTCCGCGAGCGGCAAGGCGGTGCTGTGGGACGACGGCACGGGCTGCGGCTTCCTCAAGCTGCGGGAGCCGACCGTTGATGCGGCCGGGACCCGCGTGCGCGTGCTGACGCGGGGCGAGGCGCGGGTCGGCACACGGGTCGGCGATCAGTGCCTGGCGCCGCTGCAATGGGACGGCTTCGTGGAGGCGCTGGAGGAGCCGCAGATCGGCGCCGATCCGACGATACTGCAGTTCCGCGTCGTCGAGTCGAACGTCTACGACGCCGAACGCAAGAAGCGCTTCCTGACCGGCAAGCTGTGGGACCTGGTGAAGGAGCACGTCCATCCGCGACTCGAAGCGGTACGCATCGATCTGAACCAACCGCTCAACGACCTGCGCGGGGTCTTGCCGCTGATCGTCGCGCCCGGCGACACCGAGCGCATCACCCGCATGCTCGATTCGCTGCATATGACGCAGGCGACGGCGGGAGAGAAGGGGGTGACGGTGAACCTGAGCTTCGAGGTGACCGCCGCTACTCCGGCAACGGCGCCGACGCCGGAGCCGACGCTCACCGCGGAGGAGCTGCGGCGTTGGGAGGAATCCTGGCAGCGTTGGGATGCCTTCGTCACCTTCGTGGTCAAGCAGTTCGGGCATGACCTCGCGCCCAAGGAGCTGCGCCAGGCATTGGTCGACGTGCTCATCGAGGCGCGTCTCGACATCCTCGACGCCCTGGCTCCGTCGGCTCCCGGCGCGCCCGATCCGACCCGCGCGTTGTTTCTGAAGACCTGGGAACGTCTGGCGCCGGTGGCGCGGCGCACCGCGGCGACCATGCCCGGAACGACGGCGCTGCGCTATCTGAGCTTCGTCGCCGCCGGTGATGCGTTGGTGGCGCTCGACCGTGCCGGGCCGGACATCGGGTTGGACATCTCGGCGGACGGCTTGCGGCGGATGGCGCGCATCGTCGCGCCGGCCAGCAGCGACGATCCGCTCGCCTACAGCACCGCGGTCGACCCCGAGCTGCGCCGACTGTTCGGCCTCGGCCCGCCGTTGCCGCCGCCCGACTTGTCGGATGCGCCGCCCGACGAGGCCTGGTGGCAACGCTGGCTTGTGCTGCCGGCGGCGAACGCCGCGGAAGAGGTCCCGCCGCCGAAGAAGTTGGAGCAGTGGCTGGCAGATCGCGATACGCTCGACACGTATCTACAAGCGGTGCGCGAGGTGCTCGATGAGACAACCAAGCAGGAGCTGGCAGGCAGCGATCTCGAGGAACGCTACCATGAAGTGTACCGGCGCTTGGTGTTGGCGGCGGCGTGGCAGGAGAGCTGCTGGCGCCAGTTCATCCGCAGCAGCGGCAAGGTGACCTTCATCAAGTCGGCAGTGGGCTCGACCGGCATGATGCAGGTGAACGAGCACGTCTGGCGCGGTGTGTACGAGCTGCGCGGCTTACGCTGGGACATTCACTACAACGGTCGCGCCGGTGGCGAGATCCTCATGCGTTACTTGCAGGACTATGCCATCGCGCACAACGAGGACGATCAGCCCGGCGGCATCGACAACCTGGCGCGCGCCACCTACGCGGTCTACAACGGTGGCCCCGGCCACCTGACGCGCTACCGCAAGAAGACCACCAAGCCCGCGCTCAAGCGCATCGACCAACTCTTCTGGGAGAAGTACCAGGCGGTGAGCGCCGGCAAGGAAACCGACGTCTCACGCTGCTTGGTGGGCGAGTGACGCGTTGGGGTCCCGTCGCGCGGCGACTTCCATCGATCCTGGAAATCAGGCGAGTTCTGCCAGCAGCGTCTTCGCGTCCTTCAGATCGCGGGTCTCGAAGCCTTCGGTGAACCAGGCGTAGATTGGGGCGAGGAGGGCGCGGGCCGCGTCGCGCTTGCCCTGGCGCTGCCAGAGCCGCGCCAGGCTGGTGGCGGCGCGTAGCTCGAACGTCTGGGCCTCCTGCCGCCGGGCGATCTCCAGGGCCTGGCCGAAGAGCGCCTCCGCCTCCTCGACCGAATTGCCGTCGGTGTCGAGGAGAATCTCGGCCCGCAGCCGGTGGAGCTCGGCATCGTAGTAGTGCTGTCCGCGTTTCTCGGCTTGCGCGACACCGAGTCCGAGTGCACCCAGGGCCTCGTCGTGGCGCCCGACCTTCCGGAGGCCCTCGGCGAGCCAGAAGAGGCCCTGCGGTGCTCCGATCGCGCTCCCGATCCGAGCCAGCTCGCCCCCCGCCTGCTGCATCTCCGCGATGCCCGCCTCGCCCTCCCCCGATTCGACCCGAGCGAAGCCGCGCAAAGCCCTCGCCAGTTCCAGCCAGAACGGACACCCGAGCTTTTCAGCGAGACCCACGACTTCCTCGGCGCGTTCCCGCGTCCGGTCGATCTCACCGCGCTCGAAATGGACAACTCCGCTATAGTAGAGAGCGAACACCAGACTCAGCGGATGTTCCAGTCGCTTCGCCAGCGCTACCGCCGCTTCGCTCACCGCCGACGCCCGGTCGGGATGGCCAAGGTGAAAGTGGCACCAGGCCGCATACGCGTGGGCGACGACGCCACAGTCCAACCCCAGCGTGTGAGCGAAGGGCGCATGCTCGCTAAGAGCAGGGTCACGGTCTCGGCTGAGGCGAGCGTGCGGAGCCCCGCCTCGAGCTTCCCGAGCTTCTCGGTTGCCGTATCCTCGGGCGTGAACGCCAGCCCCTGCGTCGCCAGCGCCATGATCGGATGGAAGGGGGTCCCTTCGGTGTACGGGGTGGCGCCGCATTCCAGCCACGTATGCGGCACGTTCGCCAGGTGCTCGTGCACCTGGTAGACGAGGCGTGACTTGCCGACTCCCGCTTCGCCGAGGACCACGACGTTCTGCCCCTCGCCGTCCTGCGCCCGCTCCCAGCGATCGATGAGCGTGCCGAGCTCCATGTCGCGCCCGACGAAGCGCGTCAGGTGTCCCGCCGCAATGTCGAGGCGACTGCGTACGCCGCTCGGCTGCACGACGCGGTAGAGCGTCACCGGCTCGCGCACGCCCTTCAGGTGCTGCGCACCGCGGTCTTCCACAACGAAGAGCCCAGCAACGAGACGTTGCGTCGCGGCGGTGATCACCACCGTGTCGGGCTCGGCTGCGCCTTGCACCCGCGCCGCGACGTTCGCGGTCTCGCCGAACACCTCGCCGCCATCGGCGATCACGACGGGGCCAGTGTGCATGCCGATGCGGACGGAGAGCGGCCCCCTCCCGAACCCTCCCCCGCTCGCGGAGGTGCTCGCAGGGGAGGGAAGCTGAGTCCCCTCCCCTGTTGCCATTTCCGGCAACGGGGGAGGGCCAGGGTGGGGGCCGCTGTCTAACGCCCGCACCGCCTCGACGATCGCCAGTCCCGCGCGCACCGCCCGCTCGGGATCATCCTCGCGTGCCGTCGGCCAGCCGAAGTAGATGAGCAGCCCATCGCCGAGGTTCTTGGCGACGTGGCCGCCGAAGCGCGCGACGGCGCCAGCAGCGGCCTGCTGGTACTGGGCGATGAGGTCACGCCACTCCTCGGCGTCGAGCTGTTGCGAGAGCGGCGTCGAGCCCACCAGGTCGCAGAACAGCACCGTCAGCTGACGGCGCTCTCCTTGGGTCTCGGGTGCGGGGTGTTGGGTGCGGGGACCTGACACCTGAGACCCGACACCTGCAGCGCCGCCCCGCACTGACGACAGAACTTCGCGGCGGCCGCGTTGGTCCCCCCGCACGCGGTGCAGGGCACCTCCATCTTTGCCCCGCACTCGGTACAGAAGAACGAATCAGCGAGGTTCTCGGCCTGGCACTTGGCACAGCGCATCGGCGTGCGGGTCTCTACCACACTTCGGGCAACTGACCACAGGGCTGGCCGGTCGCTCGATCGTTCGTGTCGGAAACTTTTCTACCAGCAGGCAGCTCTGGGCGGGTGGGGTTGGTACCGGCTTACCTCTCGACGATCACGACTCACGATCACGAGCACGGTTCATGAGCACGATTCACGACCTCACCCGATCGACGCAGCGCTTGAACTCGCGGTGCCAATTGGTCAGCGTGCCGAACTGCTTGAGGTAGGCATCGAGCCCCATCAGGGCGCGGACCAGGAAGACGCGATGTCCGGGGTCCTTGAACATGCGGTGCTCCAGGGCAATCCCGGCGATCTGCATGCCGCGCTCGACGACGTTGTAGTGGCGCGGATCGTAGCGGACATCGCGGAGCACCGGCTCGAAGACGATGCCGATGATACGGAACATCGGCTCCGGATCATCCTCCGGATCGAGGAAGTCGAGGCGCACGAAGCAGTCGGCCAGCGTGCGCTTGTCGCCCGCCAGGATCGCCTTGGCCATGCGGTGATAGGCGGCGCGGATCGGCTCTGGAAAGATGCGGATCGAACCGAAGTCGAGGATGGCGAGCTTGGGATGGTAGGTCACCAAGTAGTTGCCCGGGTTCGGATCGGTGTGCAGCGTGCCGTACTCGAACACCTGTCGCCAGAAGACGCGAAAGTACTTGATCGCCACCCAATCCTTCAGCGCCTGATCAACCCCGGGACCGAGGATGTCCTTGAACGCGTAGCCTTCCAGCAAGCTCATGGTGAGCACCCGGCGCGACGACAAGTCGGGATAGACGTCGGGGATGAGCACTTCGTCGTCGTCGCGGAACATTTGCTGGAACAGTGCGATGTTCTTCGCCTCGTTGATGTAGTCGAGCTCCTCGTGCAGCCGTTCCTCGAGTTCCTGGTAGACCTCGGACTGATCGACCTTCTGCCGCATCACGTCGCGGCCGATCAGCGTGAAGGTCTGCAGCAGGGCTTTGACGTTCTGCAGGTCCTGATGCACGGTCTCCTCGACGCCGGGGTACTGCACCTTCACGACCACTTCGGTGCCGTCCTTGAGCGTGGCCTTGTGCACCTGGCCGAGTGACGCGGCGGCGAAGGCCTCCTCGTCGAACGACGCGAACAGCGCCTCGGGCGGCTTCCCCAACTCGCGGACGATCTGCTTGCGGATCAGCGCGTAGTCCATCGGTGGCACCGACGACTGCGATGCCGACAGCACTTGCAGCACCTCGCCGGGTAGGATGTCGTCGCGCATCGACAGCATCTGCACCAGTTTGGTGAAGGCGCCGCGCAGCTCCTTGGAACGTTCGACGATCTTGAGGGCGTTCTTGATATGCGTGTCGAGCAACGCTTGCTGGCGCTTGTCCGCGGAGCGAAACGGCGAACGCAGCGCGTTCCACAGGTAGCTGGAGCCCACCGAGGTGGCCAATTCCCCGACCTTGAGGACGCGTTTGGCGCGCCCGTGGGTGATGTCGGCACGGGCGCGTTTGGTGTCGGATGCCTTGCGGGTCGCCATCGGATCTCGGCGGCAGTCTGACCGTTCCGTTCGGGGCGCGCAAGGTATTCAGGGAGCCCCGGACGGAGTGGCGGGCGGCGCGCTCGCCTCGAGTCGGCGCGCCGTCTCCAGCAAGTTGGCATCGTTGAACGGCTGATCGGAGAAGTCGGCGGCGCGGTACGCCCGGGTCACGTAGGCATTCTCGACCAGGCGATTCTTGGCGTTGGGCATCTCCGTGGTGGTCGACAGCGCCACGTAACGCAGGACATACGGCCCGTCCGCCGCTTGCTCGCGCAGGACCAGGCCGAAGAAGGTGAGTGGAATCCATTGTCTACCCGGCGACAGCGGCAAGGCGTTCTGCGCCCAGGCGAGTGGACGGCCGGCGAGTGTGTAGAGGGTAGCCTCCAGATGGAAACGTCCGGCCGTCGTCACCTCGACCTCGACGCGAATCTCGAGGCTGCCGTCGCGCGGCGCGTCGGTGTAACGCCCAGTGAGCTGGGCATCCGGACGGCTGTACAGGAAGCCG
>Ga0335082_10000957_pt1 | contig 30452 bp, 22 predicted proteins | sample Lox_Sample_41_FD_206718 | JGI IMG/M metagenome (GOLD analysis project Ga0335082, IMG submission 206718) | Soil microbial communities from Loxahatchee National Wildlife Refuge, Florida, United States - Lox_Sample_4.1 | ecosystem: Environmental > Terrestrial > Soil > Wetlands | place: USA... | reverse complement strand
GGCGGCGGCTTCGGGGTGAAGTTCGGAACCTATCCGGAGGACGTGACGGTGGCGGCGCTGGCGCGCCTGCGGCGCGTGCCCCTGCGCTGGGTCGAGAGCCGTGTCGAGCACATGACCGGCACCACCCACGGTCGCGCCCAGGTCACCGATCTCGAGGCCGCGGTGGACGCCGACGGCCGCATCACCGGCCTGCGCATGCACGTGGTGGCCGACATCGGCGCCTACCCGATCTTCACGTTCATTCCCGACCTCACCTTGATGATGGGCGTGGGCGTCTACCACGTGAAGAACGTGGAGCTCAAGAGCACCTGCGTGTTCACCAACACCACCTCCGTCGCGGCCTACCGCGGCGCGGGGCGGCCGGAGGCGGCCTACTACCTCGAGCGGCTGGTGGACTGCATCGCGCAGGAGCTCGGGAAGCCACCGGAGGAGATCCGCCGGGTCAACTTCATCCCGCCGAGCGCGTTCCCGTATGCGGCGCCCACCGGACAGAACTACGACAGCGGGGAGTACGCGCGCGCGCTGGCCAAGAGCCTCGAGGTGTCGAAGTACACCGCGCTCCGCGCGGAGCAGCGCCAGCGCATCGAGAAGAACGATCGGAAGCTGCTCGGCATCGGCATGGCGTGCTACGTGGAGATGTGCGGCTTCGGGCCCTACGAGAGCGCGATGATCCGGGTGGAGCCGAGCGGGACCGTGACCGCGTTCACCGGCGCCTCCGCGCACGGGCAGGGGCACGAGACCAGCTTTGCCCAGCTCATCGCCGACTACCTGGGCGTGGACTTCGACCAGGTGGTGGTCCGGCACGGCGACACCTCGAGCGCGCCCATGGGCTTCGGTACCGGCGGCAGCCGCAGCCTCGTGGTGGGCGGCTCGGCCATGGTCAAGGCGGCCGAGAAGGTGCAGGAGCGCGCCCGCCGCATCGCCGCGTCGATGCTCGAGGCCGCGTTCGAGGACGTGGTGGTGACCGACGGCCGCTATCACGTCAAGGGGGCGCCGGCCAAGAGCCTCGCGCTGGCCCAGATCGCCGAGAAGGCGTACGGCGAAGGGCTGCCCGCCGGCATGGAGCCCGGCCTCGAGGCCACCGAGTACTTCCGGCCGCCCCAGCTCGTCTATCCGTTCGGCGCCCACGTGGCGGTGGTCGAGGTGGATCGCGACACCGGCCGGATCGTCCTGCGCGACTACGTCTCGGTGGACGACTGCGGCACGCGCGTGAGCCCGCTCCTGGTGGACGGGCAGGTGCACGGCGGCATCGCCCAGGGGGTGGCCCAGTCACTGCTGGAGGAAGTCGTCTACGACCGGGATGGCCAGCTCGTGACCGGCTCGCTCATGGATTACGCGATCCCGCGGGCCGAGGACCTACCGTTCTTCGTGACCGACCAGACCGTGACCGCGTCACCGTTCAACCCGCTCGGGGCCAAGGGCATCGGCGAGGCGGCCACCATCGGCTCCACCCCGGCGATCGTCAACGCGGTGGTCGACGCGCTCCGGCCGTTCGGCGTCCGGCACCTCGACATGCCGCTCCGCCCGGAGCGGGTGTGGCGCGCGATGCAGAAATAAGAGCCCTCCGCATGAAGTGTCCGCGGTGCCAGCAGGACAACCCGGCCCACGCGCGGTTCTGCCTCGGCTGCGGAGCCCGGCTCGCGCTCGCCTGCGGCTCCTGCGGCGCGGAGCTGCCCGGCGCCGCCCGGTTCTGCCTGCAGTGCGGCCAAGCCGTCGCCGCCGGGACCGCGGCCCCGGTTCGCTCGCCTGCTCCGGAGACCTACACCCCCAAGCACCTGGCCGAGAAGATTCTCATCTCGAAGGCCGCGCTCGAAGGCGAGCGCAAGCAGGTCACCGTCCTCTTCGCCGACCTCAAGAGCTCGATGGAGCTGCTCGCCGATCGGGATCCCGAGGAGGCGCGCAAGATCCTCGACCCCGTTCTCGAGAAGATGATGGAGGCGGTGCACCGTTACGAGGGCACGGTCAACCAGGTCATGGGCGACGGTATCATGGCGCTCTTCGGCGCTCCGGTGGCCCACGAGGATCACGCGGTCCGCGCCTGCTACGCGGCGCTCCGGATGCAGGAGCTGGTGAAGAGCCACGCGGAGGAGATGCGCCGCGCTCACGGACTGACCGTCCGCATCCGCGTCGGACTCAACTCGGGCGAAGTCGTCGTCCGCGCCATCGGCAGCGATCTGCACATGGACTACACCGCGGTCGGCCAGACGACGCACCTCGCCGCCCGCATGGAGCAGCTCGCCGATCCCGGGAGCATTCTCGTGAGTCCCGCGACGCTCGAGCTGGCCGGGGGCTACGTGGAGGTGAGATCGCTCGGGCCCGTGCCGGTGAAGGGCCTCCCGGACCCGGTGGAGATCTACGAGCTGACGGGAGCCGGGACGGCGCGATCCCGCCTCCAGGCAACCGCCTCCCGGGGTCTCACCCCCTTTGTCGGACGGGATCCTGAGCTGGCGCACCTCGTCCGTGCGCAGGAGCAGGCCCGGGCGGGACAAGGCCAGATCGTGGCGATCGTGGGCGAGGCCGGCGTGGGCAAGTCCCGGCTCTACCACGAATTCACTCGCTCCCATCGTGTCAAGGGCTGGCTCGTCCTCGAGGCCAGCGCCGTGTCCCACGGCAAGAGCATCAGCTATCTGCCCGTCATCGACCTCCTGAAAGGTTACTGCAAGCTCGAGGAGCGCGACGATCACCGGGCGCTCCGGGAAAAGATCACCGGCAAGCTCTTCACCCTCGACGAATCCCTCAAGCCGCTCTTGCCGGCGTTCTTCGGCCTCCTCGATGTGCCGGTCGACGACCCGCAATGGCAGGCCCTCGATCCGGCGCAGCGGCGTCACCAGACCCTCGACGCCAACAAGCGCCTGCTGCTCCGTGAAGCGCAGGCCCAGCCCGTGGTCGTCATCTTCGAGGATCTCCACTGGATTGACACCGAGACACAGGCCCTGCTCGACAGCCTCGTCGCGAGCCTGCCCGCCGCGCGCCTTCTGATGCTCGTCAACTATCGTCCGGAGTACCAGCACGCCTGGGGCAGCAAGACCTACTACACGCAGCTCCGTCTCGACGCGTTGCCCGCCGAGAGCGCGGGCGAGCTGCTCGAAGGTCTCCTGGGCAGCGACCCCGCCCTGGCGCCACTGAAGGCGCTGCTGACCGCGAGGACCTCGGGCAACCCCCTGTTCCTCGAGGAAAGCGTGAGGACCCTGGTCGAGACGCGGGCCCTGGCCGGCACGCGCGGCGCCTACCGGCTCGTCCAGCCGGTCGAGGCGATCCAGGTGCCGGCCACGGTCCAGTCGATCCTGGCCTCCCGCATCGATCGCCTTTCCCTCGACGAGAAACGCCTCTTGCAGTCGGCCGCGGTGATCGGAAAGGATGTCCCGTTCGCCCTCCTCCAGGGGATAGCCGGGCTGCCCGAGGAGGGCCTCCGGCGCGGGCTCGACCATCTGCAGGCGGCCGAGTTCTTGTACGAGACGAGCCTCTTCCCCGATCTCGAGTACACGTTCAAGCACGCTCTCACCCACGACGTAGCCTACGGGAGCCTGCTCCAGGACCGACGGCGCGAGCTGCACGCCAAGGTCGTCGAGACGATCGAGGCGCTCTACTCCGACCGCCTGATCGAGCAGATCGAGCGGCTCGCCCATCATGCGTTCAGGGGCGAGGTGTGGGACAAGGCGGTGGGCTACCTCCGTCAGGCCGGTGCCAAGGCGTTCGCGCGGTCGGCCAACCGGGAGGCGGTGGCGTATCTGGAGCAAGCGCTCACGGCCCTGGCGCATCTTCCCGAGACCCGCGAGAGGCTGGAGCTGGCCATCGATCTCCGCTTCGAGATTCGAAGCTCGCTGTTCCCGCTCGGCGAGCTCGACACGATGCTGACCACTCTCCGCGACGCCGAACGCCTCGCCAGAGGGCTGGATGATTCACGGCGGCTCGGTTGGGTGTCGGTGTTCATGAGTCAGTATTCCTGGGTGAAAGGTGGCTTGAGCGACGCGCGGGCGTTCGGCGAACGGGCGGGGGCCATCGCCGCGACGCTCGGGGATACTTCGCTCCAGGCCGTGGCGAACTACTATGCCGGCGCGGCATGCTTCGCCTCCACCGATTATCGGGACGCCGAGGGCTTTCTCCGGAAGGCGCTCCAGTCGCTCGAAGGGGACCTGAGTCGCGAGCGCTTTGGCCTGGCCGGCTTTCCCGCGGTCATGGCCCGGTGGTTGCTGGCGTCTTCGCTCGCCGAGCGTGGAGAGTTCGCCGAGGGGTTGATCCATGGCCAGGAAGGGCTCCGAATCGCCGAGGAGCTGCGTCATCCGTACAGCCTGATCCTCATGTGCTGGGGACTTGCGCTGCTCCACACCCTCAAGGGCGAATTGAGTCACGCCGGCGCCCACCTCGAGCGCGCTCTCGCGCTCTGCCGCGACTGGACGGTCCCCGTCCTGTCACCGGTGACCACGGGGTTCTTGGGCTACGTGCAGGTGTTGTCGGGGCGCGTTGCGGAAGGCCTCTCGTTGCTGGAACAAGGGAAAAGGGACGCGGAGTCCAGCGGGCTGGCGCTCTACCATTCGCGCCTCACCCTGTGGATGGGCGAGGCGCTCATGCGGGCCGACCGGCTCGATGATGCGCAGGCTCGGGCCGAGCGGGCCCGGGCGCTTACGCGGGAGCGCGGTGAACGCGGCTTGGAAGCCTGGGCTCTCTGGCTTCTCGGCGAAGTGGTGTCCCGTCGCGAGCCGGTCGACCACGAGACCGCAGAAGGTCACTATCTTCAAGGCATCGCGCTGGCCGAGGACGTCGGCCTGCGTCCACTCGTCGCGCGCTCGCACGACGGCCTCGGTAAGCTCTACCGTCGCGTGGGCAAGCATGAGACGGCGCAGGAGCACCTCTCGACCGCGATCACGATGTACCGCCGGATGGGCATGAAGTTCTGGCTCGAGCAGGCGGAGGCGGAGCTGGCGGCGCTGAGCTGAGGAGGATGACGTCGATGAGCCAGTTCATTCCCGCCGTCGATCCATACCCGCGTCGACGCGTGCGGGTGCTCGACACCGAGATGGCCTACGTGGAAACCGGCACCGGCGATCCGGTGGTGTTCCTCCACGGCAACCCCACGTCGTCCTATCTCTGGCGCAACGTGACCCCGCACGTGGAGGCGGCCGGCCGCTGCCTCGCCCCGGATCTGGTCGGCATGGGCGACTCGGGCAAGGCTCCCGCGGGCTCCTATCGCTTCGTGGACCACGCGCGCTATCTCGACGCCTGGTTCGAGGCGCTCGCGCTCACCCGCGTGACCCTGGTCGTGCACGACTGGGGCTCGGCCCTCGGCTTCCACTGGGCGCGGCGCCATCCGGAGCGGGTGCGCGGGCTCGTCTACATGGAGGCGCTCGTCCGACCCGTGACCTGGGAGGAGTGGCCGGAGGCGGCGCGCAAGGTCTTCCAGGCGATGCGCTCACCGGCCGGCGAGGAGATGGTGCTGCAGAAGAACGTGTTCGTGGAGCGGATCCTGCCCGCGAGCGTGCTGCGCGGCCTGACCGAGGCCGAGATGGCCGTCTACCGCCGGCCCTACCTCGAGCCGGGCGAGTCGCGACGGCCGACGCTGACCTGGCCCCGGCAGATCCCGATCGCGGGCGAGCCCGCGGACGTGGTGGCGATCGTGGACGGCTACGCCCGGTGGCTGGCCACGAGCGATCTCCCCAAGCTGTTCGTCAACGCCGACCCGGGGACGATCCTCACGGGAGCGCAGCGCGAGTTCTGCCGGCGCTGGCCCAGCCAGGAGGAGGTCACCGTGAAGGGCAGCCACTTCATCCAGGAGGACTCGCCGCACGAGATCGGCGAGGCGGTCGCCCGCTTCGTGGCGCGACGGCCGGGATAGGACCACCCCTCACCCTGGCCTTCTCCCGTGAGGGGAGAGGGGGCTACGCGAGGAATTCGCGGACCACGCGGAGGAACTCGTCGAGGCGGTCGTGGTGCAGCCAGTGGCCGGCGCGCTCGATGCCGACGACGGCGGCGTGGCGGAACGGCTCCGCGCGCCCGTCCGCGGACGGATTGCCGGAGCGGCTCTCGGTGCCGTAGAGCAGGAGCGTCGGGCAGGTGATCCGTGACCACAGGTGCTTGATGTCCTGCCCCCGCATGTCGTACGGCGGGAACACCCGCACGTAATTGTCGAACTTCCAGCTGTAGGTGCCGTCCTCGTTCTGGTTCACGCCGTGCACGGTGAGATGGCGCGCCTGCTCGGCGGAGAGGTGCGGGTTCTCCTCCTGCATGCGGTGGAAGGCGTCCTCGATCGACGCGTAGCGCCGCGGCAGGCGCCCGGCCAGCCCGCGCTGCTCCCGGATCCACTCGTCCAGGCGCCGGTCGATGCTCTTGGCGGAGCGCTCGGCCCACATCTGGGGCGATGGGCCGAGCCCCTCGATGGCGACCAGACGCGCCACCGTCTCGGGGTAGATCCCCGCGTAGCGCAGGGCCACGTTGCCGCCCAGCGAGTGGGCGATGATGGTGACCGGGGCCAGCCGCTGACCGTGGATGAGCTGGGCGAGATCGTAGATGTAGCCGGTCATCGAGTAGCTGCCGTCGGCGGACCACTGGCTGTCGCCGTGGCCGCGCAGGTCCGGGGCGATGATGTGCCAGTCGTCGCGCAGGGCGGCCGCGGTCCAGTCCCAGTTGCGGCAGTGGTCGCGCCCGCCGTGGATGAGCAGTAGCGGCGGCTTGCCCTCGTTGCCCCAGTCGACGTAGTGCAGGCGGAGCCGCTGCGAGAAGAACGTGTGCGAGGCGGGACCGGGGGCGTTGTCGGTCACCGCGCGCCTCCCGCCACCAGGTAGTCGACCGCGCGGCGGTGACTCTCCAGCAGCCCGTCGAGCCGGGCCGGGTCACCCCGTCCCCAGCCGCACTCGGTGGCGACCCCGAAGCCATCCCCCACGATGCGGCGCGCGGTGTCGATGCGAAGCCGGTCGCCCTCCGCGTCGTCGTGGTGGATGAGCCCCAGGTAGAGGCGCGTGCGCTCGGGCAGGCGCAGCGAGCGGAGCGGGGCGAAGTACGCGGGGTCGGTGCGCTCGCGGGGCACCGGCAGGTGCAGGAAGTCGACATGGCGCCGGGCCATCCCGACGATGGCCTGGCCGATCTCGACGAGGATGCCCGTGTCGGTCGGCATGACCAGGTGCTGGTCGGCCGGACTGCCGTAACAGAGGTGATAGCCGAGCTCGACGTCGATGGGCACCGCCTGCCCCAGGCGCTCGAGCAAGGAGAAGACGCGCGCCTTGTAGTCGGCGGGCCGGGAAGGGAAGTAGCGCTCGAACACCAGCACCTCCTGGCAGACGTCCCACTGGATGCTCAGATCGCGGTGGGGCACGGCGGTGAGCACGTCGCCGAGGGCGCGCAGCAGCGAGCGCTCGTAGACGCGGAGATAGTCGTCGTGGGCGCGCGGGCTCACGTACATGAAGGCGCTCGACATCGGCGTGGGGAGGCACACCTGGAAGCGCAGGCCGGTGGGCACCACGCCCTCGCGCCGGAGACGCTCGAAGCACGTCCAGGAGTCGCGCGCCGCCTCCGCGTAGCCGGTGGAGAACTCGACGCGATCCGGGTCGACGCCGGGCCGGAAGCGCAGGAGATCCGTCCGGCGCAGCAGCGAGCCGTCCCACTGCCGGAGCTCGAGCAGGCCGGCCTCGGCGTCCACCTCCATGGCCGGGTGGCGCTCGAGCATGGTCCGCTGCCAGTAGATCCAGCGGCGGCGCTCGCCGGTCTCGCCGTCCGGCATTCGCGAGAGGAGCGGGCCGAGCGCGCCGGCGAGGCGACGGAAGACCTCTTCGGTGGTGGCGAGCGGCACGCTGCCGATCAGGTGCGCGAGCCCGCGGGCCGGCTGGGCGCTCATGCGACCAGGGCTCCCCGGGCGAGCACCGCCACGCGGTCCGCCACCGTCTTCGCGACCGCCGGCTCGCGCTCGGTCACCAGCACGGTCGCGCCGAAGGCGCGGATCTCGGAGATCAGCGCGGCGATGGCCGGTCGGTCGTCGGGCGGGAGCACGCCGAGCGGCTCGTCGAGCAGGAGCAGGCGCGGTCGCAGGGCGAGCGCCTGCGCCAGCCGGAGCCGCGCGAGATCGATCAGCGAGAGATCGGCGTGCCGGCGCCGTGCGTGGGCCGACAGCCCGACCCGCTCGAGCAGGGCCGCCACGCGGGAGCGCACACGCGCGTCCGGCCACTTCGCGGTCAGCGACGCGACGAGGCCGAGCCGGGGCCACAGCACCGCGAGCGCGACGATCTCCGCGATCGTCACCGACCATCGCGGGCTGGGGACCAGGCCGCCGCGGACCAGGCCCTGCTGAGCCAGCTCGCGGGGTCGCAGACCCGTGACCTCGCGGCCGTCGAAGATCAGGCGACCGGACTCGGCGGGCACGCCGCCCGACAGGCCGTGCACGGCCGCGGTCTTGCCGGACCCGGCCGGCCCGCAGAGCGCCAGGATCTCCCCCTCCTCGATCGTGAACGAGAGCGCGTCGAGCAGCGTGACGGCGCCGACGCGACAGGTCAGGCCCACGACCTCTAGGATCTTCACGCGGGCCGCCAGTCCGCGGTGAGAGCGCGGACGCGCTCCATCAGCGCGCCCTGCTCGAACGTGGCCAGGCGCTGGTTCCGCACGACCACGCGCCCGTGCACCCACACGTCCGTCACCGCCTGGTGCGACATGGCGTAGACCACGTTCTTGAGCAGGTGAGCCCGCGGATGGAGCGAGGGATGCTCGAGATCCACCGCCACCAGGTCGGCGAGGAAGCCGGGCGCGATGTCACCCGCGGGCAGGCCCAGCAGGCGCCCGCCGTCCGTGGTCCCCATCGCGAAGGCCTGCTCCGCGGGCAGCCGGGTGCCGTCGAGATGGCGCACCTTCTGGAGCAGGGCGGCCATCCGCATCTCCTCGAAGACGCTGAGGCGATTGTTGGTGCAGCCGCCGTCCGTTCCGAGGCCGATCAGGATGCCGAGCGTCACCATTTCGGTGATGCGCGTGATACCGTCGCCCAGGATCATGTTGGACGACGGGCAGTAGGCGAGGCCCGCGCCCCGCTCGGCCATCAGGCGGAGCTCCTCGTCGTCGAGCCACACGCAGTGCACCCCGATCATGCGCGGGCCCAGCACCCCGAGCTTGTCGAGCAGTCGAATGGGAGTGGCCCCGTGCTCGGCCAGCGTGCGCTGGCCCTCGTACTGGCCCTCGGCGGCATGGATGTGGAGCTTGGTATTGGCCGCTTCGGCCACCTCCCAGCCCGCGCGGATCATCGCGGGCGACGCCCCGTGCGGGCTGTGCGGGGCGGGCTGGACCGTCACCAGCGCGTCGTCGGCGTGCGCGCGGATCAGCTCGCCGACCCGACGGGCCGCGTCCGCCGGCGTCTCGCGATAGCGGGCGGGCGCGCCGTCCCAGTCGTACATGGTGCGCGCGAGCACGAGGCGGATGCCGACGTCGCGCGCGGCCCGGATGACCGCCTCCGCGTTCTCGTTGCCGTTGTCGTGAAGGTAGAAGAAGTCCACGCAGGTGGTGGCGCCGTGCAGGAGCATCTCGGCGAAGGCGAAGGCGGCGCCCACGTAGATCCCCTCGCGGTCCAGGCGCGTGGAGTACGGGTAGAGCACCCGGTCGCGCCAGGCCATGAAGTCGAGATCGTCGCCGAGCCCCCGCAGCAGCGACTGGAAGGTGTGGCAGTGGGCGTTGACGGTGCCGGGCAGCAGGGCCTTGCCGGGCAGCCGGACGACGTCGGCCGCGGAGGCGTCGGCCGGGGACGCCGGCTGCACCGCCGTGATCCGACCGTCGACGATGCTCACGATGCGGCCGGTCACCTCCCGGCCGCTCGTGAACAGGAGGTCCGGCCAGAGGCGCATCACGGCCGCATCTTAGCCCGTGCCCCGGGGGCTGTGCTAGCCTCCGCTCGGATCCCGGGCGGCTGTCGAACCGGAGCGCCTTTCTCGCCGCGAAGGAAGGTGCGCGGTGAGGCCTGATTCGCACGCGCGTGGAGATCGCGCCTCACCTGTTGCGGCCATGCCCCGAGGAGCGGAGTCCGTTTGATGCGGTGACGGAAGAAGAACCCCGCGAAGTCCGTAGGTTGCGAGCCAGGGCTGACATCGCCCGGCTGGCACGGCCGGTGCAGCGCCGTTTGGCCGGGTAACACCATGCGAGCGAAACAGCAGAAGTTCTCCATCGGCTATTCCATCGCGATGGTGATCGCACTGCTGCTGATCCAGGCCGTCTTCTTCCAGCCCCACGCGGAGAACCTCTCATACAGCGAGTTCAAGGCGCTCGCGAAGAAGGGCAAGGTCAGCAACCTCGTCCTCGACAAGCAGACCATCACCGGCACCCTCCCCGCCGAGGGGCTGGAGGGCCTGCTGCCCTCCGAGAAGCTCGAGGCGCTGAAGCGCGCGGGGCCCGGCCCGCACCCGTTCGTCACCGCCCGGGTGGACGATCCGGCCCTCGTCGGCGAGCTCGAGGCGGCGAACGTGAAGTTCACCGGGCGGGTGGAGAACACGTGGCTGTTGACGGTGCTCTCGTGGATCCTGCCCGCCCTGATGTTCGTGGGCGTGTGGGTGTTTGTCATGCGGCGGATGGGCGGCGCCCAGGGCGGCCTTCTCGCGATTGGCAAGAGCAAGGCCAAGGTGTATGTCCAGCACGAGACCGGCGTGACCTTCGACGACGTCGCCGGCATCGACGAGGCGCGTGGCGAGCTGATGGAGGTCGTCGACTTTCTCAAGAACCCGGACCGCTACCGGCGCCTCGGCGGGAAGATCCCCAAAGGGGTGTTGATCGTCGGCGCGCCCGGCACCGGCAAGACGCTGCTCGCCAAGGCCGTCGCGGGCGAGGCGGGGGTGCCGTTCTTCAGCCTGAGCGGCGCGGACTTCGTGGAGATGTTCGTCGGGGTCGGCGCCGCGCGGGTGCGGGACCTCTTCGCCCAGGCCCAGGAGAAGGCCCCGAGCATCATCTTCATCGACGAGCTGGACGCCCTGGGGAAGGCCCGCGGCATCAGCCCGATCGTCGGTGGCCACGACGAGCGGGAGCAGACGCTGAACCAGCTCCTCGCGGAGCTGGACGGCTTCGATACCCAGAAGGGTGTCCTCATCCTGGCCGCGACCAACCGGCCGGAAATCCTGGACCCCGCGTTGCTCCGGCCCGGCCGCTTCGATCGCCAGGTCGTGCTCGACCGTCCCGACCTGAAAGGGCGGGAGAAGATCCTGAGAGTCCACGCCCGAGGCGTCAAGCTGGCGCCGGATCTCGATCTCGCCGCGGTGGCCGCACGGACGCCCGGCTTCGTCGGTGCCGACCTCGCCAACCTCGTCAACGAGGCGGCGTTGCACGCCGCGCGCAAGGGGAAGGAGGCGGTCGACATGACCGACTTCGACGAGGCCACCGACCGCGTCGTGGGCGGGATCGAGCGGAAGTCGCGCGTGATCAACCCGAAGGAGAAGGAGATCGTCGCGTATCACGAGGCGGGCCATGCCCTGGTCGCCGAATCCCGCGAGCACGCGGACCGGGTCGCGAAGATCTCGGTGATCCCGCGGGGCGTTGCCGCGCTCGGCTACACGCAGCAGCTGCCGACCGAGGACCGATACCTCATGACCCGTGCCGAGCTCCTGGATCGGCTCGACGTGCTGCTCGGAGGCCGGGTCGCGGAAGAGATGGTCTTCGGCGATATCTCGACGGGAGCGCAGGACGACCTCCAGCGGGCCACCGACATGGCGCGCCACATGATCACCCGCTACGGGATGAGCGAGGCGCTCGGGCTCGCGACGTTCGACGCGCCCCGCCAGGCCCTCTTCCTCAACGTCCCGTCGATGGCCCAGCGCGAGTACAGCGAGGAGACCGCGCGCCGGATCGATGCGGAGATCGAGCAGCTCCTCGAGACCGCCCACGGGCGGGTCCGCGAGACCCTCGGCAAGAAGCGGATGATCCTCGACGCGCTCGCGAAGCGACTGATCGAGAAGGAGGTCGTGGATCGCTCCGCGCTCGTACAGTTGATCGCCGACGCGGAGTCACTTCCGCGGGCGGGAGGAGATCGAGGGGCAGGGGCTTGAGTTCCGGAGCGCACCGGTGATCCCCAGGAAGACGGGTCGACCCGCGCGAGTTCGGGGTTCCACATGGCTGTTCCTCGCCCTCGCCGGTCTGGTCCTCCTGAGCACCGGCGGCCAGATCGTGGGCTTCTACGCGGACTGGCTCTGGTTCCACGAGGTGCAGTTCACGTCGGTCTTTGTCACGGTGCTCGAGACGCAGGTCCTCCTCGGAGTGGTGACCGGCGTCGCGTTCTTCCTGATTTTCTACGGCAACGTGATCCTTGCCCGACGGCTCGCTTCGCGCGACGTCCTCGTGGCCGTGGATGACACCGCGGGGTTACCCAGTCCGGAGGTCCTGGACCCGTACTTGCGCCGGCTGGCCTTCCCCTTGAGCGTGCTGATCGCCGTCTTCGTCGGCTGGCTGGGAACGGACCGCTGGGAGTCGGTCCTGAAGGCCCTGAATCCGACGTCGTTCGGCGTCCGGGATCCACTGTTTGACCAGGACGTCGCGTTCTACGTGTTCCGGCTCCCGCTCTGGAATTCCCTCTATCACTGGCTGGTGGGGAGCCTGATCGTCTCAGGTCTGGCCGCCACCGCCGTGCATTTCTGTACCCGAGGCGTTCAGGTCTTGCCGACCGGCGTCTCGATCTCCCGACGGGCCCGCGGACACCTCTTGGGGCTTGCTGCCCTCCTGCTCGTCCTGAAGGCCGCCGGATACCGGCTGGCCATGTTCGACCTGCTCTTCTCCCGGCGGGGTGTGGCCTTCGGCGCCGGGTATGCCGACGTCCACGCCCAGCTCCCTGTCCTGAAGGCGCTGGTGGTCATGACGGGCCTGGTCGCCGTCCTGTGTCTCGTCACGATCCGTCTCCGGAGCTGGCATCCCCTCCTGTGGAGTCTCGCCGCGCTGGTGGGCGTGGCGTTCCTCGGGGGCGTGGCCTACCCGGGCCTGATCCAGCGCTATCGGGTGTCTCCCAACGAGATCGACAAGGAGAGGCCGTACATCGACTTCAACATCCGCTACACCCGCCTGGCCTATGGGTTGGACAACATCGAGGAGCGGGAGTTTCCGGCGGAGGAGACCCTGACGCTTCAGGATCTGCGCAGGAACGAGGCGACCCTCAAGAATATCCGCTTGTGGGACACTCGGCCCTTGCTCGCCACCTATAGCCAGCTCCAGGAGATCCGGACCTACTACAAGTTCACGGATATCGATATCGATCGGTACCGCATCAACGGGGAGTACCGGCAGGTGACGCTGTCTCCGCGGGAGCTCTCGTCGAAGGATCTGCCGAGCCGGATCTGGATCAACGAGCGGTTGACGTATACACACGGCTACGGTGCCGTGGTGGGGCCGGTGAACCGGGTGACGCGCGAGGGCCTCCCCGAGTTCTGGATCAAGGACATTCCGCCGACGGCCTCCACCGATCTTCGGATCTCCCGCCCGGAGCTCTACTTCAGCGAGCTGGCGACCGACTATGTCTTCGTGAAGACGCGGGCCAAGGAATTCGACTACCCGGCGGGGGACCAGAACGTCTACATCGCGTACGAGGGGCAGGGGGGCATCCCGCTCGGGTCCTTCTGGCGCAAGATGCTCTTCGCGGCGCACCTCGGGGACATCAAGCTCCTCATGTCGAACGATCTGACGTCGGCGAGCCGCGTCTTGCTGTACCGGAACATCCGGGAGCGGGTCGAGCGGATCGCCCCGTTCTTCAAGTACGACGATGACCCGTACATGGTGATCTCGACGGCCGGGCGTATCGTGTGGCTCCTGGATGGCTACACGGTCTCGGACTGGTTCCCGTACTCGGCCGCGACGCGCGGACTGGGCAACTACGTGCGTAACGCGGTCAAAGCGACGGTGGATGCCTACGACGGGACCGTGCATTTCTATGTCGCGGATCCGGCCGATCCCGTGATCCGAACGCTCGCGCGGATCTTCCCCGGGCTCCTCCAGCCGCTCGAGGCCATGCCGGCCGACCTCCGCGCCCATATCCGCTATCCCGAGGGGTTGTTCCGGGTCCAGGCGGCGATGTATGCCGTGTACCACATGCGCGACACCCAGGTGTTCTACAACAAGGAGGACCTCTGGAGCATCCCGCTCGCGCACGGGGACGGACCGGATCGGCCCATGGAGCCCTACTACCTCATCATGCGGCTGCCCGGCGAACCGAAGGAAGAGTTCGTCCTCCTGATCCCCTTCAATCCCAGCAAGAAGGACAACCTGTCCGCGTGGCTGGCCGCCCGCAGCGACCCGCCCCACTATGGGAAGCTCGTCGTCTACAACTTCCCGAAGCGGAAGCTGATCTACGGACCCCGGCAGATCGAAGCCCGGATCGACCAGGACTCGTTCATCTCCCAGCAGCTCACCCTCTGGAACCAGCGAGGCTCCCAGGTAGTCCGAGGGAACCTCCTGGTCATTCCGATCGAGCGCTCCCTCGTGTATGTCGAGCCGCTCTACATCGCCGCCGAGAAGGGGCAGCTCCCGGAGCTCAAGCGGGTGATCGTCGGCTTCGGGGACCGGATCGCCATGGAGGAGACGCTGGAGGGCGCGATGGCCCGGGTGTTCGGGGGGGCGGCGTCACCGGCGGGGACCGAGGTGGCGCCGAGTCCCGCCGCGGCGCGCGAGGATTCCGTGAAGACCCTGCTGGATGCCGCGGCGTCTGCCCTCACGCGTGCCGGCGAAGAGCTGCGCCGCGTCGGCGAGCTGTTGCAGCGGCTGCGGGAAAGCGAGCGGGGCAGGTCCCCTGGAGCACCCCGATAGGTCGGCTAGCGCAGCATCGCCCGTATCCGCTCGATCGCGGGCTCCGGGGCCCTCACTCTTTGGTGCACGCCGTCCGCTTCGTAGGGCTCCGAGATCAATGTATGCTGCTCAAGCAGGCCGGCGGGTACGACACCAACCGAGGAGGGACCAGATGACCAGGAGAATCTCGTCCGTGTGGATCGCAGTTATCGCCGCTGTGCTGATCGCCGCCATCCCGGCGGTCTACGCGCAGGCCCCGGCCGATTTTACGACGGAGCCCGACAAGACCATGGCCAGTGCCCAGGAGTCGTTTATGAAGGGTGACATGAACAAGGCGGCCGAGCACATCCAGAAGGCGGCGGCCTACGTCAAAAGAGAGGGTGCCAAGGTCGGCAAGGACTCGAAGGAAGGTGTGATGAAGGCGGGCGACCAGCTGAGCAAGCTGGGAGGAGAGGTCAAGAAGGGCACGGTGAAGTCAGGCGACCAGCTGAAGAAGACCTTCGCCCAGGTCGACCATTCGCTCGCCAAGGCCTGGCACGCGACCGCGGAGCAGACCCAGAAATCGGGCAAGGATGCGACGGAGGCGCTCAAGAAGGCGGGGGCCGGCCTGGAGGGCGCTGCCAAGTGGTCTGGCACCAAGTTGCAGGAAGGCACGCAGGCTTCCGTCGACGGTCTCAAGAAGGCCGGCAAGGTGAGCACCGACGAGGTCGGGAAGTTCTTCAAGAGCATTGGCGACGGCATCACCGATATGGGTCAAAAGCTGACCAGCTGACGTCGTCCGCTCCGTCGGAGGGAGCGAGCACCACCTCGCCCCACATCAGTACCGGTTGGCGATCGGCAGCTCGTCGGCCGGAAAGAGCGTGATGATCTGCGCGCCCTTCGGCGTCACGATCACCTCCTCCTCGATCCGCGCCGCGGAGGTGCCGTCGGTGGCCGGGCAGTAGGTCTCGACCGCGAACACCATGCCGGCCTCGAGCTCCATCGGATCGCCGAAGGAGTTGAGCCGCGAGATGATCGGGCGCTCGTGCAGCCCGAGCCCCAGGCCGTGGCAGAAGTTGAGGCCGAAGGCCGCCATCTCGCTCTCGAAGCCGATGTCCTGAGCCTGCGGGAATGCACGGGCGATCCGATCGGTGCCCACGCCGGGCTTGATGAGGGCGATCGCCTCGTCCATCCACTCGCGCGCCTTCTTGTAGGCGGTGATCTGCGGCGCGGTAGCGCGCCCCACGCTGAAGGTCCGGTAGTAGCAGGTGCGATAGCCCACGTAGGACTGGATGATGTCGAAGAAGGCCTGGTCGCCCGGCCGGATGATGCGGTCGGTGAAGTTGTGCGGGTGCGGGGAGCAGCGCTCGCCCGAGATCGCGTTGATGGCCTCCACGCAGTCCGAGCCCATCTCGTAGAGCCGCTTGTTGGCCAGGGCCACGATGTCGTTCTCGCGCACCCCCGGCTTCAGCGCCTCGAAGATGTCCTGGTACACGCCGTCGCCCATGGCCGCCGCCATGTTGAGCAGGACGAGCTCGTCGGCGTTCTTGATCACGCGGGCCTCCAGCATCACCTGCTGGCCGTCGCGCACCTCGATGCCCAGCTTCTGGAGCGCGAAGAGAAACGGCGGCTCCACCACGTCGATGCCGAGGGGCATGCCCGCCACCCCCTCGCGGGTCAGGATCGCCTTGATCTCGCGTGCGGCCGCCTCGAAGAGGCCAGCCTTGGGCGAGACCGCGCCGCGCATGCCGACCATGCCGGCCAGGCACTGGTTGGACGGCAGCTGCGGTGTGGAGAGGCGGTGATGCCGCGCCGCCGAGCCGAAGTCCCACACCCAGGGCTCGCCGTTGCCGGTGAGCAGGCACCAGCGCGTCAGCTTGTCGCGCGCCCACTCGCCGATGACGGTGCCCGAGATGTAGCGGATGTTGTACTGATCGAAGACGAGGAGGGCGCCCAGCCCGGACGTCGCGAGGGCGCGCCGGGTGCGGCCGATCCGGTACTCGTGGAGGCGGCGGAAGTCCACCCGCTCCTCGAAGTCCACCTGGGTGTGGCCCGGCGCCTGGATGGGGCGGTCCCACCGGTGCTTCGGGTCGACCGCGTCGGGCTTCCGGGCCGGGGCCTTGCTGGCCGGGGCCGCTGCCGGCTTGCGCGCCATGTCCGCCTCCTGGGGAGCGTGGTGAACGACGCGTCTCTCCTACCACAGACCTGCGGTTCGCGATAGACTCGGGTGCACCATGACCACGCCGTCTTCGCCTACTGCACCCGCGCAGGACGCGATGCCGACCACGCGCGGCCTCAACTTCTACCTCGAGGATCCCAACTTCCAGGCTCTCTGCGAGTCGGTGATGGGGCCCGAGATCTTCGCGCGGGCCCGGCCCCACCTGACCGAGCTGGGTGAGATCGCCGGCGGCGAGCTGGACGAGCTGGCGGCCCAGGCCGATCGCAACCCGCCCACGCTGCGCGCGTGGGACGAGCAGGGCCGCCGCGTCGACGAGGTGGTGCGCCACCCCGCCTACCGCCGCATGGAGGACATCGCGTTCGGCCACTTCGGGCTGGCCGCGATGGCGCACCGGCCCGGGGTGCTGGGCTGGCCCGATCGGGTCCCGCAGGTCGTGAAGTACGCGCTGTCGTATCTCTTCGCCCAGAGCGAGTTCGGGCTGCTCTGTCCCGTCAACATGACGGACTCCTGCGCGCGCATGCTGGGGGCGTACGGCAGCGAGGAGCTCAAGCGGCGCTATCTCCCGCACCTGACCGCTACCAACCCGGCCGCCCTCTGGCAGGGCACCCAGTGGATGACCGAGCGCACCGGCGGCTCCGACGTGGGCGCGTCCACCACGGTGGCCCGACGTGGGCCCGACGGACAGTGGCGACTCTGGGGCGACAAGTGGTTCACCTCGGTGGCCAACGCCGAGCTTGCGCTCACGCTCGCCCGGCCCGAAGGGGCGCCCGAGGGCACGCGCGGCCTCGCCATGTTCCTGGTGCCCAAGTGCCTGCCCGACGGCAGCAAGAACGCCTGGACGATCAATCGCCTGAAGGACAAGCTCGGCTCGCGCTCGATGGCCACCGGCGAGGTGACCTACACGGGCGCGGTCGCCTACGTGGTCGGCGATCTCGGCTCGGGCTTCAAGCAGATGATGGAGATGGTCAACGGCTCGCGGCTGTCCAACGCGATGCGGGCGGCGGGCCTCATGCGGCGCGCCCTGCTCGAGGCGCTGGTGCACGCGCGGCAGCGCGTCGCCTTCGGCCGGCCCCTGATCGAGCTGCCGCTGCTGCGCAGCAACCTGCTCTCGATGCTGCTCGACGCCGAGGCGGCGGCCTCCGTCATCCTGAACGGCGCCGCGCTGCTCGACCGGCGCGACGCGGGTGCGGGCGACGCACGCTCGCTCGCGCGCGTGTGGACGCCGCTCGCCAAGTACTGGATCACTCTCCGCGCGCGCGACGTGACCGCCGAGGCCATGAACGTGCGCGGCGGCAACGGCTACGTCGAGGAGTGGGTGAACCCGCGCCTCGTGCGCGACGCCTATCTCGGCGCGATCTGGGAGGGCTCGGCCAACGTGGTGGCCCTCGACGTGCAGCGGGCGATCGTGAAGGATCGCGGGCTCGAGGCGCTCGCCGCCTTCATCGCCGAGCGTCTGGCCCGCGTGAGCGAGCCCGCGGCCAAGCCGTGGGTCGATCTGGTGCGGGCCGGTCTCGAGTCGCTGTCTCGGCAGGTGGCGGGGTGGGCCGCGCTGCCCGGCGAGGAGCGCGAGCTGCTGGCGCGGCCGGTCGCGGACACGCTCTACCATTTGCTCGCCGGCTCGCTCCTGCTCGCCGAGGGCCAGGCGCTGCGCGAGCAGGGCCACGGGTACCGGAAGCTGCTCGCGGCCGGGCTCTACCTCAAGCGCTGGCTCGAGCCGCGCGGGTCCGCGAGCCCGCTCTTCACCGCGCGCCAGATCGCCTGGCTCGACGCCCTCGCCGAGTGGCGCGCCGTCCACGCCACCGCGCTCGCCGACGTGGAGGGCTGACCGCCGTGGACGTCAACGAGATCATCTGGCGGCCGGATCCGGAGACCGCCGCGAAGACCCGGATGGCGCGCTTCATGAAGCAGCACGGCCTCGCCTCGCTCGCCGATCTGCAGCGGCGGTCGAACGCGGATCCCGAGTGGTACTGGGACGCGGTCTCGCGCGACCTCGGGTTCCACTGGTTCACGCCCTACCAGCGCGTGCTCGACGCCTCGAAGGGCATCGCGTGGCCGCGGTGGTTTCCGGGTGGCCGCCTGAACCTCGCCTACAACGCGGTGGATCGGCACATCGCGGCCGGCCGCGGCGCCCGGCCCGCCGTGATCACGGAGGCCGAGGACGGTACCGTGCGCACGCTCTCGTACACCGAGCTGGCCGCCGAGGTGGGCCGGCTCGCGAACGCGCTCACCCGCCTCGGCATCCGGCCCGGCGACACCGTCGGCATTTTCCTGCCGATGTGCGCGGAGGCGGTGATCGCCACGCTGGCGGTGGCGCGCATCGGGGCCGTCTACACCCCGTGCTTCTCGGGCTACGGCGCGCAGGCGGTGGCCTCGCGCCTGGACGGGTGCGGCGCCCGGCTCCTCATCACCGCGGACGCCTTCGCGCGGCGTGGCCAGCCGGTGCCGCTCAAGCGGACCGCCGACGAGGCGGTGGCCGCGTCGCCGACCGTCGAGCACGTGATCGTCCACCGTCGCAGCGGGGCCGAGGTGCCGTGGAAGGACGGGCGCGATCTCTGGTGGCACGATCTGGTCGCGCCCGAGTCGGCCGAGAGTGCGGCGCTGCCGGTGGACGCCGACCATCCGTGCCTGATCATCTACACCTCGGGGACCACCGGACGGCCCAAGGGCACGGTGCTCACCCACGGCGGCTTCTCGATCAAGAACGCGCACGACTTCGCGTATCTCTTCGATCTCGGCGAGAGCGACCGGCTCTTCTGGGTGACCGACCTCGGCTGGCTCATGGGGCCGATGCTGATCGGCGGCGCCCTGCTCACCGGCGGCACCGCGGTGCTGTTCGAGGGCACGCCGGACTATCCGAAGCCGGACCGGCTCTGGTCGGTGCTGGAGCGCCACCGCGTCACCGTGCTCGGCATCTCGCCGACCGCGGTGCGGGCGCTCATGCCTCACGGGGAAGAGTGGGTCACACGCCACGATCTCTCATCGCTGCGCCTGATGGCCTCGACCGGGGAGCCCTGGAACCCGGAGCCCTACCGTTGGCTCTTCCGGACCGCCGGGAAGGGACGGTTGCCGATCATCAACTACACGGGCGGCACCGAGATCTCGGGCGGCATCCTCTCCTGCTTCCCGATCGCCCCGATCAAGCCCTGCTCGTTCGCCGGGCCGATTCCCGGCATGGCCGCCGACGTCTATGACGATGAGGGCCGGCCGGTGCGCGGGCAGGTGGGCGAGCTGGTCGTGACGCGCCCGTGGCCGGGCATGACCGCCGGCTTCTGGAAGGATCCGGACCGCTACATCGAGACTTACTGGTCGCGGTGGCCCGACGTGTGGGTGCACGGCGACTGGGCGTACATCGATCCCGACGGCTTCTGGTTCATCCAGGGGCGCTCGGACGACACCCTGAAGATCGCGGGCAAGCGCGTGGGACCGGCCGAGGTCGAGTCGGTGCTGGTCGGGCACCCGGCGGTGGCGGAGGCGGCGGCGATCGGGGTACCGCACGAGATCAAGGGCGAGACCGTGGTGTGCTTCGCGGTGCTGCGGCCGGGCCATCAGCCGTCGGAGCCCCTGCGCGCCGAGCTGGTCGAGGAGGTCGTGCGCTCGATGGGCAAGGCCATCCGACCGGAGCGAGTGCTGTTCGCGCGCGAGCTGCCGAAGACCCGCAGCGCCAAGATCATGCGGCGGGTGGTGCGCGCGACCTATCTCGGCCGCGACCCGGGCGATCTCTCCTCTCTCGACAACCCGGGCGGCGTGAAGGCGATCGCCGACGCCCTCTAGACGTCCCGCCGCCGCAAGTACGCGAGCGCTCCGAGAATCATCACCACGAGCACCATCTGGGTGACCATGCCCTGCCACGTTGGGTAGACGCCCAACGACGGGATCGCGGGCAGGTCGAGCGGCCCGACCGGGAGCTTGCCCGCGTGCTGCAGCGCCGCGATGCCCTTGCCCGCCAGCACCACGGCCAGCACGGCCATCAGGGCTGATCCCAGGCCGAAGAACCAGCCGACCGGCAGGCGCAGCCCAAGCTTGAGGATGAGCCAGGCGAGCAGCACGAGGCCGAGGAAGCCCGCCAGGCACCCCGCGCCGACGGCCAGGCGGCCCTCGCGGCCGGCCTCGATCCAGAGGGCCTGGTAGAAGAGCACGGTCTCGAAGGCCTCGCGGTAGACCGCAAGGAATGCGATCGACGCCAGCGCCCAGAGCGTGCGGCCCGAGAGGGCGGCCTGCACGCGGGTCTCGAGGAAGGTCTTCCAGCGCGCAGCATGCGCGTGGCGGTGCATCCAGAAGCCAACGTAGAGCAGCATGACCGCGGCGAGCAGCGCGGTCGCGCCCTCCGTCACCTCGCGGCTGGCTCCGCTCACCGTCACCACGTACGAGGCGACCACCCAGGTCAGGCCGCCCGCCGCCAGCGCCCCGATCCAGCCGGCGTGCACGTAGGGCAGCGCCTCGCGGCGCCCCGACTTGATCAGCATCGCCACGAGCGCGGCCAGCACCAGGATGGCCTCGAGGCCTTCGCGGAGGAGGATGACGAAGGCGCTCGTGAAGGTGGTGACGGGCGAGAGCTGTGCGACGTCGAGACGCTGGCGGGCGGTGTCCAGCAGAGACAGGATGGTGCGAGCCTCCGCCTCGACCGCCTCTCGCGGCGCGCGAGACTGGATCAGGGTGCGGTAGTGGAGCATCTCGGCCTCGACCCGCGTCTTCAGCCCATTGTCCACTGCGGCGAGCGGAGCCTCCACCAGCTCGAAGCCCTCCAGATAGGCCGTGACCGCGAGCTGATGCGCCCGCGCCGCGTCACCGCCGCGGTAGGCCTCGACGCTCTCGGCGAGGAGGCGCGCGCTGAAGTCGATCGGCGCCTCGCGGCCGGCCGCGAGGGCGCCCGGCTCGCTCTGCAGATACGCGAGCACCGCCGCGCCGTCGGGGCCGGAGCGTGCGGCGAGGTCCCTGGGGGTGACCATGACGAGCGCGCGCAGATCGCGCAGCTCGCTCTTGCCGACGCCGCGCTTCCAGAGGGTCGCCCCGCGGGCCCGGTCCGCGGGCGGGCTAGCGAGCGTGCTCACATAGAAGGCGAGCGCCCACCGCTGCGCCTCGCTGAGTGGCGCGAAGCCGGTCATCGCGGTGCCCTTGATCCCCAGCGTGATCGTGTTGTAGAGCCCGAAGAGGCTGTGCTCGCCCATGCGGGCCGCGTCGGTGAGGTCGGCGGGCGGCGGGGTCAAGCCCTTCGCGCCCGGCCCGTCGCCGCGGCCGGTCGCGCCGTGGCACATCGCGCAGTGGGCCGTGAAGTCGACCGCGGCGGGTCCCAGGTCGGGCACCTGGCGCGGGGTGACGCGGACATCGTAGAGATCGATGATTCGCCGGCGGAGATCGGAGGAGATGGCCGCGACCTCCTCGCCCGGACGCCTGTCGCGGATGGCCGCGAGGAGGCCGGCCGCGCTGGCCTCGAGGGCGGCCCGCTCGGGGCGGGCGGGAAGTCCGGCGATCATGGCGCGGACGCCGGTCGCGAACTCGACCTGCTCGTCGTACTCGCCCTGGTCGACGATCTTGCCATCCCGCACCGCGCCCGGGTAGTCCACACCCAGGTAGTCCAGCGCGTGCAAGATGGGCGCGAACGGGTCGGTCTCGGCGGCGTGCCCCGGAGTGGCGGCGAGGCCGACCGCGAGGATCAGCAGGGCGAGGCCGCAGGTCAGTGTCTCGTCTCCTTCGGGGTGACGGCGATCGCCATCTTGCCGATGCCGGCGAGCCGTGCCGCGTCCATGACCTCCACCACGCGGCCGTGGAGCGCGTCGGTGTCGGCCTCGATGACCACCCCCACCTCCGGCTCGGTGCGGGCCCGAGCCTGCAGGCGCCCGGTAAGCTGGGCGGGCTCGATCGGCTCGCGGTCGAAGTAGATGATGCCCTCGCGCGAGATCGAGATGGCCACCGGGGCGCGGGCCGCCTCCGCCTTCGCCGCCTTGGGCAGATGGACCGCGATGCCGCCGTGCACGGTCATGGCTAGGCTCGCCATCATGAAGAACACGAGGAGGAAGAACACGGTGTCGATCATCGGGATGATCTCGATCCGGGCTTTCCGGGGCGGCCGGCGGCGGAGCTTCACGCGACCCGCTGTTCCTTCAGGACGAGATCGAGCCGGCTCGCCAGCCGCTCCATCGCGTCCATCGCCTGCTCGGCCCGGGCCGTGAAGTAGTTGTAGGGCACGAGCGTGGCGATCGCGATGGCCAGGCCGACCGCGGTCGCGATCAGCGCTTCCGCGACACCGCCGGTGATCGCGGTGGGCTGGTTCATCCCGCTGGAGGACAGGATGCCGAATGCGGCGATCATGCCGGTGACGGTGCCGAGGAGCCCCAGCAGCGGGGAGAGCGTGATGATGGTGTCGAGCACCGGCAAGTAGCTTCGCAGCCGCCCCATCTCGGCCTGGGCGACCGCCTCCATGGCGGCGGCCGGCGAGACCTCGCGCTCGGCCAGGCCCGCCGCGATGACTCGGGCAGTGACCCCGCGGGCGCCCCGGGTGATTTCGAGCGCCTCGTCGAGCTTGCCGCGCTCGGCCAGTTCCAGCGCCCGCTCCGCCGCGCCCTGGTCACCCTGGCGCCACCAGAAGCCCAGTCGCTCGGCCACCACCGCGAGGGCCACGACCGAGCAGGCGAGCAGGGGAATCATCACGGGCCCGCCCTTGGCGAGCATCTGAACGAGCGTTGCGATCTGTGGCACGGGTGGCCTCGAGGTGGCTGGCTTCGGTGAACGGCTATTTGGTCAGGATGAGCTTGTCCGCCCTGGTGATGTGCAGCCGGTACTCCTGGCCGCGGTGCACGATGACGATCTCCCGCCCGCCCCGGAACAGCTCCGTGCTCGCGATGCGGACGGCGTCCCGTGGCGTCACCTCGCGCGCGAAGGGGGCTTCGCCGGGCTCGTCGATCACGTATCGCTGTCCTTGATCTGCTGCGACAGGTAGTGGGCCTCTCCCACCTGCTTGATGAGCTCGAGCTGCTCCTCGATCCAGTCGATGTGGCCCTCTTCCGCGGTCAGGATGTCTTCCAGGAGATCGCGGCTGCCGTTGTCCCCGAGCCCGCGGCACAGCTCGACTCCCGCGTTGAGCGTGGCCACCGCCACCCGCTCCAGCTCCAGGTCGAGCCTGAGCTGCTCGGGGACGGTCTGGCCCACGTTCACCTTGCCGAGCCGCTGCACGTTGGGCACGCCTTCGAGGTACAGGACCCGCTCGATGAGCCGGTCGGCGTGGCGCATCTCGCCGATCGATTCCTCACGCAGCTTCTTCCACAGGCGCTTGTAGCCCCAGTTCTCGCACATCCGAGCGTGGATGAAGTACTGGTTGATCGCGGTCAGCTCAGCAGTGAGCACATCGTTGAGCAGGCTCACCACCTGGTCGTGCCCCTTCATGTGGTGCTCCCGTGAGCGGGTTGGCGGGCGGTCACCGCGCCAGCATAGTGCCGCTCACGGGCTCGTTCCACCAGGGCTTCGATGAGGTCGCCGCAGGCCCCGCAGTCGCCCCCGGCGCCGCACGTCCGCTCGATCTCGCCCACCGTTCCGGCTCCCGCCTGGATGGCGGACTCGACGGCGTGATCGGAGACACCGCGACAGAGGCAGAGGATCACCGGCGGGGACTCTCCCGGAAGATCGACGACGTCGTCATGGTTCGCGTAGCTTTCCGTCCACTCTTAGGGTCGTGATATGCAACGGGTTAGGTATACCTAATCGAAACGATCACTGTCAACCGGAAAACGCCGCCCCGGAAGGGCGGACCGGCGGGAGCTAGAGGACGTGGAGCAGGGGGCGGGCGCGGAGCGTGCCGTCCTGCCAGAAGCCGCTGGCACGCAGCTCCTCGAGGGCTTTCTCGGCGTCGTCGCCCCGCATGACCGCGAGTGTGTCGCCGTCCGGGAAGAACCCGCCGAAGGCCATCCGCCCGCTCCCCCGCGCCTCGATGAGGGCGAAGGAGGCCATCTCCACGTCGGGGGCCACGCCTTCAACCAGGGTGACCGGACGCGAGCCGTCGGTCACCAGCGGCGGCAGCTCCCAGGGCTCCAGGAACTGGGCGAAGGAGCGCGGGGTGTAGGTGGGCCAGACGCCGCCGGTGAAGTAGGGGTCCTCCTCCACCAGCCGCCGCAGGTCGTCCGGCTGCTGCACGCGGTAGAACACGTCGGCGCCGCGGCCGTCCGGGCTGGGGCCGCCGCCGATGACGAGACCGCGCGCGCGCAGGCCCATCAGCCGCTCGAGATGGGCCTGGCGGTGAGGCTCGCGCTTGGCCAGGTAGTCGGCTCCGCTCTGGATCGCGACGTGGTAGACGATCACGGCGTGACCCACCCTCCCGAGAACGGGATGACCTGACCCACGAAGAAGTCCGCGTCCTCCGAGGCCAGGTAGACCGCCAGGCGCGCCGATTCCTCGCTGCGCGCGAGCCGGCCCGCTGGGATGTTCCGGACCATGCGCGCGAGCTTCACCGGGTCCGCGGTGAGCGCGGGCGGGAAGTAGGTGGGGTTCTCGACGTAGTTCTGGGCGATCGCGTTGACCTGGATGCCGTCCCGGGCGACCTCGCGTCCGACCGCCTTGGTGAGCCCGTTGACGCCCGCGCGCGCCGCGGTGTAGGCCGCGTAGTTGGGGAGGCCCGGGAAGGCGGCGGCCGACGACATGTTGATGATCTTGCCACGTCCGGCCGGCCGCATCACCCGCAGCGCCGCGCGCAGGCAGAAGAACGGCTCGTCGAGCAGGCGCGCCTGCATCTCGCGCCAGGCCTCGTCGGTGATCTGCTCGGCCGGGCAGCCGGACGGCGGGTGCGCGTTGTTGTTGACCAGGATGTCGAGGCGGCCGAAGCGCGTCACCACCGCGTCCACCGCGGCGTCCGCCTCCCTAGAGCGGCTGAGATCGCCGGAGAGCAGGAGCACGTCGCGGCCGAGTCGCTCCGCGATGACCGCGAACGGCTTGGCCGCCGCCGCGTCGCGATCGTGCAGCGCCACCGAGGCGCCCTCGCGGCAGAACTCCTCGGTGATCGCCGGGCCCATGAAGTGGCTGACGTTCGTGATCAGCGCGACCTTGCCGGTGAGCTTCATGGTCGAGAGCCTACTCGGGGCTTCGCGGCCACGCAAGGCCGTGGTACCGTGAGGGCGCGGGCAAGGGAGGTGCCGCGGCCGTGGACGAGCCACTGCTCCAATCATTCCGGGCCCGCTACCCGTTTCCGCTCGACGACTTCCAGCTCCGCGCCATCTCCGCCATCCTCGACGGCAAGTCGGTGATCGTCTCGGCGCCGACCGGCTCCGGCAAGACCCTGGTCGCCGAATTCGGCATCCACGCCGCCCTCCACCGCGGCCGCCGGATCGCCTACACCACGCCGCTCAAGGCGCTCTCGAACCAGAAGTACGCCGACTTCGTCCGGCAGTGGGGCGGCGAGCAGGTCGGGATCCTCACCGGCGACGTGAAGGTCAACCCGCGCGCCCCGGTGGTGGTGATGACCACCGAGATCCTGCGCAACATGTTCTACTCGGGCGGTCTCGACGGCCTCGACACGGTGGTGCTCGACGAGTGCCACTACATGGGCGACGAGGGGCGCGGGACGGTGTGGGAGGAAATCATCGTCAACTGCCCGAAGGACGTGGCGCTGGTGGCGCTGTCGGCCACCGTGCGCAACGTCAACGAGATCGCGGACTGGATCAGCCTCGTGCACCGGCCGATCGTGGCGATCACGCATCCGCACCGGCCGGTGCCGCTGCAGTACCTGGTGGCGGATCTCTCGGGCGAGATCCACACCTACGACGCGGTCCGCCACGGCAAGGTCCGTCTCCTCGGCGAGGAGCGCGAGGGCGGGTACCACGACCGCGGGCGCTGGTACACCCGCCGGGTGGTGGATCCCACCGTGATGCTCGACGAGCTGGAGAGCCGCGGGTGGCTGCCCGCGATCTACTTCATCTTCAGCCGCGCCGGCTGCGAGCGGGCCATGGAGACGGTGCTGGCCGAGGGCAAGCCGCTGCTGTCGCGCGAGCAGCAGCGGCAGGTGGACGGGGCCATCCGCGAGCAGATCGGCGAGAACCCGGCGATCGGGGAGTCGCCGCTCAACCAGACCATCTTCCAGGCTCTCGGCATGGGGGTGGGGCTGCACCACGCGGGAATCCTACCCACCGTGAAGCGCTTCACCGAGCTGCTGTTCGAGCGCGGCCTCTGCAAGGTGGTGTTCGCGACCGAGACCATGTCGCTCGGCATCCACATGCCGGCCAAGAGCGTGGTCTTGCAATCGCTCACCAAGCGCACCGACCGCGGCTTCCGCAGCCTGACCCACAACGAGCTGACCCAGATGGCCGGGCGTGCGGGTCGGCGCGGCATCGATCCCGAGGGCAAGTGCGTGATGGCCCTCGACGTGCGCGACGGCTTCGACGACATGAAGCGCGTGGTGGACGGCCCGCCCGAGCCGGTGATGAGTCAGTTCAAGCTCGGCTACGGCTCGGTGGCGTTGCTGCTCTCCACCGGACGCGACCTGGCCACCATCCGCCGCATCGTCGAGTCCTCGTTCGGCCAGTACCAGAACATGAAGCGCATCCGGTCGCTGGAGTCGGACGTGCGGTCCCTCGAGATCGCGGTGGCGGATGGCCGCCGCTACGGTGCGCCCTGCGGCGACTTCGCGCGCATCGGCCGCTACCGGACGGTACGCTCCGAGGTCGAGGTGGCGCGGATGGCGCGCGGCAAGAGCGGTCGGCGCGGGCGCTCCGCGTCCGACGCGGAGCCGGGTCGTCTGGCCCTGGTGCGCCGGAAGAGCGGGGCCAGCCTGGGCCTGATCGTGGGAGTGGACCGGCGGCGGCACCGCGACCTGATCCAGGTCCTCCTGCCGCACGGGGGTACCGTTCACATGAAGGAAGGCAACGTGAAGCGGGTGTTCTGGCAGACGCCGCCCCTGCACGTGCCGCGGGACTGGGAGCACCGCACGCGCGGGCTCACCGAGCAGATGGAGCGCCTCTCGGTCGGCGAGCTGGTCGAGCGGGAGCGCAGCCACGGCCCCGAGGGCGCGCTCGCCGCGATCGAGTGCCACCGCTGTCCGTGGGGCTCGCAGGGGCGCTGCGAGCAGGCGTGGAAGGGCCTGGAGGGTCTCGAGCGCCAGCTGGCCCAGAAGGCGGAGATGCTCGACGCCTTCCGCAATGCCTACTGGCAGGAGTTCCTCCGCGTGGTCGAGGTGCTCGAGAGCTTCGGCGCGGTGCAGGGCGCCAAGCTCCTGGCCAAGGGCCAGCTCATCGCGGGGCTGCGGCACGACAACGAGCTGCTGGTGGCCGAGATCGTGGACCGCGGTATCCTGGCCGACACCACGCTCGCGGAGGCGGCCACGCTCTGCTCCGGTCTGATCGAGGAGGCGCGCTCCGGCGACGCGGCGGTGGCGCGGCTCTTCCTCAAGAAGCGCCCCAAGCTCAAGCGCAAGGTGCAGGAGCTCGAGTCCCTCGCCAACACCATCCTGGAGGTGCAGCGGCGCCACCAGCTGCCGATGCCGGTGTCCGTCTCCACCGGCTTCATGCCGTCGGTGTTCCGGTGGGCCTCGGGAGAGGATGACTGGGCCGCGATCGTGGAGGAGTCGTTCGGCGGCCACGAGGGCGACCTGATCCGGGCGATGCGGCGGCTCATCGACGTGCTGCGTCAGCTCGCGGAATCGCCGGAGGTCGAGCCGGTCCTGGCCGGCGTCCTGGCCCGGGCCGCCCGTGTCATCGACCGCGGCATCGTCCTGGAGTCCGCCCTGATTTGAGGGGATGCCGGACCCGCGGCGATATAATGACCACGGCATGAGCGGACTCACCCGAACCGGTGCCCTCGCGATCGTCGGGCTCTTCCTGACCTCGTGCCTGGCCACCGAGCCGAAGCTCGAGCGCACCAGCCGCGGGCCCAAGGCCGAGGAGTTCTTCATCCAGCAGTCCTACGCGGCCAACGGCCGGGCGCCCAACTTCGACGAGAAGCGAGTCTGGCAGGACCAGATGGACGAGAAGGTCTTCAAGTACCTGCGCGAGCATCCCGAGCTCGAGGCCACGTCGCGCTACACGGAGTTCCGCTTCTGGCGGCAGGTCGCGCCGGGCAGCACCCCGGGCGAGGTGAAGGTCCTCCTGGGTGAGCCGCGCGAGCAGACGGTGGACCCGGCCCTGATGGCCTCGCTCGGCGAGCAGCACTGGATCGCGGTTCGCGCGACCGCCAAGGAAGCCTGGGTCTACCCGCTCGGCTGGGTCGTGTTCTTCGACGACAAAGGCGGGGTCGTCGACATGCTCCGCCGGGTCTCGCCGCTCGAAGTCAAGGACGAATAGGCGCGTGCTACACTTGGGCGTCTTCGAGACGCCCATGCGAAGTATCGCGCCGACGTGGATCGAGCCGGGAGCGAGCGCCACCCTGATCTGGCACGGCGCGGTGGCCTCTCGACCCGGGGACGGCCGCCTCTACAGTCTCTCGGGGCCGGCCTTCGAGCGGCCGCCCGCCAGCCCCTACTTCCTGCTCGCCCCGGTCGAGGCAGGCGCCTTCGCCGGTCGCCTTTACCGCGGTCAGGTGGCACTGCCGGAGCTCCGGACGTTCCTGCTCGGCTGCCGCATCGCCCGCGGCGCCCTCGTGGACGAGATGCAGTACGTGCTGGCCGCCGAGGAAGCCCCGGTGCTCCCGCTGCTCGACGCGTGGCTGGACGCGGCGGCGGCTCCCGCGCTCCCCTACCTCGACGACATCAACGCCTTCATGCCCGCGTCGGCGCCGCTCTACGTGACCGCCGACGCGCACGCGGCGGCCCGGCGGGAGCCGGAGCAGTTCGCCACCGCGTGGGTGTGCGACGAGTGCGGGGACGCGGAGGACGCGGGGACCTTCTTCTGGACCGCGCATCGCGAGGACGCGGTGCGCGTGTGCTTCCTGATCCAAAACGACGCCGGGGCCTGGACCTGCCGGCTCCACCCGTTCGAGTTCGCGAAGGAGAGCGCATGATCCGCTCCACGCTATCGGTGACCAAGCACACCCCCGCGGCCCGCGCCCTGGTGGCGGCCGAGCATCCGCTCGGCGCCGAGGTCGGAGCCGCCGTCCTGGCCCGGGGCGGTAACGCGGTGGACGCGGCGGTGGCGACCGCCTTCGCGATGACGGTGGTGGAGCCGTTCATGTCCTCGGTGGCGGGCGGCGGCACCATGCTCGTGCACTTGGCCACGCGCGGCGAGACGGTGGCGCTCGACTTCAACGTGCAGGCCCCCGCGGCCTGCCACGAGACGTGCTACGAGCTCGGCGAGGGCGTGGCGCAGGCGCTCTTTCCGTGGCGGCGCGTGGTGGGCGACGCCAACAACTTCGGCCCCAAGTCGGTGGCGATCCCGGGCTCGGTGGCCGGCCTCTGCCTGGCCCTCGAGCGCTTCGGCACCATGGAGCTGGCCGACGTGATGGCCCCGGCGATCCGGCTGGCCGAGGATGGCTTCGAGGTCGACTGGTACGTCACCCTCACCATCGCGCCGCACTGCCAGGAGCTGGCCGCCTTCCCGGAGACCGCGCGCGCCTACCTGCGGGACGGCCACTACGTCCACCGGCCGGCCTCGCTCGCCCCCGCCGACGTGCTGCGCCAGCCCGATCTCGCGCGCAGCCTGCGCCTCATCGCCAAGGACGGCCCGCGCGCCTTCTACCGCGGGGCAATCGC
>Ga0335082_10000956_pt1 | contig 30464 bp, 33 predicted proteins | sample Lox_Sample_41_FD_206718 | JGI IMG/M metagenome (GOLD analysis project Ga0335082, IMG submission 206718) | Soil microbial communities from Loxahatchee National Wildlife Refuge, Florida, United States - Lox_Sample_4.1 | ecosystem: Environmental > Terrestrial > Soil > Wetlands | place: USA... | reverse complement strand
CTGTCCGGATCACCTTCGCCACCTTACGCAGGTCCACCGTCGGCGTGCTGAGCAGCGCGTTCAGGTCTAGCAGATAGCTCGGCAGGGTCGGCAATCCCTTGCTGAGAATTCCCATCAGCCGTTTTTTCCGCCGCTCCAGCCATTCTTCCTCAAGCGCACTTGAGTGGTGCATCCCATTCACCGGATTTTGTACGTACTGGGTCATAGCTCTTCGCCAGACTTCGACACGCCATCCCTTCGTATATCGGCCGGGGCCGCCACCGCTTTAGTTGTTTCGGCGCCGCTTGATGTGCGCAAGCGGAACAACAGATCCCGGCGGACTCCGTTCCGGAAGAAGGCGACCCACAGGTATCCGGCTGCTCGGACAACCTTCAGTGTGCGGATATCCAATTGCGCCGCATAGCTGCAGATGGTTGCCGCCATTTCCGCCGGGTCACGCACGGTGTCGAAGACAATTCCCGTCGTCTCCGACTTCCTTCGCAACCATTCCAGACATTCCTTGATGGCCGACTCGCGCGACACGCACGCGATCGTTCGGCAGTCGAGCATCTCCTCCATCGCATACAACAGGCTGTGGTCCACGTGATCAGAGAACGCCACGTGCCACTGCTGCCCGTTCATCGTAGTGAACGCGGGCACGGCTTTGGCGGCGGCAAGCAACGGAAACGGCACGCCTTGCTCCCAGATTGGTGGCGCAACGTGGCGCTCCAGAGGAAAGACTGGGCACGCCCACTGCTGGCTCAACGCCCCGCAAATCTGGTCTTCGGTCAATGTGCTGATCTGCCGCAGCCAGTAACCCAGCTTGCCGGTCCCGGTTTCCTTCTGCAGGCGCAGACCCTCCCGCAATTCCTCCGGTGTGATCGCTCCCCGCTTCACTAGCAGAAGCCCCAGCGGCAAACGATGGGCCCGTGACACTGGAACGCGAGTGGGGATGAGCAATTCATACAACCGGCCCAGCAGTGCCTCTTGCAAACAATCCACCTCGTGATACCAGTTCTGCTGAAACTGGATGCCTCGATAACGTGTCAACCAGGCAGGCTGCACCTTGACGCGCATGGAACAGTCCGGGGCACCGCATCGAATGGTTAGATTTTTCCAAGAAAGCTCCGACAGGATGCCTCGAGGACTCTGCTCTTCCCGCTTCCTGCCTTCCGTGATTTCGAACTTCCTCATCCTCTCAGCCCTTTACGTCAAAGAAAGTGCGACCGCGCGCTGTGCGGGACTGGCCACTTCCGTCACGCGCAGCCCAAAATTTCCTTCCACCACAACTACTTCCCCTTTGGCTACCAGCCGCCCCGCCACCAGCAGCTCCGCCGGTTCGTTGACCAGTTGGTCCAACTCCACAACGGCTCCGGGCATCAGCCCGAACACATCTTGCAGAAGCATTTCTCGTTCCCCAAACCGAATCGTCGCGTCGAGTTGCACGTCGAGAAGCAAGTCCAGGTTGGACGGCAACGGGTGCTCCTCGGCAATCTCGGCCTCCTCCCTTCGCTCGCTAACGCTTTGTTCTGCCGTATTTTGCGTGGTGGCCAGGGACCGTGCCATTTCGACGTCCAGGTCGACCCGCAATAGCATTTCCTGAATCGTCTCGCCCGTCACACGAACTACCGCGCTTGTGTCGCTCTGGACGTTTGCCTTTGCTTCGGTCTGGTACACCAGTTCCGCTGGCGCGCCTTTCGCTTCTTTCCACGCCAGAGCCGCTTCTCCGGCTACCTGCCGCAAAAACTCCATGAACCCGTCGGCATGCGTATCCGTGAATTCGGCTCCTGGATCGATCGGCTCGGACATCAGTAGCTGCGCAAACGTCACCGCGGCTCTTTTCGTGCAACTCCATTGCAGCGCGCCATTGAGGCAGCCGCCACCGGCAAAGATCGCCGAGATGAGGTCCGCCTCTCCTGGGCCCGCCTGCCGGATCGTCGCGACATCCCCGTCGTCGATCACAGGAGAAGCTGCGCCCAGCTGGCTGAGAATCTTTCCGACGGCGTCTTTCCAGACGCTCAGGAACTGTTTCGCCGCTTCGGGATCGCCACTGTTCATACACCTTCCTGCCTTGCCGTCGAACGCAACGTCATCCGCCTCTCTACGCGCGCCGCACGATTGCTCGCGTGGCGGATCGGATATGCTTGAAACATCGGCTTACCCGCAATATTCAAATGGATCGGCTCTTGCACTCGTTTGGGCAAGACCAGCACCTTTCCCGGCTCCAGGGTCGCTACCTCGCGTATGCTCAGCGGACTCAGAGGCAAGCTCAGATCCAGAAGAAACCGGCTTTCCAGCAGGCGATTCTGGAGCTGTTGGCGCGCCTCGCGCGACGGAATGCGCTCTTGGTGGGAACGTCGCACGGACAGTTTGCGCATCAGCGCATTCGCTACCACAGCGGGAAACGACAGATTCAATGTCCCGTGCGCGTCCGGCAGTCGGATTTCAAACGTGAGCGAAAGCACTTTCTCCGTCGGCAGCATCAGTCCCTGCACGTGTGTCTGCTGCTGGCGCTGGTCGAAGGCAATCTCGATCTCCAAAACCGGTGCCCACGTCGATTGCAGGTCGCGCGTCAGCAACCGCGCCACCGTCTCGAAGATTTGCTCCTCGATCTCCGTCAGCTCGCGCGGCTCAATGGGGTCATCGCCCGAGCCGCCCAGGACCAAGTCGACAATCGGGAAAACCAGCGAGAGATCTGCCTGCATCGTTGCGCGCGCGTCGATGGGAAGAATCCTCATGGTTGCCAGGTACGTCAGTTCCGGGATGCGCCCGAGAAACTCCGAAAAAAGGATCTGCTCCACGGAAACCAGGTTCATCTCAAATCCAACCCGCAGATACGCTCCCAGTGAGTTTCCAAGCCGCCTCGCAAATGACTCGTGCAGCGTCGTAACCACGCGCACTTGCTCGGCGTTCAACGTGCCCAGTTTGCGCAGGTCGCATAGTTTGACGTTCTTTCGCGCGGCACTGCGGGCCTTCGGCGTCTCTTTCGCGGCGATGAACAGCGCGTCAATTTCTTCCTGTGTGAGAATCTTCCTCATGCCTCAACCTCAAGACGGGAACTTACTGCCTGCGTGCTCCCGCTGTGCTGCCAGCTTTTCGCGGAGTTTGCCGCGAAGCCGCAGGATCGCCGCCGTGTGAATTTGCGACACGCGCGATTCCCCGATGTCCAGAATCAAACCGACTTCCTTCATCGTCAGTTCTTCGAGGTAATACAAGCCCAGTACGTGCCGCTCTTTCTCGTCGAGTTCGTCGATGGCGCTCGCCAGCATGCTTCGGAGCTCTGACCGTAAGCATTGCTCGAAGGGATCTTCCTCCTCTTTCGTCGTCAGCGAAGGATGAGACGGCTCCGCGGACTCGTCGTTGTTTCCGGCGTACAGGCTTCCGAGATCCAGCCCGCGCAGCTCACCGAGCAATTGCTGGTATTCCACAAGAGGCATGCCGAGATGGTCCGCGACCTCGACCTCATTCGGCGCGTGTCCGAGAGTCGCCGTCAGCTCGCGCTGCGCTTCTTCGATCCGCCGGGCCTGCCGGCGCAGCGCACGCGGACTCCAGTCCATCTGCCTCAGGCTGTCGAGAATCGCTCCCCGAATGCGGAATCGCGCGTAGGACTTTAACTGCACGTTGCGGCTTGGGTCGTACTTGTCGATCGCGTCGATCAGCCCCAGGATTCCGGCGTGCACTAGATCGTCGAACGGTACATGTGGCGGCAACCGGTCGTGGATGCGCCTGGCAATGTACCGGACCTCGGGCAGATTCTCTTGCAGCAGTCGCTCACGCTCGGCGGGCTCGAGCGTAGTTCCTTGTGTTTCTCGTTTGGATTGTGCCGTCAACATGACTCACTTCCCCTCAGTTCCACAAACGCGCTGTACTGCCTGCCTTTCATCGCACAACTCCCAGCGTCTGCACGGATACCGTCGCCGGGATCTCGGCAGGCGACAGCACCGTTACCCTTGGAAGGAATGGCTCGAGCAAACGGCGTAGATGGTACCTGGACGGGCTGCTGCACACGAGAATGCTGGAACTCAACGCCACTTTGTCGCCCACGAGCTTCTGCATGCCTTCCAGAATCTGCCGCAACGGCCCGCTGATGCTTCCGGAGCTCTTCTCGACGCCTGCTTGCGGTTCGATCTGGCGCTGAAACTCTTGCTCGATTCGCGGATCGAGCGCCAAGATCCGCAATTTGCGGTCGTCACCAATCAACGGTTGCACCAGGGCGCGCCCCAGCGCTTGCCGGGCCGCTTCCACCAACGTGACTGGGTTCTTGTTGACTGGCGCGATGTCCAGCATCGTCTCGAGGATCGTCGACAGGTCGCGAATGGATACCTGCTCTCGCAGTAACTGCTGCAGCGCCTTCTGCACTTCGCCCAGCGTCAGCAAGCGCGGCACCAGTTCGTCCACCAGCTTTGGCTGCGTTTCGCTCAAGGCGTCCAGCAACCGTTTCGTCTCCTGCCGCGTCAGCAATTCGTGCGCATACTGCCGCACCAGTTCGGCCAGATGGGTTGCCAGGACCGACGTTTGATCGACGACCGCGAAACCGTTCGCCAGCGCTTGTTCCTGCAGCCCCGGCACGATCCACAGCGCCGATGCCCCGAACGCCGGTTCTTGCGTCGCAATCCCATCGACCTTCCCTACCGCCGGTTCCGAACTGATCGCCAGCAAGCGGTCTGGCTGCATTTCCCACCGCGCGATCTCCACGCCGCGCAGCAGCACCACATACTCGCGGGGCTTCAGCTTGAGGTTGTCGGTGATATGCACGGACGGCACCAGAAAGCCCAGTTGCAGTGCCAGGTGTTTGCGAAGTGCGCGGATCCGCTGCAGCAACTGCCCGCCCTGCGCCTGGTCCACTAGCGAAACCAGCGCGTAGCCAACCTCCAGACTAATCTCGTCGAGCTTCAGCAACGCTTCGAGCTGCTGTTGCGGGTCGATCTTCTTCTTTTCCACAACAACCTCGGCGGCCTTCCCCTCGTCTGGGGATTTGTCCTTGGCTCGCGACGCGAGATAGCCCATCACTCCCGCGAGCAAGAAGAACGACAGCTTTGGCAGGCCCGGAATCAGCCCGAGCAGGAACATCACGCCGGCCACAATGCGCAGCGGCAAACGTCGGCCAAACAGCTGCCGCCCGAATTCCACGCCGACCGTTGTCTCGGTGGATGTCCGCGTGACCACGATTCCGCCCGCCACCGAAACCAGCAGCGAGGGAATCATCGTCACCAGTCCGTCGCCTACGGTCAGAACGGTGTATGTTTTCGCCGCTTCGCCGAGCGGGATATTCAGCTGGAACACTCCAATCAGAAACCCGGCGATGATATTGATCGCCGTGATCAAGATCGTGGCCAGGGCGTCACGCTGGCTGAACCGCGCTGCCCCGTCCATCGCTCCGTAAAACTCGGCCTCCTTCCCGATGACCTCTCGCCGGGCGCGCGCCTGGTGCTCGTCAATCAGCCCGGCGTTCAACTCAGCGTCGATCGCCATCTGTTTTCCCGGCAATGCGTCCAACGTGAATCGCGCGGCCACTTCGGCGGTGCGCACGGCGCCATGGTTGATCACCAGATACTGGATGGCAATCAACGCCAGGAAGATCACGAAGCCCACTACATAGTTCCCGCCGACCACGAACTGGCCGAACGCCTGGATCACCGTGCCCGCTGCGCTCATCCCCTCGTTTCCATGCAGCAGGACCCGGCGGCTGCTCGCGATGTTCAGCGAAATCCGGAACAGTGTCAGGAGAAGGAGGAGCGTGGGGAACACCGAAAACTGCACCGGGCGGAGGATGTACAACGATGAGAGCAGAACCAGGACTCCCAGTGTGATGCTGAGGGCCAGCAAAACGTCCAGCACCACGGCAGGCACCGGAATCAGCATCACGAACACCAGCGCGACCGCAGCCAGAGGCACCAGCCACTCGGCTGCACTTCGCTTCGACGTTGCGTTGTTGCCGCCCGCCATTGCTTCTCCTTAGTGCGGCCGCGCCTCGGCCGTGTGCATGCGCATCTGTGCACGGAAGATGAACGCCAGGATTTCCGCCACTGCCGCGTACAACTTCGGCGGGATCATCTGCCCTACCTCCGTTCCCTTGTAGAGCGCCTGCGCCAGCGGCGGATTCTCCACGATCGGAACTTCGTTCCAGCGCGCCAGTTCCTTGATCTTCTGCGCCAGCCGGTTCTGTCCTTTGGCTACCACCACCGGCGCCGCCATCGTCGCGGGACGATACTCAAGTGCCACCGCAAAGTGCGTCGGGTTGGTGACCACCGCGGTGGCTTTCTGCATGCTCTTCTGCAGCGACCGCCGCATCAATTCCCGGCGCAGTCGACGGATGCGGATACGCACTTCCGGATTGCCTTCGCTCTCTTTCGATTCGTCGCGAACTTCCTGCTTCGACATGCGCAGCGAATTCTCATACGTCCGCCATTGCAGAAAATAGTCCAGCCCCGACCAGGCCAGATATACGGCCGCCGTTCGCCAGGCGATCCCGAAGCACAGGGAACCTGCCAGCGCCAGGCATGCCCGCGAACTGAGCCGCGCGGAATACACGATTGCGGCCGCGTCTGCGAAGATCAGTCGCAACGCGAGGTAGACAATCACCGAGGTTGGCAGCAACGAACGCAGCACCCGGCTCGCTCCGGCGGAAGAAAACAACTGCTGCAGATTGTTAGCCGGGTTTAGCCGCGACGCGTTGGGCGTCAGCGCTTCCACGGCGAACGTCGGCGCGCCTTGGATGACCGTCCCTCCCAAAGCAGCGGCGAATGCCATCGCCAGCACCGGCCCTGCCCAAAACACCGCTGTCGCCGCGGTTGCACCTACCAGTGGCACACCGTCTTCCCAGCGGCCGCTCGTCGCCGCGGCCAGCATCGTCCGGAAATACTCTTCCCAACGCGCTAATCCCGCTCCTGGATGCCAGGCCAGCGACCCGACGAGGGCTACCAGCGTCAATGCAGACACCAGGTCGCGGCTGCGCAGCACTTGCCCGCGTTCGCGCGCTTTATGTCGCCTCCGCGGTGTTGCCTTCTCTGTGCGATTTTCCGACACTGCTCCGCCTCACCGCGCCCCGTCCAGCGCCTGCCAGCTCCACGTCAGCGCCTGGCTGAATTGCTTTTCGAAGAATCCCGGCCAGACTCCAAGCGCCAATGCCAACACCAGGAACCCGATCATCGTTTTCATGGGAATGCTCAGAAAGAGCACGGGAATCTGCGGCGCGGCTTTGCTGACGAACCCGATCGTCACGTCGAGTACCACCGTCGCGAGAATCACTGGCGCCGCCAACTGCAGGCCCGCCGACCACACGTTCCCTGCGACTGTGAACAGCCCATGTAACTGTTCCCGCGAGAATGACACGCTCCCCGGCGGCACCCTCTCGAAACTTCGCTCCATCGCGCGCAGGATCCAGTGGTGCACATTCATTTGCAGGAACAGCAGCAGCGCCACCAGTTGCTGCAAATTCGCTAGAACCGGTGTATCCACGTTGGTTTGCGGGTCAATCACGTTGACCAGCGAAAACGAAAGTTGGAAACCGACAATCTGGCCGGCCACCTGCACCGCTTCGAATACGAATTGCAGACACAATCCCATCAACAGCCCGAGCATCACTTCGCTCAACACTGCCGGCACGACCGTTGTCGCGCTTAACGTCGGCAGGTTAACCGGTACCTGTGGGAATAGCAGAAATGTGAAGACCAACACCAGTGTCGCTTTGATCCGGATGGGAATCGCCGCGCTGCCGAAGAACGGCATGAACGTGAATGCGCCTGCCACGCGGAACGCAATAGCCGCGGCACGGACCATCATCGCGTCAACCGGGATTCCCAATTCGCCTCTCCTTCACCGCGTGTACAGCCGGAAGTCGGAAAACAGCGTCCGCGTGAAAATCAACAGATGGTGCAGCATCCAGGGGGCCAGCAAAAACAGCAGGATCCCCACCGCAGCCAGGCGCGGCACCGTCGAAACCGTGGTGTCCTGGATCGAGGTCAACACCTGCCCGATGTTGATCGCCAAGCCCACCACCATCGCCGACAACAGAATCGGCAGGGCCACCCAGAATGCTGCCTCCAGCGTCTGCCGGCTCAGCGATACGACTTGTTCCGGTGTCATCGTCGGCCTCACACCCGAAAACTGCGCAACAAAGACCCCACCACCAGATTCCAGCCGTCGGCAACTACAAACAGCAGGATCTTCAGTGGCGTCGATATCACCACCGGCGGCAACTGGAACATACCGACGGACGTGGTCACCGAAGCCGTTACCATGTCAATCACCAGAAACGGCAGGAACAGCACGGCGCCGATCTGAAAGCCTGTTTTCAGTTCCGAAAGTATGTATGCCGGTATCACCACGCGCATGGGCAAATCGTCCGGCTTGCCCGGGCGCGGCTCTTTACCCATCTCCAGAAAAAGCGCCAGGTCTTTCTCGCGCGTGTAGTTCAACATGTAGTGCCGCACCGGCACGGCCCCGCGGTCGAGCGCTTGCCACACCGTGATTCGCCCATTTTCATAAGGCGTTATCGCTTCCCGTTGAATGCTCATCAGCACCGGCTGCATCAGGAAGTACGTCAAGAACAGCGACAGCCCGATTAATGTTTGATTGGTCGGCGCTGTCTGCGTCCCGAGCGCCTGCCGCAGGAAATGGAAGATAATCAGGATCCGCACGAACGGTGTCATCGACAGCAGGATCGCCGGCAGCAGCGTCAGCAGCGTCAGCAGGACGATGATGGTCACCGGCGTCGACTCCGTGCGGATCGTCGTTCCCGGAAACTGCAACACCGTCTGTTGCGGTGCTGCGAAACACGGACAATCCAGCACGAGCAGGCCCGCCAGGACTGCCAATACCCTATACCACCCGTTCTCGCTCCTCCGGCTCATTCCTCGCTGGTATCTCCTTTTTCACGGATACACGTGCGATCGTGCGGCGACGGACAGCGTCGCGCAGAAATGAGAGAGATCGATTGCGGCGTCACACCCACAAGTAGCGTCTCCTGGTTCCACCGCACCTGCGCCAGAAACCTGCGTTCTCCCAAGGGAAGCGTTTCCTCTAACTGCAGCGCTTTCGGTTTCCGCTGCACGCGCAATTTCCCGGCAATCCTTTTCAACCGACCAAGCGTCGCCGCCCAGAACGAGGCGCGCTGCCACATTTCGCTCCCGACGCTTTCTCCGATCGCCACGCCTTCGCCCTCCCTCAGATCAGCTCCGTTAACCGGATCGCCAGCCTTGGCCCCACCACTTCGAATTCCGCCCACCCGATCAGCCTTTTGTTCGTATAAACCGGCACGTCGCCGCCATTCACGATTCTCGATTCCACGATGGATCCCGGCTCCAGTTGCAACAGATCGCGCACCGTGAAATGCGCCAGCGGGACGTCAACGCTCAGGATGCACGGCAACAATCCTGCCTGTTCCCACAACTCCTCCGGATATTCGACATGCTTGCTCACCGCCGCGATTGGCAAGGCGCCCATTGTTCAACGCTGCACCAGAAATTCTGTGAAGTAGATTTCCCGCACTCCGAGTTCCGGGTTGCTCCTGTTTAGCGCACCCAATAGATTCTTTTTGAGCTGCTGCTTCCCTTCCGGCGTCAGAAGCGGCTCGGCCTTGCAAACGGTCAGTACCGACAAAATCGTGTCCCGTATCCGCGGCATCGGCAGCCCGGAATTCGGCTTGTCGTGCTCCTGTGGCGTTGGCAAGTGTTCCAGCGACAAGTCCATCGTCACGCGAAGAAAGTGGTTGTCTTCCGAATCCGCGAGGTTCACCGTGAAGCCGTCCAAATGGACAACCGTCTCCGTCGCCTCTTTCGTCGGACCGGCTGCCTGCGCAGGCTCCGAACCGCGCCCTCGGGCCAGCCACATTCCCCCGCCCCCCACTCCAGCTGCCAGCGCTGTAAACAAAACGATCTTCCGTGTCGATGAATTCTTTGCTGGGGCTTGTGTCGCAACGTTCTGCGTTGGAGGGCTTGCGTTCCCTCCCTGCGGCGCGGTTCTCTCTCGCTCTGGCATAGCAGGAGTTGAGAAGCAATTCGCTCACCGGATTGGCGCGCCGTTTTGTGCCTCGCGTGTCAACCGCAGGCAACTAACTGCTTTGGAACTTGAAGATTACAAACTCGGCAAATCTTGCCCACAAATAACACCAGTTCCAGCACGGAACAGTGTCCGGCTCTTGCCAGTTTCCTCATGGACGTTTTCGAATTCTTCAAAAAGCAGAAGAGCCCCTTGTCGGAGCTCCTCCGCTTCTCACCCTTACTGTTTCAGATTGATTGCCGTTTGGGTCACTTCATCGAACGTCGTTACCGCTTTCGCGTTCGCCTGATAGTCGCGCTCTGCCAGAATCAGTTGCGCGAACTGCGTCGCTATGTCCACATTGGATTGCTCGAGTGCTCCGCCGCTCAATGAACCACGCCCGCCTGTCCCCGGCTGTCCGACGTTTGCTGCCCCCGAGGCCAGGCTCGCCAGGAATTCGTTTGATCCGTTGCGAATCAATCCCTGCGAATTCGCGAAGCTCGCAAGTGCGATCTGGCCGAGTGGGCTCGTCTGCCCGTTGCTGAAGATCCCTTGAATCACGCCATCGCTACCGATCGTGAAGCTCAGCAGCGACCCGCTGGCATATCCGTCTTGCTGCGTCGAAGAAGTCGCCGACGACCCCGCCACTTGTGTGACCAGGCCTCCCCCATTTGCGTTATACAAGTTCCAGTCAAATGTGATCGGGCTCGCTCCGTTCGCGAGATTCGATATCGTCAATCCAGTGATGTTCGTTGCTGGCGAAACCAGCTGCCCCGCGCCATTGAACAGCAGTGTGCCCGTCTGAATCACCGGATTCCCTCCCGCCGCCAGGTCCGTTGCCGGAATCGTGATCTGGTAGTCCCACGTGTTCGCAGCGGTCTTTGTGAAGTTGTACGTCAGAACATGACTGGCGCCCAGCGCATCGTGAACCACAATCGATGTGCTGAATGTCCCGGGCGCGGTGTTTGTCCCCGTCGCGCTGAATGTCTCACCCAGTACACCTGTCGCTGCGTCCGTCAGCGTGTTTGCCGTGAAGTTGATCGCCTGCCCGTTCTTTGCAGTCACTACCAGATTGTTGCCGGTGACTGACGCCGTGAAGTTTGCGTTCGCGTTAATTGCCGCGGCGACGCTGGCCAGCGTGTCGCCCGCCGCCGCCGCGTATGTGAACGCGTTCGTCCCGTCATTGAAGTTGAGCTGGCTGCCCGTCGCCAATACGGCACTGGCCGGAATCCCTGTGCCCGTCTGTTGACTCGCTGGAACCGTCGCCAGTCCGCCGCTCGCATCCAGATTCAGCGACAGCTGCACCCGCGTCGTGGCTCTCGGTGGATTGATCAATCCGGTCGGGATCGAGATTCCACCGAGCGTGGCTGTCGCCTGAATCACGCCGTTTGTCGCTTGATAGCCCTGCACCACCGCGCCATCCTGCGTCAACAGGCTGCCGTCCGATCCGATGGAAAAGTTCCCCGCCCGGGTGTATAGCTCCACCCCGCCTTTGTTCACCACGAAGAATCCGTCGCCCTGGATGGCCACATCGGTGGGCACCCCTGTGGTCTGAATACTGCCCTGCGTCAACTGCGACCCGATTCCCGCAACCGCCGCGCCGACGCCGACCTGCACTGCGTTGCCGCTTCCGCTGGTTCCCACCTGCTGGTAGAACAGATCCTGGAACATTGCCCGTTGCCCCTTGAACCCTACCGTATTCAGGTTCGCCAGGTTGTTGGCAATCACCGACAAGGCTGTTGAGCTCGTATCCAGGCCCGACAGCGGTATTGAGAATGATGGCATGATTGTCTCCTGTCTTAGTTACTTGCCGGCGATTGCGCCGGGAAAATTCGGCTCTGCATAACCGCATCGTGGTAAGAGGTGCTCGGCGCCACGAAATTCGATTGCGCCCTCACCGTCGCGCCGGACGCTCCGCTGTTCGAACTCCCCGAACCACTGCCTGTCCCGCCTTCCAGGTCCTCCCGAATTCGGATCAGCTCTTGCAACGTGTTTAACGACACGAGTTCGTTCATCATGTCTTTCGGATCTAGCGGATTCAGCGGGTCCTGCGCCTGTAGCTGCGCCGTCAGCAACGTCATGAAAGAATTTGCATTCAACTCGTTGCTGGGTGCCGTCGCGTTGCTGCTCTTCGAACTGCTGCCCGCATCCTGAGCCTTGCCAGCCAGTGGCAACACGCTATTGATATTCATCTCCAATTCCGCCTTTCTCACGCTCGGACGCTCAACCGCCCGCGCTCGTCAAATAAGGTCTCCTGCTCGTTGCTGAACGGATTCGAATCCGGACCGATCGGAACGCCACCGTCCGCTTGCCAAGGCCTCCTCGCCTCGTTCTGTCCTTGCCCTGGAAAAGAGTCGGCCGCTCCCCCGTCCAATCCTTGCGGCATCCCTTGGGTGAGCCACACATGTTCGACGCGGAGGTTCTTGTCATGGAGCGCCTGCTGCAGCACCGGCAATTCCACGGCCAGCGCCGCATGTGTTTCCTTCTTTTCGACGACGATCGCCGCCCCGACTTGTTCGCCGCTGATCCGCGCGTGCAACTCCACCCCGCCAAGCTTCTCCCCCTGCATGGCCACATGGATCTCCGATTGGCTGGTGTTCCCCGCAATCTGGACGTTGGTGACCGCATCGCTTCCCCGCATTCCCTCGCTCACCGTGCCGGCCATAGGCTCAGAACGTTGCGGTTCCGCTTCTCGCGCCGCATTGCCTTTCCCTGCTGCCGGATTGTCTATATGGGGAGTTATTGCCGGACTCGGCAGCAAGCTCCCCAACTCGCTCTTTGTCATCGCGGCCGCATCGGCGGAAGCCTGAGATTCTGTCCCCGCCCCATCTGCTGGATCATCGCCGCCACTCGCCTTCGCGCCAGAATCCATGCTCGACGAGGATGCATGCGTCTCGGTTTCGTCGAATCCGTCAGAATTGATTTCCGATGTTGCGGCCGGGTTTGTGTTCAGCATCCGCGGTTGGACTGCCGTTCCGTGGACCACTTGGGCCTTCTGGTCGCTGGTGCCTTGAGTCCGGACGGCAGCTTTCACGCGAACTTCCAGCTCCGCTGCAATCCCCCTTGTTGCTGAGCTCGAGAGCGCGTCAGTACCTGCTGTCTTGTTTCGCGTGTGGTCGCGTGTTTCTCGAGCGTTCGCTCCTTTCACGGAACTTTGCGCCGATTTTTCCCTGGTCGCGTCGGCCGCCTGGGCCTGCCCTTTTCCCGGAGGGCTTGCGACCAGCCCCGGCCCTGGTGGAATACTTTCGTTCTCCACCAAATCCTGAGTCGCTTCTCCGCCGGTGGCTACTTCCGGAACTGTTAATACGTGAGTCTTTTGATCGGGAGTTTCCGCGCTGGCAGTTCGTACCTCGCGCCCCGCGGGCTCTTGCACGGCTTGCATCCATTCTGGTGCGACCACGGTGCCCTGGAATTCTCGACTCGCAGGCTCCCGCCCCGCTTCCGTCGATGGCTGGCTCCCTGAATTCTCGGTGACTTGAACCGGCGCCTCTCTTTCCGCCGCAGCGGTGGCGCTTTCCTCCACAACGACCGCGGCCCGCGTAGTCGGCGGTGCGCTTTCGCCCTCCGTTCCGGCCGGCGGAGCAGCCGCAATCTGCGACTCTCCTGCCTCGAACGGCTTCTCCGTGTCCACACTCCTTGCCGTACCTTCAGGTACGTCTTGCATTCCTACCGCCGCGATTGATGCGTCGGCATCGACCCTGGGCGCGACAACCTCTGTAGTCACGATCGGAAGTGGAACCATCCACAATGCCGCGGTGTTCAGCCACACCGTATTTGTATTTGGCGCTTCGGTTGTTGCTCTCTTAGCTCTTCCTGGCTCCGCTGGGCTACTGAAGCCCCGCAGACTCCCCAAAGCAGGATTCGCCGCGCCCGTCGTATTCGGAGGCAAAGGCTGCTGTTCCGCGGTTTGTGCTGGCGCCGCCACTTCGGGTTCGGGGCTCTCCTTCGTCATCTGTGTTGCCATCTCTTCCGCAAAACCGGGCGCGCCCTTCGCCAGACTCGTTGCCACGTCTCCGGCAATCGGCCTAGGTGTGCTTCCGAGAGTCCCGACGATGGGCGTAGCGTCCATGGTGTGACCGCACTCCCCGAACACCTATGCACCATGACCTCCACACTTCCGCGCCAGGCACGTCGGAATCATCGCTTTGGTTTTGAAGAAGTTGCGGAACGGTTGGAATGCTCTTCGCTTATCGGTAGTGGCTCCGCTGTGGCAAAACGGCAAAACTTGCCCATCCTACTCGGCAAAATCAGCGGTTCTCCGGATAGAACATGCGGACCAGATAACCGTCATCCAGCTCCCTTTGCGCCTCCCGCAATTGCTCGGTCCGGTAGTTCATTGCCTGCCGCTCTCTCAAACTCTCCAATGTCTCTCGCTTTTGCCGCGCTGCCCGGTACACTTCCATCTGCTCCGTTCGCATTGCTTCCGTCGAAGCCAGCTCTGTCTTCACCTGCTGCACCCGTTTCTTGGCCAGATGGTCCCATTCTTCTTCGAGAGTAAGTACGATTCCTGCCGCCCCGCTTGCGCAATCGCTCCAGGCCGCTTCCTTGCGCCGCAGCCGGAGTCGTTCCCATTCAGCCAGATCGGCCTTCAGCTTCGCCACTCGCGAGGCATATTCCAGCAGTCGGTTTTCTTCCTGGTGTTCAATCCCTCGCTGCAGCCGCAGCAGCGATTCCAATCTGTACTCGAATGCCATTTTGTTCACGCGGGCAACGCTTGCAGCTGCTTTAGTGTTTCTTCTAGCGGAGACTGCTCGTTCTTCCCCTGCTGTAGAAACCGAAGGATGACCGGCAGCGTCGCGATTGCGCGGTCAAGCGTTGCGTCTCCTCCTTTCTGATAAGCGCCTATGCGCACTAGATCTTCGCTTGCCGCGTAGGCTGCCAGCAGTTCACGAAGGCGTCGCACTTTCTCGACATGCTCGGTCGAACAGACCGCGCTCATCAGCCGGCTCAAACTGTCCAGCACGGAAATCGGCGGGTAGTGCCCTTTCGCATTCAACCTCCGGTCCAACATCACGTGGCCGTCGAGCAATGCGCGTACGGCATCCACCAGCGGATCCTGCTGATCGTCGCCTTCCATCAACACCGTGTAGAACGCTGTAATGCTTCCGGTCCCGAAATTCCCTGCTCTCTCGATCAAGCGCGCTAGCAACGTGAACACCGACGGCGTGTATCCTTTGGCCGTTGGAGGTTCGCCGGCCGCCAACCCGATCTCCCGTTGCGCCATGGCAAATCGCGTGAGTGAGTCAACCACCAGCAGCACGTGCTTTCCCTGCGCGCTGAAATATTCCGCCACCGTGGTCGCCGCCAAAGCGGCCCGGATTCTCAAGAGCGGAGACTGGTCCGAAGTCGACACCACGACGACCGAGCGCTCGAGTCCTTCTTGCCCGATCGACTCCTCCAGGAATTCCCTCACTTCGCGCCCCCGCTCTCCCACCAGCGCCAGCACGGTCATGTCGGCGCTCGTGCCCTTCGTCATCATTCCGATCAGCGTGCTTTTTCCGACGCCGCTCCCCCCGAAGATCCCAACGCGCTGCCCTCGCCCGCACGTCAACAGCCCGTCGATCGCCCGGATCCCGCAGCCCAACGGGTCGCGAATCGGCAATCGCTCCAATGGTTGAGGTGGATCACCGTGCAACGGCCAATACTCTCGCGCGCGATATCCCGCCTTTCCGTCGATCACTTTGCCTGACCCGTCGATCACCCGGCCCAGAAGCTCCGGCCCCACGCGCAATGCTGGAAGAGTTCCTCTCGTCACGATGCGGTCGCCATAACGAATCCCGCTCGGCCGCTCCAGCGGCATGCTCAATACGCACCTTCCCCGAAATCCGACAATCTCTCCGCTGAATGTTCGGCCATCTTCCGTCAGGATCGCGCAACCCTCTCCGACGCTGCAGAATGGCCCCTCGGACTCTACCAGGTGCCCGACCGCTTTCGTCACTCTCCCCGTCCAGCGCAGGGTCGAAAAATCTTCCAGTCGCCGGAGATATGCCTGCAAGCTGCGAGCGTCGTCCATCACCGCACCCGCGGCCGCTGCTCCAACAAGTCAAAGAAGCCCTGTTCGATCTCCTTCAATTGCGTGTCCAGGCTGATCTGTGTGCTCCCGACTTCTGTCTCCAGCGCGCATTCGCCGTGCTGCAGCGTGGCGTCGCCTAGCAGTTCCGGGTTCTGCGCTCCCCCTGAGCGCGCGAAAAACTCGTTCCAGAAATGTGTGTCCGCGGGATGTACACGCAGGCGCACTCGCGTCCCTGCGTCCAACTTTTCCAGTGCCACATGCACCAGGCCGGTCAGTAGCAACGGGTCGATCTGCGCCTCGCGATGGAGAATCTTCCTCGCAATCGCCAGTGCCAACTGCACAATCTCTGGTTCCACCCGGTTGAAGTACTCTTCTCTCTCCTTCTGGAATGCCTCTAATGCCGCCCGCACCGTCTGCTGGCTCGCGGCAGCTGTCGCTTCGCAGTTCGTGCGGATTCGCTCCTCCCCTTCTTCCACGCCCCGCTCGTACGCTTCCCGCTCAAGTCGCTCGGCGATTGCCTTCGCGCCGGCTTCATTGCTCCACGGCATGTACGCGTCTCCCCCATGCTGCGCGTCGCCGCCGTTGGCGGCGTAGCGAAATGGCTCGCCCTGCAGGATTGCGCCGCCGTTCCTCGCCGGGCCCTCAGACGACATACGAGTCCTCCTGTTCCTGCTTCAGCGTCAGCTTGCCTTCGCCTTCGAGTCTCCTGGCAATTGCCACGATTTCCTGTTGTGCCGTATGCACGTCGCGTGAGCGCACCGGTCCCAGCACGTCCATGTCTTCTTTCAGCATTTCCACGGCGCGCGAAGACATGCACTTGAAAAAGTGGTTCTTCAAATCCTCCGACGCCCCCTTCAGCGCGGATGCCAGGTTCTTCTTGTCCACCTGTCCCAGCAGCTCGCGGATGCCCGTATCCGGCACTTCCAGAAAATCCTCAAATGTGAACATGAGGTTGCGGATCGTCGTCGCCAGCTGCGTATTGTCCTGCTCAATGGTCTCCAGGATCGTCGCCGTCGCCTCTTGATCGATGGAATTCAGCAGGTCCGCCACCGCCTTCACCCCGCCGTACGCGCGCTGGCTCTGCGTCCCCAGCGTCATCAACCGTCGGTGCAGCACCATCGAAATCTTCTTCACCATCTCCGGAGAAAACTGCTGCATCTGCGCCAACCGCTTCACCGCTTGCCCGCGGATCTTTTCCGGCAGCATCATCAGTACCGATCGCGCTACCTTCGAGTTCAAGTGTGCCAGGATCAGTGCCACCGTCTGCGGGTGTTCCCCCTGAATGAATTTCGCCAGCTGGTGTGGGTCCGTTTTCTGCAGCATATCCAGGCTCTGCGCGCTCGCTTCCTGCACGCGCTGCACCTCTTCCAGCAGGTCGGACGCGGTCTGCTCTCCGAAGGCCTTGATCAATAATTTATTCGCGAAATCCCGCCCGCCTTGTGCCAGGTATTCTTGCGTCAGCGCCAGGCGGTGATATTCGCGCAACACCTGCGCAGCCATCTCTGGCGAAATGTACTCGAGGTCGGAGATCTCTTGCGTGATCTCGCGGATCTCCTGGTCCGGCAGGTACTTGTATACGGTCGCCGCTACGTCGTCGCCCAACAGTACCAGCAGGATCGCTGCCTTCTTTCTCCCCGCAAGGACCGGTGCTTCGGTCATTTGCCTTGCCCCTGGGCCTGCTCTGTTTCACGGACCCAGTTCTGCACCAGCCGGCTCGCGCTGGCCGGATCCGTCTTGATGCGCGACACCAGTTCCCGCTTTAGCAGGATCGTCTTCGAAACGTCGGGCGATGGGCCATCCTGCAGTTCATTCAGCGCCGCGAGTTTTTCGAGCTCGCCCACGCCCGCAATCGCTCCGGTCGAAGCTCCCCCGGCGCTTGCTGCTTCCGGAAGCGCCCGTATCGGGTTCTGCAAAATCTTCATCACTTGCTTTTGCACGGGTCGCAATACCAGCAGGTAGATCAGCGCGAACACCATGAACAGCGCCGCGTACCGCAGCAGCCCTGTCCATCGTTCTGCAAACACCATCACTTTCTGCAGCTTTCCCGGCGGCGTCGACGTTTCCACCGGCGCTTGCAGGAACGAAATGTTTTGCAGCGAAAACAGGTCTCCTCTTTGCGCGTCGAACCCGATCGCCGCTTTCGCCAGGTCCTCAATCTGCTTCAGCTCTTCAGGCGTGCGCTTCCTCTTGGTCTCCTGCGTTTTTCCGCCCTCGGTTTTTGTCTCAATTGCATCGTCCACCAGGATCGCCGCGGCCAGCCGCTTTACCCGGCCCGGCGGTTCCAGCAGATGCCTGGTCGTGCGGCTCACCGCGAATGTCTTGCTCTCGCTCCGAATTCCCTGTGTGGTCGTGTTGGTCTTGGCCTGGCTCGCCGCCGTCGCTGTTGCTTGTGAATTCGGCGCGTTGCTCGGAGTGCCCGGAATTCCCGCCGGCTCCAGGTCGCCCACGGTCTCTTGCGAAATCTGCGACGTCAGCACCACCGGATTGTTGGGGTCGTACACCTCCTGCGTGCTCTCGCCGGATGTGGGATCGTAGTCGATGGTGATGCTGCTCTTGATGTGATCGCCGCCCACAACCGGCGCGAGCGTCTGCACCAGCCGCTCCGCCAATAGCGTCTCCAGGTCCGCTGCCCCAGTCCCTCCATTCAACAAATGTCCCTGTCCCGGTGACGGAATCTGCCCGTCCGTTGTCACGACCGTAACGTTCTGCGGCGCGAGGCCGTCCCATGAACTGGCCACCAGGTTAGCCACAGGCATCGCCAACTGTTCGGTCAGCCGTGTCCCCCTTAATTTCAACACCACCGACGCTTTCGCCGGGCGCTCGCGCTCGGCGAACAACGACTCTCGCGGCAGCACCAGATGAACACGCACCGAATCCACTCCGTTCATCGATTGGATCGTGCGCTCCAGTTCCGCTTCCACCGCGCGCTGGTAGTTCACCTTCTCCGAAAAATCGCTGCCCGACCAGTTGGGCTTGTCGAACAGCTCGAATCCCATTCGCCCGCTCGAGATCGGCCCTTGTGCCGTCGACGCCAGCCTTGCTTTGTCGATCTCGTCGGCGCGCACCAACACGACTGTTCCGTCGGTCGATAATTGCGCCGTGATGTTCTGCCCCCCCAGCCTTTGCGCCAGCATCTGTGCATCCGCAGGCGACATCCCGGAATACAACGGCTTCATATCCGCGCCGGAGACGTAGACGGAAAAGCCCCAGATGATTCCGGCCACCAGCGCGGCGCTTCCCCCCAACAGAATCCGCTGGCGCCACGAAAGCGCCTTTACGAACGCGGCGATTTGTCCGAGAAACTTTTCCATCCGCTGGGTGCCCTAAGAACGGTCCATCGGGCGCTGCTTTTAGAACTGCATGCCCGAGACCTGCTGGTATGCCTGCACAATCTTGTTGCGTACCTGCACCATCATCTCGAAGGCCAGGCTGGCTTTTTCCACCGCGATCATCGCCGAGTGCACGTCCTGGCTGTTCCCGTTCAGCAGCTGCCCCACGTGCGCGTCCGCTTCGCTCTGCAGCTGCGATACCTGCGACATTGCTTCTTGCAGTGTCTTCATGAACTCGCCCTTGGCTCGCTCCCCGCCTTCTCGTGAAATGCTGGAAGTCACCCCGAAGTCCCGCAAGCCCCCCGGCAGTCCCTGGATTGGTGCGCCCATGCTCTCCTCCTTCTTCTTCGCTTTTTTCCCGTTAGCTCAGGATGGTGATCGCGGACTGGATCATGTTCTTCGTGCTGGTCACCGCCGCGGCGTTCATCTCGTACGCGCGAGCCGCACCCATCAGGTTCACCATCTCCTCCGCCGGGTTGATCGCCGGATACGACACGTATCCCTGCGCGTCGGCGTCCGGATGCCCGGGTTCGTATCGCCGTACCGGCGGCGTGTTGTCGGTCACGAGTCCGCTCACCTTGACGTCTTCGGCGTGCAGGTCGGCCAGCGATGCGAGCATCATTCCGTTGAAGCTGCCGAAGCCCGCCGGGTGCGCGCTGAACACCACATGCACGCGCTGGTACGGCCCTCCGGCGTCCGTCTTCGTCGTCTCTGCATTCGCCAGGTTCGCCGCTGTCACTTCCGCCCGGATGCGCTCTGCCAAAAGCGCCGAGCCGCTGATCTCCATCACGCGGAACAGGTTCATGGCTACTGTCCTTCCCGGATCGCCGTGTGGATCCTCGTGAATTCGGCGCGCAGAATCGCCGTCGCCGCCTTGAACTGCAGCTGCGTCTCCGCCAGCAACATGGATTCGCGGTCTACGTTTACGTTGTTTCCGTCCGGGCGCGCCAGCAATCCTCGAACCGGCACCACAAACGGGCTGACCGCTTCGTCCACCTGTCCGTTCATTGCACGCTGCAACTCTCCGCGAAAATCGATGTCGCGGGTGTGGTACCCGGGCGTGTCCACGTTTGCCAGATTCGTCGAGACCAGCGTCTGCCGCATTGACGCCAGATCCAGAAATCGCTCCAGGACCTGAAGATTCGCTGCTCCCAGCCAGCTCATGACACCCTCCTTGCCGGTAGGCCAAACTCCCGGATTTTGTTTCTTACCGTTCGCAGGCTCACACCCATCAACGCCGCTGCCTTCGTGCGGTTTCCCCCGGTGGCCTCGAGCGTCGCTTCCAACAGCCGCTTCTCCATCTCCTGCAACGTCAGGCCGGCCCGGCACCGCTCGCCCGCTTCTTCCTTTTCCTCCTGCAGGTCGGCGCCCAGTAATCCCCCGCAACCGTCCAGCGTCGTTCCCACGGCAAATGCCAGTTCGCGCCGGATTACATTTTCGAGTTCGCGCACGTTGCCCGGCCAGTCGTATTCCTGCAGCTGCGCCGCAAGTTCCGGCGCCATCCGGAACAGCCCCCGGCACTCCATCGGCTCGTATTTGCGCAAGAAATGTTCCGCGAGCGGAAGGATGTCCTCGCGCCTCTCGCGCAGCGGCGGGATCGTCAATGGCACCACGTGCAGCCGGTAAAACAGGTCCGCGCGAAACGCTCCGCTCTTTACTTGCTGCGGCAGCGACTTGTTCGTCGTCGCTACGATCCGTACGTCGATCGGAACCGGTTTCGTGTCTCCCAGGCGGTCGATCTCCCTTTCCTGCAATGCGCGCAGCAGCTTCGGCTGCAACGGCAGCGGCAGGTCCCCGATCTCGTCCAGCAACAGCGTTCCGCCGTTCGCCAGTTCGAATTTGCCCACTTTGTTCGCCTGTGCTCCGGTAAACGCTCCCCGCACATGTCCGAACAATTCGCTCTCCAGCAGGTTCTCCGGGAACGCTGAACAGTTCACCGCCACGAACGGCCCCTTTTTCCTTGCGCTGTGCCGGTGAATCGTCCGCGCTACCACTTCTTTCCCTGTGCCGCTTTCCGCCTCGATCAACACATCTGCGCCGCTGCGCGCCACTTTCTTCGCTTGTTCCATTACCCGCCGGAACGCCAGCGACAGCCCCACCACTTCCGGCTCCGGCAAACCCAGCAGCGTCTCCGTGTCCTGCCCCACAAACTGCTCTGCCCTCGCTTCCAGTTCCTCAAACGAAATGGGCTTCTGCAAATAGTCACACGCTCCGCCGCGCATCGCTTCGACCGCATCCGGCACGTTCCCGTACGCAGTCAGGAGAATCACCGGGGTTTCCGGCAGGCACTTCCGTACGCCTTCCACCACCTGCAAGCCGTCCCCGTCCGCCATCCGCATATCTGTGATCACCAGCTTCGTCGGTGAAATGCGAAACGCGGTCAAGGCTTCCGCCACGCCCGATGCACTGCGAACCCGCCAGCCGTGGCGGGCGAAATTCGCCTCCAGCGCCGCGCGCATGGCGGCTTCGTCATCCACAATCAGGACTTCTTTCATGCCTTCTCCCCCGCTGCGGGCAATACGATCGTGAACCGTGTCCCCTCGTTCGGCCGGCTTTGCACTTCCAGCGCGCCCGTATGTTGCTCCACAATCCGTTTCGAAACCGACAGCCCCAGCCCGGGGCTCCCCGGCGTTGTCGTAAAGCCCGGATCGAAGATCTTCTCCAGCAGCTCCGGTGCAATGCCTCGCCCTTCGTCCTGCACTTCAATCCGCACCAGGCCGCCCGGATATTGCGGAGCCCACGACAGCCGGAATTCCAGCGACGCTCCCGGCGGCATCGCCCGGAACGCGTTCAACGCCAGGTTCAGGAGTACCTGCTTCAATCGGCTCGCGTCCGCCGGCACACTCACTTCCCCGATCCGATTTTCGTAGTGGATTTGCTGGCCGCGCTGTCTGGCCACCGGGCACAGAAATTCCGTTACCTCTTTCAGCAAGCGGTCCAGGTCCACCGGAACCAGGTGCAACCCGCTTTGCGAATGGAACTGCAGCACATTATTCACCGTGGCGGAAAGCGATCTCAGGCCGGCCCGCAGATGATTCACCCATTGCCGCGTCTCCGGAGTCGTTGCCACCGCTTCTTCCAGCAGGCCGGTGAACAGCTCCATGCTGCCAAGTGGGTTGCGAATCTCATGTGCCAGCAGCGTGGTCATCTCCGCCAGCGCCAGCGACTGCTGCGCGTGTTCCCGCTCGCGTGCTGCGCGCTTCTGTTCCGTCAACTCCCGCACAATCCATACGCGATCGCCGCTCGCCTCGTCGCCCTTCCCCAGCCGCGCTCCAGATACCCCGATGAACTTCTCTCTCCTCTCCTCATCAATCGCCCATTCTTCCTCCCGGAACGCGATGTCTCCCTCTGGCTTGGCAACCAGCCTCGCCAGCAGCGCCGGTCTTTCTTTGCCCTCGCCCTCGGCCCACTCCGGCGGGATCTGCAACAGCTCCTTTGCTTGCGGATTCATCAACTGGATCGAACCGCCCGAGCCCACGACCACCACTCCGCAGGGTAGGTTTTCTAACACCTCGGCCAGATAACCGCGGACCTGCCGATTCTCCTCCAGACTGCGTTCCAACTCCGCGCTCGCTCGCGCCAATTCACCATGCAGCCGTACCACTTCGCTCTGCAATTGCGTGTAGGACTTCTCCAGCGATCCGGCCGCCTGGGTAAATGTCAGGAACGCGGTCGCCAGCCCACGCTCGATTCCCGGTGCCTGATTCCTTCGGTTGGCCGTCGCTCTTGCCGCAATCCGTGATTTCGCTTTGTGTTTTCGCATCGCTGCTCGCGCCCCTACACGCATTTCGCTCTCACCTTGCTTGTTCTAGGAAATCCCTGCCCTGCTTGCACACAATCGCGACGGTGCGCGTGCGTCACCATACTTCGCCAGGGATGGCTATTGAAAAGGCAGGAGTTAACGCGTGGAGGTTCGGAGGCGCTGCGCCAACGCGGCACAGTGTCTTTGCCAAATACACAAAGTACTACGCACTTCCTGCCCACGCCCCTTCCGCATCGGCAGGAAAAACGCTTTCTTTGCTCCGAACGCGCGGCTGCGCGCGCTGGAGTGCTTCCACTTGGTCTATCGGCAATGCTCGGGATTACTTTAGTGGTTGAGTGCGACTTCGGAGTGTTCCACTTTGGGAGAAAACACCGATTCCACCAGCGCTTGTACCCTCGGCACAAACGCATCCAGGTCCATCGTGAATCGTGCCAGGTCCATCTTCTCCAGGCGTGGGCACGTTGCCGCGAGGCGCCCCCATGCCGGATCGGCCGCTAGATCGACGCTTCGCCACTCGTCGTACCCATGCCCCAGTCCGCGCAGCCGGCAAAGAATGTCTGCCAGATGCACGAGCGTCACCAGCGGGCTTTGCTCCGACATTTTCGCCGGATTGTGGTGCATCTCAATCACCTGGTTCACCGCTGGTGGCAGCTTCCACAGCCCCGCCAGAATGTGCCCGCTCTCGCAGTGCGTGAATCCCAGGTCTTGCTGCTCTTGTTCTTGCAGTGGGACCCCTTTTTCGCTCGCCGTCGCGAGCACTCCCCCATATTCATCGGGATATGCCAATGAATTCACCAGGATCCCCAGGTCATGAAGCAATCCCGCCAGATATGCCTTGTCGGGATTCTCATAACCGATTCGCTCCGCCAGTTCCTGCGCCACCGCCGCGCAGCCGAGCGAGTGTCTCCAAAACACACCGGGATCACCCGCCCACTTCGACCCGGAACTGAACTTCTGCAGGCAACATGTCAGCAGAATGTCCTCGACCCGCTGGATTCCCAAGCTTACGATCGCCGCCCGGACCGACTCTGTCTCTTGCGCCCGGCTGTACAACGCCGAATTCGCGATCCGCAGACACTGTGCCGCGATCGTCTTGTCGTAGGACACCAGTTCGACCACCCGTTTCAGGTCGATTCGGTCGCTCGGAAGTCGCAGCAGCTCCAGGAGCGGTTTCAGCACCGCCGGCGATGAGGGCAGTGTCCGCAATCTCTCCACCCTCTTCCTCAGCCCGTCGCGCAAAGTTGTGCTCATGGTTTGCCCTCCGCACCGGCCGCGGCGTTTGGCGCGGACTTGCGATACACCGTCGTGCCAGGCAGGTGCACCAATCGGAACTGGTCGTTCACCTGAAACAGCGATTCCGCCTGCCCCAGAAAGAAGCAGCCATTGGGCAGCAGGTTCGCGTAAAAGTGCTGCACCACCCTTTTTTTCGACGTCACATCGAAGTAGATCAGCACATTGCAGCAGAAGATTAGGTCCATCCCTTTCATAAACAGCATCCGGGTATCGTCATTCAGATTCAGCCGCGAAAACGTAATCCGCGCTTTCACTTCGTCGCGTACCTTCAGCCGCCCTCCGTCCACCGGTGTGAAGTACTTCCTCTTGTACAGGTCCGGCGTGTTGCGCAGCGCATAGTCGCCGTAAACGCCTGCTCGTGCGATCTCGACGGACCGGTCGTTCAGATCTGTCGCTTGGACTTCGAATACCCAGTCCTTCAGCAGCTTTTCCTTCTCCTCCATCAGGAACATCGCGAGCGTGTACGGCTCTTCTCCCGTCGAGCATCCCGCGCTCCACACCCGCAGCTTCTTCAGGCTGATCTTCCCGCGCTCGGTCACCAGCTCCGGCAGGATCACGTTGTGCAACGCGTTCAGTTGCGGCTGGCTTCGAAACAAACACGTCTCGCCGATCGTGATTTCGTTCAGCAATTCCCTGGTTTCCTGGTCTTTTTTCGCCGGAGTGCTCAGGCTCTGAAAGTAATCCCGGCCGGTCGACACGGACGGACCGAGCATCTCCATCCGCCGCCTGCACGCGCTCACCAGCAGATACATCTTCTCTTCCGAGTGGTAAATCCCGCACGCCTGATACACAAAATCCCGGATCTTCAGATACACCGGGTCTTGGCTGTCGTCTTTTGCGGCTGCCTTGGCGTCCAGACTGCTCGTTCTTGCTTCATCAACGGGCATACGTTTTCCTATTCGAGGATTCCGTCCCGCTCCCCGTCGGGGTGGGACTCCATTCTTTTGCCGTCGAGCGCCGGTTCCAGTTCGCCCGGCGTTCGATCTCGTCGGCGATCTTTTCCAACGGACAGATCGCTTCCGCCAGTCCCGCGGCAGCCACTTGCCCCGGCATTCCCCATACCACCGAACTTGCTTCGTCCTGCACAATCACCTGCCCGCCTGCTTCGCGGACACATTCCGCCCCGCGCACGCCGTCCGATCCCATCCCGGTTAGCACCACCGCCAGCGCGTTCGGTCCGTACACTTTCGCCACGCTGGCAAATAGCACGTCTACCGCCGGCCGGCACGAGTTCTGCGGCGCTTCCTTGTTCATCGACAACCGCACCGCCTTCTCTTCGCGCGCCACTGTCATGTGATAGTCCCCCGGTGCGATCCATGCCTCTCCCGAGCGCAAGACGTTCCCCTCCGTCCCCTCCCGCACCGTGATCGATGCCTGTTTCCCTAGCCGCTCCGCCAACAACCTTGTGAACAGCGGTGGCATATGCTGCACGATCACGATCGGCACGGGAAAATCCTTCGGAATCATCGGCAGCACCGACGCCAGCGCGTTCGGCCCGCCTGTCGAGCACCCGATCGCGATGACATCCACTCGCCTTTGAACATGCGCCGTCGCGGATGACACATGCGCCCGGCTCACTGCTTTCGGAAGCGGTGCGCTTCCCGTCGACCTCTGACACAGCGCTTTCACCTTTGGAACCAGTTCCATCTGGATGCGCGCCCGCGTCATCTCTACGCTGCCCGTATTGCTCGGCTTCGTCACATAGTCGCTTGCTCCCAGTGACAACGCCTCGATCGTTACGGCTGCGCCTCGTTCCGTCAGCGTGCTGAACATGATCACCGGTAACTTCGGATGACTTCGCCGGATCTCTCCCAGCACCTCCAGCCCCGACTTGCCCGGCATCTCCACATCCAATGTCACTAGATCGGGTTGCAGGATCCCAATCTTGGAGAGCGCGATCGCGCCGTCCGCCGCCGTCCCCACTACCTCAATCCCTGGATCCGTGGTCAGTGCCTCCGACAGGACTTTTCGAATCACCACGGAGTCATCCACCACGAGCACCCGTATGTTCCCCATACTCGTTTCGCTTTCGTCCTCGTGTGCAACCTCTGGCTAGAAACGCCAGTACCTCCCCTTCCCGAGCAAACCGAATTCCAGCGTACCCGCTGTTCATGATCCGAACACTCCTCCGCCCCTCGCCTCGAACCATTCCTCTTTCCGCCCCAAACTCCCTGTTTTCTTTGTCGCACCCACACTCTTCCCGCCTCCGCCGTCCCTCACCTCCAACGCCAAATCCTCGCGTTACTTCCACACCGTTCAACTCGGCAGCAAACATTTCAGAGTGGAACAGCTCTGCCATCCGCTCGCTGCCTCCCCTCCCACGGTTGACCTCTCCTCCTGAACTCGATAGTGTCTTGCCCACCGCTTCCTCTGGAGCCTCTTTGTCCCCCGAGCCCGCCTCTTCGAACGAAAGCATCGCCGCTCCCAAGCGCGTCATGGGATTTCGAGACTTGGTTCTCTTCTATGTCGTCACAGGCATCAGTCTTCGCTGGATCGCCACCGCCGCCGGTCATGGCCCTTCTTCCCTCGTCCTTTGGTTCCTCGGATGGCTTCTTCTCTACGTCCCTCTCGCGCTCTCGGTGATCGCTCTCTCTTCCCGCTATCCCCAGGAAGGTGGCTTCTATGTCTGGACAAAGAAAGCCTTTGGCGAACGCGCCGGCTTCCTTTCCGCGTGGGTCTACTGGGTCAGTAACCTCCCCTACTTCCCCACTGTCCTCTATTTCGCCGCCGGCAACCTGCTCTTTATCTACCCTCCCCTGCAGCGTTACGCCCACCAACCCGCCTACTTCATGGCCTTCTCCATCTCCATCCTGATCGGACTCACCGTCCTCAATGTTCTCGGTCTCGACCTCGCGAAATGGGCTCACAATCTCGGCGCGATCGCCATGTGGATTCCCGCCCTCGTCATCGTCGTCCTGGGATTTCTCGCCTGGCACAACTTCGGCCCCGCTAACTCCTTCTCTCCCCGCGCTTTCGTCCCCCCTCACCGCATCCAGGACCTGATCTTCTGGTCCGTCATCATCTTCTCGTTCATCGGCTGCGAGTCCGCTTCCCTCATGGCCGGCGAAATCAAAGACGCACGGCGCAACATCCCCCGGGCCCTCCTCCTCGCCGGCGCCACCGTCGCCCTCTGCTACATGCTCGGTACATTCTGCGTCCTTCTCGCTTTGCCCAGCTCTGAATCCACGAATCTCGAAGGCTTGGCGCAGGCTATCGCCCGCACTTGCGACCGTCTCGGTATCCCGGGTCTCACTTCGTTCGCCACCGTGTGGATCGTTCTCAGCAACATTGGAGCCGCCGGTGCTTATCTTGCGGCCGCCGCTCGTCTCCCTTTCGTCGCCGGAATCGATGGCTACCTGCCTCGTGTCTTCGGTCAGCTCCATCCACGCTTCAAGACCCCCTGGGCCTCCATCCTCGGCCAGGGGCTCTTCGGCATCGTTTTCGTCCTGTTGGGACAGGCGGGCACTAGCGTTGGCGGCGCTTACGACATCCTTGTGGCCATCTCAGTAGCTGTGACCATGATTCCCTTCATGCTTCTCTTCGCCTCCATAATCCGCTTGTCAGGTGAGCCCCTTCCCGACGGCGCCACGCGCATTCCCGGTGGCCGCTTCGTCGCCATCTTGCTCGGCTGCGTCGGCTTGGCTTCTTCCGCCTTTGCAACCTTCCTCTCCCTCCTCCCCCCACCCGAGGAGCCGCACAAACTCCTTTTCACTTTAAAAATTGTCATTTCAATGGGAGCATTAGTAGGCCTCGGCATGCTTCTCTTCGCTCTGGGGCGTCGCCGCGCCACTCAGTAACCGCAGAAAACAATCGATTCTCGGCCAAGTGTTTTTCTCGCGGTAGATTGTGTCCGCAGGATGGAGGAGCCCACCCAATGTCTGGAAACAAAGGAATCTCTCGTCGTCGCTTCATCGGTACGGCTGCAGCTACCGGCGCCGCTGTGACTCTGGTTCCCCGCCATGTGCTCGGTCGCGGCTATACCCCGCCGAGCGATCTCTTCAACGTCGCTTGCGTCGGTGTCGGCGGAATGGGTCGTAGCAACCTCATCAATCTCGCCAGTCAAAATATTGTTGCGCTCTGCGATGTCGACTGGGGTTACACCGACAAGAATCTCTCCCGCCTCGATACGGATGTCGCTAATCTCCAGGCCCACATCGATCATCCGGACGCCGCCGCTCCCGGCGCAAAACCTTCCTCCGACACCGATCCTGCAAAGGCGAAAGAACGTCTGGCCAAGATTCTCCATCTGAAGAACGACTTGATTCCCAAGGCCAAGCGCTACTCCGATTACCGCAAGATGCTCGAGCAGAGGGATATCGACGGGGTCGTGATCGCCACTCCCGACCATATGCACGCACCGATCGCTCTGGCCTGCATGGACCTTGGCAAGCACGTTTTCGTTCAGAAGCCCCTCACCTGGTCGGTCTCGGAAGCCCGTGCACTCGCCAAGAAAGCAAAGGAAACCAAACTCGCCACGCAGATGGGTAACCAGGGCCATTCCATGGACGATGCCCGAACTGCCGTCGAATACGTCTGGTCAGGCGCCATCGGCGAAGTCCGCGAGATCCATGTCTGGACCGATCGCCCGGTTGGTTATTGGCCCCAGGGCATTCCCCGCCCGAAAGCGCCGGTCGAGCCACTCGACACACTTAAATGGGACAAGGCCGGTGTCGACGCTCGCCTCGCCGCCGCAATGGCCGCAAGCAGCTATCCCATTCCGGAAACGCTCTCCTGGGACCTCTTCCTGGGCGTCGGTCCCGTGGTTCCCTACCACCCCGTCTACCATCCCTTCAATTGGCGCGGTTGGGTCGATTGGGGCTGCGGCGCCATCGGTGACATGGGCGCGCACCTCTTGGACGTCTCGATGTGGGCTCTCAATCTCGGCCTGCCTACCAGCATCGAAACCGTTACCACTCCCTTCAACAGCGTGTGCTTCCCCACTGCAACCATGACCTTCTATGAGTTCCCCGCGCGCGGCAATATGCCTCCCGTCAGGCTCACTTGGTACGATGGCGGCATCATGCCAAAGCGTCCGGAAGAACTCGGCGAAGAACCATTGAAGCCCGAAGGTGGCGCGATTCTGGTCGGCAGCAAGGGCAAGCTCATGCACAACACGTACGGCCGGAACCCCCGGCTCCTCCCCGCTTCGCTGCAACAGTCTGTTGGGAAACCTCCGCAAAAGCTGGCGCGCATCGAGAACGAAGATCACGAATTGAACTGGGTTGATGCCGCCAAAGGCAAGACCACCGCTTCTTGCCCGTTCGAATACGCCGCGCAACTCACCGAAGTTATGCTGCTCGGTGTCGTGTCGCTCCGTTCCCGTAAAAAGCTGCTCTATGACGCCGCAAATATGCGCGTCACTAATGCCCCGGAAGCCAACCAATACTTCGCCAGGGAGTACCGCACCGGCTGGTAAGAAAACCCCAAGAAAAACAAAAGAGGGCCTGCCACCGGCAGGCCCTCTCTCTTCAAAACCGGAAACTTACTTTTTCTTTGGCGGATAGTTCTTCAACAGCTTGGCCACTCCCTTGGTCAAGTTCTTTTGGCGCTTGTCTGGCTTGGCTTTCTGATCGATTGTCTTGGTAGCAATTCCCCGCCAAACAAGCTGCTTGTTGGACGCGTCATACATGTCCAGGTCCAGCGTCCCCGTGTAGATCGTCGATGTTGTTGCCGTCGACGTGCTCATTCCTCCGCCATCCGGTGTTGTACACCTCCAACTGCTTCTCCTTGCCGATCGCTGTCTGATACGTCACGTAAAGATCCGCGTTGTCGGCGTCTGTCTTCGTCAATCCCTTCTTCGCCAGTTCCGCATCGATCGTCTGCGTAATTTGCTTCGCCGTCAGCTCGTCCACCTGCGGGGCGTTCTTGATACTCACCCATTTATACGTCTTGAACTTCGAAAAGTCGGCGCTCTGATCGAAGTTATATCGCACATCTTGTGCAGCGGCGCTTCCCGCCCCGACCGCAAACAACATCAATAGCAACCACAGACTCTTTTTCATGCGGAATACTCCTTTTGGTGGGCGGCGTTACAGAGGTTGAAATATCAGCAGGCTGATTATACACGCCCACGCTGCCATGGCCTGTCACTTCAGCCTTGCCAGCACAT
>Ga0335082_10000955_pt1 | contig 30465 bp, 19 predicted proteins | sample Lox_Sample_41_FD_206718 | JGI IMG/M metagenome (GOLD analysis project Ga0335082, IMG submission 206718) | Soil microbial communities from Loxahatchee National Wildlife Refuge, Florida, United States - Lox_Sample_4.1 | ecosystem: Environmental > Terrestrial > Soil > Wetlands | place: USA... | reverse complement strand
CAGAATAACCGCCTCGTGGATCATAAGGTCTCTACCTGGATACAGCGAATATCAGAAACGGGTCCGGCATCGTCTTGTGCTATTCCTATGGTAGTCGCGTCGGGGCACCGTCACCGTCGGCCTCCCATGAACCGCTGGACTCGGATTGAATGTGCCTTGCCGATGATGACATGTTGAGCGCGTATGGTACCCGAGGTGGAGCAGTACGAACCGACCCTCGAATCAATCCGGCGACATCGGGTACCGGACTGGTACCACGACGCGAAGCTCGGCATCTTCGTGCATTGGGGCCTGTATTCCGTGCCGGGCTGGGCGGCCTCTCGAAAGGATCCGTTTAGCGTCATTGCTGAAGGCGGCTTCGACAAGTACTTCCGCGAGAATCCATACGCAGAGTGGTACCTCAATACTTTGAAGTTCGCAGACGGGCCGACGCGCGCGTATCACAACCGCACCTATGGCAAGCACTTCGTCTACGAGGACTTCCAGCCGATCTTCGAGCGCGAGGCGCAGAAGTGGGTAGCCGACGACTGGGCGGAGCTGTTCCAGAAGGCGGGTGCGGGCTACGTTGTGCTGACCGCCAAGCATACCGACGGCTATCTGCTGTGGCCGAGTCGGGTCGGCAATTTGGCGCGCCCCGGATATCAGTCGAGACGCGATCTCGTGGGGGAGTTCGCGGCGGCCGTGCGCGCGCGGGGCCTCTACGCCGGCCTCTACTACAGCGGCGGCATGGACTGGCTCCTGAACCCGGAACGCATCGACGCCCCGGAGAAGATCTACTCCACCATTCTCGACGCCCCGGAATACGTCGCGTACGCGGACGCACACTGGCGCGAGCTGATCGATCACTATCGGCCGTCGGTGCTGTGGGGGGACATCATGTATCCACCCGGCGCGAACACGCTCCGACTCTTTGCCGACTACTACAATCAGGTGCCGGACGGTGTGATCAACGACCGCTTCGCCACCGAGTTCACTCCGCCGCGAATGCCGGGCCTGCAGCCCCCGGGTGTTCACTACGACTTCCTCACGCCCGAGTACGTCTCCTTCGACGAGATGCAGACGGAGAAGTGGGAGACCTGCCGCGGCATCAGCAACTCGTTCGGCTACAACCGGACCGACGACGAGACGAGTTACCTTTCGGCGGCGACGGTCGTCCGCATGCTCGTCGACATTGTGAGCAAGAACGGCAACCTCCTGCTTAACGTCGGCCCGCGGGCGGACGGCAGCATTCACGAGGTCCAGCGCAAGTGTCTGCTCGGGCTCGGGGCGTGGCTGGAGGTGAACGGCGAGGCCATCCGAGGCACCCGTCCCTGGCATCGCGCGGAGTCGACGACCGCATGCGGCGTCCCTGTGCGCTTCACCCGAAAGGATAGCGCCCTCTACTTCCTGCTGTTGGGCACTCCCGCGGAGGGGGACGTCTGCGTCCGGGGCATGCGCGCGGCGGCCGGCAGCGAGGTGCGTTTGCTGGGTCATGACGAGCGCCTGAAATGGCGCCAACGCGGCGACGAGCTGATCGTCCGGCTTCCGCCTCCGCCGCTTCCCGACCGCCCCGCACACGTGCTCAGGCTGTCGCCTCTGCCGTGACGCCGCCGCCGCGCGCTGCGAAAACCTCCGTCGCCGAGCGTGACCGCGCGGTCGCAGGAGAGGGCGGCGGAGACGACCATTGGAATGCTCTGTATGCTCAACGCCTGCGACACGCCAGGGTTCGCGTCGATGTTGACCTCGGCGAGGATGAAGGCTGTAACGGAGCGCAGTGCAATGCAGGGAGATGTCGATGGGCGGCGGTGAGTCACCCCGAGGGGCACTCCTGCCGGGCATTGTTCACGGCCGAGATGATGAGGCCGACGGTGATATCGCCGCCACCCGGGTTGCCGTACGGACACGCATCAGAATCGAGGTTACCCAGGGCGATGCTCACCAGCGTGACGAGGTCACCCGCGGACACGCGATCGCTGCCGGTGCAGTCGCCGACGCAGTCAATCAAAGGCGTACGGCTCGGCAAAGGGGTGGGCGGGTGCACGGTCGGCGTCGGCGTGAACGGGGTTGCGGTACCGGACGGCGCGACCGCCGCGCCGGCTGGCCGCACGGGCCCGCCGGTCTGGTGACCCGGCCACGCCCCGATCGCAACCACGCAGTCGGCAACCAGCACCAGCCACAGTACGCCCCGACCGTGTTCACGCGCACGTGTGGTCCTCGTCATGCCCGTTCTGCTCCTCGCCCGCAGCGGTATTGGCCTCTTCACCGGCGGACCGGAAACGTATCAAAATTCCAGCGAGGCTGTAAGGTTCGCTCTAACCGCCGGCGTCGACTCGGCTGCAGCCTGGCGCTGCGCCGTTGACGCACGCTGGCCGGGCGGCATGAGACACGCGACACGTTGGAGCAGACGGGCGGCGACGCAGGCGGTGGTGGCGCTACAAGTGACGCTCGTCCTGGTGGGCGGCGCCTGGCTGCGCATGCGCGGCATCGACTGGGATGCGGGGCAGCACCTGCATCCGGATGAGCGGTTCCTGTGTCTCGTCGAGTCGGCGCTCACCCCGGTGTCCTCGCTGCATCAGTATTTCGACACCGCGACCTCTTCGCTCAATCCACACAACCGCGGGTATGGCTTTTTCGTCTACGGCCAGTTGCCGGTCACGGTGGTGCAGTATGTTGCGCGTTGGTTGGCGCGACCGGGCAACGACATCGACGGGCGCGTTTTCGGTCGCGAGCTCGGCGCTCACTACGCCGAGATAGGCCTTGTTGGACGCGGTCTGTCGGCGGCGTGCGACGTCGTGTCGGTTGCGGTGGTCTTCTTGCTCGGGCGTCGCCTGTACGGCCAGCGTGTCGGCCGTCTCGGAGCGGCGCTAGCTGGCGGGACCGTGATGGCCATCCAGCAGGCGCACTTCTTCACTGTCGATTCGTGGGCGACCATGTGGGTGGTAACTGCCGCCTGGTTCGCCGTCCGACTGCTCGATACGGGGCAGCGATCGGATGCCGTCTTGAGCGGCCTCGCCGTTGGCGGCGCGGCGGCCTCCAAGATCAGTACGGTGCCCGTCGCCGGGCTGGTGGCGCTGGCCGCGACGCTGCAGGCCATCGCGCCGGAAGCGCGCAAGCTGTCAGCCGGTGCCGGTCGGCCGCGGCTCGCGGTGGGACAGGCTGCGGTCAACCTCAACATCGCCTTGTTGGCAGCCCTCTTCGCGTTTCGCATCGCGCAGCCCTACGCGTTCCTGCCAGCGACGCAGGTGTCAGATTCTTCCGGCCCCGTGGCATCCGCCCTTGTCGTGCTCCGCGACGTTGCCAGCCTGCGGTTGAACCCCGCGTGGACCGAGCAGATGCGGACCCTCGGGCGCATGATGAGCGGCGAGGACGAACTGCCGCCGAACCACCAGTGGGCGCAGCGGACCGCGCTGGTCTTTCCGTGGCTGAACCTGGTGCGCTTCGGATTGGGTTGGCCGCTTGGGCTGGCCGCCTGGGGTGGCTGGCTCTGGGGGCTGGTTCGGATTATCCGTCGCACTCCCGGCTGGCGGCGGCACGTGCTGCCGGTTGTGTGGGTGGGCGGGTATTTTTTCTGGCAGGGCACCGGCTGGGTGAAGGCCATGCGCTATCTGCTGCCGATCTACCCGTTTCTCGTGCTGCTCGCCGCGTGGGCCCTGGTCACGGCCGGGCGACGAATTCGCGCCGGCGCCGCGCGGCAGCATCTGGGGGGCTTCGCCGTCCGCTTCGCGGCGGTTGTGCCGGCGCTGGCGGTCATGCTGGCGACGTATGGGTGGGCGCTGGCGTTCACCGGCATCTACACCAGGTCCACCACGCGCGTGGCCGCATCGCGGTGGATCTACGCACACGTGCCCCCCGCTGCGCGCGTACACATCGATACCGGGGCGGGCAACGACGACGTCGCGGTTGCATTCCCGCGCAGGTGGGTCCCACCCCGGGGTTCCGCAGACGAGTTGGATCGGCGGTCCATGGCGCAGACCCTTTTGACGCCCGGCGTTGCGCAAAGCGCGCCGTTTGTGGTGCCGCGGGGCGGTGTGCTGCGCACCGTCTCTTTGACCCACGTGGGACAGCCGCCCCGAGCCGAGGGCCCGCCCAGTGTGCGCGTGGCGGTGGCCACCGCCCCGGCCACCGACGTGATCAGCGAGCGCACGGTCATAGCTCTCACTCCCGGCACCGCGCAACGCATCGATCTCCCCCCGGCCGGACTCGAGTCTGGTCGCACCTATTACGTGCTCATCGAAGCGCTGCAGGGCCCGTTGACGCTCTCGGGGTCGTGGATCGGCACGGAGGGCGCGTGGGACGACTCGTTGCCTCTAGCGCTCGACGGCCACGATCCGTGGGGCACCGACTACCAGGAGTACCCGCTGGAGTTGTCGTGGGAAGACACGCCCGCCAAGCGCGCCCGGATGCAGCGTGCGCTCGAGCAGGTGGACTACCTGGTGATCTCCTCGAACCGTTTCTATGCGTCGCTGCCGCGCAACCCGCGCCGCTGGCCGATGACGGTCGACTACTACCGGGCCCTCTTCACGGGCGACCTCGGATTCGATCTCGTCCACATCGAGGCGTCGGCACCGTCGCTTGGCCCATTCCGAGTCAACGATCAGAGCGCGGAGGAAGCGTTCACTGTATACGATCACCCGACGGTGCTCATCTTCCGCAAGCGCGCGTCGTTCCGCGCCGCACATGTCGCCGAGGTGCTCGGGGCTGCAGATCTCGATCGGGTCATACGAGCGCCGGCGGCCCAGGCCGTCGCGCCGCCGGTGGTGCTGACTCCTCCAACGCAGGCGCAGCCGTAACTCGCTGCGGCGTATCCCCCTTCTCGCACACGAAGAACAAATAGGCCCCTGCGGCGCATGGGGACATGTCGGCATACGGCAACAGCCAGCGCGCGCAGCGTACCCCCCAGCGCGTTGACGGCACCCAGCGGCCCGTAACGACCCGACACAGCAGGTTCGGGATGCCGAGATAGTGACAGGCGTCGAACACTCGGTGCGTGCGTGCGGAGCCGTAATAGCGCCAGGTTCGAACCTCAAGGCCGACCGTGGTCAGTTTCTCCCGCCACGCGGCCGGCCCGTACCGATGGCGGTGGCGTGAGAGGCCATCGAACCACCGCGCGTAGGCAGCCGCCAGCAGGCGCAGGTGCAGGCGGCGCAGCACGCTACTGACGAGGAGCAGGTCGCCGAAATGCTCGCTCGGTGTCGTGAAGGCGAAGGTCCCGCGTGGCGTGAGCACCCGGGCGATCTCGGCGAGCGTGCCGTCCAGGTCGGCAATGTGCTCGACCACCGAGTTGCTGAGCACCGTCCGGAAGCTCGCGTCTGCGAATGGTAGCGCGGTCGCGCTGGCCGTCACCACGGAGCGATACGCGCCGCTGCGTCGTGCCGCGTCGATCGACACGCGCGGCAACATCGCCATCGGCAGGTCCGTGCCCACGTCGATGCGCCGTGAATACGCAAGCGTCGCGAACAGCCCATCACCGCAACCGACGTCCAGCACCGGCCCGCACAACGGGACGTCGCGCATGAGCGTGGCGTCCATCGTGCGCATGAGAGCGCGGTGCGGTGGAACCATACGCAGGTGACGCCGCAGGAGGTCATCGAGCGCAGGCTCAGGCAGGCTCGGCGTCATGCCGGGGTGGACCTAGGTGAACAGCCACATACATGTGACAATGATGCCAAGCAAGACTTGCTCGCATGGCGATCGGATGGCCGGGAGCCACCAGTCGCGAAGGGCAACTCATATGAACAGCACCGTCGCCTGCCGCGCTCGGGGAGCCGAGTCCATTCCTGCACACGGCGCGCTTTGCCCGCGGCAGGCGGTAGCGCTCGAGCAAGGCACGGCCTCGTACGCTGCACCGATTCACACCCCAATCGCACCAGCGCCGGCGACTGGCGTCGTCGTAGTTATTGCTTGAACGACTACGCCACACAAGGCGTCTGGTGGAGGCGGGCGTCAGCGCATCCTGCCTTGCAGAGGGCTGGTTGTACGGTGTGGAGCGAAGGGTGATACTCCGGCGCGGGCGCGGTCGGATGCCGCGGCCGAAAGGAGAACGCATGGCACCCGAGCCCAGTCACCTGCTCATCGATCGGTGCGACGGCATCATGACGTTGACGATGAACCGGCCCGAGGCGGGCAACGCCCTCAGCCCGGAGATGCTCGTCAAGATGGCGCACGCCTGGCATGAGTTCCGCGACACGCGCGAGCTGCGCGTCGCCATCCTCACCGGGGCCGGCGACAAGGACTTCTGTGCCGGCGGCGACCTGAAGCTCACGATGCCGCTTGTCACCGGCGCCCGTCAGCCGGAGGACGAGTGGGACCACAAGCTGGTCTCCAACTACACACTGTTCACCGACGCGATTCTGCGCGGCTTCGAGCTGTACAAGCCGGTGATCGCCGCCGTGAACGGCAGCGCGCTGGGCGGCGGCACGGAGATGACCAACGCCTGCGACCTGCGCGTCGCCGCGGAGCATGCGGTGTTCGGAACACCCGAGGCGAAGCGTGGACTGCTGCCCGGTGGGGGCTCGATCAGCCGGCTGCCACGTCAGATTCCCTACGCGCGGGCGATGGAAATCCTGCTCATCGGCGACCCCCTGAGTGCCCGGGAGGCGCTGGAGATCGGCCTTCTCAACTACGTGGTGCGGGGGGAACGGCTGATGACGAAGGCGCGCGAGTTGGCCGCCAAGCTGGCGGCAAATGGCCCCCTGGCCATCAGCAAGATCAAGGAAGGCGTGCTGCGCACCAGCGGGCTCCCGATGGACCAGGCACTGGCGATCGAGAACGAGGTATCGCTGGCGGTCATGATGTCGAAGGACGCGCGGGAGGGGCCGCGCGCGTTCAAGGAGAAGCGCAAGCCGAACTTTACCGGCGAGTAGCAGTGGCACCGGTATGAGCGGGGTGGCTCGGCGCCCTCGCGTGCCCCGCTCCAACTAGCGCCGCGGGCCGGGCGTCAACGTGTCCGCTTGTCTACTGCCCGCACGTATTCCGGGCACGATTGACGGCAGTGAGCAGTTCGTCAACCGTCACACGTCCGTCGCGGTTTACGTCGAGCAGGGAACACGCATCAGTGGGCAAGCCTCCAAGCGCGATGTCGACGCCTGTGACGAGCTCGTCCATCGTGACGGAGCCACCGCGGTCACAGTCGCCCGGACATCCTAGAGGTACGAGCGAGATGGTTAGCACGCCGTTGGCCCCCGTTATGTAGGGCAACCCGACGCCATCCGGGTCGAAGGCGATTTCGCTGCCATTGCTGAGGATCTTGGTCGCGGGCAGCGTCGATGAGGCAATGTGAATCGTACAGGAGTAGAGCGGACCGTCCGGAATGGCGCTCGCAATTGGCTTTGACTGCACAAACAGCCGCGCGTGTCCCGCTTCGACCACACTGCCCACAAGCGTCTTGTCGAGAAGCGGATTGAGCTCGCAGGCGGTGGGGTCGAGCATCAGAGTCTGCGAGTCGAACAGAATGTCGTTGCCGGTAGCGGCCACACTCAAGCCAGAGGTCCTGAGCGACACAGTTACCTTTACCGTGCCCCCTGGGGCACCAGTCGGGGAGCTGATGTCGATATGAACGATGCGCGGCGTAGCGGTTGCTGTCGGGGTGAGACTGGGGGTCGGGGTCAGAGTTCGCGTCGGTGTGAGTGTGGGGGTTCGGGTCGGCGTCGCTGTGGGCGTTGGTGTCGTAGTTGGCGTCGATGTGGATGTCCGCGTCGCCGTCGCAGTTGACGTACGCGTAACCGTTCTGGTTGGAGTGTGTGACGCCGTCATGGTCGGTGTCACAGTGGGCGTGCGCGTTGAGAAAGTCCCGGATACAACGATGCCTCCGTCCGAAGAAGCCGCCGTGAGGTCGTCGCCGTTGGTATCGGCAACTTCCAGGAACGTTGTCGTGAGCGGATAGGTACCCGGAGCCGCGCCCGCCTTTACCGCAAACGTGCAGATGAACAGGTTCCCATCGCCGAACGGCGCAATCGGGAAGCTGGTATCGCCGACGAAGACGATCAGCGTGTCGATACCGGAACGATTGAACTGCCCGGCCTGGTTGGTCAACCGCAGGTCCTTGGTACAGTTGGCCGAACACAGGCCGTTGCCGGCGCAATCCGCACTCTTCGTACAAGCGTCGCCGTTATTGGTCCCACCCAGACACGAGGAGTCGATGTCCAAGCTGCTTGCGTCGAAGGAAATCTGCGCAGTGTAAGTGGCGACCCGGCTGGCAGCCCCGGTACCGACGATACGATACGTGATCGCAGCGGTTCCGCCGGGTGTCGTCGCTTGAGTGTCAGACGCGACTACGATGCCGGCCGGGAAGGTGGCGGTCGGTGTCGCCTCTGGCTGCGTGGGAGTTGGGCTGGACCCACCGCCGCCGCCCAGCACGACGACGCCACCGTCCGACAAAGCTGCCGTGAGGTCGTCGCCGTTGGTATCGGCGACCTCCAAGAAAGTCGTCTGCAACGCGTACGCCCCGGGCGCCGCGCCGGGCTTCACCGTAAACGTGCAGGTGAACATGTTCCCATCGCCGAATGAGGCGATGGGGAAGCTGGTGTCGCCCACGAAGAAGATCAGCGTGCCGACATCGGCACGACTGAACTGACCAACTTGATCGATCAGCCGCGCGTCCGTAGTGCAGTTGACTGAACAGAGACCGTTGCCCGGGCAATCCGCATTCTTCGTACAGGCGTTGCCGTTATTGGCCCCACCGAGGCACCAGGACTGGATGTCCAAGCTGTTTGCGTCGAAGGAAATCTGCGCAGTGTAAAGAGCCACCTGGCTGGCAGCGCCCGTACCCACGATACGATACGTGATCGCAGCGGTTCCGCCGGGTGTCGTCGCTTGAATGTCCGACGCGACTACGATGCCCGGACCGAAGGTTGCGGTGGGCGTTGCTGGGGGCGTGCTGGTGACGCCAATGGTGCCATTGATGTTGTTTGTGAGCGCCAGCAGGTGACCCTCAGAATCGCCCGCACTCACGTTGTCTATCGTGACGGGGTAGATGCCGGCGACGGGGCCGAGGGAAGCCGTGCACGAGTACAGCGTCGTGTTGTCGGGAATCGCCGTCGGCTGCTGCGTCGTATCCAGGCTCACCACGACCGCGCGCAGGCCGGTGCATGCGCTTCCCGAACAGTCGGGCGGGAGAAACGAGAAGAACGCCTGCTTGCCGGGGGCATCGACCGTGCAGTCGGGTCGACTCGCACACGGCTCGTGCACCGTCGTAGTCGCAGAGATGAGCGGACAATCCGCATCCGTGTTGCAGGTCTGCGTCTGCGTCGCAATGCACGTCTTGATACTCGGGATCGGTGTGTTCGTGTTGTCCGACACTACGTCGTTCTGCGTGCCCGCGATACTCGCCCCCTCGGTGCTCAACTTCACGCTGAACGTTGCGGCTCCGCCCGGCGGGCCGGCGGCCGATAGAACCGATAGGCTTGCCCCAAACACCGTGGACTCCGCGCAGCAGAGCGTCCCGGCAAAAATCAGGGAACTCAGTGCCCACTTGTTCCGGCCCATCGTTTCACCGTGCCGCCTCGCCGACTCGATCAACAACTCCCGAGATCGGCACTCGCCACGGCTCCCCCAAAGCAACGACAACGGTGCCCTACTACGGCGGAGATTGCCAAGTCAACGCGTGCTCGATCAAGGTCCACTGTTCCACGTTGTCGTGGCCGAGATGTTTGGGGGTCAACGGAACGGCAACAACGACCTGCTTTGCTTTCGCGTTCACCTTGACGGTGCATACCGGGTGTGCGAGGTTCCCCCGCCGTCGTCCGCGAACGTTTGCTGCCGGGCGGAGTAAGGGAGGGAAGATGACAAGGCTCGCCACGCTCGGCGTCGTCCAAGCTGTAGCTGCCGCTAGTGCGGTCAAACGGGGATTCGCGCGCGCGGCGAACGTCACTGCCGCGTGGCTTGGAGGGGTGCCGCTACGCTCGACGCGAGGAACATCGCGGGCCATCCATGGTGCAAACAGGCATAGGCTGCTGGGGCTGGTGGCTCTCGTGGGCGTTCTGGCGTGGGCAGCAGGGCCCGCGCAGGCTGTCTGCAGCACCATCTGGATCGGTGGGGTGGACGGCAACTTCAGCACGGCGGGTAACTGGTCGACCCTGACAGTCCCTGGTAGCGACGACGACGTTTGCATTACCGCTACAACCACCACAGACCCGCCCGCCGTGGCCGATTCATACACGGTCACGCTCGACGGTGCCTTCTCGATCCACTCGCTCACCCTGGGCGGATCGAATGGGTCACAGGCGCTGGTCGTGCCCGCCGGCAACCTCCAGTTCAGTCTCGACACCGACAGCGCGGTCACGGCACATGGGATCCTCACGCTGGGCGATAACGGCGGCGGGTACAGCGTGCTCGCCGGCGCGGGCACCTTGACCAATAGCGGCCAGCTGAACACGCTTGCGGGACTGGGTGCTTATCTACGGGTCAACATCAGCAACACTGCCACCGGTATCATCGACATCGGAACCGCCACCAACGTCGACACCGGAACCCTGACCACCAACGAAGGCACGTTCATCGTCGAGGCGACCGGCAGCCTCGCATTGAGTGGCGGCTCATTCGCCAACAACGGCGTCCTGACCAACAACGGCGCCTTCAACATGAGCGGCGGCACGTTCACCCAGCGGGGCGCTGAGTCGGGCAATGCGGTGCTCCTCGACAGCAGTACCCTCAACGACGACCTCAGGGCAGGCGCCGGGCTCTTCAATTTCACGACTGGCGGCACCCTGACGGGCAGCGGGATGACCCCCGGTGTTCCCGCCGGCCAAGTGGTGACCGTCAGCGCCACCAACATCTTTCTTGCCCTGGGGGTCCCCCTGACCAACGCCGGCACCCTCACCCTGGGTGATGGCAACAGCGGGTACAGCGTGCTGCAAGGCCCCGGCGACCTGGTCAACAACGGCCAGCTGAACACCATCGCGGGAGACGGCGGCAGCAGCTACCTGCGGGTGAACATCATGAACGCGGCCGCCGCTGCCATCGACCTTGCCACGACCACTAGCCAGGACACCGCGACGACCATCACCAACGACGGCACGGTCACGATCGAGGCAGCCGGCTCCCTCGCACTGACCAACGGCTCCTCGTTCACCAACAACACGGCCGTGACCAACAGCGGTGCCTTCAGTGTGAGCGGCGGCACGTTCACGCAGCGGGGCACCGTGTCGGGCAATGCCGTGCTCTTCATCGGCAGTACGATCGACGACGACCTCAGGGCAGGCGCCGGGCTCTTCAATCTCGCGGATGGGTGTACCCTGACCGGCAGCGGGATTACCCCGGGTGTGGCCGCCGGCCAGGTGGTAACCGTCAGCGGCGCCAACATCACGTTCGCCCTCGGAACCAACCTGACCAACGCCGGCACCATCACCCTGCAGGATGCTATCGACGGCGGCTACATCGTGCTGCAAGGTCCCGGCGATCTGACCAACAGCGGCCAGCTGAACACTATCGCTGGACATGGCGGCAGCAGCTATCTGCGGGGGAACATCAGCAACACCGCTGGTTCCATCGACATCGGCGCTCCCACCTACCAGGACGCCGCGACCCTGACCAGCAACAACGGCACGGTCCTCATCGAGGCGGGCGGCAGCCTCGCACTCAGCAACGGCTCCTCATTCGTGCAGGGCGCGTGTGCAACGTTCGCAACGACCATCGACGCCAACACGAACACCTTCGGCCAGCTGACCGGCGGCAGTGGCCCGGTCAGCCTCGACGGCACACTCATGATCACGACCGTGGGCTCGCCGGCGATCGACAGCACCTGGCCCATCATCTCCGATGCCAGCATCGCAGGGCAGTTCGCGGCCGTCGCGTTGGTCGGTCCCACCAACTACGACGTCGAATACGCGTCGACTGGCGTGACCCTGGTGGTGCTGCAACAGGCGCTGCACACGTCCACTGCGCCTACACCGTCGTCCATGTGCGGGCTTACACCGGTACCGACGACGACGCCGAGCAGTACCCCGACGGCCACGGGCATTGCACCTGCACCCACGCCGACCGTGACAACAACCTTCAGCCTCACTCAGACCCCAGCCAACACGCCAACGCCGACACCAACCGCGCCGCCAATCATCACGGCCACAAATACTCCGTCATCACCCCCGACGCAGACTCAGAGCTCCACCGCAACGAGTCCTGCGACCACCACCCCAACCAGTCCGCTCGAACCGACCGCCACGCACACCAACACGCCGTCGACCTCACCGCCCGCAACCGACACGGTCACAACCACCGCAACCGCATCATCGACCCTTAGTCCTACGAGCGCACCAGCTACCCCCATCGCCACAAATACGCTGCAACCGACACCGACAGCACTTCCCTGCATCGGTGACTGCACCGGTGGCGGGCAGGTGACCGTCAGCGACCTCCTCACGATGGTAGACATCGCCCTGGGAAACGATGCGATCACGAGTTGCGAGGATGGCCACGCCAGCCTGGACGGACAGATCACGGTCGACGAGATTCTGAAAGCGGTGAACAACGTGCACAACGGGTGTTCAGCCGGCGCCACCCCAACCACCGCCGCGTCCACTCCGTTTGCCACGTCGACGCCGACGGCGACATCCACCTCAACTCGCACGCTGTCGCCAACTACGGCACCTGCGACACCCACGACAACTCTGACGCTGACGCCGTCACTGCAGACGTCGACGCCCACGCTGACGGCACCACCCACCACCCCAAACGCATCGCTCGATCAGGCGGCGGCCGTCACCGGCCGGACGACGATCGCGATTGATGCGGTGACCGTTCTGTCGAATGTCATCGCCGCCGTGGCCAACGGCGTCCAGTTCGGCGCCGCCGCGGACGTGTGGGGCACCTCAGATCAGCCGTGGTCCGACGCAGCGGTCACGGGCACCGGTAACTGTCCGCTGGCGGGGACGGTTACGAAATCTGGCAATCCCGTCACCGGCGAGACGATCACGTTGACCAATTGTACAGCCGCAACCTCCAACGGGTCGGTGACCTTCGAAACGGGGTCGCACGTGACCTTTGGACTCCTCAGCGGACTGTCCATGAATGTCACGGCCACGTTCAAGGATCAAAATGGGATAGTGCTCGAGACCGCCACCGCGAACGCGACCGGGTCGGTATCACCGGCACTAGGCGGGAACTGTTACCTGATGGGAGCGGGCTTCACCCTCACGGGCACGCTGGGTACAACGGTGCCGAATGGTCCGACCGTCAGCATGGAGTTCCACGGCACGCAGGTGGCCTTCAGTAACATCAGCTTCAACTCCTCCTGCGTACCTACCGTATATGACGTCAGCCTCACCGGTCAGGCGACGTTGCAGGGTCCCAGCGGCGGCGCGCAAGACGTCACCTTCGCGCAGTTTGGGTTGCATCTGGACAGTACGGCAAGTGCCACCATCGTCGCTGTGAACGGCGGGATGCAGTCGGCATGCTTCGGCGGGATGGCCACACTGGCCACTCAAACTCAGTTGAGTATCCCGGGCGCTGGCACTTGTCCCACCGCGGGCGTCATCATTGCCACTACTGTAGGGGGCCAGTCGCAGATCACTTTCCAATCCGACATGTCGGTGGCGATCCAGGGTAGTGGAAGCGCGACGCGGGGCGCGGGCACCTGCCTCGACTCGTCGCTGCTGATGTGCGTGCCGTGATCTCTCCATGAGGACCTTTGTGGTGCGCTGCGTGGCCTAGCCTCGGCAGCATGCTGTTCACCGCGACCCGCACCGACCGTTTGGATTCGGCTGGGCCAGACGGACGCCTACGTGTTGCTTGGACAGCGGAGCGCGCAAAACCGACAGCCTGCTGCCCCGCGCACCTCAGCCGCGGTGCGGACGCGGCAGAGCCCGGCCGACTCGGCGGCAAGCGGGTGACGCAATCTTTCGCCCCGGGTGTGGACCTGTACCGAGCCGCGGGTGTGGTTATTATGATTGCATGAAAGGGATCGTCCACGCGATGCTCGGCGCGGTGATTATGGTCGCACTCCCGGCCATCGCGTCAGCCGATATTTTTCAGTGGACAGACGATGCCGGGGTCGCACACTACACGAACCTCAAGTCCGAGGTGCCTGCCGCGCAGCAGGGATCTGTGCAGGTCGTGGTGGATGAGGCTGTGCGCCGACCGCCAGCGACCGGCGAGGCACCGGCGCAAGACCCGCCGGCATCGGTGGCGCCAACATCTGAGGCATCGGCTCAGGCGCAACTGGCGGAAGCCGTTTATGCTCGGTCGCAGTGGTTGAGTGCGTACCTGGAAGGGTTGCAAAGCGGCTTGAGCGCCGGCGGCGTGGTTGCTTCGGGCGGCGCTGTGGACATCAATGGGCCGCTGGTCGTGAGCGGAGCGAGCCCATGGCCGTCCGCCTACAACTATGGCCTGCCGTACTCCTACGCGTGCGCGTGGCCGTACTCCTACTGGTGCGACGGGCGGTACTTCTACCCTGGCGTGGCGGTGTTCCATCACCCGCGCTCGCGGCGCCTCGGACCGTTTCGCGCGGGCCACTCCTTTGGAAGGAGGCCGAGCTTCGGCCGTTCGTGGGCGCGTTACTGAACCGACAAAGAACGTGAACTTGGGCGTTCGGCACATCCCGGCGATAGGCCTCCGGCTCCGAGAGGTCGAACGAGAGGTCATACTTACCAGCAGGTGCGGCTGCGTCTCGCGCATCCATGCTTGCCATTTCGGATAGGCGTCCACATTGGTTCGATAGTCGTAGAACAGGTCGCTTTGAATGTCGGCCTGGCCGGGCTGGTTGAGAAAGGCAAATTCGTCGGTCCAGAGATCCGGGTCATAGCGTTCCACGTTGGGATCGTTCCCGACGTGGCGCGTTCGCGTCGTCGGCAGCGACAGGAGATTTGTGCGCAGCGCCCACGAGTCCCGCGCCAATCCCCTGTGAGGCGCCGGTAACGATTGTGGTCTTCTGTGCATCTGCCACTTCCGAGCTCCCCCCTCAATTCCCGTCACCGTCCGGGAGCCCGCGTCTTTACCTCTTGGAGCAGCCACCCGTTACCGTCCGGATCACTGAACGAGGCGAACGAGCCGTAGCTGCGACGCTCTGGATCCGGGCCAGTTGCACGTCCCACGACCCCGGCGTGGTGGAACACTCCACCGACGTCGTGGAACAGCTCGCTCACGTCGACGCCGCGGCCGATGAGCTCGCCCCGGGCCGCCTCGATGTCGACAACAACGAGGTGCAGGCCCTGAACCGAGCCGGGCACTGCCGACGTGACGCCCTTGCCGAAGATGATCGAGCATTCCGAGCCGGGAGGCGTCAGCTGCACCACCCGGAAGTCCTCACCGGTGACGAAGTCGGCATCGAGCCGCCAGCCCAAGCTCTCGTAGAAGCGCTTGGCGCGATCGACGTCGGCGACCGGCACCACCACAACCTCGAGCTTCATGTCCATGATCTCAACTCCTCTGATCTGGCTGCTGTGAATTCATCTTTCCCCCGCTGCGTGTCTGCCGATCCCTCAGCACCCGGCGGCTTCCAGCAAGCGGAGCCACAGCTCGCTGATCGTCGGATAGGCGGGGACCGCATGCCACAGTCGGTCGAGGGGCACTTCCCCGACGACGGCAATGGTCGCTGCGTGGATGAGCTCGCCGACGGAAGGTCCAACGACAGTCATCCCGACGACCACGCCGCGTGCCTCGTCAACCACCATCCGTGCCCGGCCCGCGTAATCGTCGGCGTAGAGGGCGGCGCCAGCAACACGACCAAGGTCGTAGTCAATGGCACGAACCCGGATGCCACGCGCCTGCGCCTGCGCCACGGTGAGCCCGACCGCAGCGACCTCCGGTTCGGTGAAGATGACCTGAGGCACGGCGTTACGGTCAGCGGTGGCGGCGTAACGCGTCCACGGCGCAGGGGCTGTAGATTCAGGTCGGTTGTGTGCGCGGGCTGCGATGACGTCGCCGCAGATGCGCCCCTGGTACTTGCCCATGTGCGTGAGCAGGGCCCGACGGGTGACATCACCGGCAGCGTACAACCAGCTTCCCTTCACCGCGCCAACGCACAGGCTGTCATCCACCTCCAGCCAGGAACCGGGGCCGAGGCCCACCGTCTCGAGGCCGAGGTCGTCGGTTCGTGGCTGCCGCCCCGCGGCGACGAGCACCTGGTCGGCGACAATGGTCTCTCCTTTGTCCAGAACCAGCCGCACCGTGCCATCCCTGTCGCGCGCCACGCGGGTCGCCTCCGTCCGCGTCAGTATCCGCACGCCGCGCTTTCCGAGTGCGTTGCTGAGCGCATCACTCGCAAACGGCTCGTAGCTGGGAATCAACCGCGGGCCGTGCTGAATGATGGTTAGCTCCTCGGTCCCCAACTGGCTCCACGCCGTTGCCATCTCGCAGCCCACAACACCACCGCCCAGGATCGCCAGCCGCCGCGGCGCCTCTCGCGCACTCGTTGCCTCTCGACTGGTCCACGGGTGGACCTCCACCAACCCTGGGATGGCCGGGACCACGGCGCGGCTGCCGGTGCACAGCACCACAGCATGACGAGCGGTGAGATCGGTCTCGCCACTCTCGTTGATGACCATGACGCGACGCCTGCCGGCGAGGCGACCGTAGCCACGCATGAGATCGATTTGATGCTCACGAAGCCACTGGACCTGCCCCTTGTCATCCCAGTGCGCGGCGAAGGCATCGCGTCGGCTGAGAACCGCCGCGACATCCGGTGTTCCGGTGATCGCTTGGCGTGCACCACCAACACTCCGCGCAGCAGCCAGTGCCTGCAACGGCCGCAGTAACGCCTTGCTGGGCATGCACGCCCAGTACGAGCAGTCTCCGCCGACCCGTTCGGCTTCGACTACCACGGCGCTCAAGCCCCCCTTGACGACCCGGTCGGCGACGTTTTCACCGGTCGAGCCGGCACCGATGACAATGACGTCGTACTGGTGTGCGCCCATAGCTGACCTCATTGCCCCGCCGTGGGCGCGCGATCGATGCTGCCCATCACCTCATGGACGTAGCAGCAGTCCCGAGTGTCGCCCCGTATCACCGAGCGCATGCCCGAATGCGCTGTCTCACGGCAGTGGCGCGTCGCGTGTCTGCGCGGCGACGACTCGCAGCAGCCAACATGGCCGTATGGTTTGCATTCGCGCAGGACCACCCAGCGCGTGTCTTCGATGCGGCACTCTCGGCAGGCATCGGACGTCCCGGGCGGATGGAAATCCATGGCTGTCAGACCCGCAACGTGCTCACAGGAGCTTGCCATATGCCGTCCTCCGACAGGTCGCGTGAGGTGACGCGACCAGGCTTGCCGAACCTGTTGTGAGAACTTCTTTGGTTCAATTCTCCGCCGATCGACAGGCACTCTCAAGTAGGTCTGCCGCGTTCCGGTCCCGGCCGGCGAGGGTGAGCGGACCGAGTACGATAGCGGGGTCGGCGTCCTTGGGTGGTGTCCCAATTTCGGGTCCGGCGTCCTCGATTGGGTACGACCCTCCCTTGCTCCCTCCCCCTCCCTCCCCGACGCGGGGAGGGAAGGCTCTTTGTTCCCCCTTCCCTCGTCGTAGGGAAAGGGGGGCCAGGGGGTTAGGTTCGCGCGCGATCGCCGTCAACTTGGGACACTGCCCGTCCTTGGGCAGACGCGCGGCGCAGTTCGGTAAACGATGCCTCTACGTCTTCGACAAACGTGTGCACATCGGGCAACAGATTCCAGTCGGCATTGAAGCCCCAGCACAGGCGGCCGGCATAACTGAACAGCGCAATGCCCAGCGCTTGATTCTCGAAGAGCGGCACCAGCGGATAGGCTTCGAGCAACCGGGCCCCGAGCAGGTAGAGGGGGAACTGCGGGCCCGGCACGTTGGTGACCAGCAAGTTGTAGGGGTTTGCACGATTCGCGAAGCGCGCACCGAACGTCACGAGCGCCGGGCCGGTCCAGTCGGCGACCTGCATCAACACGTCGGCGCCGAGGGCCTGCTTGCTTTGCTTGAGCTTGGTGGTTAGCGCGCAGACCGCCGCCAACCGGCGGCGCGGGTCGCGTTCGTGGATCGGCAACTCGGTGAGCCACACGGAGGCCCGGTTGCCGAGCGTCCGATCGTCGGGCGCCCGCATATTCACCGGCGCCGCAACGCGAAAGTCGAGGCCCCGAAGCGACACGCGGCGCCGCTGCAAGAAACGCCGCACCGCGCCGGCCACGGTCGCCAACACGACGTCGTTGACCGTGCCACCCAGGTGCGCCTTGACCGTCTTCACCTCCGCCAAGTCCAGGCTGAGCCAATCGAAGCGGCGGTAGGCGCCGATGGGCTGGTTGAGTGGCGTGTTGGCCGCTCCGCGCAAGCCGGCGCGCAGCGTACTCCACACCGCCGCCAACCGCTCTGCAAGGTCCGATCGCAGGACGTTGGCGGGGGCGGCCGCAAGGCTCCGGGTGAGCGGCAGTCTCGCCCGTCGCAGCACTTCGTCCCGCAGCAGCTCGACGCCGCTTGGGATCGGGCGCGGGTGCCACGGGCGCGGCGACTCGATGGTGGTGTCCAGCGTAGTGCGCATCGTCACGGTCGCCACATCGACTCCAGAGATGCCGTCGACCATGCAGTGGTGCGCCTTGGTCACAGTCGCGAACCGGTGCCCCTCCAATCCTTCGATGACCCACAGCTCCCACAAGGGCTTTTGTCGATCCAGTGGCCGCGACAGAATGTCCGCAACGACCCCTTTGAGCTGCTGCTCGTCCCCCGGGCGCGGGAGGGCGATGTGGCGCACGTGGTATTCGAGGCGGAAGCGATCGTCGTCGATCCACACCGGCTGACGCTCGATCGGGATGTACGTGAGTCGCTGCCGGTAGCGCGGGATCAGATGCAACTGCGAGGCGATGTACCGCTTGATGCGCTCGATATCGATCCCGCCCTCGCGCGTCATGAGCGGCCCAGCTTCGAACAGCGAAGCGCCGCCGACATTCATTGGAGTCGTCGGGCCCTCGAACACCAGGAAGGAAGCATCGTGCGCCGACAATCGCTGGTAGCGGTCCGCCATGGCCACGGTCATCAACTCCCTCGATGCAACGCTCTCCTCATCCCTGATATGCTCACCACGTCAGGGCCGGCCGAAACGGCCACGCGGCCGGACCGTTCGCGACATATGGCCGCCCGCGAGATTTCAAACTGAGGGTACTCTCCTCATTCAGCAAGGTCCTGGTTCGATTGGTGGCACCCTCGTCGCCAGGCGATCGGCGCCGGCGTGGACCGGATATCGGCTCCCGCGGGCGTGGTTTCGGCGGATGCCACCAGCGTCGATGCGCGAGGTGGCACGACGGCCAGCGCAACTTGGTACAGCAGTCCGCCAACGGCCTATCGCTGCGATAGCACTCGCTGCAGGACGCCGGCGTCATGCTCGGCCATGTGAGCATGGCCGGTGCCACGACGCGGTGAGAGGTATCGATGGAGTCACGGCGTCCAGCTGCGGCGGTCGCGATTCCCATCAGGACGAATCATTCTAGAAAGTAGCTCGGCCGACTGCGGGGGGAGGCGCCAAGCAGGCGATTCAAACACGGCGAGGAGCTGCGCGTCGCTGGACCAACCGGGAGCGGTCCTTGGGCAGACCGCAAGCCTGGCATCAGCGATTGCAGTCACCTCGGGATTGTCGGGGCCAAATATCTTCTCCTCATCAGCCCGTGACGGTAGACGGGCTGGCCGTCGGCGTCATCGCGACGGCGCTCACCTCGTTGAGGAAGACACAGATCTTCGGCCAGAGACGGTCCGGCCTCACGTGCAGCTCGCCGATCCAGCGCGTCTCCAGAAATCGTGCGTTCGGCATCTCCTTCGCAAGCTCCGCCGCGTCACGGTGCGCGTGCAGGCGATCCCCGCGATGGCCAATCACGAGCGTCGGCATCGTCAGCTGCCTGCGACGCTCCGCCGGCGGCACGACAGGGCCGACCAGGATACCGTGCAGGACGGCGGTGATGACCTCGGGCTCCGCGGACGCGGCGTTGAGGAAGCTGGCGAGCAGGTCGCTGTTCGGCCGCGGGAGGCGGCGCACGAGGCGCGCGAGCGGGCGGCCGATGAACGAGCCGTAGTCCACGAGGGCGATCAGCGGCACGAGGAGGAGCGCGGCGAACATCGTCGACCATTCCATTACGGGCATCTCAATGAACAGGCCGACGCAGCGGTCCGGGGCCTGCGCCGCGAGCTGCAGCGCCGTGATCGCACCGAGTGAGACTCCGCCGACGAGCGCCTTCTCGATCCCGAGGTGGTCGAGCAACGCGAGCGTCTGCTCGGCAAAGAAGTCGACGCGCAGCTCGCGTGGATCGGTGGGCTTGTCGCTCTCCCCGTGGCCCAGCAGGTCGAGCAGGATCACCCTGTAGCCCTGGGTCACGAAACGTGCGGCGAGGTCTCGGTTTACCAGCGAATCGAGCAAGAGCCCATGCAGGAGCACGCAGGGCACGCCTGAATCTCCGTGAATCTCATAGGCGAGCTCGTAGTGGCGAAACCGGAATCGACCTTTCTCGAGAACCTTTGTCATCTAGGGGGTACCTTTCTTGGCGGGCAGCCGGCAGATGGGTGAAACGAGTAGCGAGACTATGGATTGAGGACGTGATGGGTCAATCGTATGCCGATGGGGTCCACTCGCCGAAATCGAGATGGTGCGTTCCCTGCGGATCACCAGGCAGACGCTTGTCCGACCGTGGGACAAATCGGATTCCGCCGTCACCCACGTACGCCTTCGTATGATCGAAACGTCCACCGATGATATCGGCTGGAATAGCAATTGGAAAGGCGACGCACGCTCGACCTCTGGCATCAACGAACTCAAACACGCACCGGCTGCACTGACTGCTCATGGTTATCATCCAACCTCGGTAACCATGCGATCATGTGCAGCGAGGTTACTCCAGCAGAAATCGCTGCGAGCGAGCCACTGCTTGGCTCAAGCCAAAATGCAGTCGACGCGGGTGAAGCGGCGAGAGCCACCACTACGCCACCTCAAAGGAGGCTGTCCCCACCGGGTTCGGCACGATCGTCCAGCGCCGGGAGTGGAACGCAGCCACCTCGGGCCGCTGCGCGACCGAGATCACGGTCATGCGCGGTAGGCGTTCGGCGAGTAGCGTGTAAGCACGTTTCTCCGCCTCGTCGTCGAGCGAGGAGGTTACCTTGTCCAGAAACACCCACTCGGGCTCGTTGAGCAGCACGCGCGCGATAGCGAGACGCTGTTGCTCATGAGGCGAGAGCTGCTGATCCCATTGAGCCGTGTCATCGAGACGCGTGGTCAGGTGATCGAGCCCGAGTAGCCGCAGCACCTCGTGGATGCGCGTATCGGGAAAGGTGCCCTCGGGCGCGGGATACGAGAGGATGGTGCGCAGCGACCCCAGGGGCAGGTAGGGCCACTGCGGAACGAAGAGCGTATGGACACCCGCCGGCACGTCGATACGTCCCCGGCCGAAGGGCCAGATGCCGGCGATGGCACGCAGCAAGGTGGTCTTCCCCGCACCCGAGGGCCCGGTGATGACGACCCGCTCGCCTGCATTCACCGCAGCGCTCGCCCCGTCGATCAGAACGCGGCCGTCCGAGGTCTCGAGCTTCAAATCGACGAGCCGCAGTACCGGCGTCTCGACGGGCACGACGCGGAGGTCCGAGCGCTCCAGGTCCTTCGCCGTCGCGTCGATGACCTCGGCAAAGGTCGAGAGCCGCTCGACGTTGGCGCGCCAGCGCGCAATCTCCTGGTAGGCGTTGACGAACCAGTTGAGGGCTCCCGATACCTGACCGTAGGCAAAGCGCACCTGGGCGATGACTCCGAGCGTGATGAGGCCGGCGAAGAAGGCAGGCGCGGCCACGAGGAGCGGGACGACGCCGTTGGCCTGGCCGACGACACCGGTGAAGACCGTCAACCGTCGCTGCGCAGCGATCAGCTGCCACCAGTTCCGAATGACGTGCTCGAAGCGTGCGAGCGCGTTGCGCCGCTCCAGGGCCTCGCCGCGCGACAGCGTCACCACCTCGACGTTGTCGCGGAAGCGCATGAGCCCGTACCGGAAGTCGGCCTCGTAGCGCAGCCGGTCGAAGTTGAGGGGTACGAGGCGTCGGCCCACGACGTGCGTGAGCCACGTCGAGAGCCCGGCATACAGCAGTGCCACCCAGAGCAGGAAGCCTGGAACATGTACGTGCCGACCGTGGAGCGGCACCGCCCAAATGCCCGAGAGCGTCCACAACAGCCCGCCGAACGACACCAGGGTTGCCAGCGAGCCGAGGAGCGAGAGCGAGAGGCCGAGCGCGCTGGCCGCGAAGTCACGGACGTCCTCGGCGACGCGCTGATCCGGGTTGTCAACCTCGCCGCCGTGCAGTTTCTCCTGGCACAAGGCGCGCTCGGTCATCCAGTGATCGACGTAGTAGGCGGTTACGCCGCGACGCCAGCGGATCTCGAGGAGTTGCCGGAGATAGATCCGATACGCGGAGGCGAGAACAAAGCCGGCCGACACCGCCGCGAAGAGCCCGACCGCCGCGAGGAAGACCGTAGCCTGCTTGTCCTGGACCGCATCCATGATGCGGCGCTCCGCGTCGGCGAGACGCAGATTCGCGTAGACCGTCCCGAGCTCCAGGCACACTGCGCCCGCCAGGAGCAGCGTGCCCCGCGGAGCGTCGGGCGATCTCCAGTAGACGCCAATCAAGCTCCAGAAATGCCCGAGGAAGCGGCGACCGAAGATGGGCTGTTTGATCAGCTCGCGCATGGGGAGCTCCTTCGTCTTGCTCTTCTTCGACTTCAGATCGCCTACCCCGCTGCGTACATTGAACGTTTACGCCGTGCGCCGGGGTCACGGTTGCGGGCCGACCGGGGTCAACGTCGAAAGCCGATGCCTACCCTCGTCTTCGATCATCGACCGTCACGCCTTCCGAGTCGCATGCTCGCCGCAGACACCCCGCGCGTCGCCTCGATGATCCCGATCGCGGCGCGGGTCACTGGGAGCAGGCTGGGGGTGTCGATCTTGTCCAGGTTATCCATGCGATCAAACAGATAGAACGGTGCGGTGAGGTAGTTGACCAACGGCACGCCTTCCAGATGGAATGGGCCGCCGTCGGTGGTGGGGAAGGGGGCCAGGGCGTCGGGGGTCATGAGCAGCGAGCGCTCGAGGTGCTCGGTCTCGATGGCCTGCCAGACGGCGGTTTCAAGTGCTGGGATGCGGCTGGTGAACCACCAGCGCGGCTCCGGCTCCCCGCTCGGCACCAGCGTGCCGTGGCGCTCGACGAACTCGCGCGCCGCGTGCTCAAGATGGATCTCCAGCACCGTATGGGCGAGGTCGCTGCGATGCTGTTCGATGAACGCGCGCACCCCGGCGCCACCGGCCATGTGGCCGCCGTTGATCAAGAAGATCAGCCGATGTGGCCGCTCGGCACGCGGCACCCGCGACCAGTAGGCGGCTTGCGCCAGCACCAACGCCATGCCCGAGCCATCCTCGACGGCAGACGACCAGGGACCGTCGTGATGCGTCCCGATGATCACCCACTCGTCGTCGGCGCCCGGCAACTCGCCGACCACGTTGTACGACGTGGTCCGAGAGCACCGCGCCTCCACCCGCAGCTCGACGGTCACGGGCGCCCTGTCGAGCAGGGCTCGCAAACGCACCCCGTCGGGCTCACCGATCCACACGCCCGGGATGTCGCGGACGATCCCGTCATACGGCACATAGTACTCACACCCACCGCCCGGATAGCCCCGCAGTACGCCGATGAACGCCGCCGCTCCCGCCGCCATCGACGGCTCCATGACGTGCTGGATCTGCCGGCCGAACGGCAGGACCTGCACGGCGTTGTCGAAGGTTCCGCGCGGGTCATAACAGAAGCCCGCGGCACGCGCGGCCAACGGAGCATCGTGCCATCCGTCCGGCTCGTGCACGCGGCGCTGTACCGTGAAGGTTGGCGGCACACGAAGGAGTGTGACGTCGTCGAGCACGGCTGTGCCACGGAGCACGTCGGACGTGCCGACATCAAGCGCCGCCAGCCGAGCGCGCAGTCCCGAGGTCGGCGCGGAGAACGGCAACGGAAAACACGGAACGGTGAACGCTTCGGCGCGCAGCGCGGCGGCCCGCGGCTCCCAGTATGGCAGCTCGAGCGGTTCGAGTCGTACGTGCTCGAGGCCGAAGCTGCGCAGACGCTCGGCGCAAAACTGCTCAGCCCACCGGTCCGCCGGGTAACCGGGGCGACGAATTCCCTGGGCGTGGATGGCGGTGATCCACGCGAGCAGTGTGCTTTCGTGTGGCAGGATCGCGTTGTCCGGCGTCACTCCGTTCCCCGCGTATCATCGGCAAGGTCGATACAGCACGTCCGCTTCCAGGAGCCGCACCACGCCCCTTTACCACGTCGCCCTCCTGAACGCACCGCGCACCGGCATGAGCCAGAGAAACCCTCCCTGTGGCTGGACCGCTCTCAGGGGCAGGGCAATTTGCCGCTCACGCCAGGAGGAGCTTCAGCGTGGTGATCCGCTCCGTCGCGAGACCTGTCCACGCTCGGAATCTGTTTGTCCGCTACCGTCAGTAGCCAGCGTCCTCACAAGCCATTCCGTGAAAGAGAATGGGCGTTTCCACGAGGGGATGGAAGAACGACCAGACTCGCCAGGCGTCAGGACGCGAGCAGCCGTTCACTCAGCTTCGATTCGATGAGGCGCCTTGGCACCGGGACCTCTGTGGTCGCGACGGCCGCTCACCTGGATCGTTTGCAGATCGGCTACCGGTCGACTAGACCCGTCATCAAACCAAGGACGCAGTGCCATGGAGCGGACTCCGTTTTCGTACCCGGCTCGAGATGGATCCGCAGATGACCGAGTCCTTTCCGATCATTCTCTTCATGGACCCGCCGCAGCACACGCGCCTACGCAAACTCGTCAGCCACGCCTTCACCCCGCGGCAACGCGGGCCTCGTCGAGATGCAGCCGGCGATGGTCGAGGCGACTCGGACCGGGGCCGGCCTCGGAGCGCCATTCTTCCTCTCCATGCCGGCTGAGGGCCCGCGGAAGATTGGGCGCCACGATGACGCTCTCGGACGCGAACACAGAAAGAAGGAACGTTGCATGCCAGCACCGATGACGAGCGAAGAACGCGAAGTGTTTCTCGCAGGCATTCGTGTGGGCATCTTGAGCGTCAGCCGACCCCGTCGCGGACCGCTTTCGACACCGCTCTGGTACGTGTACGAGCCCGGCGGCGAGATTGTCATCGTGACGCGGCCAGAAACGCGCAAGGCGCGGCTCGTCGCGGTCGGCACGCTGGTCTCGTTCCTGGTGCAGGCAGAGGACCTGCCGCCGAAGTACGTGAGCGTCGAAGGGCGCGTGGTCTCGGTGGCGCCTGCGAACGTCGATCGCGACTTGCGACCGATCGCTCACAAGTATCTGGGTGCGGACGTCGCCAATGGCTACCTGGATGCGACCCGACCCGGCGGCGTTACGAACGAGGTCGTCATTCGGATAAAGCCCGAGCGCTGGTTCAGCCGAGACTTCGGCAAGCCCGGCTGAGCCATTCCCTCTGTTTGCACCGGCGCACCGCCGCCCTGCCCTGAGCCGATGGGCGCCGATCAGCAAGGCGGTGCCGCGGCCCGCGACTATCGACTTTGAAGTGTATTGGGCGTTGCGGTGCGGGTCGGTGTGCGGCTCGGCGTCCGGGTGCGCGTCGGTGTGCGGCTCGGCGTCCGCGTCGGGGTGAGGGTCGGCGTCGGCGTCCGCGTCGGGGTGCGGGTTGGTGTCCGCGTCCGCGTCGAGGTGTGGGTTGGTGTGCTCGTGCGCGTCACCGTGGGGGTTCGTGTCCGGGTGACTGTGGACGTCGGCGTTGTGGTGCCGGTGGGCGTGTTGGTCGTCGGCGTCGGGGTGGGGGTCGGCGTCGGCGTTGGCACGCCGCCGCGCACGGCCCGCGCGTAGCGGGGGGCCGTCTTGTAGCTGGCGTTCCGGGTGCCAAGATAAAAGTACACACCGGTCGCAGACGGCGTCAGAATGCAGGTGTAGACAGTTGACGACCAGTAGAAGTCCGGTCTGGTGCAACTGCACTGCTGCGTCGACGCCGCACCATCCACGGTGCACCCCGTGTTGCCATCGCTGTTAACGCCGCAGTTGGTGTTGAAGGCCGCGTTGATGCACGGGGCACCGGTCCCGCAGCCCGGGACGCTCGTGTCTATGAGGCTCTCAAGCTCGGCCGGCTGACTACTGGGGCAGAAACAACAGCCCGCTTCCGACGGCAGCCGCCAGTCGTGGTGCCCGGCAAAGCCGGCGTTGTTCAGGCCGGCGATGAACCCGTTGAAGACGGCGCCGTCGGGCGGGCCCCCGGCGGTGTCGCAGACCTGATCGTTATTCGCATCGAGACACCACCGATAGGCATAATCCTTGTCGTGCTTTCCCCCCGCGTCGTCCTTCTTCTCCCACACCAGGCACGTTTGCCGATCAGTGATCGTCCCGTTGCAGTTATCCACAAAACGCGGCACCGCCGTCGGGGCCGCGACGCACGGCACGCAGGCGCCGCCGATGAAGATCATGGTTTGGGGCCCGTCGGTCCCTGCATCGCAGGTCAGACCGTCGGGCTGGCCGGCGCACAGATTGGGCGTGTCGGTCGGCGTTGCTGTTGGGCTCGCTGTCCGGGTGAACGTCGATGTCGACGTCTGAGTCGGGGTCTGCGTCGAGGTATTCGTCAGCGTTTGCGTGGTGGTCTGGCTCGGCGTTCGGGTGCCTGTATGCGTCGGGCTGCCGGTCGGCGTTTGCGTCGGTGTCCCCGTCTCAGTCGGAGTATCGGTGCACGTAGCGGTCGCCGAGGGGGTCGCGATTGCAGTGAACGTCTGGCTCGGGGTACTCGTCGAGCTACTAGTCGGCGTCCCCGTCGATGTGCTCGTAGACGTGGGCGTTGGAAAGATCGCAAACCCGTCGCTCGCACGCAGGAGGACCGTGACCACAACGGTTGCCGTCACACGGAACTGCTTCATGGAGCACCGACCTCCCGCCCGATACCGGACGGCACAACGCGTCGAGCGCCCTCGTCGGGCAGCCCGTTCGGTTAGGGGAGACGTCACCATAAGCCAACACGCCGATCATCGTCAATCAGAAACCGCGACGTACCGCGTACGCGACGGGATCACAGACCCGCCCGTCGCGTAGAGATCTGGACATCTGTCCGGATACCGGGCAGGTCATTTCATCGGCGTCGATACAGGAGCCAGGCCGGCATGGCCGTCGTGACAATTCCCACCGAGGAGTAGACGACCATGCCGAGGACGCCAAACCACCACAACTCGTTAGGCGCGGTCGACGATGAAATCCGCGCGCCGACGCGCTCGATCTGTTCCGGATTGCTCAGCATCCAGAGGACGAGATTGATCGGCACGTACAGCGCGTAGGTCGCCGCCAGTGGCACGGCCACCTTGAAGGGCTTCCACATTGCGATGGCGGTCACGAGCATGAACAGCCCCACGGCGAAGGCAGGGACTGGAACTGCTCCGCCGTGGAGAATCTGCCCGAAGAACACCAGCACCGACTCCGGCTGCAACAGTTTGCCGAAGTTGGTCACTGCACGTAGGCCGATCAGCACGGCGCAAATGCGAATGACGATCAGTGCCACAGTTTGGCGAGCCTCGCAGGGTGCTGGGGCCGTTGTCAACGCACGCAGATGCCGGCTTCATCTCGCCCGCCTGGTCTTGCCCGCGACGGCGGCGCCGCGCAGCCCCCTCATGTCGACGCGTGCTCTTGCCAGTCCACCACGGTGGACCGCCCGGTGGTGTCCCAATTTCGGATCCGGCGTCCTCGATTGGGTGCGACCCCTCCCTTGATCCCTCCCCGACACACGGGGAGGGAAGGATCGGGACGAAAACCGTGCAGGCTATTCACATCCGCGACTGCCGTCGCTGCCTTGAGCGCTTACCATTGCGCTGACGTGCAACCGGGTGACCCCGCGTGACCCGGGACCAGCTCAAGGCATTGACGGGTCTGCGACCAGCGCACTGTCGAGATCAACTGGACTCAGCGAGTCACTGCCCACGACCAGATGACAGTTCTGTGCATACTGTAAGACCCTGGCGCCGGCAAAACTGGATTGAGCCGGATCGGGTCGCGGCAGAGGTGGTGTGAAGTTGCCGCCCGAGGAGGCAAATTGAAATACCCAGACCGCGGCGCGATCGTCGGTACCGATGAAATCCGCTGCCAGATGATGCGAACAATACACGCCCGGCGAGAAGCCATTGTCTATCACCGCCTGTACCCAGGCGCCGTAGTAGTCAAGGAACGCCGGATGCGCCGGTGGGCCGGTCTCGACATCCAAGTACAGCACCGAAGAGTTGGGGAATCCGGCCGTTGCGGCCAACTGAGTTGCATGTTGTCCATCGATCGCTCCTTGTGCGGCGGTAAGGTTGAGCGAGCCCGGCGGCGATTGCTGTTGGCCCACGTAGATCGGCGCGAAGCCAAAACCCAGACCCTGCAGGAACGAACGCTTGCTCATCCAGCCCTGATTCCCGTGTGAAGGAGCCGGCGCCAGATAAAACCCGGTGAAGTCCACCTGTCCCTGCGTGCGCAGCTGCTGCATCATGCCGTCGCCCGGGTACTCCGATCGATCAATACCTAGAAACATAGCCATGACGTTCTCCCTTCACTGGCTCGATCTACTTATCGACACCGATCGCGCGCAACCAGCGCGGACGCTGCCGTCCACGACTTCCACGCGCCACCTCAGACAGAGAGTCGCGACCTACTTGTCACCGCGCGGCGCAAAAAGCAATGTCGGTGACACTGAGTACCCAGAGAGTGCATACGGAGAACTCGGCGGGTGTTGGTACCGTTAGTCGCAACGGCTGAGGAGGTGACTGTTCCTGGTCCGGATGAGCATGTGGCGGCGTGTGGACGCCGGTCGCACTGGACGGGCACCAGCACCTCATTCCCGCGCGCCGCCTGGGACGCACTCCCCTCAATGAATCAGGCGTTGCCGAGGACAACGATGTGCACCCGCGCGCGTGGACTGTCTGCTCCGAACGCATCGGTGACCACGAGGAAATACTCGTACTCGGTCGTGCGGCACGAGCCCTGCGGACAGTTGAAGGCATTGAACGACAACGGAACCGTACCGCTGCCGGACGGCGGCGAGATCGTGCCCGCGCCCGCGTCGAAGGTCACGCCATCATCGCGCTGCGCCATGATGCGCCAGCTGACGGCGTTGCCGCCGGGCGCCGTGAAACTGAAGGACTGCATGAACGCATCACCAATATTCAGCGTACACTGCTCGGCGCCGTCACACGTGTACGCGGTCACCACCGGGGCCGCCGAGTTCACCTCCAAGCACCAGCCGAACAGGCTCCCCACGTCTTGCGCAGCGTTGTCGGAGACGTTCAACCGCCACATCCCGGCCACGCTTTGCCCACCAAAGCTGCTCAATGGGCCGAGCGGCGTGACGCTGCCGTCGATCGCCGGTGGCGCCGATCGGCATTCGGTCTGCGCGTGGCGGCCGGCCTGATCATCGAACGTGCACGAGAGGTCGTGTCCGTTGCACCCGTCGGTCGTCGCTGGAATGCCCGGACGATCGAGCAGCGTCACCATCGTGCCAGCGTCGACGTGCCTGAGCGTTACTTTCAAGTCGCCGACATAGGTGTGAGTGATGTCCAACATGACGTTCAGGTCGGCGATCACGCCGCTGTTGGGGATCGTGATGGTGTTGCTGATGCCTGCCGGGTCGTTGTCGGGAATTATCGCCGGACCGGAAAGCGAGTCGCAGTAGACGGCTGCGTTGGCCGGCGGCGTGAGGCTCGGACTCGGCGAAGGAATCGCGGTCGCTGTGGGTTCAGCGGTGGGCGTAGCGGTCCGCGTGATGGTGGACGTGGCTGTCGGTGTGGCCGAGGCCGGCGCCGCCGTCGGCGTCGGGCTCACCGCCATAGTGGTGGCCGACACCGTCGCGGTCGGCATGCATTGCGCCTGGCAGCCGACCAACTGGGCGTTGAGACATGATGCAAACGTTTCGTCGTTCAGCCCATCCAGATTCGTGTCGATGCCGACCGTACCTCCCGCGAGATAGCGGACGTCCGCAGTCGCGGTGGCGCTGACTCTCAGCGTCCCGCCGGTCGGGCAGGCCACGCCGGCGGTCTGCGCCAGCGCCGCACGCGTGGCGATCATGACCGCACCGCCGAAGCACGGCGCGCTGACACTGCCGTTCATCTCCGTTTGCGTGGGGCTTGTCGTGGCATTTTGGCTGACGGTGAAGTCACTGAAGCTCACGTCGAACGAGCTGTTGCTCGACACCGCCGACGTGCCGGCGGTCGACCCGGACAGGGTGGCTCGCCCGTTGAAGGTCAACCAGTAGTCCACCGGCACACAATCCTGATTGAACATGGCGACCGACATGGCGACGCTGGCGTTGTTGTTGAAGCTCACGCTCACCTGACCACCGTTGGCCGCCTGGCTGCTCACCGTGCCGCTGGTGAGCTGTAGGCTGGCTGCCGTCACGTAGCACTTCCCTCCCGGCGTCGGATTGATCGTGCCGATGAGGTTGGCGCTGGTGGTGAGACGGGTCATGGTACGGCTTGGGTCTTGGATGTTCGCCTGCACATTCGCGGTCAGACTGATTGTCAGAAAGCCGCTCAGCGTGGCCGTGCCGTTCAGGACCAGCACACCGTCACTGGTGGCCAGCATGCA
>Ga0335082_10000953_pt1 | contig 30473 bp, 25 predicted proteins | sample Lox_Sample_41_FD_206718 | JGI IMG/M metagenome (GOLD analysis project Ga0335082, IMG submission 206718) | Soil microbial communities from Loxahatchee National Wildlife Refuge, Florida, United States - Lox_Sample_4.1 | ecosystem: Environmental > Terrestrial > Soil > Wetlands | place: USA... | reverse complement strand
TTGCCAGGCATCGGTTGGTAGGCCCGCCTTCCGGCAGGTTTGTTCGAGGAAGGTGATTCGATCCCAGTGATGTTCGATAGGGACTTGCGGCAGCAGTAAGCCGCGGCGGAAGCCAGCGGTGATCAGCAGCCCATGCCGTCCGATTTCAACCGCTTCTGGAGAGATGGGTTTCGGAGGGCTCAAGATGCTGAGTTCGATCTGCAAGTGGGGCGCTTCTTCGAGCGTTACTGGATGGAAGCGTGTGTCTTCGAATGCGGCGGCACGAGCGGTCTCGGCCACCGCGCGGTAAACCGAGCCTACCGGCAGGACATAGCCGACGCACCCGCGCAGGTTTCCATGTAAGTAGAGCGAGGTGAACGCGCCGCGAGGTTCGGCGAGGTGCGTAGTCGGTGGCTCGATGGAGATTTCCCGATTCTCAAGCGCGGAAAGAATAGACTCGTGCCCCAGGCGGAGAAGAAGCGTTTGCTCCTCTTGCGAGAATTCCCGGGAAACATCGCTCGCGTGGACGTCAGTCGGACTAGGTCGATGCAGCGACATCACGGTCGCCCTGGGGCGGCGTCACCGGTTTTCTGCGGCGGCTCAGGATGAAGGCACGACGGCGGCGCTTTACGACGCGCCGGTCAATCTTGGACCAGAAAGCTACAAAGTAGTCGATCGCGGAAACGAGAGAGACGCTCACCATGAACCAGATCGCAAGCAGAGCGATCCAATGAATCGGGAAAATCAGATTGCCGTAGACGGGCAATTCTTTCCAGTGGTGATCGAGAATGACCGCGACTACAGAGACGATCTGAACCACCATCTTCAGCTTGCCGAGGTCGCTCGCTTCGATCGTGAAACCCTCGGAAGCGGCGATAGACCGCAGGCCACTTACGAGAAATTCACGGCCGATCACCACAATGGCTACCCACGCGGGAACCAGGCTTGGATTTAGCTGAACCAGAACAACGAATGCGGCAGCGATCAGAAGTTTGTCGGCCAAGGGGTCGAGCAGTATGCCCATTGTGGTGATCTGGTCGCGCCTGCGCGCCAGGTATCCGTCAATGCCGTCTGTCATGGCCGCGGCGATGAAGAGCGCAGAGGCCAACAGTTCTTTTTCCCCGTTCGCGCTGCTGAAGTGGGAGCTGGAAAGAATCCAGATCAGCAGAGGAATGCTGAAGATGCGGCTTAGCGTGATGGAGTTCGGCAGGTTCACACAACTGGGTGGATTCCGGCGGCCATTACCGGAGGACCTCGGTTGATTATCCTCCACGGCCGAGGGGAACGCAATGCAGGAGAACAGGGGCCAGGGAATACGGGCCAGAGAGGAGATCACGCTAGCCAATCACCACTGAGGCACAGAGACACGGAGGAAACATTTTTCTGCTTGACTCTGTCGATCAGGATTCTCAAAGCCTCATCCCTGACCCCTAAACCCTCACGCATTGGTGCGAGATTGCTATTTTGCCGGAGCGGCCTTCGACTGCTTGGCGATGATCATGTCTTTGATCTTGTCATAGACGCCCTGGGGAATGATCTTTTTTTGCACGAGTTCATTCTTGGCGCGATAGGGTCGTCCGGCGACGATTTTTTGCGAATAGGCGTCGCCGATGCCCGGTAGCTCCTTCAGTTGATCAAGAGTTGCCGTGTTGATGTCGAGCTTGTCGGCCATGCTCTTGGCGGCGGACATGGCAGACCCTGCTGCGTTGGACCCGGAGGTGGTTTGGGCGGCGGCGGATCCATTTACCAGCGAGAGTGCGAAGATCAGGACCGCGATTTGCGCAATCAGTTTTCTTTCAATCGATTTCATAAGTTCCTCCTGGCAAAACTCTATGCATAGATGCCGCGTTGGCGAATTGTGTAGGCCACACGATCGATGGCGAGCATGTATGCGGCGATGCGGTTGTTCACGTGGTGAGTGTCGGCGTACCGGACGACATCTTCGAAGGACGACTTCATAATCGTTTCCAGTTGCTCGTTGACGACGGACTCCTTCCAGAAATATCCCTGACGATCTTGCACCCACTCGAAATAGGAGGTGGTGACGCCGCCCGCATTGGCAAGGATATCGGGAATCACGAAAACGCCTTTGTCGGCGAGGACATCGTCAGCTGCCGAGGTGGTTGGCCCGTTGGCTCCCTCAGCCAGGATGCGGCACTTGACGCGATCGACGTTGCGGCTGGTGATGACGTTTTCGGTGGCTGCCGGAATCAGGATTTCGCATTCTGCCGTGAGTAGCTCAGCCGCGTCACATTTTTCTGCACCGGGGAATCCATGCACTGTGCCATTCTTCTGACGGAATTCAATCAAGCCTTTTATATCGATTCCATTCTTGTTGGCAAGGCCTCCTCCGACTTCGGCGATGCCGATGACTTTGTATCCGGCCTCGTGCATGAGCTGCGCGGCATTGGAGCCGACGTTGCCGAATCCCTGCACGATCACGCGGGCGCGGCTGCGATCGATATTCAGCTTACGGCAGGCCTCATCGCAGACGATCATCACCCCACGTCCGGTGGCTTCGCGGCGTCCGCGGGATCCGCCAATGTTGATCGGTTTGCCGGTCACGACGGCGGTGACGGTCTGGCGCATGTGCATGGAGTAGGTATCCATCATCCAGGCCATGACTTGTTCGTTCGTGTTGACGTCGGGCGCGGGGACATCTTTCTCCGGCCCGATGAATTCGATGAGTTCGGATGTATAACGGCGAGTCATGCGTTCGATTTCACCCATTGACATTTTGTGGGGGTCGCAGATCACGCCGCCTTTGGCGCCGCCGAAGGGAATGTTGACTACCGCGCACTTCCAAGTCATCCAACTGGCGAGGGCACGGACTTCATCGAGGGTGACATCGGGAGCATATCGGATTCCTCCCTTCGCCGGGCCCCGCGCAATGGAATGCTGAACCCGGAAGCCGGTAAATACTTCAAGATGGCCGTCGTCCATCTGTACGGGGATGTAGACCGTGACTTCGCGATTGGGATAGCGCAATACGCGCCACAGACCTTCGTCGAGATTTAGCTTTTGCGCGGCAAGATCGAAGCGGGCGCGCTGCGATTCCCACGGATTGGATTCTTTGTCCACGTGGGGAGGTGTCGTTATTGTCGTCGTCATAGAAATAGTCTCCGGAATCAGCGCAGGTAAGCAATCCGCGACTGCGAGGTTCGTTGCCGGGCAAAAGTGGGCAAACGTTCAGAGTATATGAGGCGGAGAGGCGGGGAAGCAAGCTTCCGACCGGTTGGAAGTGTCGTCGGAAGTAACGATTTGCGGACGAATAGTGACATCTTTCAGACGCGAATCGATTTCGCTGAGCACCCGTTGAAAGGTAAATCTGAACCACCAAGTACACGAAGGTTCACGAAGGAAGACCTATGTCTAGGCGGAGCTACCTCAGGACTATTTTTGCTGCAATTCCACTGGGCCGCTGAGGTTCAGGTTTTGTGCCGGCTTATTGCTTACCTGTAGGGGGACCCCGTGCTTTGCGTAACCCGCGATTAGCTCCGGTTGTGACCAGTCGAGGTCCCAGCCGTTTTCGATTGCTACCGCCGTGTAAGATCCCGGTATTACGTCGTGAAGCGCGAATGTTCCGTCGAGGTCGCTCTGGTCGCGACGGAAGAGATCCCGATTGTTCGCAGGATCGCGCGGTACCAGGACAACCATCGCCCCAGCGAAAGGCTTGCCTGATTTTTGGACGACTCCCTGCACCTCGGCGGTGCCACGAGTGGCAGTGATCGACAGAGATACGGAAGAGCCGGCGGCCAAGGTGACCGCATGGCCAGCCGCTGCGGCCCCGTCTGTCACCATACGCCCAACGGCAATCTGGGTTCCTTCGCCGAATAGAGCGACTTCGTAGCGTCCAGGCGCAAGGTTTTGAAATTCCGCTTCGCCTTTGGAATCGAGCTGGCGTCCCTGTGAGATGCGTGCACTCTTTCCGCGGAGCACGATGAAATGTTGGGCCGTAGGGTGCGGGCCTTCAAAGGAAACAGATACCTTGAGGCTGCACGTTGGCTCAGCCGTGGTCGTATCGAGCTGCTGGGTTGTGCTGTCGAGTTCGACGCCGCTCATCTGTGCGCCGCCGTTTTGTCCAGTGAGGCGAACATCATATTTGCCTGCGGGGAGGCCGATGATCTCCCATGTGCCCGGCTCGGACATGCGGTTCTCGTATCTTCGCAGCGGTACCGAGCCATCGAATGCGGGCTGCTCGAATTGCGGGAAGGGATACTGGTTGTCTCCGGATTTCGTAACGTGAACGGTAATGTGTAGCGACGGCACAGGGCTCAAGTGAATTTCAGTTTGTAAGTGTTCTCCACCGTGGACAGTAATCGGAGTGGCGCTGTCGGGTTCGGAGGCATCTCCGTAGTAGGTGAGTGCATAGGCAACGTCGAGAGAGTGATCAAAATCGCCTGCTAGGCGGGTATCCGAGGGCGGATGGACGGCATACCAGGGTTGCGCGCTCGCCGACATGAAATAAGTTCCCGGGACAAGGTTGGGAATCTCGAACTCACCGAGATCGTTGGTTTGGGAACCGCTGAACGTCTGAATCTGATGGACGCCTTCGACGTGGTTGTCGCGATACAGCGTGATGCCTGCATCGCGCACGGGTTCGCCTGCTTCGTCTAATACTCTGCCTGCAATCACGGAGTTCGGATCTAGTTTCAAGACAAGATTCTCTGTGTCGAGTCCAGCGCCGGTCACGATAGCTGTGGAGTACTGATCGTGCTGGTCGTAGCCGGCGGGGATGTATCCACGCTTGGCGCCGCTAAGCGAATATTTGCCGGCAGGAACTCCAGTGAACTCGAATTTTCCGTCCTCCGACGTCGTTACAGATTCCGCTTGTTGGCGTGCCTTGGTGCTGGCGAGGGCGACCCGCGCGTTCGCAAGTGGATGGCCGTCGAGTTTGCTGACAACGGTTCCGGCGACTCTGAAGACTTCGGCGGAAGTTGTCGGAGGCTTGCTCGCATTCTGTGCATAGGAATGGCAGATCGAAACTGAGAATGCGATCGCGGTCAAAATGACGCTGGGGCGTAGTCGTGATCGCATCATTGTTCCTCGGAGATTACCTGCAGTTGCAGGTTCACTTGCTGGCCCGGTTCCACGTGGATGACCTGCCCTTTCGTTTCGTAAGCTTTCATCGCTTGAGGATCGCGATAAGGAAGATTCCGATGCGGGCCGGGAAACGCCAGCACACGATAGCCGCCGGGGACCAGAGAAATCCTTCCTATGTTTCCGTCGGGACCGGCACCGATCTCCTGGAACTGTCCCGCTCCTTCAGATAGAGGTACGAAGTCGACAGTTGAGTAATTGTTCGGCGTTTTTGCGGAGGCGCTGTTTTGTGCGGTGACGGTGCCTTCCACGAAGGCGTACTCATCACGCAGGGTGATTTCGATTGTACCCGCGCCTCCTGCGGTGATCGTCAGCGGGTGATGCAACAAGTCGATCGCTCCCATGGTTGCGGACGCAACGTATCCTCGTCCGGAATTCAAGCGTAGCCAGTAGCGTCCCGGAGGAACGTTGGACAAGACAAGCGTGTTATCTTCAGGTCCACGGGGTGGGCGAATCGAGCCGGGTATGCCGTTTGCGAAGTCGTCGGCGGGTTCGAGGTTAGCTTGGAAATAGGTGCGCGGACCGCGAATCGGGAAACTTCCGCGGACAAAAGAAGCTCCGCCCCCTGAGCTGCTCTCGTACCGGTTACTGAATTCCTCTTTCACGTTCAGAACGATACCGCCGCTTGGAACCATGGTGAGCGGCTGACCCTGAGCGGAGCCCCCTGCGACGCGGAGGTTTGCCGTTCCAGAGGCGGCGTTTTCGCCATAGGTGATCGCCTCCACAACGTAATTGCCGTTCGGCAATAAACCTTCAATTCTGTGTTCGGCGGCGTTCAGTCCCAGCGAGTATCCGGGGCCATGATGTCCTTGCGGAGAGACCACGATCGTGGCGCCGTCGCTGATGTCTCCGCTCACCGGAATTCTGACTTGGTAATAAGGCTGGCGGACCAGGGGCAGGTCGGCCTGAACGGTCTGTCCCGCTGAAATTTCGAGCGTGCCTGCGGTCGAGAAGTCTGGCGCATTGGGATAGTAGACGGGCGGGAAGCCGTAGGCCTGAGTGCGCGCGATCGTTGCGCCGGGGTCGTCATCTAGAGATTCTGTGGTCGATAGCTTGTATGAGCCGGGACGTAGATCGGCAAAGCGGAACTCGCCAGCAGTGTTTGTAGTGGCGGATCCCTGTTGGATCCAACGTGGGAGGCCATCCTGAATCTGTCTGGTAAAAAGCTGTACGGTGACGGAAGAAGTGGTTTCGGGCGTCGAGAATGAGACGCGTCCTGCGATCAGAGCTTCCGGGGTGAGCGCGATGGTGACATCTTGTCCCGGAGATGCCGTCGCGCCGTTATCTCCTTCCGTGAGGAAGCCAGGCTTGCGAGCGGTGAGCCAAACTTGGTTCCCGGTAGCTACCACGCGCCCGTTGTAAGACGTGGTTGAACTGCTATTATCAGGCTCCTTCTCGAGGCCAAATTCGAAGTGCCCTGAACTATCCGCCAGCTTCGCGTAGCGACCATCCGCGCTACTGACAAGCGCCCTGGGGATCGGCGCGCGTGTGACTGCGTTGATTACTGTTCCTGAAATTGTGCTCTTTGATGAATCGGACGATGTATCTTGAGCGGACGTCAAGACTGGCGAGAAGAGCGCGAGGCAGAAAAGTGCGGTAATCCACAACGGCGGGTGCGCTGGCACGAGCTTATTTCGAACGACACTCATCCCTGTTTCCTTTGACACCGTAGGATGCGTGAAAGATGTCCACGGCAACTTCAGAGACGAAACTCCTAAGGCCGTATTCTTCGCCGCAGTTCGGAATGGGTATGGGGACTGAAGCTACCGGTAGAAAGTATAGCGCGGCGACGGTCAGGCATGGATCCTTCCACGATCCGATTATTCGTCGGGTTCGGGCGCGGGTGGGGCATTCGGATCGGATATGGATTTCGCCGCAACGATCGCCTGCCAGTTCAAGATTGCATTCCACAGCAGGCGCTGATCGCCGCGATTCATGTCGCGGTGCATGGGATTAAAGTTGAAGGCGACGACGTGTCCTTTGCCGACGGGCATGTCGAGGATGGCAGGGCGACCGATCAGATTGTCTTCTCCCCAGGCTTGGCCACTGACGACGAAATCTTTGTTCTCGCTATCTCCCCATTCCATGACGATTCCGCTGCGATCTTCGGGGCCATCGAGACAGGTCGTGCAATACGCCATACGCAGCCAGCGACGCGGGATGTTGTACAGAGGAAAATTCTGGCGGAAGACCCAGGTGTGCAGCGGGTATCCGTACGCGATGGGGTGATCGGGACGATCGAAGGTGACGCGGACATGCGCGCCGGGAGTGCGCGTGGCGGCCTGTTGCGATGCTGCTGACGAAGAGCCACCGCCGCCAGCGGTACTGCGCGGAACGCCACCAGAGGACCGGCGAACGAAGCGGACCAATCCGCCTTCCAGCGCCAACATACTGCCGCTGCCGAGTGTAACCATCAGGCCACCATCCTCGACAAAGCGTTGGATCTGCGCGAGGCCTTCGTAACCGATGCCTCCGGTGATGTCGTCGGACTCGGCGGGAGTGCCGAAGCTTGGCGTCTGGGGAGTTTTCTTGAAGGGCATCGGCGACCATGTTTTCGGCAGTCCTTCAATTTGCTCAGCGAGTTCGAGATCGACGTGTCCGTAGAGAAGAACGTCGATTTTGTCGCGCAAGTTTCCTGCACGAATGTCTTCGTCGCGCAGATATCTGTATGGAACTTTGCGCTGATCGAGTGAGTAGCGAATCCATCCAATTGAGTCGGTGTCGGCCCACGGAACCCAGACGCCGATGCGCGGCGCGGGTGCCTTGTGATGAGCGACGTCTGGGGCGCTCACCACTTCGTTGAAGTCGAGGCCGAGTTCCTTAGCCGTCGACTCGACAGCATCGTGAAGACCCGGCTGATCGGAAAGGATCCACGAGCCCGCGGGATACTTCGCTCCTCCGGATTCGAATTCCTTCTCGGCGATTTGAATCTCGAAGGTCGCCATGCGATACTGTGCGGCTAGGAGGGATTCCTGGCCGGTGTCCTTCAGCAGATACGTCGATCCGGTTCCATTGACGTGCCCGGCGATCTGCGGCGGTTGGGTCAATAGACTAAAAGAAGCTTCGCGGATTGACGGATCTACAGTCGGGATCGCCTGCAAGTGATAGTTCGCCGGCAACTCCCATGAAACATCGTCGTATGGAGGCTCGCCATCTCGCGGATAATGCTGCGGCGTGAGCAGATCGACGGCGTAGTTCCGATACGGCTGATCGAGCCGAACGACGTAGGTTCCCGCCGGGTAATTCCCGTCCTGGAGTTGGATTGCGTTTTGCGCGCGTGAGACTTCAATGTGCTGTCCCATCAATCGAGCCACCATGGAGGCAACTCGCGCCGGATCACCTTGATCCTGCGGAATCAGAAAAGCGTAGGGCGGCCGGGTCACGCCCTTCTGCCACGAGTCCCACGACTTTCTATAAAAATTGCGCAGCATGTCTTTCGCGTGAGTCGCGGCATCATCGAGTGCAATTAACGCGCCAGTTTCCTGATAGTTCAAATTGTCGCGAGCCGACCATGTGACTTCGTGTGCCGGCGGTGCTGGACGATACCATTCCATGGTGGTTGCACCGGGTGAGATCGCCCGTTTCTCGGTTTCTGCGCTGCCGTTACCGAAAGTCTCGTAGCCGCGTCCGATGCTGTTGTGGTTCATGGCCACAGAGTCGAGGTAAAGATGCGCGAAGCCCTCGCCGAAATTCCAAGTGGAGACGCCCGGCATTCCCATGGCAGTCATGGCTTCGACTTCGCGCATGCTGAGTTGAAGAAATTCCGTGTACGTAATCGGATCGATGTTCGGGTTGTAGGGTCCGGTGCCGTTCCACGTCATCATTAACGGCACGCCTTCGTGCAAATCATGAACGACCGTCGGGTGCCACTCGTGAAACATGCGGTGCACGGCCTTGGTGGTTTCGTGCGTCTGCTGGTGTGTGTCGCGGTTGATATCGACGAAGGTGTACTTCGACCAATAGGGCGGCGACTGCCGCGGGAGAGTGTTGCGATCGGTCTTGCCCTTGAGATAGCGATAGAACCAATCGACCATCTTGTCGCGGCCGTCGGGATTGGAAATGGGATTGATCAGCACGACGAGATTTTCGCGGATGCGCTGGATCATCGGCTGCTCGGAGACTGCAAGCCGGTAAGCGAGTTCGAGAACGGCCTCTGTTGATCCAGTCTCATCGGAATGCAGCGCGGCGTTGAAGTAGTAGATGGGGCGCGAAGTGGCAATGAGCTTTTCGGCGGCGGATTGATCGGTGCGGCGCGGATCGGCGAGAGATTCGGTTGCAGCTTTCAGACGGTCGAGATCGCGAATGCCTTTTTCATCCGCGATGGCGATCAGGAGAATGTCGCGCTCTTCTTCACTTTTTCCAATCGTGAACACGCGAACTCGCGGGCTCGATGCCGCGAGTGCATGGGCATAAGCGTAAGTCTTTTCGGTGCCGGCGAGTTCGCCCGGCGCACCCATGATGCGTCCAAAGAATTTCTCGGGGGATGGGACCGTTTTTGACTGCGGCACATAGTTGACGAGGGGCGAGACGAAATGCGGATCGGTTGTAGCGGCCGCGATTGCTTCACTCGCACCCGGTTCCGGCAGGTCAGGCGATTGGGCGCTTACCGTCGAAGAAAGACTGAAACAAAGAGCGCACTGAAGTGCGAATCGAAACATGAGGCCCCTCGAACATCAATCGGGCGAGAGTTTAGCACGCGGGCAAAGACAGCCCCGGACCGACAGAACTTTTACCGGAGCATAGGTCAAGAAGTATCAACGCTGTGGGTTGATGGGCACGAACTTCGGAGCTTCCACTCCAAGTACTTTGTACGCTTCTTGCATGGTCCGTACGATGTGGACGTTCTTGCGCGTGCTTTCGGTGAGCGTCTGGAACATGCGACTCGTGCCGTAGAGAAGGTCGGAAGGGGCGACGATGACCCGCATAGGCAAGTCAGGAGAGTGTCGCTTTGCAAGCGTGTTGACCGCACGGGGAGAAACCGAAAAACGAGTAACGCTGGTTGTGTCTACGATCAGCCTGCTCGAGGAGTGGGCTGCCGCGGTCGGGACTCCCACGGTCCAAAGCTCCAACACGGCCTGATCGGTCATGTCGCCACTTAACGTGAGTCGCAGGATGTTTTCTGCCTCAGCGAATTCAAAGCGGAATTCCATGACCGCGGATCTCTTTCCTCCCCATCATGCCAGAAAACCACAGGCCTGTAGTACCATTCCGCGTCTCGAATTTCACCGTTTTGAAGTGAGCCAACGGGCCCTGGAGAATCAAATGAAAAATAAGCTCGCTCTCGTCATCATCATCGGTTGCCTTTGTGCGCCCGCAGCCTGGGGACAGTGGTCCTCGAATCCTTTTTTGAATCTTCCGCTCGCCGATAACAACAACGGAAGCGACCAGGTGCAGCCGAAGATCGTTTCGTTTGGCGACGCCGGAGGTTACGTCAGTTGGTTCGATGCCAACCCAGACAGTCCTCCTCCAGTGGGATATGACGTCTTTTATCAACGGCTCAATCAGAAGGGTTACGAGAAACTGCCGCATGGCGGAAAGATGATCGCAGATCTGAGCAACAGCTCGACGGAAGACTATGGCCTTGATGTCGACGGCCAGGGAAACGCTCTGGTCGCGTTTCTCGATACGCGCGAAGGATCCAATCAGCAGGTCACTGCTGCCAAGATGAATCCGTGGGGACTGAAGCTGTGGGGACCGCTGGGAGTGCAGTTGACGAGTGGGTCCGATTCCAACGCGGCTCCGAAGATTGCAGCCACATCGGACGGCGGAATTGTCGTGGCATGGACCAGCAACAGCAGCGTGGTCGCGCAAAAGCTGGACGCAAATGGAAACCCTCAGTGGGGCTCCGGCGTTGTCTTCACGGAGTCGGGGTATAGCTACCTGCTTGCCGACCTACATGCGGCGGACAATGGTAGCGTGGTCATCTCGTGGGTGAGAGAGAAGGGATTTACCGGCAATAAAACTCTGATCGCAAACAAGATCTCGACTTCTGGAGCGCTGCTTTGGGGCTCCAGCAATGTCTCCATTTTCACCAACGGCTCGCTGCAATTTGGCAATTTCCCCTATTTCCTTTCGGATGGCAGCGGTGGCGCCGTCTTTGCCTGGTACACCAGTAGTCCTTCGCTGCAGGTGTTCGCGCAGCATATCCTCACGAATGGCGCTCCGGCATTCCCTGCCGGCGGTGTAGCAGTTTCGACGAATACCGCCAATGTTCGCGTGGAGCCTTCGGTTGCTTATCGTGCGTCGACGCAGGAAACATTCATTTTCTGGACTGAGGAAGACTCCAACCAGTTCACGAACGGAGTCTCGGGTCAGAAGCTGGATGCCACTGGAAATGCTCAGTGGGGACCTACCGGTCTCGTGCTGGTACCGCTGGGCGCCGACACTCAGGATTTCACCACTGCGGTGCAAATCGGCACGGGAGTGTTGGTTTTCTGGGTCGATACTGTCAACTTTGGGGACGCCAGTATTCAGGCGACGAAACTGGACGGATCAGGTTCCACAGTGTGCCAGCAGTTCGTGGTTTCCTCAGCTCCGTCGAACAAATATGCGCTGGTCGCCGCAAAGAATCCACTGAGCGGATCCGCACTTGTGTGGACCGATGACCGGATCGGCAATAACGGCATCTACATTCAGAACGTGAATGGAGATTGCTCGCTGGGGCCGCTGCAGTAGAACGATCGTGAAGCGGCAGCCGTGAGGCTGTCCCATGGCATCGGCTTACTCGGGCATGAGCTGTCGAATCAGTTCCGGCGACTCTATCTTCCAATCATCAGCGAGGACGTGCGCCTTCCGCAGGATCGTTTCAGTGCGATAGTCGAGATCGATCGGAAAAGAAGCCACATCTAGCTTAACTGCGTCGAGCAGAGGACGCGGGATCTTGAGCCAACGAGCGTGCGGTGTCGCCTGAAGGATTGCGCCGCCCCAACCCAATTGGATGTGATACTTGCCGAGTTGGCCGCGGACTTCGAGCGATGCTTTCTCAATTCGGCAACGGTTGGCAATCGAAGTGTGCGGCAGAACGCGGCTGAGAATCGACACGCGTAGTTCGATTAGGCCGACTAATTCGGCAATATCGGAGTTTTCCAGGATCAGTCCTAAACCCCGGTCGCCCTGATCAGTCCATTTTCGTCATCTCCCACTGCGCAAACGCTCGTAAACAGATCGACGTCTCGCATGACTTCCGAATACACGACCGCAGGAACGTCGTCCAAAGGAATTTCCTGCCGATTCAAATAAAAGCGCACCTGGTCGGAACTAACAAACAGGTTGATGCCTGATCCTGCATGTTCGTTGAAGCCGGAGTCCCCCAGTTCTGCATTGCGGTCGGCAGGCAGGTCAACATAAAACTCTGCGTGCATTTTCCACTGTGGAAGGGCCTTGCTGGGCACATTAAAACCATCAAAGCCGGAGCCCATAAGGCGATATTGCCATCCGCGGGCGCGGCACAAGTTCGATAGTTGGTGCTGTCGCATCAGGACACCGCCGAAACGGTTCGAGTACATCGGCGTCTTCCGTTCGTCAGCCGTTATTGCATAGAACTCGCGGAACGCCTGCCGGAACGGCTGGCGTATGCCGAGCGTAGAGATGCGGTCGCGCCAGCGTTGCAGTTCGCTCGGATCGGAGGAGAGAGGATGCCACAGGCTCACGGTGTCGGCCGCCGATACGTCCACCGGCGCACCTGAGGAATCCTGCACTCTGCTTTCGAGAGGCGGCTCGGAGCTGGCCACGATTCCTAATGTTTCCCAGCCTTTGGAATTTCGGAAAATCCAGATCAGGCCGCGGCCGAGAAATCCTAAGAGAGGATGTTCTAGGAAGTATTTCCGCCAGTGGTTAATCGACATGGTGCGGGGGCTGCCCAGGGAGGACTCCAAGCGAATTCGTTGCGTGGAGTGGATCTGCTCTAGCGCTTGGGCGAGTGTGGATACTGACTTCACTTCTTTCGGGAAGGCTTTGCGGATATGCGTGGGTGCCGACTTGAGCAACTTGCCGTTTTCGTTGTACCAAGCGGTGGCAGCTTGACCGTTCTCGTGCAGGCGCACAAAAGCTCTCGCGTCACCAATCGAGATCTCAATCTTTCCCTCCGCATCGAGCGGAAACGATTCGACGCACGAGTCTTCCATGTCCTCCATGGTCATGCCTGTGCGCTCGGCGGCATGTTGCAGCGATTTTTCGATCAATCGTTGAGCGACGGTGTACTTCACTTTGGCGCGAATCCGTGAGAGCTGTGCGATTGCCTCGCGCGATTGCATCGCGCCGAGAGCCTGCACGCACGCGAATCCAACTTTTTGAGAAACAGCCCCCAAGTTCCGGATCTTCCGAAGGCAGGCGAGGCCGAAATCCGCGATTGTCTTTGCAGATTCATCGCTGCTACCGAGACTTGCCATCCACACGACACCCTTCTGGTACGAAGAGTCTTCGATGGGGGAGCGTGCCTCGGACGGCTGGCCCGGAGTCGGGCCGATCGCGAGCCATCGCACCATTGTTGCGAAGGCTTCTGGGTGGCCAAGAGCCACCAATAGCTCCTGCGCGCGTTCCTTCCACTTCTTGCTGGGAACGGCTTGCTCCAAAGCCCGGCAATGCTCGAGCAGCGCCTCCCACCCGGCACGAGAGATGTCATCTTGGGTCGAGAGCTCGTCGAAGACCATCTGCGACCAGGGTCCCCGGCCAGGATCGAGTTGCTTTTCCCCTTCCACGAGGATCAATTCGCCGATCACGTTCCTGATTGCCAAACTGTGCTTGTCTGTCTTGCCGGTGGGGCTGGGCGCGTATTGCAAATGCAGGCTACGAAGATCAGCACGCATTTCTTCCGTGATCTGTTGGCGATTGAGCGCTGCCAGAAATTCCTGAAGTGGAAAGTAATAGCGAGTCCAATCGTCCTTGCGAAGCCGGGAGAGAATCTGGGCCACGATATCTTCATGAATAGGGCGAGGGAGCGAGTTTAGAACGAAAACGGTGGAATCCCGCAGAGTTGAGCTGGTGCGGAAATCGTGCTCTTTGCTTGCAGTCTTGAACCAATCGAACGAATGTTTGAGGAATGCTCGGCGAACCTCGAAGGGTGCTTCTTCGATCGCTTTCAGCCCGGGGCTCTGGGCCTTCCAGTTCGAGATGTCACGCTGCAACTGATCCCAGCTATGACCGGAGTATGGCCGGTCGCCACTAGTCGTCAGAATCAGTTCGTAAATGCAAAATGCTTGTTTCTCGGCGTCCGTGTACCTTCCAGGATCGCTCACACGACGCCCCTAATGCGGATTTCCATTCGTTCGGCAGCAGCCGCGCGCATGCTTGAGGCACAGATGCGCAGACCGGAACCGATCCTCTCGAGGCTGCAGTGGGTAAAGTGCGGTTCCTTCTGCATAACGGAATGTTGTAGATTACCGCGCCGCAGTTCCGATCCCAGACCCCAGCCGAACGACCATGCCTTCGGCGGCGGCGCGCACTTGCGGGTAGTAATTGCGGGCGTCGGCGACAACTTTGTCGACGATGGCGTCGGTGTGATCGGGGTCGTGATGGTAGAGCACCAGTTCTTTCGCGCCGCTCTCCATTGCGATATCGACCGCTTCGCGCCAGTGACTGTGTCCCCAGCCCCGGCGGCGCGCAGCGTATTCTTCGGGTAGATATTGCGCGTCGTAGATGAGAAGGTCGGCCCCTTCGGCTAATTTGCGAACACCTTTGTCGAATTCCGCATCGCCGGGTTCGTTGTCGGTCGCGTAGACCAGAACGCCTTCGTTCGTCTCGACGCGGAATCCGAGGCAGCCCTGTGGATGATTGAGCCACTGCGTCTGAATGCGAATGCCGTTTTCCATGTCAAGGCATCCATTCTTAATCTCGTAGAAATCGCGACGGGCGCGCATCTGATCGAGGTTGACCGGGAAGTATGGCGAGGACATCTGCTCCACGAGCACTTCCTCAAGGCTGCGCGTGCGAGTGGAGGAATGAAAACTGAACTGGCTTTTCGGGCTTTCGTACAGCGGGCGGAAGAAAGGCATGCCCTGGATGTGGTCCCAATGGAAGTGGGAGACGAAGACGTGGGCTGAGAACGGGCGATCACCAAATTCGCGCACGAGTTCGCGGCCGAGCACACGGAATCCGGTGCCGCAGTCGAAGATGTAGATCTGGTCTCCGACGCGCACTTCGACGCACGAGGTATTCCCTCCGTAGCGAAGATTCTCGGCCTGTGGAGTGGGCGTAGAGCCGCGCACGCCCCAAAACTTAACTTGCATAAACTTCGGTTCTACCCGTGTGAACTGGTTTTCGCCCCGCTTCCAATCCCTACTGCTGTTGCCGCGTCTATGCTGAGCCTGCGCTCGCTTCCGCAGTGCGCAAGAAAGTCATATGACACGGGATACTAGCGATTTTAGTGATTGTGGCGAGGGTAACAAGTGACCAAAGTTTGGGAAGGCGGGCTTCCGGCTGCCGGTTTTCGACTTTGGGCGTGGGATGGGGAATCCGCATATGTAGCTGTGCTCCAGAGACTTCAACGGGGCAGTTCGACGCACGCAGCCTTGTCGTGACTGCCCGAAGCCGGGCGGCGGAAGCCACTCAGATACTCGCTCGCCATATAATGAGACCCCAACATCATGCTTCAGCCTGATTTCAAGGAATTTTCCCGACTGGCGCGCGAATCGAGCCTGGTCCCGGTGGTCAAGTCGGTCAGCGCCGACCTTCTGACGCCAGTCAGTGCGTTCCTAGCCATTGCCCAGAAAGAGTCGCACGCGTTTCTGCTGGAGTCCGTGGAGCGCGGAGAGCAGATTGGACGGTACACGTTCCTGGGAGCGAATCCGTATATGAGAGTCCGCGGTCGCCATGGGAGAGTCGAGATCGAGCGTGGACGCAAGCGCGAGGTCGTCGAAGAGAACGTTTTTCAGGTGGTGAAGCGATTGCTACGGGAGCATCAGCCTGCAACCGTGCCCGGGCTGCCTCCTTTTATGGCGGGCGCCGTCGGATACTTCGCCTACGACGTGGTCCGGTTGCTGGAGAATATCGGCGAGCACGCAAAAGATGATCTCTCTCTTCCAGACGCTGAGTTGATGTTCTTCGATCGGCTGCTGGCCTTCGATCACTTGCGGCATCAGATCCATATCGTCGCCGCGGCAGATGTAAGGAAAGAGAGTCCCCAACGCGCTTATGACCGCGCGCTTCGTGACATCAAGGCGATCGAGAAAAAGCTTGCTACGGGATTGAGCCCCGCGCTGTGGCGCAAGGCTGCAAAAGGGAAATTTGGCAAACTCAAGGTTCATGCCTGCACTAAACGCGACGACTACATGCGTAATGTGGAGCGCTGCAAGGAATACATCGCAGCAGGAGATATTTTTCAGGTGGTGTACTCTCAGCGGCTGGAATTCACGCCGGAGGTCGCGCCGTTCGATTTATACCGGGCCCTACGGCAGGTGAACCCATCCCCGTATCTCTATTTCCTCAAAAACGGCGACACTCACATTCTGGGCTCATCTCCGGAGATGCTTGTTCGCGTCACGGGGCGGAAACTCGAGTATCGTCCGATCGCAGGCACGCGTCCGCGGGGGAAGGATCAGGCTGAGGACGCCGCTCTCGAACAGGAGGTGCGCCACGACGAGAAAGAGAGAGCCGAGCACGTCATGCTGGTAGACCTGGGCCGCAACGATCTAGGCCGCGTCAGTGAGTACGGTTCAGTCAAGGTGAAAGATTTGATGTACGTGGAGCGCTACTCGCACGTGATGCATCTGGTTTCGGCTCTTGAAGGAACGCTGCGAAAGGACCTGGATGCGCTCGATGCCTTCGCGGCGTGCTTCCCCGCCGGAACCTTAAGCGGCGCTCCGAAAGTGCGAGCGATGCAGATCATCGAAGAACTGGAGCCCACACGGCGAGGCGTATATGGCGGTTCGGTGTTCTATGCGGACTTCGCCGGCAATCTCGACTCCTGCATCGGCATTCGCACAATGCTGATGAAGGGAAAGGAAGCGTACCTGCAAGCCGGAGGCGGAATTGTTGCTGACTCAAATCCGGCGGCGGAATTTCAGGAGTCGATGAATAAAGCCGGAGCCCTGCTGCGCGCAGTGGAATTGGCGAGAAACGGCCAGTAGGAGATCATCAATTCGGTAATTCCGACTCCTTGTGGAAGTCCAATTTCCCATCCCAATAGACATAAAACCTACATCGCTTTTTGGATACGCAGGCCATTCGTTGCGGTTCCTTCGCCGGCAGGTAGGCAAAGCCTCCGGCATCGAGATATTCCACTGTGCTTCCGTTCTTGATGGATAATCGGCCTTCCAGCATGACAATGCGCTCGTTCGCGCTGTGCCAATGTGCAGGGAAGACATGGCCCGGCGGATAACGCGCCAGTAGTTCAATTCCGGAGGTCTTCGCGTCTTCGTGAAGCAGGATGCTTTGTGATCCTGGAGGATCTCCAGGATCGTGCTGCCACTTATTCTCCGCTTGGTTGACCACAATCAGCTTCTCAGTCAACTGGCCTGCATGTGGCACGGTGATTCCGGCAAACACCGAAGCTCCCACAGAAACCCAAGTCAATATTGATGCTTTCATTTCTGCTCCCTTTGACGAGGCAGAGTTTATTAGGCGACCGGGATGGCTGTCTTGGAAATTTGCGACATTTTTTCCTTGTTGACTGCGCTCTGCAGGAAATGAAAGGCAAGATCGGTATCAGGAGCCAGCAGTGCTGCTGGCGCCGTCCCCGAGAATTCGTGGAAGTCACGAATGAGATGAGCCTGGTCATAATATCCGCATTGGATAGCAACTTGTACCCAGTCAGCCGAAGACTCAAAAGCCCAAAACACTCGCTGAAAACGCTGGATGCGTCCCAGCAACTTGGGTCCAATTCCCACTTCGTTCTTAAATTTGCGTTGCAACTGTCGTGTGCTTACGCCCAACTGAAAAGCGAGGTCGGATGTTTCCAGGGTGCCACCCGAGGAAAGGATCTGAGATACCGCGCCTCCAATGATCCGGTCCTTCGCCTTTGTTCGGAGGAAGAAACGCTGCAGCACACGATCGGCCTGGGCGAGTTGCAGGGAAGTTGTTCGAAACTCCCTGATGCGACTCAGTTCTCGGTCGAGTTCTGGAGACAGTTCATGCAGAGGCAAGCTCGTGCCAGTCAATTCTTCGAGGGGAATTCCGAGCAAACTACTTGCCCCATGCGGATGGAAACGTATTCCTAAAGTATCTGCTGCTCCATTCGGGCGAACCAGCATCGGCCCGGTGATCTGCCCCACAAAGAAGCATTTAGGCTGAGAAACCCATATTTCGCCCTGTTGGTGTTGGAAGGGACAACCGGAATTGAAGATCAGTTCGGGGCGACCGTCAGGAACAATTCTTTGAACAGCGAGCGCAGAAGACATTCCCTGAAGAAGCCAGTAGCAGTGAATGAATTCAGCCGTCGCAGGACCAGGTGCGATCTCGCGGTAGATGATCATGGAAGCTCAGAGTTCCAGGAAATTCTGTACTAGCTTTTTCCCGGCATCGGTCAGCACGCTTTCCGGATGAAACTGCACGCCTTCGACCGGATAGTGCTTATGCCGCAGGCCCATAATCGTGCGGGTGCCGTCCTTTTCCGTAGTCCATGCGCTTACTTCCAGATCCGGCGGCAAATCTTTTTGTTCGACGATCAGCGAATGATAACGGGTGGCCGTCATCGGCATCGGCAGGCCTTGGAATACTGTCTTGTTATCGTGCAGGACGGCGCTGGTTTTTCCGTGCATCAGATTGGGGGCGCGAACGACCTTACCTCCGAATGCTTCTCCGATCGCCTGATGCCCGAGGCACACTCCAAGCACCGGCACTTTGCCGGCGAAGTGGCGAATCAGCTCTATGCTGATTCCAGCTTCGTGCGGTGTGCAAGGACCGGGCGAGATAACAATTCGCTCGGGCTTCATCGTTTCAATCTGCTCGACTGTGACCTGATCGTTGCGGCGCACTTCGACTTCAGCGCCCAGTTCTCCGAGGTACTGGACCAGGTTGTAGGTGAAGGAATCGTAGTTGTCGAGAACGAAGACCAAACGCTGGCTCCAGATATCAGAGTACCGAAGGGAAGCGGAGGGGGCAACGACTGGAGACTGGGACCCCCCCAGGCCGCTGAGATTTCGGACTTCTGGGTGGCATTTTTACTATGACTGGTGGTCATGTACCGTCGGGTCGCACTATTTCTCCCCCTAACGAGCCAGTTACCTACACCACTGTGGTATTGCATAAAAGGCAAACAGGGCGCATTCTTCTTGAAATCAATATTAGTGCGGTAAGCACACGCCACTTTGGAGGAAGTATGTCTGAGCCCCAGGAGAAGAGGGGGGCACGGCGGTTCGCCTTGCGCGTTCCGGTAACCGTCAACCGAGTTGGAAGTAACGGTCACGATCCTGAAGCTGTTCAGCTTCGAGATGTCAGCGCGCGGGGAATTTGCTTCTACGTGGATTCCGCAATCGCTCAAGGCACGCCCATCGGATTTACACTGACTTTGCCACCCGAAATCACTCTGACAGAGAGCATCCGCGTGCAGTGCAAGGGAAAGGTCGTTCGCGTCGACAACGGAACTCCAGACGGGAAGGTCACCGTGGCGGCCGCCATCGAAGAATACGAGTTCCTGCCAGAAGCGTAAGAGGAGGGGCTAGGGATTAGGGGCCAGGAGCGAGGGTTTTTTAATTGCCAGCTTTCAAGCCTCAGTCTTCCTACGGGTTCCCGAAATTTTGTCATCGAACCTCAACCCCCACTTACTCGCCGAAATTCTAATCCGAAACCGTATGCTCTAAATCCCTAGTCCCTGACGCCTGGACCGTTGACCCCCTGACCTCTAGCCGCTGACCCCTGACGCCTGATATGTTTTTCTCATCACTCCCGTGAGGAATTCTGTTGCGGCTCAATCCCTTGCAGCACGCCTGTCTTGCGATTCTGATCCTTGCTTTCGAGGCGGTACTCTTTGCTCAGAATGCTGCAACACCTCGGCTCATCAAGAGCGTCCGCGTGGTAGAAGACAGAGGTGCACCGGCGGTTGAAATTCTTTCGACCGGCTCGCTCATTCCCAGGTTCCAGACGAATGACTCGCCACCCAAGCTCATCATTGACCTGCTGAACTCGCGTTCGGCCCTGTCGCAGGCGTCCATCATCGAAGTACAGAGCAAAAACATCACGGCGATGCGGGTGGAGCAGCTTCGCGGCAATCCGCCAGTGACGCGTCTTGTGCTCGACTTGCTGGCTCCTTACGGGCATTCATTGGAGGCGAACGGAAATCGGCTGCTGGTGAGATTGCGTCCTCCCGACGTCACCGATGCTGCAAAGAAAAATGCGACGATTGAGCCTCTGGCAGCGGCGGCAGCCGGATTTACGCTGACGAAGGACGCAGACGTAGTCCCGGTCTCCTCCGATTCCGGTTCTGCCGTCATTTCAAGCGGAAAGCTCGGGGCCGGGTCTTCGATTACAGCAGGATCGGATACAGCGATCCTCCATCTTTCACGGGGAGGAGAAATCCTTGTTTGTCCAGGGACCACGCTGTCGGTGAGTCCTTCAAAAAGCAAGCGCGACCTGATGTTCGGTATCAGCACGGGAGCGCTCGAGACTCACTACTCCATCAGCGCCTCGGCCGACGCAGTGCTCACTCCCGATTTCCGCATCATGTTCGCCGGGCCCGGCGAATTTCATTACGCCATCAGTGCGGACTCGCACGGCAATACCTGCGTGCGAGCACTAAAGGGAAACACGTCGTCGGCAATCGTCTCGGAGTTGATGGGCGACCGCATCTATCAAGTCAAGCCGAACCAGGAAGTTGTGTTTCGCACCGGGCAGATTGACAAGGTCGATACGAACGTTCCGCTCGAATGTGGATGTCCCGTTGCTTTGCGCATAGCTCGCACGCAGCCGCAACCCATACAGCGGGTTCCGGAATCGGAGCTGCCATCCAAATTCGGAATTGGGGCGGGGCAAGCCGAGCCCGGAGCAACGGCCGTGGAGCAACCGCAGCCATCACAAGGGACGCAACTGACCCACGGTCCGGAGACGGCCCCATTGCCTTCTTCACAACCGAATGACGTTCACGTACAGATCGACGCTCCGTTCGTGTTCAGTAGGAAGGATCGGGAAGCTGCAAGAGCGGTACCTCCTGCTCCCGTTGAGGCGGCGAAGGCGCTGCCGATTGATGCGGCCCCGGAGCGCCAGGTCCATGTCGATCCTATGATTCTCCCGCCCGTTGCACCCGCCGAGCCGCAGCCAAAGTCGGAGCATCGCGGCTTCTTTCGACGCATCGGTGGATTTTTCTCAGCGATCTTCCGCTAGCTCAGATATCTTTTTTCGTACTCAGCGCGTCTTAGGGCGAAGAGCGGTCAACTTTCCGTTGATGGGAGTGGGCATGACTGCTGCGACGCCGGATTCCGGCCCTGATCTGTTCTCCGTTCTTACTATTCACAACAGGGATAGCCACCGAACGCGCCAGGAAGCGTTTGTCTTTTCTCTCGTGATGCAAGCTGCCGTTCTGGTCGTCATCGTCTACTTTACGAGTTGCGTGATCCGAACCCAGCCCGATCTTGTGCATCGGGTTGCCTCACTCGATCTTCCGTTGATCTTTTCGGGGCATAACGGCGGTGGTGGCGGGGGACTTGATCCATTGCCGGCATCGCGCGGAAATCCGCCGCGTGCGTCGCTCGATACGCAAATCGTGCCGCCTACTGTTATCGTTCCGAGGGAGATGCCGAAGCTTCCGGTGGACGAGACAGTGGTGATCGCTCCCCAGATCAAATACCCGCAAGGCGGACAGATCGGCGATCCTGCGTCGCCGTTTTCTCGTTGGCTTTCAAATGGTCCGGGCGAGCCAGGAGGCATTGGAACAGGATGTTGCGATGGGATCGGAGACTCCATTGGGCCGCACGTGGGCACAGGGCCGCCCGGCATCTATCCAGCAGGGAAAGGCGGCGTGACTGTGCCGCAAGTCGTCTATAGCCGGGAGCCGAGCTTTTCGGACGAAGCACGCAAGTCGAAAACGCAAGGCATCGTGTTATTGATGATTGTCGTGGGGACGGACGGCAAGCCCTACAACGTTAAAGTTCAACAGAGTCTGGGAATGGGCCTGGATGAGAAGGCGATTGAAGCAGTCAGTCGATGGAAGTTTCGCCCGGCGACGTTCAACGGCCAGCCGGTCGCCACACAGATTGCGGTGGAAGTAAATCTCCGACTGTATTGAAAGGCAGTGGTCAGTGATTCGTGGCCAGGGGTCAGTGGAAATTTCTCACATAGAGCGTCACTGATCATTTGCCACTAGCCACTGACCACTGGGTTCCCCTAGCTCCTGTTGATTGCCTTCCGGAAAGGTTCGACCTTGTCGCGGAGGTCTTCGGCGAATTCTGCGCCCCGAGCAGCGGCGTCGCGCACGCGCTCGCCTACGTCGCGAACACGGTCCTTCGCATCTTCAGCCCATTCGCCGAAGTTGTCACGAGCCTCTTCGTAGCCCTTGCGCAGATCGCGGCGAAGTTGCTTACCGGTCTTGGGAGCGAGCAGCATACCCATCAGAGCCCCGGCGCCCAACCCGATCAGAAGAAAGGTTATGGCAGTGCCGACGTTGCTGCTGTCCGATTCATAACGTCCAGTCGTCATATGAAACCTCGTCTCTCGTGCCCCACAAGTATGTGTGTCCGTTCCCGGCCAGGCACTCATTGGATTGTAGCCCCACGTGGAAGTTCGTCCTATCCAGATTTCTACCTACGCGGGCCGTCTGCCGGTTTCCTTTCCGGCGCAGCTCCGTGTAAAATAACGCTTTAGCCCTCGTGGCGGCGGAACCTGTGGCTTGCCCCATCCTTCCGCCGGCTTCAAACCGCCATCGTACAAGGAGAGTTTTAAGAGATGTCGATCCCTGCCACACAGCTTCGTCCCGGCATGATCATCAAGCACAACAATGATCTGCATTCCGTATTCAGCGTGGAGCACCGCACTCCAGGCAATCTGCGCGCCTTCATTCAGGCCAAGCTGCGCAACCTGCGCACGGGCGCCATGTTCGAGCACCGTTTCCGCTCGCCCGACCCGATCGAGAAGATCAACGTCGATGAAGTCGAAATGCAGTTCCTGTATTCCGACGGCGACAGCTACTACTTCATGGACACCGCCAACTACGAGCAGACCCACCTGACCAAAGACATTCTGGGCGACGCCGTGGAGTACCTGATTCCCAACCTCGAGATCAAGGTGGAATTTTTCGACGGCAAGGCCGTCGGGATCGAGCTGCCTCAGACCGTCATCTTGACCGTGGTGGAGACTGAGCCCGGGCTGAAGAGCGCCACGGCGTCGAGCGTGACCAAGGCGGCCAAAACCGAGACCGGTCTGGTTGTGCAGGTTCCTCCTTTCATCAACGAAGGCGAGAAGATCAAAGTGGATACGTCGGAAGGGGCGTATCTGTCCCGGGCGTAGAGTTCGTCGAGATCACAGAGTTGTGTCATCCTGAGCGGAACAAGACCTCGCAAGGCGAGGTGTTGTGGAGTCGAAGGATCCCTACCCCATAGAGTACTGTTCGGGCCGCTGGGAGTTCATCAGCATTTTTGACTAAACGCCAAGATTCTCGGGAAATTTTGAGATCATAGGGATCCTTCGACTACGCATCATCTTCGCATTCGCGAAGCTGATACTCCGCTCAGGATGACATACTAAAAAATGACCTCCACTGACAAACCGGTCCAGGCGCGTCGTTATCTCGTCCGAGGGCGAGTGCAGGGTGTCGGCTTTCGCTGGTTCGTCGAGCGCGAGGCGCACATCCTCGGCATCGCCGGATGGGTTCGCAACAATCACGACGGCACTGTGGAAGTGCTGGCCCAGGGAACGCGCGACCAGCTAGCGGGATTGCACTCGCGCTTGCGCGAGGGCCCGCGAGCGGCCCGCGTCGATTCTGTTGAGGTATCTGACGAAAGTCCCACTCCCAGACTCAGTTCCTTCGGAATTGAGGGAGCGTCGTAAAACGGTTTCAAGATGCAAGTTTTAAAGTTTCGAGTGATATCCAAAAATTCTGCCGCAGTTTTTCTTGAAACTCCGAAACTGGAAACTTGAAACTGTGTTCGCAAAGGAGTCCTGATGTCGGCTAGCAAGCCTTCCTCCGTCACAGCCCAAGAAGTCGAAGGGCTGAAAAAACTCATCCGCGAAGTCCCCGATTTTCCTAAGAAGGGAATTCTCTTTTACGACATCACAACTCTTCTAAAGGACAAGACTGGACTGGCCACGCTCATCGACAAGTTCGCTGAGCATTACATGGCACAAGACGTCGATCTCGTTCTCGGCATGGAAGCCCGCGGATTCATCTTCGCTCCTGCGCTTGCTTATCGTTTGAATGCCGGATTCGTACCCGTCCGCAAGCCGGGGAAACTTCCAGCCGAATGCGTCAGTTACGATTACGCCCTCGAGTATGGCAAGAATACCCTCCAGATCCATAAAGACGCGATTCAGAAGGGTCAGCGCGTGCTGATCGTCGACGATCTGCTGGCTACGGGAGGCACGGCCGAAGCAACGGCAAAGCTCGCCGAGCAGTTAGGTGGCAAGATCGCTGGGCTCGGCTTTGTTGTTGAATTGTCATTCCTGAACGGGCGCGACAAGCTGAAAGGGTACGACGTGATGTCGCTTCTGAAGTACGACGAATAACCACACAGAGAAAACGAAAAACGGGGCCAGCGCTGGTTGACGCTGCCCCCGTTCTCTTTTCGATCGATGAAACTTGTTTTATCGCAGCGCGCGGGCTAACAGCAGCCCCAGGGCGACCCAAAAGCCGCCGCCGATTGCCAGGGATAGCGCCAGTCCCGAAACGGCACCCCAATTGATGCGCCTCTCTTGTGAATTCCAGGATGGGGCGTCGACCTCCATCCAGGAAGGCAGGATTCGAGAATATTCGTAAGCCTGAGTCCAACGCTCAGGGATGGCTCGCATTCGGACGCGGGTGCTTGCCTGGGGGGAGAACTGAAGCAACTTAAAGCTCATGAAGCACCTCCTCGTATCGGATTGCAACTCGTCTGCCATTTCCTCCCCGGCGCAACCGCGCTGAAAATAAGAGGAACAATCTCGCGCCTGGGTTGCCATTTGCCGAAATAGCGTCAAAAAACGCAATCATCGTTGGCAATCTGTTCAAATATCCCCTACTCCGACCAATACTACGGAGGTGAAAACACAGTTGTTCGAACGAAGTTTCGACCCGCTTTCACTTCTCCGCTAGGAGCAGATGCGAGTCCTGCGGGAGATATCCCTTGCGCCGGAACCAGTCCTCCATAGATTCCCTGAGTTGGTCGAGGGGAACGCTGGAGCCAATTTCTATTTCTCCATCAGATACGGGAAGAGTGTCGTCGAAGACGCTGTAGTTCGTGAAACTGCGCATAGAGAAGGAGTCGAGCCATTTCAGAGGGCAGGGAAGAGTGCGGCCGGCGTCCTGATACTCGACGCTGATCTTGCGTGCGAACATGAGTCTGATTTAACCACGAAAGGCATTAGCCATGGATCTGCACGGATTTTCAAAGATCATAAAACTTTCTGTTTTGTCTCCGATCCGTGGAAATCCGTGCGATCAGTTGCCTAGGTTTTGAACTTCACCGCTGTGCCTTCGGTCCTGCGGCCTTCACTTCCGGCGGGGCGTCGAAGTTTTCGAAGTTCTTGGCGAACCGGTTGCGCAGATCTTCAGCGGCTTTGTCGTATGCAGTCTTATCGGCCCAGGCATTGCGCGGATTCAGTACTTGTGGTGGCACGCCCCGGCAGAATTTCGGGATGCTGAATCCAAACGTTGGCTCGATTTCGAATTCCTCGTGCACGAGTTCGCCCTCGACCGCTGCGTCGACCATCGCACGCGTATGGGGAATACTCATGCGGCGGCCGACTCCATATGGGCCGCCCTGCCACCCTGTATTTACGAGCCAGCATTGCGCATTGTGCTCGCGCAGGCGGCGTCCGAGCATTTCGGCATAGGTCTTGGGCGGCAGCGGCAGGAATGGAGAGCCGAAACATGTCGAGAATGTTGCAGTCGGCTCTTTTACGCCCGCCTCCGTACCGGCGACCTTCGCCGTATATCCCGACATGAAGTGATACATCGCCTGTTCAGGCGTGAGCTTCGAAATTGGAGGAAGAACTCCGAAGGCATCAGCGGTGAGGAAAACTACATTCTTGGGATGGCCGCCAATTCCTGGAATCACCGCATTCTCGATGAATTCGACCGGATAAGCCGCCCGCGTGTTCTCGGTTTTACTGTCGTCTTCGTAATCCGGAACCCGGCTGTTGGAGTCGAGTGTGACGTTCTCCAGCACGCATCCGAACCGCAACGCATTCCAGATCTGCGGTTCATTGTGCTTCGAAAGCTTGATGCATTTGGCGTAGCATCCGCCTTCGAAGTTAAAGACGCCGTCCGCACTCCACCCGTGTTCGTCGTCCCCGATCAGATCACGTGATGGATCGGCCGACAGCGTTGTCTTGCCGGTTCCCGACAATCCAAAGAAAAGCGCGCTGACGCCATTCTGTCCAACGTTCGCGGAGCAGTGCATCGGGAACACATTGCGCGGCGGCAGCAGAAAATTCATCACGCTGAAGATGCACTTCTTCATCTCGCCCGCGTAAGAGGTTCCACCAATCAGCACGGTGCGGCGCATGAAGTTCATGAGAATGAAAACTTCGGAGTTGACTCCGTCGCGCTTCGGGTCGGCTTTGAATTCGGGAGCGGATATGACTGTGAATTCGGGATTATGGAGCTTTAGTTCCTGCGAAGTAGGACGAATAAATAATTGCCGAACGAACAAATTGTGCCATGCATACTCGTTGACGATCCGAACTGGAAGACGGTAGGCAGGGTCCGCTCCGCAAAATAGATCTTGCACGTAGAGTTCACGCCCGCGGAGATGCTCCATCACGCGGATGTAAAGTGCATCAAAACGTTCCGGATCGAAAGATACGTTGACCGGACCCCAATTGACCGAACGGTCGGTCATTTCGTCGCGCACGATGAACTTGTCTTTGGGAGATCGGCCGGTACGATTCGTATAGCCGACAATGGCTCCGTTGGAGGCCATCTTCGACTCGTTCCGCTGGATCGAGTGCTCGACCAGTTGTGCTGGGGAGAGGTTAAAGTGTGTTCGACCTTCGCTCAGCAACTCGGCTACGTCGCTGACGTGCATGGTGGTAGCCATTAAAATTCTCCTGAGATGATCCCAAAAACCGGCTCGGAGCAAAAAACGCTCTATTCTGCCCTAAAGATAGCGCACTTGCCAAGCAACAGACCTGTAAGCGAGCCAATTCCTTGAGCAAAACGATATTGCGAAACTCTATTTCACGTCGAAACCACAAAGGACAGATGCGAAAGGGCAGAAGAAGTGTTGTCGGAGCCAGCTTGCAAGATCCTGCATACTTCGGCTCTGGTGGAACGCGGCGGACCTTGCACTAAATGGCAGAACTAGTCCGAGGAGGTCTTGTAGTCGCACGCCGTCCGGCAAGGCTCGCAATACATCAAACCATCGGTGCAAATCCGAACGTCAATCACCGATTGGCACAAGCAACAGTACTTCTCGCATTGGCAATCCGACTCGGGCTGTTCACATTGGGCACAGCGATACTTCGCGGGACCGGTTCCGGTGCTCATGGATGAATGCTAACGTGGCTGGTACCTCCGGTGAAACGTGACCGAGGTAATGAAAGGCGGTGGTCAGTGGCTGATGGTCAGTCGAGGTCAGGACAATCCTCCTGTAGAAAATGTGCACACCTGCCACCGACTTGACCACTGACCACTGACCACTGACCACTGACCACTGACCACTGACCACTGACCACTGACCACTGACCACTGACCACTGACCACTGACCACTGACCACTAAGTAACCTTCAAAGGAACTCCGGCCTCGGGTGCGCCCCTCACAGTGCCCTATAATTTGCTCCAATGACTTTCCAACATCTGCTGGATGGCGCGGAGTTTCTGAGCCAGGCCGGAAACGCCGACGTCACCGGTGTGGAATACGACTCGCGTCAGGTGAAGCCCGGGAGTGTTTTTGTCGCCATGCGCGGCGAAACCTCGGACGGCAACCGCTTCATCGACCAGGCGATCAAGGCTGGAGCCGTGGCCGTGGTTACCGATTCTCCAAGTGAGAAGCCACGTGAGGGCGTCGCTTGGGCTCTTGTGCCCCATGGGCGCCGCGCCCTGGCACGTATTAGTGAGAATTTCTACAAGCGTCCCGCAGAACGGATCGCAATTACTGGAATTACCGGAACGAACGGCAAGAGCACGACGGCATTTCTGATTGAGTCGATCCTTAGCGCCGCCGGACGAAAGAGCGCGCTGATCGGAACGATTGAATATCACGTTGCTGGACGCGTCTATCCCGCCCCGCACACAACTCCGGAGGCGCTCGAACTAGCCCGCCTCTTCAACGAGGCGCTGGGGCAAGGCGCAACGGATGCGGTGATGGAAGTTTCTTCACACGCTCTCGCGCAGGAGCGCGTGTTCGGAGTACCGTTCGACGTTGCGCTATTCACCAATCTCACGCGGGATCACCTCGACTACCACAAAAGCATGGAAGAGTACTTCTACGCGAAACGGGTTTTATTCGAAGGCTGCGGTACAGATCCCCCACGCGCTGCGGTCACTAATTTGGATGACAAGTACGGTGCGGAACTCGCAGAATTCAGTCGGAAGCGCAGCGCTCTGGTGTTGACTTACGGCTGGTCGCAGGGTGAGTTCCACGCCGAGAATGCAGAGATCACTCCGCGCGGAACCCGGTTCGATCTGATTACACCTCAGGAGAAACTCGCAGTCTTCTCACCGTTGATCGGTCGCGTGAATGTGTACAACATTCTGGCTGCTGCTGCCGCTTGTTCTGCGCGCAGTTGTACCGCAGATGCGATTGCAAAAGGCATCTCGGCGTTGACGCACGTGCCTGGACGATTCCAGCGAGTGGATTGCGGCCAGCCCTTCACGGTGGTGGTTGACTACGCACACACCGACGACGCTTTGCGGAATTTGACAGCGTTGGCGCGGGAATTCGTGACCCGCAATAGTGGCCCGGCGCGAGTCATTACGGTTTTCGGCTGCGGCGGCGACCGTGACCGTGCCAAGCGTCCCTTGATGGGCGAGGCTGCCGGCAAGGGCAGCGACTTTGTCGTACTCACTTCTGACAATCCGCGGAGCGAAGACCCTGCGGCCATCATTAATGACGCGCTTGTGGGTCTGCAAAAAACCGGCGCGAAATATGCCGTCGAAGTCGATCGCCGAAAGGCAATCGCACTCGCGGTAAATGAGGCGCGACCTGGCGATCTGGTCCTGCTCGCCGGAAAAGGCCATGAGAAGGTGCAGGTCACGCGCGACGGCACGCACCCATTCGACGACGTCGAGGTCGCACAGGGAGCTCTGCATGTGGCGGGATACGAATGTGCGCCGCCAGAGGACAGGCAGGCATGAAGCTCCCGCTCTCCAGAATCGCAGAGTTCATTTCCGCGTCTGGCGATTTCCCCTCGGACGATATCGCGCAAGCCTATTCCATCGATTCGCGAACGATGCGCCCCGGGGAACTCTTTTTCGCGGTGAAAGGCGAGCGTTTCGATGGCCACGATTTTGTCAGCCCCTCATTAGAGAAAGGCGCAGTCGCCGCGGTCGTCCGCAAGGATCATGCGGATCGTTTTCAAGACAAAGCGCGCCTGCTCTTTGTGGATGACACACTCGTGGCATTGCAGACTTTAGCAACAGCCGTGCGCAAGGTCTGGGGCAAGCCGCTCGTCGGAGTAACCGGCTCGGCGGGTAAAACGACGACTAAAGAGGCGATTGCACACGTTCTCAGTTCTCGTCGTCACGTGTTGAAGTCGGAAGGAAACTTCAACAATCACTTCGGCCTCCCCTTGATGCTCCTCAAGATTGAGCCGGAACACGATCTCGCGGTCATCGAAATGGGCATGTCGCATGCCGGCGAGATTCGCGCCTTGGCAAAAATCGCTCAGCCAGAAATAGGAGTAGTCACTAATGTTGCTCCAGTTCATCTCGAGTTCTTCGACTCCCTTGCAGGGATCGCCCGGGCGAAGTACGAACTGGTCGAGTCGTTACCCTCGAACGGTACCGTTGTGCTGAATGCCGACGATGAATACGTTTCGCAGTTCGGGCGGGACTTTAAAGGCAGCGTCATCAAGTACGGCATCCACTCAATGGCTGATGTTCGTGCCGAGAATATTGTCTCGCGCGGCGCCGAAGGTTCTGCCTTCGATGTGATCATCGGCGAAAGTCGGGAGCGCGCACTGTTGCAGCTCGTCGGTGAACACAACGTTCTCAATGCACTGGCCGCGGTATCGGTCGGACTTGCTTGTGGCATGAATCCCGCAGAGTCAGTTGGCGCGCTTGCCTCGCTTACGCCTGCGGACAAACGTGGACAGGTTCTCCAGTTGGGTAACATCACGGTCATTAACGATTGCTACAATTCGAATCCGAAGGCGCTCAACGCGATGGTCGACGCGC